>Ga0315284_10016007_pt1 | contig 10644 bp, 8 predicted proteins | sample YL17G09_16_MG_FD_203696 | JGI IMG/M metagenome (GOLD analysis project Ga0315284, IMG submission 203696) | Sediment microbial communities from Yellowstone Lake, YNP, Wyoming, USA - YL17G09_16 | ecosystem: Environmental > Aquatic > Freshwater > Lake > Sediment | place: USA: Wyoming | collected...
GCGGCCGCGTACGCGCCCAGCTCGAACACATCGGCCCGCGCCAGCGGCTCTCCGCCCGAGAACAGCAGCACGGGCACCTTCATCTCGGCCAGATCGTCAATGAGCGCTCGCGCCTCCTCCGTCGTCAGCTCTCCGACAGACGCTTCACCCGATTCGTTGTAGCAGTGAGCGCAGCGGAGATTGCACCGTGTGGTCATGTTCCAGACGACGAGCGGACGGTCGGCGGTGGTGAACTGGAGCAGGCCCGGCTCGCGCGCCTCCTCGCCTCGCGCTTGCCGCACCGCTCGCGACACTGTCGCCCGACCGCACAGCAGCTTCGTGAAACCGATCAACTCCGACTCCCTTCACTCCTCGCCCCGACCCGCGCCGCTGCATACGCCTCCAGCGCGGCCATCAAACCAGGCAGAGTATACTCCTCTGCCTCGATGTCAACACGCAGGCCCCGCTCGCGCGCGGTCGCCGATGTGATCGGCCCGATACATGCGATCGCGCAGTCGCTCAACGCCTCTGCTCCCACCGCGGCGACAAGAGACCGGACGGCCGAGGAACTCGTGAACGTCACCACATCCGCCCCGTCGTCGCTGAGCGCTGTTCGCAGCAAACCCAACCCCTGATCGTCGGGCACGGTCCGGTACACCGGCAGTACCTCGACCGACGCGCCGCGTCGCCCAAGGATGTCGGGCAGGACGTCCCGCGCGTCCTGCGCTCGGGGAAGAAGCACCCGCGTGCCTTTTGATACCGCCGGCAACTCCTCCGCCAGCGATTCACCGATCGCTCGCGACGGCACGAAGTCGGCGCGAAGCCCCGCACTGCGCAGCGCCTCCCCGGTGCCTGCGCCAATCGCCGCGAGCTTCGCACCGGCGAGCGCGCGCCAGTCGCGCCCTGCGCTCAGCAGATGATCCCGAAAGCTCGTCACCCCATTCGCGGAGGTGAACACCACCCAATCCCACCTCTCTGCCATCAGCGCGCGCAGCCGCTCGGCCGCGATGGGAATCGGCTCGACCCGAATCACCGACGCGATGACGGGCTCGGCGCCGCGCTCTTGAAGCATTCCCGCTAGCGCGCTCGCCTGATGCCGCGGTCGAGTCACCAGAACACGCAGTCCCGCCAGCGGCCCGGGCTCAAACCAATGGATCGAGTCCCCAAGACGGACGACCTCTCCCACCACAAGGACCGCCGGATGCGTGATCCCTTCCTCTGCCGTATTCCGCGCGATATCGGCCAGGTCGGACCTCGCCACACGCTGCCGGCCGGTCGTGCCCCACTGGATGACAGCGGCAGGCGTGTCGGGCGACCGTCCGGCCGCCACTAGCTGACCGGCGATCTCGCCAAGGTGCTTCATCCCCATCAGCACGACGATGGTGTCCACCGCGCGACCAATCGCTTCCCAGTTGACGCTGCTCGACTCCTTCTCCGCGTCTTCGTGCCCGGTCACCATCGCAACTGATGAGGCAGCCCGCCGGTCGGTCACAGGTATGCCCGCGTAGGCCGGCGCCGCGATCGCCGAGGTGACGCCCGGGACGACCGCGAACGGGATGCCATGCTGACTCAGGTCCGCGGCCTCTTCCCCGCCCCGGCCGAACAGGAACGGATCGCCGCCCTTGAGCCGGCAGACGGAGTGACCAGCGCGGGCCTCCTGAACCAGCGTCCGGTTGATCTCGTCCTGGCTCATCGCGTGTCGCTCGGGCGACTTCCCGACATAGATGAGCCGCGCGCACGGCCGCGCTTCGAGCAGCAGAGATGAGCTAACGAGACGATCGTACACAACGACGTCCGCTTGCCGCAGGACGTCGAGCCCGGCGCGCGTGATCAGCCCGGGATCGCCCGGCCCTGCGCCCACCAGATACACTGTCCCCTTGCTTACTAACATTGCGCTCGAATGAACCTGTCCGCGCCCCTGGAGAGCAGGCGCTCGGCCAGCGCGACCCCGACGGCCTCGGGCGCGGTGGCCGATCCGATCACTCGGTCTCGGAGCAGCCTGTCTCCTTCTCGGCCGCCAACGACTCCATCGAGGACGATGTGATCGCCGTTCACCGCGGCGAGCGCTCCCACTGGAACCGCGCAGCCTCCCCCGAGCTGCTCCAGGAATGCGCGCTCGGCCGTGACCGCCGTTCGGCTGGGCGCGTGGTCCAGTTGAGCGACGACCGACTGCGTTGCGTCATCGTCCGCTCGAACCTGGAGAGCCAGCGCTCCCTGGCCCGGTGCTGGCAGGCAGATGCCGAAAGCCAGGCGCTCCGTTATGCGGACGGCCATGCCGAGCCGGATGAGGCCGGCCGCGGCGAGAACCAGCGCGTCGAAGTCTCCCTGTTCGAGCTTGCGGAGGCGTGTGTCTACATTCCCGCGCACCGGCGCAAAGACCAGGTCCGGCCGGCAGGCGCGGAGTTGCGCGGCGCGCCGGATGCTCCCTGTGCCGACGCGAGCGCCGGCCACCAACTGAGACAGAACGCAGCCCCGGCGCGTCACCAGCGCATCGCTGGGATCCTCTCTTTCCGGCACCGCCGCGATCTCCAATCCCTCCCGCGGCCCTGTGGGGAGGTCCTTCAGGCTGTGCACGGCGAGCGAAACCTCGCCGCGAAGCAGAGCCTCCTCGATCTCCTTCACGAAGACCCCGACCCCGGCCTCGGCAGGCGCGCTCGTCTGCCTGTCACCCGAAGTCCTGATCACGCTCAGAGATGTCTCTGCCCCCAGCTCGCGCAGGCGTTCCGCCACCCATTCGGCCTGCGCCAGCGCAAGCTTGCTTCCTCGCGTTCCGATGACGATCCCCATTAGGTGCGCCCCTCGCGGGTAAGCGGCCGGAGGCCGAGGATCTCCCTCGCCAGTTCCTCCGCCTCTCTCGCCCGGCCGCGCTCGATGAGGGACAGCACATCGCTTTCGAGAACCGCCTCCCAGCGGCTCGCCCGCTCCTCGCCGGAGGGGACGGCCTCCTTCACCTCATCACGCAACCGCCCGAGCAGCCGCGCCAGTTCGCCGTAGGCCGGCGGTACGGCCTGCTCGATCTTCTCCCGCAGATGCCTCGCCAGCGCCGGGCTCTGGCCCTGGGTGGAGATCGCGATGCAGACGCCATCGCGCACCACTTGCGATGGGACGATGAAGGTGCAGTGGGCCGGGTCGTCCACAACATTCACCAGTATGCCGCGCCGAGTCGCCTCCCGGTAGACGGCCGCGTTGACATCGGCATCATCGGTGGCGGCGAAGACCAGCACACTGCCTGCGAGGTCGCCGTCAGCGTACTCGCGGCAATCGTGCGTCACGCCAGCGCTGCGAAGGAGAGCAGACATCTCATCGCACACCTCGGGCGCGATCACGCGCACGCACGCGCCGGCCGCGAGCAGCGAGCGCACCTTGCGGGCAGCCACCTCGCCCCCGCCGACGATCAGACAGAGCTTCCCCCGAAGGTCAATGAAGGCAGGGAAGTAGGCCGACTCGCCACCCTTTGCTGTTGCCACGTCTTCCTGTGACGACGTCACGGCATCCGAGCCCATCTATCCCTCAGCGCTGAGTGCCCCCGGCCCGCCCACGGGCCACCAGGGCGCACCACGGGTCCTCGGCCATCATGTTTCCGCCAGTTGCCCAGTAAGCCCTCGCTCGGCAGCCGAAGCAGCGCGCCCCCCAGCGGCAGCGCCCGCACATGCCCTCCAGCGAGCCCTGTCGCAACCGCAGCAGGACCTCGGACTCCTGCCAGATGCGCGAGAACGGCTGCTGCCGCACGTTGCCGGCCTCAACCGGCAGATACGGGCACGGATGCACATCCCCTGTCGGCGTGATAACACAGTATGTCCGCCCGGCCAGGCACCCCATCGGGAAGCGGGTCCTCAGGCCGAGCGTGTCCGCGATGCGCACGAACTGCGGCGCACAGGTGGGCTTGATCTCGATCTCGATCTCCTGCTGCTTGCGCAGGAGCGCCTCGAGCAGCTCCTCGTAACGAGCCGCTTGCACCATCTGCTCGGCGATGTCCTTGCCGCGGCCAGTTGGGACGAGGAAGAAGACGTGGTGGCCCGCTGCGCCCAGCTCGACAGCGAGGTCGGTGATCTCCAGCAACTGCCGCTCGTTCTGCTGCGTCACAGTCGTGTTGACCTGGAAGGGCAGCCCGACGGCAGCGCAGGCACGCATGCCGGCCACTGCCTCCTGCCAGGCCGTCGGAGAGCCTCGCAGCTTGTTGTGGTAGCCGGGATCAACGCTATCTAACGAGATACCGGCGCGCGCTAGCCCGGCGTCCCTCGTCTTCTCGGCCGCTTTCTTGGTGATGAGCGTGCCGTTGCTGCCGAGCACCGGCCGCAGCCCAAGATCCCTGGCGGCCGCGATGAGCTCGCACAGATCTGCTCGCATCAGCGGCTCGCCGCCGGATAGCACGAACACCCTGAACCCGACGCGCGCGGTCTCCTCGATGAGCTGCATCCCCTCAGCGGTGGTCAGCTCTCCGGAATCCGGCAGCTCGCGCGCGTCGCGATAGCAGTGCGCACAAGCGAGGTTGCATTGGCGCGTGATGTTCCAGGAGACCAGCGAGGGGCGCAGAGCCGAGGAGTCCGGAGTCGAGCGCGAAGACCCCGCCGCGGCTCTCGACTTTCGACTTTCGACTTCCGACTTTGGATTCTCGCTCGTCATCTCCCGCTCTTTCATCCCCGCTGTTTGCGCTTCGCGTGACATCTGTTGCACGCATCCTCGCCATGACAGAGCACACACAGCTCCATCTGGTTCGCCCCGGCGATGCCGTGCTGCCCCTTCCAGTCAGTTGCCTGATGGCTTGGCGGCGCAAGCGCCGCGTGGCAACTGCTGCAATCATTGTGCCCCTGCTTGTGGCACATCATGCACTTGCCAGGCGAAGACGTGGCCTGTTTGCCGTGGTCCGTCAGCCAGGTGTCCGGGTGCGGCACCTGGAGGCCATGGCACTTCGTGCAGTCCGCCTCTCCGTGACAGCGCAGGCACATGTCGCGCTCAGCCCGCGCAACCCTGGCGTGTGGGCTCTCACCCCAGCCGGTCGCATGCGGCATCTCCGTGCCATGGCACGAGCGGCAGAAATCGTGGCGATGGCAGAGCGTGCACTGCGCGTCTGCGGGCTTCGCCTGCGCGCCGTGTCGCGCCATCCACTGGCTGGCCTTGTGCGAATCCGGTAGTGCGCCGCGGTGACAGGTCTGGCAGCCTTCCTTGCGGTGGCACTGCTGGCAGACATGCTGGTCCTTCGCCGCCGTCTTCGGATGCCGCTTCACCCACTCATCCGGGTGGGGCATGATCACGCCGTGGCATTTGCCACAGAACGAGCGCTCATGGCAGATAGCGCACGATTGCCCCTGCATCTGACTGACCACCCCGTGCTGACTGAGCCACAGCTTGCCGTGCGAGGACGGCGGCTTCCGTGAATGGCACTCCTGGCAGAAACCGGGTTTGTGGCACGTACTGCAGCCTGCGCCGGACACTCTGGCGGAGTCTTTGTGGCGAACCAGCCAATCCGAGGTGTGGGAGGGCGGCGGGTTCTTGGACTGGTGGCAGCTATCGCAGAACCGCTGTGTATGACAGGTCTGGCAGTTCGTGGGGTTTCGGGTCGCTTCGGCCTGGTGTCGAGCCAGCCACTCCTGCGGGTGAGGGCGGGTGATGGAATGGCAGGAGGAGCACCAGCTAGACGTATGGCACTTCTGGCACTCCGTCGGATCCGATAGCGCCTCCTTGCCGTGGATGCGTCCCCAGTTCAGCTCCCTGTGCTCCACCCGTAGGCCGTGGCAGGCCCGACAGAACGCCATGTCCTGGGGGCGCGCCGGTCTGCGCTCCGCGGGCGCAAGGTGGCAGGAGTAGCATCCGCTGGGGCTCGTGCGCGCCTCATCCGGGTGCTGCGCGATCCAGTCACCTCGATGCGGGTTGGCAGACCGGTGGCAGTTCTGGCAGAAATCCTCTGTGTGACACCGGGCGCAGTCCTCCTCACCTGTCCGCTTCACCTCCTGCTTGTGAGCCTGCACCCAGGCGGGATCGAAGGCGCTCGGCCTTCGCTCCCCGAGGCTGACATGGCAGGTTGAGCACTCGTTCGGCGCCTTCTTACCGTCATGGCACTTGTAGCAGGTCTCCATCGTGGGAGTGAAGGCATAAGCGGTGCCCACCGTGAGCTGCTTCTGCTTCTTCTCAGACGTGACGCCCGTGTACAGCCACTTCGGTCCGTGGACTACCCGATCGTGGCAGAACGTGCAACTCTCCCCCATCGTCTGATGAGCCTTGTGTGTGATCCTCAGCCCGTGGTAGGTCACGAGTTCCGGCGATTCGGGGTGGCAGCGCTTGCAGTTGGCGTCCGGCACGTGGCCTTGGATCGCGGCGGCCGCGACGCTGCCCTGGGCGTGCCGCTTCACCAGTCTGAGGGCGGCGAGCTTGCTCTTGAACATGCTCGTCATGCCGGACATGACATGGCACTCCTCGCACCCGACTTCGCGGTGGCTGGACTGCCGCCAGGTGGCGTAGTGGAGATCCATCTCGTGACAGGAAGAGCAGAAGACCGGCTGGTTGGTCACGACCACGGCGGCGCCGCCCAGGAAGAGCACTACGGGCAGGCCAATCGCCACCAGTAGCCAGAGCGGGATGGTCTTGCGGGTAAGCGGGAGCCTCACCCGCCGGCCAAGCACCAGTATGCGCTCACAGAAGGCTCGCGCGCGGCGGCTCAAGGAGCGTCCTCCTGCGGCAGGCGTCCGCCGAGCTGCATCCGGTCGTACTCGAGCGGGTGATTGTCACGCAGTTCATCCAGGCTGATCCGCCCAGTCAGCCAGACTCGGCTCATCGGGAAGACCGCCGGATTCCAATGAACGTTGTACATGTGCCAGATGATGATGGCGAGGAAGGCGAGTATCGCCTCCCATCCGTGCACGACGAGTGCGACGTCCATCACCCACTTCGGCACCACTGAGAGGCTGACTCCGGGAGCCCAGAGCAGCAGCCCGGTCGTGACCATCACGACTGACCCCCACCCAACCGCCAGGTACTCGAACTTCTCGATGTAGTTGTAGCGGCCGAACCGCGCCGGGACGGTCGAGTATCCCAGGTAGAAGCGCAGCATGCGTAGTAGATCCCTGCCGTCCTGCAGAGTCGGCCGGAGCTGCCAGAAGTCCCGGTATCCGCGCCGGGAGAACAGGACGTAGAGCAGATGGTAGCACACCAGCCCGATGAGAACGACGGCCGCCGTCCGGTGGATGATTGCGCGCACTCCCATGCCGCCCAGGAACCTCACCAGACTGCGAGAGACCGCCCAGGTGGGAGAGGTCAAGGGCAGGCCGGTGAACATCAGCGTGATGAAGCTAGCCATGAGTAGCCAGTGCTGGATCCGCTGGTTAAGGGAGAGCCGCTCGAACTCCGGCTGCGGATGGGCAGCGGCTGAGCGGCGTGTCGCGGGGAACCTCCGCCGCCTGCGCGCGAGTAGATCGAGTGCGATGTAGCCCACGAAACTCGATATCAGACCCCCGATGAACACCTGGTAGCCGGTCTTAACCAAGAAGATGAGTCGGTCCCGCCTCAGCGATGGCTGTAGATGGACGCGCGCCGTGCCAAACCTGCCGCTCACACCCGGATGGCAGCGACCACAGGTGCGCGGCATGTCTGCCGGGTTGACGGTTGATCGCGGGTCGGTGGACGGCAGAATATCGTGCACGCTGTGGCAGCTCGTGCAGTTCGCCACCCGGTTGTCGCCCAGCTCGGAGGCCGCTCCGTGGTAGCTGCCCAGGTAGCTGGCCAGCCGGTTCCCGGGAAGCGCATACTTGCTCTGCAGCCCAGGGTTCTCGTGACACGAAACGCACGTTGTCACGACACCCCGTCGCAGTACGCCGGTGCGCCCCAGCGCAATATGCTCGGGATGGCAGGTCGAACAGGTCGGGACATCCTTGTTGCCTTGCCCCGCGGCAACACCGTGGACGCTCTCCGAGTACTGCCGCGCTTCGGCGCTGTGGCACGCGCCACACGTCGCGGCGATCCTCGCGGGCGCGAGACGCGAGGATGCAGAGAGCACCGGAGACGCGTCATGCTTGCCGTGACAGGCGGTGCACGTCGGCGCCCTCTCTCCCTTCCGGGGGAGAGACAGGCTGTGCAGATCCCCATGCCCCGGCGCCTTGCGGCCGGCTGCCGGGCCGCTTACGCCGCCTTCAGTGTGACAGATCGCACAGTCGGCCCGAGCGGGGGGCTTGGCATGATGCACGTCAGTCAGATCGCGATGGCAGTCCACGCAGACAAGGTCGCGGTGGGCTGAGCGGTACACCACTGCGGCGGCGACCGGCTTGGCTCCTTTCGCCAACGATTCGGGCGCATGGCAGCCCAGGCAGAAGCTGTCATCTCTGAGCAAAGAGCGCGATGGCTTGATCGTGCGCGCCGCGCTGGCCCAGGTGGCGGCGGCCATCAGGACGAACGCGCATGCCAGGAATGCGCGCAGCACGTTCGCCGAGTTGTCCCCTGTCCTCCTGACCGCAGATCGCTCGCCGCTGCTCCCCACCTGATAGTTAGCCACCCGACGCGTACGAGTGCAGGCTGCTGGAGAACGTCGCAAGCTGATTGACTCCAAGGAACGTGAACAGGATCGCGATGATGCCGACTAGCACCACCGCATTGGTCCGCGGCGGGCGCCAGTCGGCCCTCAGGCGCGCGTGAAGGTAGAACGCATAGATCAGCCATGTGATCAGCGCCCACGTCTCCTTCGGGTCCCACCCCCAGTACCGCCCCCACGCGTTGTACGCCCACACCGCGCCGGTAACGTTGAGCAGCGTCAGAAAGGGGAAGGCAAAGCGTATCGCCTGGTAGACCGCGCGATCTAGCCCCGCCTCAGGCGGGATGCGATCGCGCAGCCATCGCACATTGGCGCCCTTCCGGCTTACGAAATACAGGCAGGCCAGCGCGCTCGCCAGCCCGGCCGCGCCGTACCCCACGACTGCGGTGGACACGTGGAAGATCAGCCAGTTGCTCCGCAGCACCGGCATCAGCTCTTCCGCCTGCTTCATCGAGATGGGCAGTGTCGACGCGTAGGCGAGCAAACCCAGTGCCAGGAGCAATGATGGCGCGGCCGCCGCTTGGGCCGCCTCGCGCGGCCGCTCCGACCTCAGCTCGAACACGAGGTAGGCGAGCGCCACCATCCAGGAGAACGCCACGAGGTACTCGTACATGCTAACCAGTGGCACGTGGCGCGCGCTGATCCCGCGCACCACCAGCACCGAGGAGTGCGCCGCCAGGCCGAGCCAGGCCACGACGCCGGCCACCGTCCCGACCCGCTCCGATCTCGTTCCGAAGCGAATCAGATAGACGAGAAAGGCGATGAAGTAGAGCGCCATCGCCACCTGGAGCAGCATCACCTGGGCGCGATCCATCACACTTCACTCCTGAACGTCAACGCCTTGCGTAGTCCCGCGGCACTCATTTCCTAGCCCCGGGCACGAAGAGGTGCCGCCCGCCAGGCATGTGGCACATCGTGCACTGCACCGCCTTGAGCGTGCCCTCGCTGTGCTGCGCGCCGGCCAGCTTGCCTGCATGGCACTGAAGGCACAGCTCATTGCCCTTGGTGCGCAGCGATGGTGGCTCGGGCTTGTGCGGGTCGTGGCAGGTAGTGCACACCGTGCCGGCGGCAAGGTGCTTGCCGCCTCCCAGGCGCAGGTCGTTGTACTGGGAGTTGACCGCCTCCTTGGGCACATCCGAGGCGAGCGTGAACCACTTGTCCAGGTCATCCCCGGCAACGAAACCAGCGGGAAAGGTATACCGTCCGTCGCTGGAGCGGCCGTAGGAGTGACATCGCCCGCATATCATCGCCTGGCGCGCGGGATCAAGCCCCGCGAAGGTGACGATCGTGCCCTTCTTGTCCTGGGAGCCGGCATGAACCGAACCAGGCCCATGGCACATCTCACAGGCGACACCCATCTCCTTCCATTGCGCCGTCGCCGGATCGTAAGCCGTCGTGTGACAGCCCAGGCAGTCGTTGCGCGCATCGAGCGCCTCTTGCGGGACCCACTTCTTCTCCTTGACCAGCCAGCGGCCCGGCAGGACCCTCAGGTCTTTGTCGAGATATGCTTGTTGCTTCACCCCCGAGCCGAGCACCAATGCGATCTTGTCGCGGGCGAAAGGAGCGTTCTGGGAGAAGTCGGCCGCGACTACATGCGTGTCATCGGCAGCCTCGACGGGCCATAGAGCGCGCGGGTGCACGGACTGCTCCCACCCGGCAACGGCCTCGGCATGGGTCCCCTTATGGCAGGCGATGCACAGCTTGGATCCCACGTACTTCGCGCCCTCCGGCGCCCCGGCCCCGGCGTTCCTCCCAATAGCAGCGCAAGCGAGGAGCACCAAGACGAAGACGATGGCAACCGTTCCCGCTCTTAGCCGACGCATGATCCCTCCTTTGCCCGAGTAGGGTCGGCCTCCCGCACCCCGCCCAGGTCCGACTCGATGCTTGAGCCCAGCCGCTCGGCTTCTCGTTGGTCTGAACCGGGAGAGACGGACAGGGCAATCCGCGACCCCTTGCCGCCGGCCCTCACAAACGCGGTCACCCGCCGATGGGGAGGACCGAGCATGAGCATGGTTCCCAGCGAGACGAGCACAAACCCAAGGTAGACGATGGGAACGCCCACGTCCCGGTCGAGCGAGAACTGCGCGCCGCTCATGCCCGTCACCAGTCTGAAATGCACCCCGTCATAGTCGAGCCCATCCGGCCCGACC
>Ga0315284_10016008_pt1 | contig 10644 bp, 13 predicted proteins | sample YL17G09_16_MG_FD_203696 | JGI IMG/M metagenome (GOLD analysis project Ga0315284, IMG submission 203696) | Sediment microbial communities from Yellowstone Lake, YNP, Wyoming, USA - YL17G09_16 | ecosystem: Environmental > Aquatic > Freshwater > Lake > Sediment | place: USA: Wyoming | collected...
TCTTATCTCGATTTAGATAGCTTTAATACTATAAAAGATTATTGTAGGGGTAACGATTTGCTTTTTTCTTTTGTAATAGGAGAACAAAAACCCGTTCTTGATTGGATAGACTATATCTGTAGTCATTTCAACGGTTATATTTATTGGAGCAAAGGTAAAATTCATCTTGGTTGTTACAGAAATGAATCTGCTGCTGCCACAATTACACAATCACATTTAGTTGTTGATGGAGGTGAAAATTCAAGTCCTCCTGTTAGAATAAAAAAACGTAATTATTCCGACACCTGTAATAAAATCGAATTAGCGTGGACAGACAGAACAAAGAATTATAATTCTGGTATTGTAGTGGCACAGGATGAGGTTGACCAGCAACTAAGTGGTAGTGTGCGAATTAAGAATGTTGATATGGCCGGAATTACAAACGCAACACTTGCCCAAAAGATGGCTTATTTGATGTTGTTCAATTCTTTGTACAGGTTTAGTAACTATAGTTTTGTTCTTGGCTATCAGGACATGCTTCTTGAAGTTGGGAATGTGGTAGATTTATCTGATGGTGATTTAATCACAAATCAGCTTGTTCGCATAACTTCTATCGAAGAAGATAAGGATGGCAGAGGTTTAGCTGTGGAGGGTATCGAAGACCAGCAGTATGTTTATAATGAAGTAGGTACCACTCCACAAGGAAGTGACAGGGTGGATGATATAATTCCAACTGAACTGCCGGATGCTATATCTGCTGTTATTTTGGAAAGTCCGGTTACTCCTTCTATTTATTTATTTGTAACACCTGGCGGAGTTTACACCAATGGATGGAAACTTTATTATAGCTTTAACGGTACTCAATATACACGACAGCGTAATTATGATATGACGATTGGGGAGGTGGACGATGTTGAAACAAATTCTTATGGTACATTACAAAGTCCTTTACCAGTCTGCCCTGTTATGGCTCATCGATCTTTGGAAAGTTTTACCGTAGATATTGGGTTGATTACAGTTCTTAGTACTGCAATTTCAGATATTGATTTTTTCAATGGTAGATGGATTGCAAAAATTGGCGATGAAATCATTGCATATAAAACATGTGAGGAAATATCTGCCGGTGTTTGGAGAGTGTCAAATCTTATTCGTGGGTTGTATGGAACAACACCTGTCAGACACGAAGTTGGAGAAACCTTTAACACACTAAATATTGATAATAATTATTGCATGCCAGTTGACCAGATAGCAGGAGCAGCGGGCAGAACAATATATTTGAAACTTTTAACTTTTTACGGAAACGTGGTACAGCAATTAGAAGATGTGGAGCCCTTTGTATTTACTTTGAAGGGTGTTTACAATATGCCTGCTCAGGCAGGTTTGTTACGAATACACTCAGAAGAGCGGTATGGCGGATGTATTCAACAGTATATAGGGGATACATTTACTTTATACTGGAACTTGGCAAGTAAAATAACGGGTTTCAATAATGGTGGTTTTACAGTAAGTGGCTTTTTCCCGATATGGAGATATGGTGATGATTTAGAAGATTTATACTGGACTATTGGTGTGATGTATGGCTCTTACATCCACGATATAAATGTACATGGGGTAATAATTACTTTTTACGATGAAAATGGTGTGGGGTATCATCTTGCCCCACCAAAAATATTAGCGGGCCCTATTGGCACAATAATAGAATCTGCTGAAATATCCTTAACAAATGATTTAGCAAGAGGAGAGGAAGTTGGTTCCTTAACAAATAAAATTGGAGTAACCCCCATAGGAGTGACAATAGATGTGGATAATATTCCAATGGCAACAGTTCAAACTTATGTGGAATAATTGGAGAAAGTAAATGGATGTGACATATTCAACAAATTATAATTTTCCTTTGTTAGGCAATGGTATTGGAAATTGGGGTGCTGTTTGGAACGGTATTCTTTTGGATACGGATATTGAACTAAAAGCAGCACAAAGTCCTTTAGTAAGTATGAGTGGAGAGGTTGTTATAAGTTCTGCTCTCGGTGAAGTTGTGTTTCGACATTATGCGGTTCAAAGTTAAGATAGGAAAGGATGTGTTTTATGGCTATGTGGATTGAAGAAAATTGTATATGTAAAGTGGCAACGGTAGAAGACTTTAACTCACAAGGAGCGGCAGCTACCGAAACTGTTCTATATACAGTTCCAACGGGGAAAAAGTTTTATCCTATGTTTGTTCTAATGAATGAAATAACAGCAAGTATGGCAACTTGTGTAGTCACTTTTGGGAAAGGTGGCGGAGCTTGCGATGAGTTCAGAGGTGACGTGACATTGACGTATTTGAACGGAACCACCAAGTATGCCATCATTCACATGCAAAACGCAACACGAAATATTCCTGATGGTGGTGTGGTTTTAACCGCGGGGCAATCTTTTTCTATTGAAGTAACTACTGCTGATGCAGATGGTGGTAACGCTGATATCGATGTGTTTGGTATTTTGAAAAACGCGTAGCCTTTGATTTAACGCGTTATCTTATATCAAGGGTGTATTTACCCTAAAAACATAAGAAAACGCGTCTCAAGTGAACGTAGGGCGGTAATTTTGGCTTGTAAATAGCGTGGAAAGGACAGAGTTTTGAATAATCTGCGAAAAGATGAAGTTTATATCGTTGGTGGGGGTAGTAGTCTAAAGGATTTTGACTTCTATCAATTAAAGGATAAGGATACCATTGCTGTCAATATGTCGTCTTTAGATGTACCAAGTCCAACCTATTGTATAACAGCAGATTCCGGTACATTTAGAAAAATTCAAGAGGGATATTTCAAAGAGGTAAAAACAACGTGGGTACTGGTTACCAATCCTAATCATTGTACAATGCAATGGCAATATGGTAGATTTATAAACATAAAAAATAATTACGTCTATGATTTATTTGCTGTAAATATGGTAATCAAAAATGCAGGAGTAGATGGAATTGGTTTTACTTTCGATGATTTCAGGACAGGTTACAACAGCGGCTTTTGTGCTCTTCAATTAGCCGTTCTTTTAGGTTATAAAAAAATATATCTGCTTGGCATTGATTTAACACAAGGCATAGATTGTCATTACCATAATAGATATCATGGAAGGAAAATTGATACGGAGTCTTTTGATAGGTATTATAATAATTTTGTTATAGCTTTGAAAATATTAAAAAGAAAAACGGATATAGAGGTTGTATCATGTTCAAAAATTAGCAGGTTAAATGGAATAATTCCGTTTGCTCCTTTTGGAGAGAAAATAAAAGAAAATATAAGTGAAATTGTAGAAGTTCATCCCCTTTTGAAATTACAGGATACTGATTGTAAAAAACGATTATCCATTTTGATTTGCTCCTTAAAAAATAGAGCAAATCAGTTAAATAGTATATTAGACAATCTTCAAAAACAGAAAACGGATGATATTGAAATATTGGTGGAAGTAGATGAAGGAAAAATAACAACCGGAGCTAAAAGAAATTTATTATTGAAAAGAGCAAAAGGTGACTATATTGCTTTTATTGATGATGATGATAAAGTATCCGATGATTACATTTCAAAGATATTAACAGCTATTGAAACAAATCCTGATTGTTGTGGCATAGAAGGATTGGTAACTTTTTTGAAAAGACGTATATCGAAAACTTTTAAGCATTCTATTCAATACGATTCTTGGTTTGAAAAAAATAATATGTATCACAGATGTCCAAATCATCTCAACCCTGTAAAAAGAGAATTGGCTTTGCAGATAGGATTTCAAGATATATCCACGGGGGAGGATAAGGATTATTCATTAAGATTAAAACCTTTGTTAAAAACAGAAGAGCGGATAAAAGGAATTTTGTACTATTATATTACAAGGTAGGGAATGAAAATACTTTTCAAATACCCAACAAGAAGCAGGCCAGAATGGTTCAAGAAAACCCTGGAAATGTACTACTCTAAAATGAGTGGTAAATATAAATTTGAATTTATTATATCACTCAACACAGACGATCCCACTATGAATACCGAAGAAATAAAAAGATATTTAGATTCAAAAAACAATCTAAAATACTACCATAGTCCTCATCGGACAAAAATACAAGCAATAAACGCTGATATGGATGGCGTTGATTTTGACATTCTGATATTGGTATCCGATGATATGATTCCTGTGGCACAGGACTATGATGATGTGATAGTTTCCTCTATGCTTAAATATTTTCCTGATATGGATGGTGCTTTACATTTTGATGATGATTGTTGTGGCAAAGATAAAACGATTACTTTATCAATTATGGGAAAGAAATTATATGATGTCTTTGGATATATATATCATCCATCATATAAAAGTTTTTATTGTGATAATGAATTTACAGATGAAGTTTACCGGATGAATAAAGCTGTATATATTTCTCAGGTAATTATCAAGCATGATTGGCGGGGATGGGAAAAGAAGGATTTGTTGTATAAGAGGAATTCAGCATTAGGAAAAGATGATGAGAGCATATATAATGAAAGAAAACAAAAAGGATTTTTGAATGTATGATAAATATAGCACCCATCAACAAGCATTAGTCAAAGCCATGCTACTATCTCCAAAAGGAGTAGTGATAGAATTTGGAATGGGGTATTATTCGACTCCTATTCTGCATGAAATAGCTATCTTCCAGAAAAGGATTCTTTATTCCTTTGATAATGATGAAGTATGGAGAAAACAATTTGTCCATCTTCAAACTGATAATCATTATATAATTAAAGTGGACGATTGGGACGAGGTATATGATTATGTATTAAAATATAGTGAAATAGGATTGATTTTTCTTGACCATAATTTTTATCAGAGGAGATTAACTGATTTAGATTTATTAAAAAATAAAGCTTCTATTATAGTATGCCATGACATTAACGATAAGAGTCATTTTCCTTCTGATATAAAAAATGAATTTAAGTATGTTAATCTTTTCGATAAACAGGAACCCCAGACTATTATAGTAAGTAATTTTATTCCAGTTGGAGAAATAAATGAGTAGAGGTATTGTTTATGTGGCTTTTGGAAAAGAATATGATAGATTAGCTGCTCATACTATTGCATATTCTCGAAGATTTACAAATCTTCCAATTTTAGTTTTAACAAATATGAAACAGCGATGTTTGGCATGGAATGGAGTGAAAGATATTCAATTTATTGAATTTGATTTGACTCAATATGAGAATAGACATATTAAAACATCTCTAATAAAATATACTCCTTTTGATGAAACTTTATACATTGATGCTGATGCTTTAATACAAAGGGAGGGAGTAGAAAAATTATTTGACATGCTTGGTAATGCAGATATTTTAGTTTGTAAATGCCATTATTGGACAACCATTCTTCCTAATCTATATAAAAAAGCATTACTTCTAACAGATACAAAACTTCCTTTAACCATTTATCACGGTGGAATTTGGTTATGTCGAAGGAATGAAATAACCATAAAATTATTTGATACGTGGAATAGTTTTTGGAAAATGACAGGGAGTGGAAGGGATATGCCCGCCTTCAATTGTGCTTTGACAAAAATACCTTTACAGATAAAGGAGGTTCTTTTAGAAGAGCATGTAGTTGCTCTCGATTCTCCAAATGAAAAGTGTATTATCCAACATAATTATAATACATATCAAGATAAGGATTTTCATCGTATTTTCAATTTGCCAAAAATAAATGAATGTAAATTGTTTGACATTGACCCAAAAGATTGGTCGTTTGTAACTATGGAATGATTATGTTTTCACAACGAAATGAAGAACTTTACATAGTAGAATTTTTCAAAGGAGTTTATCAAGGAAGGTTTCTTGATATAGGTGCTTATGATGGAAAGACTTTTAGTAACACCCATCAATTGGCTTTACAAGGTTGGGATGGGGTCTGTATAGAGCCATCACCATCTGTTTTTCCTGCTTTACAAAAACGATATGAGAATAATAATAGAATACAAGTGAGACAGGTGGCAATAGGGGATATAACAGGTAAAAAAGAATTTTATGATTCTGGAGGTGATGCTATTTCTTCTTTTGATGTGGAACATGTAAAAAAATGGGAAAGTAATGGGGGAAAGAATTACAGCAAAGTCATGGTAGATTGTTTAACAGTCGATGCTTTATTTGCTGATATAAAGTATGACTTTGACTTTGTAAATATAGACACTGAAGGATTAAGTTTGTACATCCTTGAACGATTACCGTTTGTGAGATTATATAAAATGAAAATGATTTGTATTGAGTACGATAAAAATTTAGAGAGGATATTGAAAGTAATTAAGGAATACGAATTTGAGAAATTAGTAATAACTGCTGAAAATGTAATTGTAGTGAGGAAACAATGAATATATGTGTTGTTAATTATGCTACCACCAACGCCTGGTATCCTTTTGGGCAAAAACGTCTTTCAAAAAGTCTGAATACGGTAGGATACAATGGGGATACATTATTTTTCAATCAACTTAATATACTAAGTCCATCGCATGATGACATACCCTATGCGTTCAAAATATATGCAATGAGAGAGGCACAAAAAAGAAATTATGATATGATATTATGGGTAGATGCTTCATTTTGGGCCATCCGTTCTGTAGTGGATTTATTTTCTTTTATTGATGAAAAAGGAATAGTAGTTCAAGATTCCGATTATCCTTTGGGACAATGGAGTTCTGATAGTTCTTTGGAATTATTTGGGATAAGTAGAGAGAAGGCTTTTGAACTGCCGATGTTTGCAGGAGGTTTGATAGGATTAAATTTACATGATAAAAATGCCGTATCTTTTTTAGATGGGTTATATGCACAGGCACAGAAAGGCACGGCTTTTAGAGGATGTTGGTCGAATCGAAAGCAAGAGGTGTCAAAAGATAATCGTGTTTTAGGACATCGACATGATATGGTATGTGGTTCGTTAATAATAAATGAAATGAACATTGAAATGCAACCAAACAATTCAATTTTTTCATACTATGGATGGTATGAAAAATATAAGACCGAGAGAAATTTGAGCGGTGTCTATTTTGTGTGTGAGGGTGGAATGAGAGAGATATGATAAAAAAACAATCGAATGAACAGGAATACAGAAAGTGGCTGGCTGAGGGAGGTCATACCCTATTATAAAGGAACGATATGAAAAAGGTATTATGGGTAAGTAATGAACCTGGATGGGCGTACGATATAAATGCTCAAACATTATCAAAAAAGATGCCTCAATATAATCATTTCTTTTTATACACCGTATATAAAGGCAGAGAAGATGCAGATTTAATCACCCCTCAAATGGATGTGGTTGTAGCATTGAATCCTTTGAGCTTTTATATGTATAGCAATTTCAAAAAGGTAGTAACCACACTAAATAGTCATAGGGCTTTAGTTGATACCAGAAAAGAACATCTTTCCGAAGTAGCTGCCATTATTTGTGCAAATAAAATGTTGTATGATTTTGCTATAACTCAAAATAAAAATGTTTACTTATGTCCAGAGGGTTTAGATTTAGATGATTTCAAACCAAAGGAAAATAATGAAAAAAATACTATATTTACTACCGGTTTTGCTGGACAAATAACAGGTAGTTATGCTTTATTCAAAGGATGGCCTTTTTATCAGGACGCTTGTAATGAAATAGGTAATAACATAAAGCAACTGAATCTCATATATGGAGTCAATCAATTACCGCCAAATAAAATGGTTATCGATTTTTATTATAAGATAGATTGTTTGGTCTTGCTTAGCGAAAGCGAAGGATGTTCAAGTGTGATAATGGAAGCTCTTGCTTGTGGTATTCCTGTGATATGCACAAAAGTAGGATACCATGGACATACTTTGACAGATGGTAAGCAATGTATTTTCGTTGAAAGAAATTATAAATCTGTAAAGGATGCTATATTAAAACTAAAAAATGACTTATCTTTTTATAAAAATATGCAGGCAGAAGCGAGAAAATTTGCAAGTGAATGTCACAATATAAATGTAGTAGCAAAATTATATGCTGATGTGTTTGAAGGTATTTGAAAGTGAAAGATTTTATTTTCATTCATATTACAAAGAATGCCGGCGAGGCCATTATAAAAACGTTAAGATTGTATGGTTGCAATATGTCCTTTCATCCCGATTCTCTTGATACTCTTAGAACTATAATTGAACGGATAGGAATACACGATTTCAAATCTTATTTTTCTTTTGCAATAGTTAGAAATCCTTGGGATAGACAAGTTTCATTATACAATTATATTAAAAGAGATAACAAACATCATCTTCATAACAGGATAAAACAAATGACATTTGAGGAGTATGTTATATTTTTAACACAGGAAAAAACTTGTGCTACACGATTGCAGATAGACTTTATTAGTTTGGATAGAAAAAATGTACTTGTTGATTTTGTGGGTCGTTTTGAAAATCTGTTGGGTGACTTTATCACAATATGCCAACAAATAGGAGTGGATTTAGAATTACCAAAAATTGATAGGTTACCAAACAAATCTTATCGAGATTATTATAATGAGAAAACTGCTTGGATGATTGAGCAGATTTTTGTGAAGGATATAGAAATATTTGATTATCATTTTTAAGAAGAGAACAAATGAACCATTTTATTGTAGTGGTTTTTTACACAAGAAATACTATATATGAGGAGAAGGTGGGGAGACTCACAAAATCACTTATCAAATTCAATCTTCCCTGTTATATCGAAGGTATTGAAAATAGAGGAAGTTGGATTCAAAACGTAAACTATAAACCAACTTTTATAAAGGATATGCTCAAAAAATTTCCTAATGATAATATTGTTTATGTTGATGCTGATGCTGAATTTTTACAGTATCCGATTCTATTTGAAACTTTGGATTGTACTATAGCCGTTCATCTACATGATTATACTCTCTATACACAGGGAAGAAATAAAAAGAAGGAGATTTTAAGTGGTACTATATTTTTGAAAAATAATGAGGAGGTTTATAAATTAGTTGAAAGGTGGGAGAATGAGTGTCGAAGGGATCCAAAAGTTTACGACCAAATAAGTCTGGAAAAGGTGTTAAATAATAATTACTATCCTTTACCCGCAAACTACTGCAAAATATTTGATATTATGAGAATAGTAAAAGACCCTGTTATTGTACATTATCAAGCTTCTCGTGAAGTAAAACGAAATAAAGGTAAATTGGTTTCAAACGTCGGGAGATGTCCTCGAAGTCCTTTCCAAGAGTCTTTGCCAACTCTCCTTTAAGGCATCTCCCGTTTCTCAGTTTTATGAAAATAATAATCATCAAATAAAACAGGCACTCTTTTTATAGCATCTTGCAATATCATATCTGCAACTTCTTTCATTTGAAGATGAGCTTCTTTAGCAGTTCGTAATTTGAAAAAATGTCGCCATTCCCTCATATTACCAGTTATAATAATTTCAGTCTTGAGTGAATTTGGTAAAACTGAACGTGCTTGTTGAGGACTCCATCCAGCTTGTATGAGATGTTTGTAACAAGTTTCCGCGTATTGCATAGAATAAAACCAAGCATCTTGTAAGGTTTCTACTGTCTCTCCAAGTTCAGGATGCTCCTCATAACAATATGCTCCTTTTTTTATTTTACCCAACCAATTAGGAATAATAAATGTGACACTGTTTTTATAATTACAGTATCGAGTGGATTCCTGAGCAAAACTAAATAAACGATGTCTAACTATTTCGTGCGAAACGCCTCTGTCACAAATAACTTTGTATGACATAGAAGCATGTTCAATCATAGCTTCATGCCCACGTTTAAGCAAATTTTTAACAAAAATCTCTGCTGAATTATTAGTTATCTTATCTTCAGATTTATAGCATGTTCGACCTGCCTTCTCAATCGTTTGAAGTGGATTTTCAGTCATCCACATAAATTCTATACTTGGTTTTACCAAAATCATAAAAATTTCCTTTCTATTTTGATTGTTGTGGAGGTTTGAAGTTTATTTGACGTGAGATGACTTTAAGTACCGCATTATCTTCCTGTTCACTTTTTTCTTTTTCAGCTTTAGATTGTCTAAACAGGGACATTTGTTTTTCTAATTCCTGCATGGCTTCGCAAAGGGCATTCTTTTTCATCATTTCTTTTAATATTAACTCTTTGTTTTCTTCTTGAAAGGCTTTCAATTCTTCTTTCAGTCTTTCAATCTCCTCCTTTGTTTTTTCAATACTTTTACATACGGGACAGTCACGAAAACAGACACTCTCAAACACAGTTATTGAGTTTGTCCCATGTTCATAACAGGTGTTCATCATATTATTTCCCTTTCACTTATAGTATCTACTGTGGTGGTTTTTACAACTTTAGTTATTATCAAAAGGGGAGCCGGCTGATTGTAAATGCGAGAGTAGCAAACCAGCCGGCTTATTGAAGGGATGTTAATTTGTTTCCAAATCTATCACGCCTATATCTATTAGGACCACTCTCAAAAAAGCAAATGCAAAGGCACAATCGGAAATAAATACAACTGATATGTCTTTTCTGGTAGGTATTATAAACCATTCTTTTTTATCTTCATTATATTGTAAGGTTTCATTTATTTTATTTTCCGCGAAGAAACGTATTCGGTAATGAGGTCCTTTGTAATATCTATAAAGATGACATTTCACATTACCAATATGAGTGACTATTGTCTTATTTTGTTTGGCATCAAGTAATTC
>Ga0315284_10016009_pt1 | contig 10644 bp, 7 predicted proteins | sample YL17G09_16_MG_FD_203696 | JGI IMG/M metagenome (GOLD analysis project Ga0315284, IMG submission 203696) | Sediment microbial communities from Yellowstone Lake, YNP, Wyoming, USA - YL17G09_16 | ecosystem: Environmental > Aquatic > Freshwater > Lake > Sediment | place: USA: Wyoming | collected...
CCGTGGCCAACGAGGAAAGATCGAGCGACTCGCCAATCTCCTCGAAGCTGGGCGAATAACCATGCCGATTGATGAAGCCCACCAGGAAATCCAGAACCTGCTTCTGCCGACGCGTCAGCGCCATAGGTCTCTCTCCCTTGGAATGAGCGAGCAGCGCTCAGCGTGCAATCTCCCCATGACCCGATGACCCGCTAGGTCTTCCTGCCGCCTGGCACCCTCAATTCCGTAATAGTTCGTTCTGCTCAAAAAGGGCCAATGGAGCGAAGACCTAAGTGAGAGTCTATCATAGGCGAATAAAAAGCGAAAAAGCAAGAGAAAAATCGCGCGGCGGTAAGTTCTGTTGTGACCGTGCACAATTTGTGAGAAATATGCAGACTATTTGCGAAAATCCCTTCGGTCAGGCGTGTAAAGATCTTCATCGCCTGCAGCAAAAAGAGATGAATCAGGCTTCCCTGCCCAGCTGCAGAGTTCAGTCCCGAGCTTTCGAAATCGTGTGCGCGATTCCCCCACGACGGTTCTTGGAACACCGCTAAGAATCACAGATTTCGCTAACTTCGCTGCGGGATGCTGTAGGTGGGCGAGAAGGGAATCATTTCGGCACAGCAATAGTGAAGGTTAGGCCAGTTTCCGATAAGCGCGTTATCCGGCCCAGTGCCGCCCCGCTGCTCAGAAGGTGGCAAGATTTCTTCCGAGTGCGCCGTCACTCGGGCGGAACCATTGTTCGGCTTCTGCGGGGCCCTAGTCCTAGCAGTTCTACAGTCAGGCGTCCGGTGGTGTTGGGTTGGGCCGTTGCTGGGGCAGTGGCCAGATTTCGGCGGTTGAGATGTGGTTCATGATGTGGGAAAATTGGCTCTCTGGCGAGAGTCCAGGCCGGGCGTTATGAACAACTCCTCCCGTGACGGTCGGTCACCGTTGGGACTCTTCCCTGGCCGCCCGCCATGCCGGTTCAGACGGGTCGGCCTAAACAAGAGTTAGACGGCTGCAAGACCTAGCATGATCCCAGAACCGGAGATTCGTGAACTTTCCCAGTCCCTCGGAGTGCGATTGACGCACATCGAGAAGGACTACGTTATGGGCTGGCTGCTATGGGGAATTTCTGGTGATCCTTTTCTCCGAACCGAATTGATCCTCAAGGAGGGCAGCGCCCTGAGGAAACTGTACTTTCCGGATACGCGGTTTTCTGACGACCTCGACTTCACAGCCCGCCACCAGATCGCCGCAGAGGGATTCCGCGACCGTCTGGGCCACCTCCAGACTCGTATCACCGAGACTGCCGGCATACCCTTTCAGCCTGATTTGACCAGAGTGGATGAAAAGCCGACCCCCGACCCTGAGGCGCACGCATTGGACGGCCGAGTTTACTTTCGAGGTTTCGCGGGTGATTCCTCGCTCACCTTTCGCATTAAGTTTGACGTGTCGCCCTATGAGCGAATCGTGTTGCCTGTGCAGGAACACCCCGTCATTCATGGATTCTCGGACGCGGGCGCATGTGCTGCGAATGTTTACGGTTATTCGCTCGAGGAGATTCTTGCTGAAAAGCTCCGCAGTTGGATTCAGAGAACGCGTTCCCGAGATCTTTTCGATGTCGCGAAGATCATCCTCTCTGGCCGTCTTCCGGTCAGCAAGCGGAACATCCTGTCGACGTTCTTTCAGAAGACGATTTTCAAGGACATTCCCAATGTCGGCCGCGACGAATTGATCTCCCAGGACAAATTCGACACTGTCAGCACGAGCTGGCTTGAAACGATCGTGTGTCCCGTCAACGCGGTCATCGTCGCGGCGAATGCTATTGCTACATTCGTGCAGTTCGTGAACGCACTCTTTCAACCGGACGTGCTGGCACAGATAGGTCGGCTGTCGGTAGCAGCGGCTGGGTTTGGCCGGCGTATCTCGTCTGCTGTTCGTGAGGCGATCATCACCGCTGGTCGTGCCCGCCAGTTGCTCCAGATGCGGTATGACAATCGCGACAGGACTATTGAACCGTACTCGTTTCGCTACAAGGTGCGAAAGAGCGATGGCCGAGGATTTGAGTATTTCTTCGGATATGACAGGACTCGGGGTCAGACGATCAAGAGCTTCTTTGTCCACGAGATCCAAAGCGTTAGTATTCTGCCGGACACATTTTCGCCGCGTTTTGTGGTCGAGTTTTGATTGGCAGCCGTCTAGCAGGCGCTGCACCCACGGGTGGCGCCGACATCCCGCCTTGCGGGACCGTTAAGAAGCCAGGACAGGCCATGGATAGGACGCGGTGACAGAGATGTTGCGCGTGTTCGTGGGGCGCATACATGAAAGACAATGTATGCGCCACCCGCGGAAGGAGGGGTTCAACGTGGCCGTTGAATATCTCAGCGTTTCCATATCTGGCGATGTGGTTGTTGTCGCATTCGACATCTGTTCCTCCTCAGACATCCTTGAGGAACTAACGTTGAGAGGCGATCTGCTGCGCTTCCAACGTTTCCTGACGTCGCTTAAGCGATATTTGATGAAGGGTCAGAAAAAGATTCTTTTTGACGTCTACAAATTCACCGGTGACGGCTGGATTCTGCTGTTTCCGGCGGACACTGATGGGAGTGCATTGCTGACCTTTCTACGAAACCTCTGCTCCTTCTTCAAAAAAGAATTCCGGCGAGAAGTTCTGAAATACCTAGATACGCCCCCGAAAATAACCGGTCTCACTTTCGGAGTCGAAAAGGGGCTGCTCGGGGCGATGAAAATGTATAGCAGACGCGAGTATATTGGGCGAGCAATAAATATCGCGTGTAGGCTACAAAGCGTTGTGGGTGCAAAGGGTGGTTCACCAGCTTACAAAGCGTTAGTGTCGAATGCCGTTTTCAGTGACTACTTCTCTCCAGCATCGAATTACAAAGTCTTTCGAGCGAGGAGAACTCTACGAAACATTCGTGGTGGTGCTGAGTTTCGGTGCAGAAAAATTGAACTGCTCAATTGATCAGCAGCGACCTAACAGCGCGGGTGGCGCCGACATCCCGCCTTGCGGGACCGTTGAGAAGCCAGCACAGGCCATGGATAGGACGCGGTGACAGAGATGTTGCGCGTGTTCGGGGGGGCGCATACATAAATGACATATGGATGCGCCACCCGCGTGCTAACCCTTTCCCAGCAGCTTCCGCAGAAAGTCCTTCTCGGGAAGCAGCCACCCCAAAAGAATCTGGGCGAGGACAGGAACCAGGGCGTAAAAGGGCAAGAAGTCTTTCACCTTCTGCAACGAATTGTTCCCTTCACCGTATCTAACCGCCGAGACGGTAATGCCGACCGCGAGGCCAGCAGGTAAGCCGATAACTAACAACCACTTCAACGCGCGGACCAGCTTCAGCCTGCGGATGTTTCGTTCTTCGATTTGAAGCCTCAGGTTTTCGAGGCCTTTTCTTAGCTCTGCAATCTCTAAGACCTTACCCGCAAGAAGCTCCTCAGATTTAGCGGACAGCTCCTCTTTTTCCTTCGCGTGCTCGCGGCGGATTCTCTCAACCTCCTTCTCCTTCACCGCGAGAAGATTCTCCTTCTCCAGATACCGCTGCGTGAAGAATCGTCTGAATTCGTAGGAGGCCTGCTTAAAATCTTCCTTGGTGTAATGGTCTCCCCGAAGCACCTTTGTCTTTATGAGGTGGAGGACCTCCTCTACATCCGATTCCTCCATGTCCCGACAGCTTAGTCCAATGTTGTCGAAAATCAGGTAGTCTCGAATGTCGTAGACGGCGTCCTGGGGGAAAATCTGATTGTCGATGATCTGGGAGAAAACGGTCGCGAAGTCCAGCTCTCTTTCAGCCGACACAAACGGTGAAAGGCTCTGGAGAAAGCCGTCCAGAGTCATCCCAAACGGAATGAGGTCAGGCTCAAGTTCCGCGCCCGAAGGGGGAAGCGACCGATCGAGGGTCAATAGCCTTGTCTTGCTGTTAGATCTGCGCTCCTCACGCAGGAAAAGGAACAAGCTAGCGTCGTGTCTGAGAGCGCCCGGCCCCTTCCTTCTCCGGCGGATAAGCAAAGATTTCTCGGCAAGCACCTTCTCGACGGCTCCGAGATCGCTCAAGCCGTCAACTCGGTCAAAAAACTGACTGTCCACGACCTCGATCTGGTATTTTTCGGAAAGAGTCTTGCGAAGGTCGGCGAACGGCTTGAACACATCCTCCACTGAGAACGACGGATCATCCCTCTTGCCGGCGATGTATGTCTGAAAAAACCCCCCATACGTCTTCTCCACGAGGTGCGGGGGAACTTCGTCATACATTTTTGCTACCTCGTTCTGCTCCACGGCCACAACTGTCTGAGTTTCCCTATAGGAGGGTTCCGCTACCAGTAGTGTTATCCCCAGACGCTTGCAGACTGCAACAACCTCCTGAAATGCCCTAAAACGCCGAGCGCCAGGGAGGAGGGCACTTATGATGACATTTGTGTCAAGATAGAAGACGGAGTTTGAGAAGGCTTCGGTGCTAAGTGGATCCACCGGCGTGTCTATCGCGAGAAGATGGGCTATGAAGTAGCTCTGGCCCATCGTAAATTTCAAAACGTGAAAATCGGGGTCCTCATCCTTAAAGAAGCCCATTGTCCTAAAGAAAACTACCTTGCGAGCTTCCCTCTCAATCTGCGCTGCAACGGCTGCGTTCGTCAAAATTGTTTTCACCCGATTGGCATTAAAGACGTCGGCGAGTTGAAGCCTTCCGACCCTTACGCCAACCCATTCCCTGCCGAATTGCGCGAAAAGATTGCTAAGTACGCGAAGGAGGAATCTGCGCAGCTTGCGCGGATCCACAGCAACTCCCACGTAAAGCTTCGCGACGACTCTCTGTACCCTGGCGTGCGCCTCCGCCAATTCCCGGTCAAGGGCACGTGCAGTTGCCTCCGTGAGGAAGAACTTTGCAGGACTCGAATCGGGAATAGCATCAGCGCGGCCCCTCGACTTAAGTCTTTCGAGGGATTGCCTAACTTCCAGATACCGCAAGGGAACCGCTCTTTGCTGTAGGCTCTCACAAACGTCGGCGACTGAGAATGGCTTCTCGGGTGAGGACTCCAGAAGTGCGTTTTCGCAGATTCTGTCAATTGCTGTCTCTCTGGGGACTCTTGCCTCGAAGCCGAATTTGATTCGAACCAGCTCCAAAAGCTCTCTCTTTTCGCCAATGCTCAGGTCGACCGCGAGTTGTGCGTTCATGTTACGCATATTATAGATGACATATGTAGAAGCCACACGAGATTCTTGTGAACTTAGTTGGAGATCTCCGGGCAGGTTGCATTGGTATGCAAGCCGCGGCGGGGGCGTTCGGAATTGCCGATTGCCGCGGGTGGCGCATACATTGTCTTTGATGTATGCGCCCATCAGCAGGGGGGACTAAACTGCTCGCATGTCCCACACCGCCCCGCTGGAGTGCTGGTAGCGCAGTGTTGATCTATCTGCCCGGTACTTCGTTGATCCCTCGGCTTCGCTCGGGATTTCGGCAGCGGGGTCAGACGCCCGCTAAGCGCCTCAACTTCGGATGAACGCGCCTCCCGTCGCTAGGGCCAGACAGCCATTCAATCTGGGCCGGTGGCCAACTGCCCACACGATTCCGGGCGTATGGTCGCCGACCCGGAAACTATCCCAGCGCCTTGCGGCTCCTCCTCTGACGTCGGCGGTCACCTGGCCGTGAAGTCGGCAAACTGGACTTCTGGCTCTCACGGTCGGCGACCACGCCAGTCGGCGGGAAGGGCGTTATCCGGCCCAGTGGCGCCCCGCTGCTCAGAAAGGGGCAAGATTTCTTCCCAGTGCGCCGTGATCCAAGCAGAATCGCAAGCGTGACGGACCCGGCCAAATCTCCAGTGTGCTGACCATGCGTTCACTGACACCTGGGATGGCTTAGTGCTTCCGGGGGGGCGACTCGACCTCCTATGCTCGTCGGCTTTTGAGGTGCGTTTCGTAGGTCAGATTGCCCTGATCTTTGATATCCTCTGCTTACGTGACTGGCGCGGCAGATGCAAACAAACCGATAAACGCCACGAGAGGTAGAACATTTCGTGCTTCCTGATTTTCCGAGATCGCGCAAAGAAATTTCCGAGAAGCTACGTCTTCACCTGCGTCTTCGCGTCCAAGCCAAGAGCCCATTCGCGGCGCTCGGTCGCCAATTCACGCAGCACGAGGGAAAGATCTTTTCTTACGAGCAAATCATAGATGAAGGCAAGAGAATTGTGGAAGAAGGGTTTGAGGAGATGCGCGCGCCGGTGCAGTTCCAGTTCGAGGAGATACCTGATCTTGTTGGAGAAGTGCTGTTCCAAAAACTCGATGCAATAGCTGACGACATTGCCAAACAAACAAGCCGACTGGGTTATCGCAGGTTGGACGAGGCAACTCGACTTGCAGGGACGGCCATTGATGCGGGAGGACAACCATTCACTCAGGAACTGTTCCTGAAATCAGAAGAGGCTCGCCAAATGGATTTCGACCCTCTGACTGGTAAGCCTGATCCCGAGGGGGTCTATATCGCCCATCCCAACACGGCAGAATGGATGCACCGCCTCTGGCAAGAGTGGGAGAAGGATGGGGCGTTCATGAAGCGTGTTGCAGAACTTAGAGCGAAAAAGTACGAGGACTGGCGTGATCGAGAGAGTCGTAGAAAATTGGTTGACTAGCGCCAATGAGCGCCAGTATCAAATACCCTTTTGCCAGGTCCTCGCTTCTGAGGGCGAAACGGTCATTTATATCTCTCCCCACGGAGCCCTGGAGCAGGGAAAAGATGTTATCACAATCGGTGCCGACAAAGTCCCGTGTGCATATCAGTTAAAGGCTGGGAAAATAAACCTCAAGGCGTGGCGAGACAACAAAGGCGAAATCGATGAATTGGTTGAGCTTCCAATCGCCCATCCGTCGATTCGTTCACGGCAAGCACACCGACCCTACTTCGTCACGAATGGAGCCGTTGCCGATACGGTCCTGCACAGAATCGAATCCGCCAACAAGGTGTGGAAGAAACACAATCCCAAGCCGCTTCGTCTGATCCAAGGGAGCGAATTAGTAGCGCGATTCGTAAAAGCCCACGGTTCCTTCTTGCCACGGGAAACTAGGGATTTCAGCAGTCTTCTCCAACTGATTATCAACGGTGGACGCGGTCCGCTCGATAAGCAACGATTTTCCTCATTCTTAGAATCAGTTCTTCCCATCAGAGTTTCAAATCACGTTGTTCCGCTTGATGTGGGGCGTTCGATTTCCAGTGTGGTACTTCTGACGAGTTACATCGTTCAGGGTTGTGAGCGCGAGAAAAACCATTGGGCAGTATTCGAGGCGTGGATTGTCGCAGAATCCTGCATTCTGGGAGCCGCTTCCAAACACGGAACACCCGCTAAGTGGTGGGCAAAATCATCTGAGCTGTGCGAACTTGGGGCTGTTCGCGCTCTCGAATCACTCTGCGAGGAATGCGCTGGGAACCAGACACTGTTTACACAGGGCGATCCCTTCACTGACGGTGGCTTCTACCCGTTGAGAATAACCATTCTCGCGGGAACCCTCAGTGCTTTAAGCCTGTACCACCGTCTGAGGTCAGAAAAATGGGAGCGGGACTCTTTCGTTCAAGACTTTCTCATGGACTACATGAAACGCATTCAGGTTTGGGGTGAATCGGCGGCTCCGTACCTCACTATGGCTGCGTTGGAACTTGAGCAGCATGGAGCACACTCCAGCAGCGAGGGACTTATAGGTCAACTCGTAAAGACTATTGTCGTCCTCAATGGAAGCAAAGGACGGGGACTGCCCAATCCGTATTACGAGCCGGAGGACGCGGTCCGACTTTTGTCGGGGATGGACCCCACCAACCCGGAGGTTTTCACTGGCCATTCGTATGCGCTCGAACCGCTGGTTGAGTTTCTCGCTCGACGTCTGCGGAGAAGAATGCTGGCCCATTTTTGGGAAAAAATAACGAGGGTCCAGTTCACTTGGTTTCGGCCGGGAGAAGACTGGGAATGGTTCCGCTGGAGGGCCGAGAGGGGTTCATTAGATCACAGAATGCCAAATACGCCGCAAAGCTGGGGGGATCTTCTTGACGCCGCAGAAAATGGACCTACTGGTGTTCCCGAACTGTTGAAGGATCGGCCGTCCTTTGCCCTATTCTTTGGCCTCGTCTTTCCACACAGGTTTGGTGTGGAACTCTTACGGTTGATTGATCGTGCAATTCGACAGTCTTCGTAGACGGCCACATTGGAAGCCCTGGCAGTCCGGTTCCATCTTCTCCTGAGAACATCGTGCAGGCGAGCACTTGTCCGTATAAGCGCCACTGGTGCAAGTGCCGTTCTGTCTTCGCATTGCGTTCCGGGCGTATCGTCGCCGACTCGGAAACTATCCCAGCGCCTTGCGGCTCCTCCTCTCATGTCGGCGGTCACTTGGCCGTGAAGTCGGCATTTCGGAGTTGTAAAAACCCTTTGCAACGGGCACCCAGAAGATCGATCAAGATAGGGGGGTACATTTGAGAAATCCTCGGCTAGTGACTCCACCTCATCCGAGTACCCGCAAGAGGTTCCAGCCGTCTCTCATGTTGGCTGTACCAAAGGGCGTCCGCGGTGCCTCCCGCAACAGACTGACCGATCATGGACGTTTCACACCACTTTCTGCTGTGCCAAAGGATTTCCTTTGGTGCGCCTTATAGGCCGGGTCCGAAAACATCCGCGTGGGCGTTGATCTGTTCTGCGAGCGGTTTGTCATAGCGGATGACAATGACACGATAGCCGAGGTCTTCCAGTTTCTTGCGTTCGCGCTGGTCTTGTTCCTTTCGGGCAGGCTCGTCGTGAGGAGTGCCGTCAATGAAGACCGCTACACCCTTCAGGGCGTCCCTCTCGTAGAAAAAGTCCGCCTCGGCATAAACGCTTGGCTCGGGGCGATACTGTGCCCTGTCGGGGAGACGCCGGCGGCTGCCGAATAGTTCCGTCAGAAACTTGGCTTCAAGACTGGAACTCGGGTCGCGTCGTTCCAGCAACCACTGGTACTGGTCTTCGTAGGATCGACCGCCGGTGGTTCGCTTCGTAGATGCTCGGCGCAGCTGAAGCAGGTAATCCCGGATGAGGAATCGGTCAAGCTGACGGTGATCTGGCTGGTTTGTATAGCTCAACAGACACCGATAGCAAGCCTTCGCGCATGCGTCTTTCTCTGCTCGATCTTCGCCGGTTTCTGGGTCGAAGTGACAAGTTGTCAGTGCTTCGGCCACGACACGCGCAACAGCATCAGGGTCCTCCATGAGGCGCAGCCAAATCCCGCTGCCGCCCTCTGACGCCTCCCAGAACAGGATGCTACGCGCGTCCCCCTCTCCGATCCGGTTGACTGCAATTTCCTGCTCCTCCACCTGAAAATGAATCTGCATACCGCGCTGGAACGCAAAGCTCAGGCTGGCCAGGAACGCTTCTCGGTCTTCCTTTGCTGCCCCAATATCAGCACCTGGCCTGATCAGTAGGATGTTCCGCGTATCACGCACAAACGGAAGCACTCCGGAAAGCATTCGCGTTTCATCAATATCGCCGGCCCGGTCATCATCCCCGCTCCGCTTGGCCCAGTAGCCAGTTTTGGTGTCCAGCCTGAAACCGCGCTGGTCGGATCGTCGCCACTTGCGATTCACACGCCAGAGATTCGCCTGCGGTCCATGCACTAACTGTAGAAGTTCCTGGCTCCCTTCAGTTGCGGTCGCCTTCTCGAAGATCGCCTTCCCATCCGGCCCCTCGGCGAAGCGGTAGTGCAACTCCATCTCGTAGCCTTCGCGCCGGCGCTCCTCCTCGTCGCAAGTGATCCGCTCGACGCGCATCCCCTTCACCGTCGGCATCTCAAAAAGAAACGGCGTGTATTCACTCGTCTCGCCTGTCAGTGGGGTCTTGCAGTGGTCGCAAACGTCGGCCCCGGTGTGCTGGTCATCGTGGAAGTACCCGCACGCATTACAGAACTTGGCTTTCTTCAGCCGACCTTCCACACCGCCGGTGGGCAAAACGCAGCGTGCCATGCGGTACTTTCGGCCTTCGTGGTAGAGGATGTTTCGCGGACCGAACTCGCCCAGCCCCAGGAATCGGGGACGGTCGACGCTGTGCGTTTCCTCCCCCGCCGGCAGCAGAGCGCGTAGCGGCAGCCGCGGGAAGTTGTAGCCCGGCAGGAATCCCTCAGCCGCCAGGTAGCGATACGGGTAGAAGTCCGATTCCGTTGACTTGTTAGTCTGATTGAGCAGAAGTGCGATCTCCCGCTTGGCCTCGCGCTCTTTTTGCTCGGCTTCCTGGCGTTCCTTCCCGCTGGCTCCAGGCCGATCTACCGTCTGGCGCGCCTCGTCCCGCTGTTGGGTGGCGCTCACGTACAGTTCACGCCAGCGCTCGAATGCTCCGTGGAATCCTGTCGGAGCCTCCTTCAGAACCGTGTCGAGCCATCCGGGGGTGTTCCAGAACGCGTCCTTCACCTCCTCGCCGCAGGCGTCCAAGATGCTTTGGCCCTCCCGACGCAAGGATGAGAGCTTTTCCTCCGAAAGCTGCATCAGATGCTGAATGTCCGGCCTCAAAGGAAACGCGGGGGGCGGGTCGAGGTTCAACACTTCTTCAATGCCCGTGCCCAGCTTGATGCCGGTCGCGGAAAGCCAAACCGAATGAAGGTGGGCCCGAACAAGCTCCTGGTTCCCGAGGTCCAACCGCGGGGGTGCGACGGCTCCCGCTACCATC
>Ga0315284_10016010_pt1 | contig 10644 bp, 10 predicted proteins | sample YL17G09_16_MG_FD_203696 | JGI IMG/M metagenome (GOLD analysis project Ga0315284, IMG submission 203696) | Sediment microbial communities from Yellowstone Lake, YNP, Wyoming, USA - YL17G09_16 | ecosystem: Environmental > Aquatic > Freshwater > Lake > Sediment | place: USA: Wyoming | collected...
TTCCAGGTCCAGGCCCAGACCTATTCCTCCCCCGTCCTCTCGAACGGGAAGTTGTTCATCGCCGGCAGCGCTTATTACCAGTCGAACGGCACGAAGATATGGTCCAACGGATTCTCGCAATACTCCATACCGGCCGTCTCCGGCAACAGGCTCGTGGTGCTCAACGACTCCAAGCTGACCTGCCAGTCGACCCTGGACGGGACCGTGCTTTGGGAGCTAGAGGTCACCGGCGAGTACGCGTCCCCGGCCGTAAGCGAGAACATGGTGGTCATAGGCGGCAACGATGGCACGATGTACGCCATCAGCACACCAGACGTCACCCCGCCCAACGTGACGAGCAACCAGCCGGCCCACCAAGCGGCCGGTGTTCCCCTGGACGCGAACGTGGTCATCACCTTCTCGGAGCTCATGGAGGAGGTCGTCACAAGGGCGGCCTTCTCGATAAGCCCGGCCATCGCGGGCGTGACCACGTGGACCGCCGAGACCATGACATTCGATCCCGCGACCCAGCTGACCTCCGAGACCGTGTTCACGGTCACCGTGAAGGGGACCGCGATGGACCGCTCCGGGAACCAGCTCGACGGGAACAAGGACGGCATCTCCGGCGGGAGCCCGCAGGACGACCACGTCTTCGATTTCACGACCGTGTCGGTGGCGCCGCCCAACATCACGAGCGTCGTCCCCGCCAAGGGAGCCATCGGGGTGCTGCCCAATGCCCCGCTCGCGGTCGTGTTCAGTCAGCCCATGAACCGGTTGACCACCCAGGCGGCCTTCACCATTCAGCCCCCCGCGGCCGGTGCCTTCTCCTGGAACACCAACTCGACGACCATGACATTCACGCCTTCCGCGAACCTCCTGGACAAGAGGACCTACAATTGCACCGTGACCCACGCCGCCCTCGGGCAGAGCGGCAAGTTCCTTGACGGGAACAAGGACGGCATCCTCACGAACGATGCCCTGGACGACTTCCGCTGGAATTTCACTGTCAAGGACTGGATACCGCCGACGGTGGTCTCGGTCAGCCCCGAGGACGCGGCGGTCGATGTCCCGGTCCGGACCACGATCGTCATCGAGTTCAGCGAGCCCATGGCCACATCATCGACGGAGACGGCCTTGGCGAGCGTCCCTGTCATCAACGGGGCCAAGTCCTGGAACGGGACCCGCTTGACGGTCACATTGAACACCGACCTGGCCCTAGATACAGAATACACCTTCACAGTGAGCACCCTCGCCCAGGACCTTTCTGGACAGAGGCTGGACGGTGACATGGACGGCACCGGCGGGGAGAACGGGGACGAACACACATGGTCCTTCCGGACGCTCAAGCCGATCATCCCGCCTTACGTGGAGGGCGTGTCCCCCCAAGCGAACGCCACGGATGTCCCGGTGGGGACGGACATCGTCATGACCTTCAGCAAGGCCATGAACAAGGCGCTCGTGGAGGGCGCGGTGACAATGGATGGCGTCTCGGCCGTTTCCTTGGGCTATTCCATGTCCTGGGACGCCCAGGACCGCGTGCTGACCATGGACCCGCCCGTCAACCTATCGTACGGGTCGAACCACACGGTCAAGGTCGCCGCAATGGCGGCGTCCGCCGATGGAGTGGGCCTGGACGGGGACAGGGATGGGATCCCTGAAGGCAGCGGCATCGATGACCATGAATGGAGGTTCAGGACAGAGGATGCGCCGGTCCCCCCTCTGCCAATCCCTAGGATAACCAATGTCCAGCCGGCCCAGGGCGCGACAGGGGTCCCTGTCTCGGCGAACATTGTCGTGACCTTCAGCCTTGAGATGAACAGGACCTCCGTTTTATCCGGGATCCTCATCGAGCCCCTCGTCCCAACCATTGTCCAGACCACTAGCTCGTGGAACGCCGGCGGGACCGTTCTCACGATCGACCCGAACAGCGACCTCGCCAACAACAGGACGTACAAGATATCAATATCCGGCGGGGTCCTTTCCAAGGCCGGGGCATCCTTGGATGGCGACCTCGACAACATTTCCGAAGGGGCCCCCGCGGATGATTACGTCTGGAGCTTCAGGACCGTTCCCGCCCCGGTCGTCCCGAAACCCCCGGTCATCGGCATCACGAGACCTTCGAACGGCACCGAGGTCAAGGGCACCGTCAATATCACAGGAACGGCATCCGACCCGGACACACCCTCCGCGAACATCCTGATCGAGATTATGTTCGATGATTCCGGCCAATGGGTCACCGTAGGCAAGGGGTCCGACTGGGCCTTCGACTGGGACACCACCAAGGTCAAGGACGGGCCTCACAAGATTACGGTCCGGGCCTTCGACGGCACGAACCGCTCGCCAACCGTCTCGTGCGACGTCACCGTGAAGAACGCCAAGCGGTCAGGCTTTCACAATATGGTGACCTACCTGCTCATCGCCTTGGTAGCCATCGTCGCCGCGGCCGTGGTCGCGGGTGCGCTCATCATGCGTAAGAAGAAGGGAGGACGGGCCCAAGCCGTCCCTCCACCCTACCCGGCCACCCCTTTGCAGACCGCACCACAGCCTCAACAACCGACGGGAGAGGTACCGTCGGGACCCATCCCTGGCCAGAGCGAGCAAGTGCCTGTGCCCGTGGCGGAACCGCTCCCTGCAGTGGCACCACCACCGGTGGCACCCGAGAGACCAGAAGGCCCTGCGCTCTAGGTCAGGACCAACGAATAAAAGGCGTCACACCCCGGACCGAACCCTGTGCAAACGAAAAACCTAGAGCGCCGCTCTTATCCCGACGAGACCACCAACGCGACAGGCTCCGGTCCCCTTTCCAAACATTATTATATTCGGGAACTCTTTTCTTTTTCCAATGACGCCCGACGACATCATTACCAATGCTATCGGGATGAAGTTCAAGCTCATCCCGGCCGGGAAATTCATGATGGGGGACGAAAGCTGGGGCTCGTCCTTCCCATTGCACCGGGTGAAGATCACAAAGCCATTCTATTTGGGTATATATCAAGTGACCCAGAGGGAATGGACGAAGGTTATGGAAAACAATCCAAGCGCCTTTAAAAAAAATGACGATAATCCGGTCGAGACAGTATCCTGGGAGGACTGCCAGATGTTCATCGGAAAGCTGAACGAGATCGAACCGGAAGCCTGTTATCGTCTGCCCAGGGAAGCGGAATGGGAATATTCCTGCCGGGCTGGGTCGTTTAAGAGATATTGCAACGAAGAGTGGGAGAGTAAGCTGGGAAAACATGGTTGGTATATTGCGAATTCGGGGGAGAAGACCCATCCCGTGGGCAAGAAAAAGCCGAATCCATGGGGCCTCTACGATATGCACGGTAATGTGTGGGAATGGTGCTGGGACTGGTTTGATGAAAAGTACTACCAGAAGTGCCACGAGCATGGAACAGTAGATGATCCCGAAGGGCCAGCGGTCGGCTCCGACACGACCCTTTGGAGGGGCTTCGACACCCCCTCGGAGGTAAAGGATCCCGAAGGGCCAGTGGTCAGCTCCGACCGGGTGAAACGGGGTGGGGCGTGGAGCTACGACGCCGAGTCCTGCCTCCCGGGCTACCGCTTAGGGTCCGGCCTGAGCAGCCGCCACTTCGACACCGGGTTCCGCCTCGCGAGGACGATCCCTTGAACCATTTGCCGTTCTATCCTATCACGACCCTTGGTCCACAGCAGGAAGCCGGGCCGAATCAATAGTTATTCTATACCCCCGACCCAAATCGTTTTATTCCATCGGGCCAATCATCTCAGGATGATGAACAGGGGCATTGGCCGGTCTGTCACTTGTGGGGGAAAGGTCTGGGAATTGCAGAAGTTGGATGTTACTGGAACGAGGTCCCCCAAGACATGGAAAGGCCTGATAAGTCTGTGGATGAACGATCTGGACGCGGTGGACCTCTCGGACATCAAGGACCTTCCCGACCTGCAATACCTTTCCGTCTGGTCCTGCAATATGAGCAAGACCGAGGGCCTGGGGCGATTCACCGAATTGGTGGTCCTTGTCCTATCTCGCAACCGGATCCAAGAGATCGAAGGATTGGAGGCTCTCACAAAACTGGATAGCCTGAGCATCAGTACCAATGACATCAAGGAGATCAAGGGCCTTGACCGGCTTGTGAACCTGACGGAATTGTATCTTGACGGGAACGAGATCACCGAGATCAAAGGCCTGGAGAACTGTTCCGAACTGAGGGTCCTGAACCTGCAGAACAACGACATCCAAGAGATCAGTGGGCTGGAGAACCTGACCAAATTGGAGGTGCTGGAGCTCCACAGCAATCGGATCAAGGATATCACAGGTCTGGACAGACTGGTGAACCTCAAGGAACTGAATCTTGGCTGCAATGAGCTCACGGAGATAAAGGGGCTCGAGAACCTGACCAAGCTGGAGAAATTGAGCCTGGGGGCCAACAAGATCAAGGAGATCAGCGGCCTGGACGAACTGGTGAACCTTCGGGAACTGAAGCTCTCGATCAACAGGATAACGGAGATCAGGGGCCTGGACAGCCTCAGAAATCTGAAGGAGTTGGAACTTAAAAGCAACAAGATCAAGGAGATCGGCGGATTGGAGAACCTCGTCGAGCTCAATTATCTATATCTGAACGAGAATGAGATCCAGGGCATCAAGGGCCTGGGATCCCTGACCCAACTTTGGAGATTGAACCTCAACGAGAACCCCATCCCAAAGGACCTGCTTGATAAATTGGGCGGCTTGGAAGAAAGGGTCGTGACCGATCCTTATATGTGTTATTCGGAAGGGGAGGACGGGATCGCTAATGACCCGCAGGCCATGGTCAAATATTGTAAGAAGAACGGTTGATGCTCGAATTATTCGGAGATTGGCCATTCGCTTCAAATACATACTATCCTCATAGAATTTATTAATAGCGACGACCACTATTTTATTTCGAGCACCAAAAGTGAAACTACCACCACACCCCCAACTGACTATAAATACACCTTCGAACAACATATTATTTATGCGCTGTATCGATGAAAAGAAAGGACATTTCATTATCAATCTCTTCATATCCACCCAACTTCACATATCTGGTCCAGGGCCGAATGGTGCAAGAATGGGAAAGTTATATATATATGTCTTTCCAATATCTGCACATATGTCTAAAATGTATGTGAATCTGAATCTGACCGAACTGCAGATAATTCGCACCCTGGCCGACGGCCCGGCCTCAATGAAAATGCTGGCGCAAAAATTCAAAAGTTCTTTCTCCTGGGTCTTCAAATGTATCGACAACCTCAAGACCATTGGGTTTGTCCAGACCTCAAAAAGCGGGCGTTCCTCTCAAGCAGCGCTCTCATCCACAACGCTAGGGAACCGCCTGATGACCTTTCTAAAGGAATCGGATTATCCAAATCCCGAGCTGGTCCTCGAAGGGCGGAGCCTTTGCATCATGCCATTGCTAGTACCCGATGGGGCCAATTGTTCCGAGATCATTGAACTATCTGGCCTGTCAAGGCGCACCGTGATAACCTATTTGGGATTTTGGCGAGATGTAGGCCTGCTAGTCTTCGATAGGCCAACCTACCGCATCAATCCCCGGCACGATACCCTTATCGAGCTCTTACGCGCATTTTCAGAACATGTCAACATCTCCATCGCCGGCGCCCTCGGTATCCCATACGCGATGTTATGGCAGGGACGGGGCGAGTTCATCATCTCGGTCGATCGTGAGATCGACTCGGCCGGTTTCAGCAAAGCCGCGGACACCGCCTTGGATGACCTCGGTATCGACCTGATACATCGGTCGGACTACTATCTATACAATCCATCCCGACGCAAGGTCTCGAAGGCGGAGGCCCTTGTCCAAGCGATCGTCATCGACAGGAACGAGCCCCGAATGGCGCGCTATATAAGAAAGGTGGCCTCGTCGAATAAGCGGCTCAGGACCGCGATCCTCTTTGAAGCCAGACGTTACGGCATCGAGGAATTTGTGACGGAGGTGCTTGCGAATGCGCGAACGTAAGAAGTTCGAGAAGGGGATACTGGACGACCATCTTGACCGTATCTCACAACAGCTCAGTACGAAGGTCGAAGTCTATGTGATAGGCGGATATGCGCTGATGATACATTCATTGCGGAGAATGACAAAGGACATTGATATCGTCTTCATGGATGAAAAGAGCATGAAGGCCTTTACCAAGGCTGCAAAGATGGCTGGTTTCAAGGGGCCCGAGGAGCTACCGGACGAATATCGGGCACTAGGGTCCCGGAACATACTCGACGCCTCAGATGGGGTAAGGTTCGATATCTTCGTTGTGAAGGTCTGCGATGCCCTAAGTGTCTCGGAAACGATGTTCCAGAGGGCCGCCACCACCACGTTCCGAGAGAATCTGACCTTGCACATTGCGGCCCCCGAGGACATCTTCATGTTCAAATCCATAACCGACCGGGAGGACGATCTTGAGGACATGGCACGGATGGTCGGTCCTAAGTTCGACTGGGACATTATAGCGACGGAGATCCATGCTCAGAAGGATTCCTGGGTCTGGCTCAACAGGGTCTATGCCCGCCTGCTCGAGTTCGAGGAGGAGAAGGGCGTCTCGTCCCCGCTGATCAAGAGGCTCGAGAAGGATGCCGAGGTCTTCCAGGCCATGGGTATCGTGCTAGAGAAGCTCGAGGACAAACCATTGGAAAAGAAAGACTTATCTGTCCTTCTGAAAGAAGAGGACACAGATTTCGTCGAACGGGTCATATCAGAGCTCGAGAAAAGGGACTTGATAGAATTAAAGAAGGGGCGGCTTGTGAAAAAGCCTCGTGGAAACTGAGGAACGCCCTCGAACAGGCAGGGCCCAGGATGAGGGCCCATGTCATCGAGCATTGTGACTATTCGATTCTATTAAATAACTTGAATCTCCTATCCATTTCGAAGTGATACTATGCTAGGCAAACCCAAGTTGCACATCAACCTGCTCTATTCGGCCCCGCTCAAGGTGAAGGACACGAAGGCGCTGCTGGACGGGGAGGTCGTCCTGAGCTTCAAGGACCTGGAGATATCCGAGTACCCGCCGCATCTGGGCAAGGTCTCGATGAATGTCGCCAAGGGCGGACACAAGCTGGAGGTCCTTGACAGCAACTTCAAGCTGAAGAAGACGCAGTCGTTCAAGATACAGAAGGAGATGTGGATCGACATCATCATACACGATGATTCGATATCGGTCCATTTACTAGACAAGGAACCTCATTACAAATAGGGGCCCGGAGGTCGGTATTCCTGGTCCGTGAGGAATTGATCGACAACAACAAGAGCGAGGTCAATGTCAAGCTGGTCTACACGCTGATCCGGACCAAGGCGGGTCCGGAGGCCGCGGTCGAGCGGATGATCGGCCTCAACAACGCGGGGTTCATAGAACAATACAAGGAAGAGCACAAGGGAAAGGCGCCCCCGGCCCGTACGATGGAGCAACAGACAGAGACGGTCGCGAGATGGTGCTTCGAGGCAGAACAGTTGATATCGGAGGCTGCCGGGGTCCTTGGCCTCGAACTGCCGAACTGAAATGCCAGGTCCTATAGGACCTTCTGTTCCGTTCTCCCTCCTCTCTTATTTGTGCATGCAGGTCAATTATATTACATTTCAATACAATCGTAATATTTAAATAATACAAATAACAATATTGTAGTACATGATTAAGATCGATGCCTGTTCCCTCATCTACTTGGTCAAGAGCGATCTGTTATCCGTGGCCCTCGACCTCTATAAGGAGATCCGCATAACCGATTCGGTCTATGACGAGGTGATTGTCCGGGGCAAGCGCGCGGGCCATTCCGATGCTGCCGTGGCAGAGGCCGAGGTACAAAGGAAGAAAATCAAGGTCGTCCCTTCCAAGGCCAAGAAGGAGCCATCATTGGCTAGCCTGGGACGCGGCGAATCGGACACAATCGCCGAGGCCAGGGCCGAAGATTGCCCCGCCCTTGTGGACGATTCCCGGGCCAAGGTCGTGGCAAGGAAGCTGAAGGTGCCATTCCTCTCGGTCGATATCATGCTTATCGAGGCCCTGGCACGGAAAAAGATCACCATGGACGAGTTCCAAAGAATGGCACGCGACCTCAACAGTGTCGCGAACTTCCGGTCCGATAAGTACGCAGACCTTCTAGCGATAGCCAATATAGTCTCGAGGTGGAAGAAGTGACCGTGATCACGATACGGCTTGAAGATGAGCTCCTGGACGCTCTCAAGAAACTGGCGGAGCTGGAACACCTGGACCGGACGAACCTCATCAAGAAGCTCCTGCGGAAGGTCACCGAGGAGGAGCTCATCGAGAACGTCCTTCAACTTTATACGAAAGGCCGGGTGACCCTTGAGCAGGCATCGGAGCTTGCCAATGTCCCGCCATGGGCGGTCATCGACCTGATGGCGTTAAGGGGCATCCAGCACAAGGGAACCCCGGAGGAACTTCGGGCCGACGTCAGGCGTCGTCTAGAGGAGATCGGCCTCAAGAGGTTGGCGGACGAAATCTGAACATGACGGAAATCGCTTGATCCATGTATTGGAAGGGACCAGACTATGAATTTCAGGACTGCACACAACAATTTCACTGACGATAAATTGATATAGATGCGACTCCCCTATATTTAAACCCTTAAAATAGTCTAAAACCCAAAAAGTCAAAATATAACGATTCCATAGGGTGTCCGATAAGGTCAAAGGCTAATGGGGGGAATGACCCTCTCATATAGATGGATGAGGGGAAGGACAATCCCGGGGTGAGGTATCATGGCAGGAGAGACAGGAAAGATTGACAAATCGAAGTATTACGATGAATGGATTTTAGTTTGCAAGGGTAAGGTCGTAAAACACAGTAAGAAAATGGAGGACTTGCTGGGTATCGCAGAACATAAAAATCATACCGAGGATTGCTATATCGAGAAAGTTCTCGACGGGCAGGTCTGTTTCTATTGACGAACCGAGAAAGATTCGGCCATAAATACGACGACCCGGGCTATCCTTTTCTCTGGATCACTTTTTATCAGGGGGATAAGGATACCGCTCCTCCAACACTTGGGTTGCTCGATTCTGGTTCAGATAGGATCATGATACCCCGGGGAACCGCCGAGTTCCTGGGTTTGAAATTAAAACCGAATCCCACCCCATTTGGTACTGCTGGTGGCCCCCAGCATGGGTATGATGCAATAGTGGACAAGATCCGTATCGGTAGAACCACCGTGGCTGAATTTTTTAATGTGGAGATCAGTGTAACCGATAATAATATTCCGATTTTAATTGGTTTACGACCGTTCTTTAACGAATATGTAGTTATACTCAATCATCACGAGAAAAATTTGGAATGTATACGCCAAGACATTTTCAATCAAAAGAAAAATAAAAAGAAATAGACCTACTTGGAAACCGCAGGCCTAAGACCTACGAACAGCCTTGCCCCGACAACTATCGCGAACACCGACTGCGGAACAATCGCTATGAACTCCGATATCGCGAGGCCCGGCCAGGGCCATATGACGAAGAACGGGAAGGCCCCGAGGATCGCAAGGACGACCAGGAGCCATCCGAGGTTCCTTTGCTTGCCGCCCGTCAACATCGCTTGGGTTCCCATCATGGCCATGGATGCCGGGGCCAGGATGAACAGCGTGTAGGACACGACGGTGTGTATCAAGCCGTAGGTCAGCGGGAAGACACCGACCAGGTACAAGCACGCCACAGATGCGATGTACAAGCCCTTGCCGGCCCGGCCCCACCCGCCGCTGAACATGTCGCTCCTCCACAGGCCGATGCCGAAGGCCGTTCCAAGGACGCCGCACAATAAAAGCCCGGTGTTGAGCAGGATGGAGGGGACGCCCTTGGCCGAATAGAACGGCCTGTCGTCGTGCCCTCCGGCCAGACGGCTTATGCTGTTGTCAGTCAGGCTCCACCAAGGCGCCTGTGAGATTGCCGCCAGTATGAACCCTATCATGATGACGGGCATCAGGATGCCTAGGAGCCCGGTCCACTTGATGAACGGCGGGATACTGCCCACTTTCTTCGCCATGGGCTCAGCCCAGGACCTTCAGGTCCGTAACGTCCTTCAGGTGGTAGAAGTGCAGCCCCTCGTCCCATTCGATGAGGCCGACGAGCGACAAGCGGTCCCCCACCATCAGCCGGTCCTTCTTCGAAGGCAGGAACTCGGACGCGTCCACCGAGGCCCAGATTTTCGGCACCTCGCGGCTCTTGTCGCCTATCTTCAGCGTGACCTTCTTCAGCAGCAGGTTGTTTTGGCCCGCCTTCCTATCGTGCGAGAACACCTCGCCCTCGACGATGACGTCCTTGTCCTCCCAGCCCCCGAACTGGCCTCTCACAACATTCTGCCATCGCTCGAAGAGCCTGTCGAAGACCCCGGCGGAGACCAGGTCTGCGCATTTTTTCCTGCGTCCTAGGCACTTGTGGACCACGGTGTCGAAGTTTAGTTGCATCGTGCCGGCCTCCGGACACTCCTTCGTGGCCCGCTTCTTGCCGCACTTGCAGGACCTAAGGAACAGCTCGAGCTCGGCTATCTCGTCCTTGGGCAGGTCCCGCAGCTTGGCGTAGAGCAGTATCATGTCCTCGTCGATGGAGCCCTGGAGGATGGCCTCCTCGATCATGCTGAAGAGCTTCGCGTCGTCCATGGTCCATGGATGGCGATGCTGAATGATAAAATTGACGGATTGGCGGACAACAT
>Ga0315284_10016011_pt1 | contig 10643 bp, 11 predicted proteins | sample YL17G09_16_MG_FD_203696 | JGI IMG/M metagenome (GOLD analysis project Ga0315284, IMG submission 203696) | Sediment microbial communities from Yellowstone Lake, YNP, Wyoming, USA - YL17G09_16 | ecosystem: Environmental > Aquatic > Freshwater > Lake > Sediment | place: USA: Wyoming | collected...
TTCGAGAAAATCCGGCGTTTTCTTTGATTGCGGTCAATGAGAAGTTGAAGAGTCTCTTCACCGACGCCAAGGTCAACTATGAGTGGATCAGTGCGATGCAGGACCTCACCAACGTGATTGGCGTGCTGATCAGTGCAGGCCACATCAAGGGTGAGGTCGATGAATATCTCTACTACGATTGTCGCGATACGTCGGCGGTCACTAAAAAGGGCCGCAGCTACATGCTGAACATGCCCAAGACGGTGAAGAACGCGGCCGACAGGATCATGCGGCCCTACACCATCCTCGATAGATTCGCGGCCGCGATTCCGACGATCCCGAAGCAGGCCAAGAAGAGGCGCCGCCGTCGTCGCAGCAAGTAGACATCGGTAGTTCGCGACCGTAGCCCGCTATGGGCTCGCCACTTGAGTGACGTTGGCCGGTTCGTCCTTGACTGAGTGTGCAACAAGAGTAGAGTGGCGGCCAACTCGAACCAAAGTATCGGAGGCTACCCGATGCACTCCAGCGTTATTGGCACTGTCATGCTGCCGAAGACGATTGTCTACGACGACAACCTGACGGCGGTCGATATCCGACTCTTCGTCATCCTTCTTGACATCAAGAGCCCTGACGGAACTATCACGGAGAGCCTTGACGCTTTGGCCGCGAGAGCTGGGATCTCCAAGTTCACCGTCGTGGACGCGCTCAGGCGCCTGACCGAAGGTGGCTTTATCACCAAGGAGCGTCGCCACCAGCTGCCGTCCTTGCTCACGATCAAGAGCGGTGAGGTGATCGGTGGTTGAGGACGAGGTCAACACCGATGAGAAGCTGACAGTCTCCTTCATGAAGGTGCCGATGGTCATGGTTTTCGACCGTCGACTTACCTCTGGTGATCGAGAGGTCTACTCGCTGCTCATGCACATGGCCAGGATCTTCAAGAAGGTTTACCCCAGTCAGACCTACCTCGAAGAAATCACCGGTCTCAAGCGAACCGCGATTCAGAGCCACCTTCGCAAGCTCCGTGACATCGGTCTGATCAAGACCAGCAAGGCCGGCTTCTCCGGCAACAACCAGTATGAGCTGGTTGCGCTTGAGACAGTCTACACGCCCGAAAAGGTCAAGGCCGCGAAGCGGCTTCCGACCAAGGGCTCCTCTGAGCCTGTGGCCAGGAAGCGGTCCATCAAGAACCTGGACGTATGGTGGAACTCACTCGATCCTGTCCGAAAGAACTACGGCGCCCAGCTTTGCGCCATTCGGAACAAGCGCTTCAGCTTCGACTCGCGAGAGATCCGCCGACTCAAGCAGTTCCTCTACACAGCGACACTGCTGTTCGACAGCACCGTGCTCCACGGCCCCGCGACCGAGTGGCCGAAGGACGAACTCGCCTGGGTCGCTGAGCACCCCATCGATGTTGTGACCAAGCCTGGATCAAGGGTTACGGTAGACGGTAGTCCGCGCTCGATCCTCGCACTCGCTGCGAAGACAGAGGTTGCGTGCGGCGGCAACGTCGCCAAGTTCGAGGACAGTGGCTTGGTCGCTGTTCGCAGTGCCACCAACATCCAACTTCTTGAGATCCAGTCGGCGCTCGATCGACTCGCCGGCGTTTAGACATACGACTCGACACACCGCAGTAACACTGTGCGTCAAGTTAGGGCTTTGTTACGTCCTGCATATGCTCGTAAAAACGAGCCTATGAAGCTCGTAATTACGAGCATATGAGGCTCGTTTTTACGAGCATATGAGGCTCGTAAAAAAGAGCCCTATACGAGATGGAGTATAGGAAGAGGGAGTGGAAGGCGAGAAGACCCTAATGCCATATCGTGCGAGAGATCTACTATCGTAGATCTCTCGCGTTTTTTCTCGCGCCGCGCGCTGCTCCCAGCGATGAAGAAAAATCGAAAAGTTAGTGTACCCCGCGCGCACCACAATCTTGACCAATCCTCCACGCAGGTAGAATAGCTGTGAGAGGAGTCTCACGAGGTAGACCATGAGCGAGACACCTGAGCAGAAGAAGGCAAGAGAGGATCGCGCCAGGAGCATTAGAGGCGAGAAGCCGCCAATCTCGTTTGAGGTGAACCACGGTGCTGCGGTGCCGCGAGAGCGAAGCGTTATGAGCGGCGTCGATGGTGCGGTCACCAAACGCGGTAGGGAGCCCAAGGCTGTCGCCGACGAGTTGGCCAAGCTCCAGGAGAAGCTAGATGAGTGGAGAGGCTCCTACGAGGTCCCACGCACCGCCAAGGCCCTCTACTACCACTTCTGCGATGTAGTCCGCAGACGGTGGCCCGGCGCACAACTAGACGACCTCTTCGGTCCGGGCGGGATCCCAAACAAGAAGATGCTCAAGTTCGCAGCTGAGCTTCAAAGAACTTACAAGGCGACCGACCTCTTTGAGATGATCCAGGTTCTCGTGGAAGATTATGAGAACTTTGGAGATGCGCGTGTTTACGTCAAGTATCACAAGGGCGCACCGACGCCTTACTTCGACCAACTCTTCGCGAATGCCACTCTACTTAAGACATTCGTCGGTAAGGGTGTTACAGGCCCCAACACACGATTCAGTAATTACCTTCGTGGCTACAAGGAAAGATATCCAGAGACCACTAGCACACAGACGCCGGCTAACACAGAACCATCGCGGCCTAGCAGCACTGCTCCTGTTGATCCTGATGAGGATCCGGCCGTCAGAGCGCTGAGGGAGAGGTTCAACAAGTGAGTGGCGACGCCTGGAATATCGCGTTCTTTCGCGGACGCCTAACGCCTGAACCTAGCGATCCTTTGACGCCGCAGGTGATCCAGAACTCGAATATCGGCAAGTCTTACTGGGACGTTGGTATCAGTAAGATTCCTATTGAGTTCCGTTACAGGGCCGCGATTCAGAACATTGTCACCAACCTCCACGTTGAAGAGAGGCAGGGCAAGGGCGCGATCTTCTATGGCGACTTCGGACACGGCAAGACCAGCAGTGCTGTAATCTGCTTGAAGGCCGCTATGGCTCGCGGTGGCCAAGCCTACTTCGAGGAGGCCATCAACCTTAAACGGGCCCACGACAAGCCAATCTTCTGCCTCACACCAGAAGGTATCCCAGTGTGGGACATGGTTACGAAGTGCCACTTCGTGGTTATCGATGATCTGGGAAACGAGACGGTTACTTCTGGTTATGAGGCTGGTGACCACAGGGTGATCGAATCATTGATTCGTGCTCGATACAACAATCGGCTTCCTACCTACTTCACGACTAATTGGCCGCTTGAAAAGCTGCTCACGCAGTATGCGGGCGTTGCCTCGATCCTGACCGACTTGGGTCGGTTCAGGTTGGTTGAAGTCAAGGGCGAGAGCTGGCGGAGGAATAGCAAGTAATGGAAACGACACCCGATCGGGCACTTATCTTCAGCATCATTCAGGGCGGAGTAGGTGCCTACCAGGTTGCCAAGACTCTTGGCATCAAAGCCGAATACCTCCTCGATAAGGAGGATCGACGGATTTGGGAATCGTGCGAGGAGATATTTCTTCCCAAAGGAAGAATGCCGAACTACGCCGACATCCGACAGAACCTTCGCATCGACCTTCCCGAATCGACACTGGTCTTCGATGTTGAGCTTTGCACCAAGGACATCCTTCGTCGTGCTCTGACGACTAGGCTCACCGATGAGCTTGGGCCCATCGAGCAGATGATCCCGGTCGACCCGTTCGTCGCCCGCGATCGGCTTGGTGATCTCGTCCGGGCGACCAATTGGGTCCAGGGCACGGTCGTCAGCACCGGAATGCCATCAACGGCGGAAGACGTTAAGAAGGCCTATCTCGAAGCCCAGAATCGCGCCGGCGGACTGCTTGGGTTCTCCTCTCCGTGGCCATCCCGCGATAAGAACACGCTCGGCTTCCGGCCTAACGAAGTCACGGTCATTCTAGCAAAAAGGAAAACCGGTAAGTCCTGGATGCTGCTTAAGTTAGCTCAACACATCTGGACCGCCAAATTGCCTACTGGTGAGTCTGAGCTTAAGCCTGGCGAGAACATTCTCGTTATCTCGATGGAGATGCCGGTCAACCAGGTTCTCCAACGGTTCTACGCCATCCACAAGAAGCTCGACTACCAGAAGTTCAGAGCGGGCCGACTCGACCCACTGGATGAGGTTCGGTTCTTCGACTTCGTTGAGGAGATGAAGAAGCCGGATCCGACTCGATCCAACATTATCTTTGCCTCGTCCGACAAGGTTCGGAACGTAGCTGACATCATCGGGCTCACAGCTCAGTATCGCCCGAAGGCTGTCCTGATCGACTCCTTCTACATTCTCGACGCTCCGGACAAGCGCGCGCAGATGTGGGAGCGCATGATCATGGTCATCAAAGGGATCAAGTTCGACCTCGCGGTCAAGTTCGGCATCCCGGTCATCACCACGACCCAGCTGTCTGGTCAGGTCAAGCGTGGCGATCTGAATGCTGAGGCCGATGCGGTGTCCTACGCGAAGGCGATCGGCGACTATGCGGATGCGATCGATGGGCTCTTCGGAAATGACAAGTTTCGGGACTCCAACCGGCGTATCCTGCGTGGTATGGAGGGCCGCGATTTCGTGACCGTCGACCTGGAAATCAACTTCAATCCGACGACCCACGATTATTCTGAGATCAGAGTTCTTGATAAGGTCGAGGACGGCGACGGCAAGGCACTCGATGACACGGGCGACGACAGTGGCGGCGGCCCTGGTTACTCCGAAGACGAGATCACGATTGATTAACCGATGAATGAAGACGGAATCGCCGAAGTCATGGACGCGTTTGGCCTGGCTTATGGCCGTGGCTACCCAGGCTCTACAACCTGGGGACCTCACATCTCGGTATCGTGCCCACTCGCCCTGAAAAATCACAACGATTCGGTTGACGGCAATCTGTCCTGCTCGGTCCAGATCGTAGAAGATGGACCAAGCGGGGCTCGCTGCTTTAGCGGTAACTGTGGGTTCAAAGGCAAGTTCATTCGGCTCATTAAACTCGCGGTCGATATTCGCGGCCAACCTCCAGAACTCGTTGAGGTCTACAAGAAGGTAGAGGCCGTAGAGAAGCTCACCCTGGACGCCATCCACGCAAGGGTGGTTGCTCAGAATCAAAAGGATCCGTTCCTCACTACGGATCCAGCCGCCTTGGAGATCATCAGGATAAACGCGGCCCGTAAGCAGGCTGTGATAGACCGTGATGTTCTTCCTGAATCGGCGTTCGACAAGTTCAAGGGGTCGATTCCGGCATACGCGATCCAACGTGGGATCACGGTCGAGTCGGCTAAGCGTTGGGGTCTTGGCTTCGACAAAGATGGTGGTTACCTTGTCTTTCCGATGAGGCGCCGCGACAACAAGCTGGTCGGTCTGATTGGTCGTGCGGTTTCTGCGGACGCTCCCAGACGGCACCATAACTACATGGGTCTCGACAAAGCTAAGCACCTTTTCGGCGCTCAACTGCTAGAGAGGTCCAAGCCGATCGTTGTTGTCGAGGGTTGTATTGACGCGATCAAGACTGAGCAAGCTCTTAAGGGTCAAGTCTGTGTTGTGGCCTCTCTCGGAGAGGGGTTCTCACAACAGCATGCCAAGACTATCAGCAGTGCTAATCCATCAGCTGTCTACATCTTCACAGACGGTGACGCCGCTGGTCATGCCATGGCAAGCAAGATTCACTATGCACTGCACGGTATGGTTCCAATGATGTTGATGGAGACACCTTGGGGACCAATCATTGACGCGAAGGCCGATGGAACACCAGTGCGCAAGAAGGTTGACCCTGGTGATCTACCGGAGGACTACATCCAGCGGCTCTTCCGATCAGCTAAGCTGATCAAGAAGCAGATCGCGTGGACATATCCAGTCCCTGAGTTCCAGCAGGCTTAAGCCTGACATAGGCGTGTGGAGAGCGGCGGCCCTTGTGGCCGCTGCTTTCGTTTATTGCCATGTGGACCAGATACATACGGCCAAGTTCCAATACATCGGGTAGAACAGATTGTAACCAGTGAGGTAATTGGTAGTGGAGATGGCGCATCCCATGACTGCATCTACTGAACCGGCCGTGTACCGGCTCTGTGGATACATGGGCATTCGGTCTGACAAGTTGCGGACCGATGTCCAACTGGACTTGCAGGAGAGGCTTTCCCTCAAGGGTAAAGCCTGGAGGGATTTTCCGCCTACTGAGGTTAGTGCCTACTTCACGAAGGACGGCCACTTCTGGCTCCCACGCTTCTACTTTGATGGAGCCATCAAGCGCGGGATGGTCGGGAAATACCCAATCAAGTTTGAGTGGACTGACGGGGCACCTATCAATCTGACCAACCTCGTAACTCTCGATCCAAAACGCGGTCAGCCTGAAGCTGTCGATGCGATGGAGAAATACATCCGCGAGCATTCGGGTGGCATTCTTGTGGCCCCGACAGGCACTGGGAAGACTATTTTAGGTTACTCAATCGGCCAAAGACTCCAGAGGGCCATGGGCATCCTCGTCTACAACAGTCACATGCTCGACAACTGGGTTAAGACCGCATATCAGGTATTCGGACTGAAGCCCGATGAGGTCGGTGTGGTGCAATCTGACCAGTGCGATCTAGGCAAGCCGGTAACAATCATGATGATTCAGAGCTTGCTTGCTCGGGAGTATCCGAAGGAACTCTACGAACAGATCGGCCTACTCATCACCGATGAATCACCACGATTCGCGGCACCGTCGTGGAATGAGGTAATGCGACTCTTTCCAGCACGCTACAGGCTCTCGCTCTCAGCCGATCCTAAGCGCGACGACGGCCTCGACAAGCTCATTGAGTGGCACCTTGGTAAGGTCGGCCATAGAATCACGGCCATTACCGCTAAGCCGGCTGTCGTGCAAATGCTCTACAAGGTCAATTACGACAAGCGAAAGTTCTGCGACTGGAACACGCCAGAGCCTAATCCGGTCAAGTACGACAAGCTCCTCCAGGCCGATAAGGGCCGGAACGCCACGATCATCGAGGAGTTAGTCAAAATGCGGTTGGCTGGGCGCCGCATTCTCGTGTTCTCGCGGTTCAAGAACCACCTGAGCATGCTGTCTCAGGCGTTTGAGCAAGCGTGGGATCCTGGCATTCTTCAGCGATTGGCCGATGGCTCAGATGCTCCGGAGGAGCCCAGACAGCCCACTAAGATCACAATGTTGATTGGTGGGCTCAAGGACGCCAAGCTCCAGGCTGCCATGGAAGGTGATGTCATCTTCACGACGTATGCCTTCGCCAGGGATGCTCTCAACCTTCCGACCATCGACACCCTGGTCTTTGCCACACCAACTGGCAAACCACTCCAGCCAATTGGCCGACTGCGGGACAAGGGGGATCCGAACAGACGTCCACTCATGGCGCTCGACATCTATGAGCTTCCGGACTACTCGCGCAATAAGGCCCGCCGCCGTGTCGAGACTTATGATGATCTTAAGCTCAAGACATCTCAGGTTGAGCGGAATGCGAAGGTGCTCAAGTGAGCAATGACTTCTTTGCTCGATTCATGCAGAACGCTGGGTCGCGTGAGAAATGGCATGAAGACCGCGATCGCGCTGAGAAGATCCTTGATGAGCGTCGGCAGCGTTACGCAAACGACGCCGAATACAGAAAGAAGATCAAGGACTCGGTCCGTAGGAATCGCAGCGCCAAGCAGCCCAGCGATAGGAAGAGGTCGTTCAACAGGGACCGCGTAATGATGATCAACGGGTCGACTGTCTTCCTATACAGCAGCGGTAAGGCCGCATCGTTGATGGGCGTCACTCCTCGCACGGCTAGTCTGTGGGAGAGGGACGACGTCATTCCACTCAACAGGGCTTGCGATCTGCTTGGTCGCCGCTGGTATCCAGCCGAATTCGTGACCTTTATGTCCGCGCTTATTTCGGAGAGATCTCAATTTCGTAGCCTCGCCGACTGGTCAACACGGGTAAAAGAAGCTTGGCAAACGCGCCAATTGAGTGACGCACCAGTTCCAGTCGTGTGCGAGAGGTTAGTTACGGATGAGCAAGCCGAATAGCGTTGTTGTGGATAAGGATGCTGTTGCTACAACTAACGCTCCTGTCGTAGTCGAGACGAAGATTAGGGTGCACAGGACCGTCAAAATCGACGGAAGCGAAGACTCCGGCTCGACCGATGATGTGATCGAGGTCCAGACTTTCGCCACGACGCCAGCGATGGCCGTTGTGACCTGTCCCATTAAGATCTCCAGAAAGTTTCAATCGGTTGGCCTTGAGGTCGGAGTTTACCTTCCCTGCTACAAGGAAGAACTCCCACAAGCCATCGAGGCTGCCTATCGCATGGCTAAAGAGCGGATCATGCAGGAGATTCCGGGGATCCAGAAGGCCCTGGGTGGTATTGTGGACGGTGTTTCCGACTCAGCCCCCGTTCCGTAAGGTGAGGATCCATGGCACGTAAGAAGAAGGACGACCAGAAGGAAACGGAGAGCGACGTGTCGGCTACAACTGAGCAACCGCCGGCTGATTCCGCACCGGTCGCCACTGTACCGGCTGAGCCCAAGGCCGAAGCGGTGGAACCTGAGAAGGCGGAGAAGGCGGAGAAGGCGGAGAAGGCGGAGAAGAAGCCCAAGAAGGGCAAGGCGGATACGGATCCGTTTTCGGCCTGGATGACGGCGGCCAAGGACCGCTGGCCGGGCTCGATCGAGACTGCGGACAAACTTCCGATCGATGGTACACCGACGATGTCGACCGGAAACTTCGTCATCGACCGGATCACTTACCGTGGCCTGCGTCGCGGCCGTCTGTATCGGTTCTGGGGGCGTCCGAAGTCTGCCAAGACCGGCAGCGCACTGAACTGCGCTGAAGCATTCACGAACAACCACTGCGCCAACTGCTTCTCACATCGTCTGCAGTGCAAGTGTAACAACAAGGAGTTCAACTACGCGAAGGTCCTCTACGTGGATGTCGAGGGGCGTGTCTCCGACAATCGGCCATGGATCGAGGCCCATGGGATTCATCCATCGCGAATTGCGATGGTGTCCCCCAAGGGTGGCGAGCAGGTCGTAGACATGGCTGATGCCGCACTCAGGTCTGAGTCTGGTATCGGCCTCGTGATCATTGACTCGCTTGCGCAGATGTCCTCGCTATCTGAGGTCAACAAGGCCGCAGAGAAGGGTATGACGATCGGCCGCAACGCGCTGCTGATCAACAGCGCCCTTCGTAAGTGGGTCTGCTCGATCGTGAGCAAGGATATCGCGGCCCCTAACAAGCCGACGATCATCATGATCAACCAGATCCGCAACAAGACCGACTCGATGGGTTGCTTCCACCAGGATACGCCCGTGATGTTTGCGGACGGCAGCCAGCATCGAATCAAGGATGTGGTCGATCAGAAGCTTACCGGCCCGGTCCTGTCGTGGGATGGCAAGCAGATGGTTGAGCGGAAGATCACCGCCTGGCACATCAACGGTGACCTTGACGAAGGCGAAGAGTGGCTGACGTTCCGCACAGCGGGCACCGGTGGTCGTCGTGGTAACATCGGCTTTACCTGTACGCCGAACCACGTCCTGGTTACTGAAGATGGCCGCGAAGTTCCGGCTTCTGAGGTCGAGGTCGGAGATGATCTACTGTCCTGGCATGAGTCTCAGCCGACTGATTATGAGTGTGAGCAGTCAATTACTGGTGGACCAGTGACGGTCGCCCGACTCACTACTGGCTCCAAGGTGATCAGCATTCACACTTCTCCAAAGAAGATGCGCTCCAAGAAGAAGTACGATCTGACCATCGAAGGAAACTCCTTCTATGTTGTAGGAGGAGACACCACCGGAGTTGTCGTACATAATAGTCCCGATGTCATGCCGGGCGGTCTGGGGCAGGAGTTTGCAAGCGCTTGCGACATCAAGTTCACGAAGCGACAGAAGCACTACCTCATGCCCAACGACAAGGGCGGCTTCGATGACAAGGTCGTGAAGTATGGTGACTCCGGCTTCGCACCTGAGGAGGACGACACCGCCGACTTCGTGGAAATCGAGTGCAAGGTCACGGAGTCTGGTATCTGCGCGCCCGGCCGTTTCGGCACTTTCAACTACTGGCTGCGGCCTGGCCACGGTCGCCGAACGGGTGATGTTGATAACCCCCTCTGGCTGTGGGAATACGCTAAGAAGTACAAGGTCATGGAGACACTCGACAAGGGCGGCTATCGGATAGAAGGACTTGAGGCGCGTACTCAGCGTGATCTGGAGGCTCAATTCCTGGCGAACCCTGAGCTTCAAGAGCGTGTCTGGGCCACGTTGATCGAGATCCTGAACAAGCGTTAAGTCTCATTCACTCCTTCTCTTAAGTGGCCCGGCGAAAGCGCCGGGCCACTCTCTTTTGTGAGAAGTCGCGGCCACCCAGCATTTAGAGACAGGAGGTCGTATGCGGGAGTGGTTCCTGGTCTTCAGCGATGATTGGCTCGCCTGGTCGTGCCGCTACCGCCGATGGCGCGGTGGCCACTTTGAGTATTGGATGATTGCTGAGTGCGGCAACCTGTGGTTAAGGCTGCCAGAATGCTCTAAAGGCCGAGAGCGCCCACTGCCGATATGCAGGGGCCAACCTACATGTTGGGAGGAGAACCTACTCGACCGGCTGGCTAGGAGCATCTGATGAGTAAGTTCATGGTGGGCGATAGGGTCTCGATCAAGACCTACGCCAGCGACTCTAAGCCGCGATTCAAGATGACCGGC
>Ga0315284_10016012_pt1 | contig 10642 bp, 12 predicted proteins | sample YL17G09_16_MG_FD_203696 | JGI IMG/M metagenome (GOLD analysis project Ga0315284, IMG submission 203696) | Sediment microbial communities from Yellowstone Lake, YNP, Wyoming, USA - YL17G09_16 | ecosystem: Environmental > Aquatic > Freshwater > Lake > Sediment | place: USA: Wyoming | collected...
AAGGCTTTTGACATATCTTGATAAATATGAGAACGATACATTGCCGTTGCATTTGCTTTACTTAATGGAATAACAAATATTCTGTTTGGAGTAGTTGTGTTTACATAATCTTGTACAAACAGTTGACTATTTTTATATGCTATCCCCCTCCATGTATTTGTCGGTGCAGGTAAATCATACACTGCTTGTGTCCATGTAGCACCATCTAATGATAATGTATCTATTTTATCATCAGTATCATTTAATAAATATAATATAGTATTTGCACTATCATAACAGATACCATACAGGGCATTTGTGCTTGCTGCACCAATACCTGCTGCTAATGTCCACCCATCAATATTAATAGTAGCTCCTGAATCATAATCTGATGCGGATAACGCAGCAACAAGTGTGGCTAATGGTGCAAAGACCACTTCATAGTTTGTTGAATCCCAACCCAATATCCAGACAGTAGTTCCGTCTGTAGTCATATCCCACACACCCGTCCATGCTCGTGTTGCACCAATAAGTCGAACTGATTGTTTTAATCCAGTGGTGGTGTTAAATTTATATACATCAACTTCTTGTGCGGTTGCAGCACTGTCTCCCGTCCAAAAACACCCTGATGGTTCAACCATACAAGCGTGTGGTTGATTAGGATTAGTACTGGCTGTCATTTTAAAATCACTAGCAACGTGATTTTCTGCCCATAAAGCATTCCGTACTGCATGTCTACAAATAAATTTTCCATTAGATGCTGTGCTGATTACTTCAAGGATGTCTCCTTCTGCTGAAACAGATATACCTTCATTTGCAGTTGTTTCACGATTTATTTTTCTTACTGTTGTAAATCTACCAGAATTTTTTATAACAACATTAGAAACTACATCAGTAGAAAGTTTAAATTTATAAATCCATTGTGATGATGTGGCAATGTCATTCATTTTAATCCACATATTTGTTCCATCATAGCATATACTTCTTCCAAGTCCAGTGGCATCAGTACCGTTTATATAGTATTGAAAGCCTGTCATTGTCGTAGTTGTACCAGCAGATAAATCTGTTTGTTTAATAAATTTTAATGTTACCGCTGTAGCACCGTTAACTAAAATATAACACCATTCTGTTGCACTATATTCTGTAATGTCAGGAATAAAAGAGGTTGCAGTTACATCATGAATATGCTTTGATGAATCAGTAATTTGAGTTGATGCATTATTGTTTGTGGCAATAGCAGGAGCACTCATTTCAAAAGAAGTTGCGTCTATAATTGATAAAATATATGTACCGGGAGACACATTTGTAGTATTATAAAGATATTGTCCTACACGCATACTTACCGTTGAATCGCAAATAACAGTTGCATCAGTATCAGTATAGTCTAATGTTGCATCTACATTATAAATCAAGTCCATTGATCTGGTTAGTGCGACACCAATTAAACCACCTGTTTTTATTGCAAATTCATATACTTGTGAGTTATCGGTTAATGCCAATGTTACAACCAATTTTGTTCCTAGAGAGTTAACAGCAATACCAGACCAAGTAGTACCAGCACCGGCAGCACCAAGATACCATTTTCCAAGTTCTTGAACTCTACCATCTTTAAGGCTTTTTCCTAATTTAGTTATTTCACCAATAGCGTTTGCACCGCCATTAGAAATCATCCAATAGCATTCGTTAATAGAATCATATTTAGATAAAGAACTTTTATATGTTTGACCAACAGCACCAGTTCCGCCACTACCCAAATCATATTCGTCAATATTTTCAAGCATGTATGGTATTTGTCGTGGTCGTAAAAAGCCGTTTTTAAAATCTAGTTTTTCATTTACATCATCTACTTCTTTCCAGTTATTATTCCATTGTGTATCATCACATATTTCAGCGGGAACAGATAAATCAGTAAACCAATTTTCATTTGATAATTCTTCATCAAAAAATAATTCTTGCATCCAATCGGATTGATTAGAATGTCTTCCAGTAAGATATGAAATTTCCATATCATTTTCAAGTAATTTCAATTCAGCATGTTCAAGTTGGCTTTGCATGGTTGCTAAAATTGTAGAATAATAATCCCATGACATATATCGATCATCATTAAAATCAAGATTACCAACCATGTCTCCCGTAGTCGGATTATCGGTAACAGTTAAAGTGCCATCAATTCTTCCATTATAATCAACATCAAAAAGACCATAAGTTTTTACAGAATTGTCCATAGTTGCAACAAGGCCCGTACCCACATTCCAAGTAACTTTACATAATGTTATTTCATTTGTCACCGGAGCAGCAGAACTTTGTCTAAAACCAAAATCTATATAGTTATTACCAACAGGAAGATACGCATATGTCATATAAAATATATCATTTGGAAAAGTGATAGTTTGCATAATATTTGCGGAGGTAGTAATTTGTGCAATTTTATCAGAATCCACATTAAAAAGACAATTAAACGGAGCAAGCAATAAATCGTTGCCAGCATTAGTAACAACACCCCCAGAATATATTCCGGGTTTTACAATGCCTCGTCCAAATTTTTCAAATTCGGCACCTGTTGCAGATGTCTTATATTTAAAAATAATTTGCTGAATTCCTAAGTCTACAACTGACATATTGATTACCTATCATAAAAAGAGTGGGTTATATTTATTAGTATAAAAATTACACTAATGTGATATCAAACGCGACATTACCATACATCTTAGTATAATAACGAATTTTTGGAAAAGTTGCATAGTAAATGCAAACATTGGCAGAATCCCATATTGCGATTTCTGTAAAAGCAGTGAAGGTACATTTTTGAATTATTTTTCTACGTGCATCAAATGCAATTGCACTTGTTAAGGTAGTATCACAATCTGATACTAGAAGTTCGCGTGAAAAATGATTAACATCAGTAATAGTTCCATCTATTGTTGTGTGGGCACTATCACCAAAACGAATTTTAAATGCTGTTGATAAGTCTGCACCTATTAAAATTGATTTAATAGTTGTACTGGTAGAATGGTCATAATTATAGATAGTTTCTGTAGTGAGTGTATTATCATCATTTGTTGCAACAGTTACTACGGGTTCAAAATAAGCAATTTCTGTTCTACGTTTTTGATTCATAGTATCGGTATACAATGCTTTAAGTGTTTCATCACTTAAAAATTCAGTTGTATTTTCTGCATATTTAAATGCATATTTTAAAACTAAATGCCGTGTAATTTGGTCAAGAATTGATGTTGCATCAAGAGACGGAAAAACTATTTCATCCAAAGTCGTATCAGTTAGTGTTGAATATGCCGGATTGTCATAAGCAGTAATTGTCTCGTCGTAGGTAATTCCATCATCAATATGAGTAAAATCTAAGTCATATCTGAAAAGAATATAAAATAAAATGAAAGCACCACCGGCATCCAAAGTATCATATGGTGTAGGATTTTCATCAGACAATACCCAGTTCTCAAGTACATGTAAATAAGTCGTACCATCATAATATGTAGGATATACTTGTCCTAGTAAGTTAAAGATAGTAAAAATAGCATTATACCCTTCCGGTGTTGTTCTGCTTAAAATTCGAGGAATGATAGTATAAACTTCTTTTCGTAAGTAGTCAATTGTATCTGTATAACCAGTCAAATTTATAATAGTATATCCAAAATTTGCAGCAAATGAAACGAGTTGATCATCCGTCATAGATAATATTTCGTTTTGTGTTTTGATGATATCAATTTTGTCTGTTTTAATATCTTCCAGTATACTACCTACAACGGTGAGTATATCCGCCCAACGAGTATCTCGTATTTGTGCTGGTAATAATTTTGTATAATCTATATGCATAAGTATTAGTACGTCATATCAAAAGTATTATAATTTGAATCAGTTGATGTTATATAATTAAAGGCTGGTAATCGTAAATCGTTTGTTTGTCCACCATTACCGTCTTTTGTTTTATACTGTACAACCAATTCAAAGTTTGTTGGTGCTACCATAGCCAAATCTGTCACATTAAAAGATATTTTGTTTGTTGCATAAACAATGTCTTCGTTTATAATCGTGTATTTAAAACCCGGAACAGGTGTGTCAACAGTTGCAGTTGCACCACCAAACAAAGTGGAAACTATATCAACATCAGTAAATACCACCGTTGATGCACCCAACGTTGTAACAGAAATTCTAATATAATCATCACCATCGTCAAATACCGCTATTAAATTTGATGCAACAATATCAACATTTATTTGTGTAACCATCGCAGCTATTGTTTGTGATGCGCTTCCTGTAATTGCAATAGGGATAGCACCACCGCCACTTACGTGCATATGTGCTGTATAAATAGTTGCGTTATTTGCTAAACCTGTTGCATCAGAATTAAGTTTTGGGCTACCTAAAAGAATATCAACATAAGTATTATTGTGTGCTGTTATAGTTCCACCTAAGTCATATGCAACCATTACAGGAGCAGCAGTAATTGGATACGAAGGCACTGCATTTATACGCAACCAGATTTCTAAACTATTTGGGAGTAAATAGATTTGTTTAAGCGGGTCTGGTTGATCAGCGGAAACAACACTGGTTGCTAAGGTATAGTTCTGTGAGTTGGCTGCAAACCCCTTTTCCATATTATATATTTCTGTTACATTATGAAGTACATATTCGTTATTATCAATTGCACTTGTAAAATTAGATTCATATATATCCACTTTAAAGTCTGTATTAAGAATTGAATATAAATCATCAAGTGTTTCATTTATTTGTGTTGAAATAACAGGAATAGATAATGTTTGAACAGTAGCATCAATACGAAAAGCAGCATAAATAGTATTTAACGTTTGCCATGCAACTAACTCACATGGTGATTTTTTATCCTTTAAATAATTAACAGTAATATCTGCTTGTTCTATCGTAGATAAAGCAACACCTGTATTTGTTATAGCGGTTACATATATTTTATTTTGGGCTGTGGTAAGTGTATCATCTGCAACATCATCCGTTGACCAGATAATGGCTTTATGAATGCTTGGGTGTGCTTGTAATACTTCTATCCAGTCCGTATAACCGCCACAACGATATCCTGTTTGAAACAGGTTTATAGCGTTATATCGAATAGATTCAATGGTTTCATACGCCGAACCGTTTGTAATTGCAGCCTGATTGGTTACATACAGTGTGGCAGCGTCTCCATTAACATCGTACAATGTATTTTTAATTTTAGTGATGGTAGTCGTATTTAAAATATTGCCCAAATCGCCCTTTGTGTCGGCATATTTAATAAGGATTCTATCTCCAGCAGTAAGTTTATTATTACTTACACCATTACCAAAAGTGATAGTGACTTTTTCAAAATCATAAGCATTATCAATCTGGCAATAATAATCAACCAAATCGTTTATATAAAACAGTTTACGTTCAGTTACGTCAATACCAACACGGATTATAGTATCAAGTATTTGATTGTTTGCATCAACACGGTATACGTAAATTTCATCATTATCGACACTATTAGAAAATAAGGAAACAACCTCATTTACAGCACCGCTTGCAATATAAAGAAATTCTTTTGGTATACCCTCTTTAACAGGAATATCAAGATTGCCAGATGTTACTGCATAATACACAGTTCGTTCCGTACAATATACTGCAATCGCACCAGTTTGATCGGTAAATTGTGCCCACTGCTCAATAGCAACAGTTGAACCGGCATACACATATGAGCTAGAAAATGTACTATCAGCAGAAAGTTGAATCGTACCAACAGCACCTTTTTGTCTGTATGCTGAATAGGAAAGTCCGTCTGCAAGAGGAATCATCGATTCGTATTTGGTTGCAGTCATTATATTTGATTCGCGAAAATAAACTTCAGCAGGATAAAGGCAACGTTTATCTATAGCATAACTCACGGAAGATAAAAGAACATCATAAATTCCCCCCCATAAAGTCTTTTGCCAATTGGATAAAAGGGCTAATCGATTTTCAAGTTCTGTTTTTATCCCATCATAACTATATACCACAACAGTCACCCCTTATGTATTAATATATTTTGTAAAATAGTATTAATTTTTGATTGTTTCCAATAAGGAATTTCTACCCAATTAATACTATTGTCTTTACAGAATTGCCATTTTATTTGGTCACGTTTTTTAATATACATCGATTGTAATTACCTTCTATATTAAACTATGCCATTACAAGTTTGCAAAATGCGTGAGAAGTAGGGGTCTGAATCTGTGAGGTTGATTAATCTAAAACGACCCCATACGAACGAATTCTCATCAAAATTCCACTGTAATACTTTTCCTTTCATGGTTGATTTTGTAACCAACACAAAACTTTCAAGATTTTGGCCAGTATAGAGAACATCTTCATATACAAATTTTTCTGGTTTAATGGCAGTGTCAATATAGATTGTTGCTGTCTTGTCTTTTTTTGTAGATATAATTTGATATGATATTTTTATTTCAAGAAATCGTTCAGTATAATTTGGAATGACTTGAATGCCAGAGAGAGAAAGAATATCACTATATGTTAGCAATATTTCTGTTTGAAGTTTGAAGACAAGAATTTCAATATTCAAATCAGACATGTTTTTAAAAACCATGTCCTCTAAAATTCCTCCAGTGGTGGGAGATAATATAAAATCCCCTCTACGAGATGTAAGCCAAAGAACAAGTGCATTACCTATGCAATCATCATCAAACAGTTCTTTTGCACTTCCGTCTGGGTTTTCTTCTCCATAAAGCGAAATGTCGTGGTATTTTGCCATTCGTAGTCCTTATATATTTATTAGTATAAAATATAGAATTTTCTCTGTATGTAAACTATTAGTTTGCTTTTAGTAGAAATTCTAAAGCGTTTTCGATAGTGCGTTTCTTGTTATGTTTATATTCATCTTCCCAAACCACATAAATCTCATAACCAAATTCAATCGTGTTTTTGACTTTATAATAATTTTTTCGCCAAATGTCACCGGCTTTATACTTATGCCCACGACATTTGATTATATCATCGTGGCTGTATAGCTTAGGATTGGCGTGGAAGTAGTCACCATGAAATTCCACGATCTTTTTAGTTTCGGTACAGTAGAAATCATATGAATAAGTGTAAGCTTTTATTTGAAGCGAAAATTCAGCATTACCATATAAATATGTGTTTTGTTTAGGAAGTCGTTTTAGAATCTTCGATATGAATTCAAGTGAAATCTTTTTCTCTTTTTTCAAGAGTGATATCTCTCTAATCTTTTTTTATTAGTCTAATCTTTAACAGTGGTACTTCTTTGCCGGAATCTGTGATAATTATATCTTCCCCTTTTTCATTTTTACCAAAAGACTTTACAATACCAGTACGATTTTTCCATTTTCCCCATAAAAATTCATCGCCAATAGATAGGGGAATTGTAATGTTTTCAAACAAAGGCTTATAGCGTTTCATAAAGTATCACCGCCGATAATATTTAATTCGGATGGAATAGTATAATTTTTATCTAAAATATATTCATACATATATTTATACAGTCTTTTTAATTGTGCATCGTCGATTGTAAATAATTCTCTATAAATTTTTAGTACAGGTGATTCTTTTTTAAGTGGTTCGTTGGTTTTAATTATTTCTAATATTCGTTTTGTTGAATAACCATTAAATCTTAATTCTTCCACTGCCATCCAAGCATATGCCATTATTTCTCCCTTTAAGGAATAATAATACATATCTTTATTATGCTGATTTCCTTTAACTTGCTTTAGTTTAAAAATATCTACTCGAATAATTTCATCCTGTTTATTTAAAAATTGACCACGATGAATCAGTTCGTGTCCTAAAAGTTCGTCAAAAGATATTAGAAAGTTTTTTTGTAATTCTTCATCAACAAACAAATTATTTAACGCCATATTACAATAGAAAGTTATTTTAAAATTACTTGGTAATGTCTTTGCTTCATCAATCCCTGAATGAAAATCACTGCTTCTCTCGTTTTTTTCTATAAACTCAAAATTATATTTGTGAAAAAATTTACTTAACAGAACACAAACTTGAAAAGCATATTTAAAAGATTTGCCAGCATTTTCTTTTAAAAACTGACGTAGTTCATCTATAACAATTGAAACATATCTATCAGAACGAATAACTGCTTCAAACAAAGGCTTATAAGTTGGCCCCCAAGGAATCTCTTCTCCTTCTTTCAAGTCTTTATAAAAATTAGAACGCCAATCTGCTCTTTTATCTATATACTCTTTTACATAATATGGATGAGTATCTTCAAATAATGGTTGATAACGTTTCATATTATTTTGTGCTGTGGAAAATTCAATCTCTTTAGAGTTGTGTTTATTTACTTTCTTCTAACTCTTTTTCAATATCTTCAATATTTTCTTCTTTCTCTAATGGAAAATGTGCATTCATTTCTTTAATTAAATTATGCTCATGCAATACATCCATATTGAAAGTACCAATAAAAAAGGTTTCGTCCAGACAAGCACATAAAGCTTTTTTATATGTAGAAAATACCCCCAAAATTTCGAATCCTTCTTCATACCAATCATTCAAAATGCCAACCATGTATACTTCTTTTAGTTTCTCTTTTTTCTTGGCTTTCATAAGAGTACCTTCTACAATAAGAGTTTATTTTTTAGTAACTACATCTTTTTCTTCTTTAGCACGATAATAACGTTTAGTCTTTACATGACCTGTTTCTGTGATATAACAATCTACACACAATACAGTTTTGTTTATTTCTTTTCCATCTTGACCCGATGCACTTGTTTTTGCTGCCATTTTGTTTTCTCCTTAACCACCAATAAGTATCATGTTTATGAATGTAAAATTAGCATTCATTGTCTCTCTCCAATCAGAGAAAGTTTTGACAATATAGTCCTTTATTTCTGGTTTCAGTTGTTCCTGTTCATCACAAAGTAAAGGACACAATTTATCTTTGGGTATATCAAGTATTGATTCTTTAAGTAAGTATTTATATCTTTTCATAATTTTTTTTAATTATTCTTAGTTTTTGTTGATAACACGTTCGCAGTATCCGGTAAAGGCAATGAAACAAATCCGGCTGAAGTTGCTTTTAGTGCTGCACCACCATCCATAGGATTTACTACCCACGTTGTAAAAGCTGTTTGAATAGCCTGTAATAAATTTTTTATTTTATCTAATTCTGTTTTAGTGGTTTCACCAAGAAACATTTTTTCTACAGCATTAGAACTACTTTTAATTTCTACTACACTGCTAGTCATTTTTATTTCGTTGCTGTTTTTATCCTTGATATCAATGCCTACATTATCCATAGTAATAATATTATTATTTTTATCAGTAACCTTTATACCATCATTATTCATATCAATTTTATTTGTGTGATTAGAAGCATGAATAGTTGTATGGCCGTCCTTCTCAATGTATATTTCTGCTTTAGGGTGATATATAGAAATTTCTGGTTTATTATCATCATCAGAAAAAGCAATAGCTACATCGTTTGCAAACTTCATATATTTGACATGAGGATAATCTGCTGTCATTGAACCTATATTTTCATTATGACCATTTAAAGATGAAAAATTTACAGGAGCTATATAAAAGGGATTTTTAAAGTACTCTTCTTTTTCAAAGAACACCCACACAAAGGCACCGACAGGGGGAACCATACTTGTAAAACAACTTGCCGATTGTGCCCATGGTAATAAATCCTTAGCTTTCTCTTTTATATTATGATGAATAGGAGCACAATAAATTTGAACACGTCCTATTTTTTGAGTAACATTATTCTCATCCTTATCATCTGTGCTCATTACTTCTGCTATATATAATTGCATATCACTTCATATTATTTAATAAAAAATTTTGAACATCTGAAAGTGCTGGTATTCGTATTTCAGTTCCTTCAATGATATCCCATGGATCACTTATATTATTTAGTAGAAAAATAATAGCTTCATAGTTTACATCATTATAAAAGTTATACGCCAATATGTAGCCTTTTAATATTTCTGGTTCTGTAATAAAATGTCGTTGATATCCAAGTGTCCAATCAAAAGTAGTCCAATCTATGGATTGTGAATCATATACAATTACACCATCAGCAGTTTCAATTTCTGTCATTACTTTGTGTCTCATAGATTAACCTATACCACCACCAACATTTGTCGTTGATCCAACATTACCAACACCTTTTGCTCCTATTCTGAACCTTGATTTCCTGACTCAATAGAATTCACAGGAAATTTATCATATGTATCAGAAGTAGCAGGAAATAAACTAGTGAATTCGATATCAAGTATCCCCCATAAAGGATATCCGCTTTCAGTACGTTCATTTGAAAAAGTGGGGACTGCTTGTGTTACCATACATACAGGCATAAAAATCATACCCGGAATTTTAATAGCACAAAATTTTCCTTGAGTTGATAAATCTTGTTTATTTTGTGAACTTTCTCTACCCATTTTAATAGAGCTTAGGCTTATACCGGGAACATCAAATGCTTTACCGGATTTGCTTTTAGTAATAATGTATAAGTTGATTAAGTCTTGCATGTTTAATGCAACATCTTTTTCTGGATCATTTTTGGTATAAAAATGTAATTTAACATTAACTCGTGGTGGTTTTGTCCATTGCCATTTTGGAACAGATAACATATTTTTTATATTCAACATTCCAGTACCAGCTTTTCCACCTAATGACAAAA
>Ga0315284_10016013_pt1 | contig 10642 bp, 2 predicted proteins | sample YL17G09_16_MG_FD_203696 | JGI IMG/M metagenome (GOLD analysis project Ga0315284, IMG submission 203696) | Sediment microbial communities from Yellowstone Lake, YNP, Wyoming, USA - YL17G09_16 | ecosystem: Environmental > Aquatic > Freshwater > Lake > Sediment | place: USA: Wyoming | collected...
CGACGCCAACGGCTACCGCATCGCGGGGTCGTGCGACTGCCACGACATCGGGTGCGAGTTCGTCAAGAGTCTTTGGACCAAGCCCGTCATCACGATCATCGACATCGTGACCAACATCACGCTCGAGATGGAGATAGTCGTGCGGAACAACACTCGCGTCGACGTCTGCGCGCTCTTGGGAAACGCGTCCTTCTACGACGTGAACGGCACGTGCGCGACGTTCGACTACGACTGCGACGCGCTGTCGTGGTACGTGCGTCCGAGTCACCTGTCCGAACTGCACTGCGGGGAGTGCGACAAGGACGTCTTCCCGCGCGTGTTCGCCGAGGCGCCGTACGTGGGCGGCTCGTGTCTCCTGGCAGACGCCTGCAGGAGCGGACCGACACCGGGAGAGTGCGCGTACGTCGACGGTAAACTCCTGTTCCGCGACATGGACTGCGCCGACGTCGACGCGGCAACGGCGGCGTCGATCGGCGCGCTGGAGTGCGACCAGACGTGCGAGGAGCGCCGCACGTGGGCGTACTGGCTACACCGCGTCCTCAACGACTACGTCGCCGAGGAGATGCGCAAGATCACGATCGCCGTCCAGGACTCCGCGTGCTGCGTCGTCGACTACGCCAAGTCGTGGTTCGGCATGCTTGTCCTGCTCTTCGACAAGAACTGCATGGCCAGGGGCCTCGAGAAGTGGCAGTACATCGCGTACTACCAGCTCTTCTCGTGGGTCGAGTGCATAAAGCCCCTGACCGATTACATATTCATGTGGAAGTTCTGGCCGCTGCAGGAGCTCTTGTGGCAGACTTGGGACCTTCTCAAGGACGTCTACGTATCTATCTGGGACGGAACGATCCTCACGCGCAGCACCTTCTTCTGCAACGAGCTGGCGCCGGTGCCGCGCAAGTGCCAGACGCTGGCGAAGGCGGCCGGACTCGGGTGCGACGTCGTCACCGACGTCGTGAATGGCACCCTCATGAACGTCACGCGCTTCCGTGGCATGTCGTGTGCCGGGCTCGGTTGGGACGACGTGTGCGCAGACGCCTACTGTCCACCGGAACCGAATGGCACGTGCGATGTCCTCGACCAAGCCTGGTGCAACACGACGGTGCCGTCGCAGTCGTGGATACCACCCACGGCAAACGTCGCGGGCGTCGTGCTGTGCGACGCACTCGAGGATCCCTGCTTCATCCGCACGGCGATGGGCGGGCCGTGTCACATGTACGAGGGCTGCAAGCCGTTCGATCCCACGCCCGGCAACGAGACCGACACGTGCAGTCCCGGTCGTCGGTGCGAAGGAGATCTGCAGGACTTCACCGGGCGGTTCTGGGGCATCCTCAACGGCACGATCGTGAACCTCACGTACAACTTCCTCGGCAACGACAGCGGAGCGACCCGTCAGATCGTCGGCATCTCCGCGGTGGTGTTCGACAAGCTGGACTGCCTGACCGACGGCGTCAAGGCGCTGTTCGGAACGCTCATCCTGTTCGCGGATCGCCACTGCGACGCACCGACCGCCACGAAGCTCGACTACCTCATCGACCGCGTCGTCGGCGACACGATCGGGTGCTTCGCCGGTTTCGCACGGCTGTTGCACCAGTGGGGCCTCCACAAACTCGCGGTGCTGTGGGAGCGCCTGTTCGACGACGTCCTCGGCGACCTGCTGTACCACTTCTGGAGCGGCGACATCCTGCGCTCCGACACGTACTTCTGCTCGCTGCACGCGGAGATCCGCATCCTCGACTCGAAGCCGCCGCAGACGATCTGGCGCGACGCGTCCGGACGTCCGCGCTGGATGTTCGAGGGTTGCGAACTCTTCAGCGGCGGGGAGTGCGAGATCTCGTATCTCCAGTGCAACGCCACCAACTCGACAGAGGGGTGTCCGTGCACGAACTGCAACGACCCGCTCAGCGAGGCCGTCGACATCGCGTTCGACTTCGTCAACTTGACGGTCACGAGCGTGGCCGACGTCATAGACGTCCAGGTTATCTCGGCTTTCCTGGACTCCATCGTGGACATCCTGTGGACGATCGTCGAGGTGGCGCGACGCCTGTTTCTCGATTGGCCGCGCAACTTCCTCGGCTTCTTCTTCATGATCTTCCTGGGCGGCTGCGAGGCCGGCGGCAAGGAGATCGGCATGTTCATGGCCCAGTACATCATATTCTGGCCGTTCATCGTCATCCTAAACGGCCTCATCGACATCTTCGCCTCGCTCGGCGACTTCTGGAAGATCATCGCCGATTTCATTTGGGAGTTCCTCAAATCCACCAAGATGTTCTCGTTCCTGACGGAGGCCATCGACGACGCGCGCACGATGGCGTACTGCTTCTCCGGACCGCTGCCGCTCGAGACCGAGGAGGACCGGTTGAAGTTCAACTACACGTGGATCCCCTACAGCGTGTCGTGGGGCTTCGACATACCCAAGTGCGTCAAGCTGTGGCCGTCCAAGTCGTACGGCATGCTCCAGAAGAGCTGCGACCTCAGCGGATGCATGACGCTGGCGTGGCAGTGCGTGCGGTATCAGAACATCACGGACCGCTACGAGGAGAATTGGACCCTGCGCCAGTACGGCTGGCTCGGGCGCATCGTCGCCGGCAAGGGGTTCGAGCGCACGGTCACCGGCCTGCTCAACTTCGTCGACGGCATCACGTGCCCTTTCGTCTGCATGAAGGAGTGCAAGACGTGCGGCAAGGTCATGCGCAAGATCAAGTGCTTCTTCAAGTGCTTCGGGCGCCCCGAGTACCGCTGCAACGCCAACGAGGACGACTGGCAGGAGTCCCTCGACGACCAACTCTACGAGATGGGCTGCATCGCTGACTGCACGTGCCCTTCCGTCAACGAGGACTACGGCTGCTACGAGCTGTGTTACACCAGTCACGCTCGGCACTCGAGTCCTCCGTGGGGACCGATCCCGTGTCTGACCACCACCGAGGCTTCGCGGCTCTGCCACAACTACAGTCTCATCACGGCGATGCACACGCGTCTGGGCAACTACGTCGACGCCTACCGTCCGCAGCCGTTCCCGTACAACGAGACGTCTGCCGCCAAGATATGCACGCAGTACGCGCCGATCTACACCGACGACTCGCCGTTCTACATGCTGCCGGCGGACCACCCGTACAGTCTCAAGTGGCAGCGCGCCGTCAAGTTCTGCTCGTCGTGGTGTCCGCAGACGGCGTACTGCAACGACACGGGCTACAAGGCCGTCATGACGGCGATACACGGCTGCGAGGCCGTCTACATGATCATGCGCACGCCCGAGAACGTCTCCGCGCTCGCCGAGTACTGGGGCGACTCCTACCAGGACAACAACCCTTTCAATCTCACCAGACCGCCGTTCTCGGTATTCGGGAAGGACGCGACGAACGAGAGCTTCTGCGCTTTCCACCAGGCGCGCCCCGGCGAGTACGACGACGACGGCAGCTCCATCCTCGAGTTCAGCCCCTGGTTCTACGCCCTCTCGCGTTCGTGGCTCAACACCATCTTGGACACCACCGACTGCGGCGTCCTGGACTGCACGTGCCACCACCTGATCAAGCGTCTCATGGTGAACTTCATCTACCACTCCATCGTCGGGCGAGGATACACCTTCGGATCCGGGTTCGTCTACAACTACGACCCGCAGCGCGACTGGTCGCTGCGCTATCCGGACAATTACTGGCTCGTCATGATGGACTCGACGGACCCGACCGAGGCGGACGCCTACCACAACGGCACGTTTGGCGGCTACTGGGAGGACGACAACCGACCTTACGTCTGCGAGCTGCCCGTGTTGTTCGGAGCGTACGCGGCGACTTCGTGTCGCGCGTACATGTTCAGCGGCACCGAGGAGGGTCTGCTGTCGTATCTCGATCAGTGCGTCAACGACCCGTGCTACTGCGGCACCGCGACCTGCGACCCCTCCGTGCAGTGCGCGCAGCCGTGTTACGAGCCGTGTTTCTACGCGTGCCAGGGTCCGTGCATGAACGTCTCCAACGCCGGCGCGGAGTGCGTGGAAGCCTGCTACGACGCCTGCGTCCCGCCGTGCGTCGTGGACTGGACGGCTCGCATCGACGCCTGCAACGCCGCCGGCAATGCAACGGTGTGCACCTGCAACTACACGTACGTGTGCCCCAACAACGTCACCGCCAACGTCACCGGGGCGGTGTGCACGGGCAACGCCACGCTGGACTGCCCAACGAACTGCACGTGCATCGACTATTCCGTGGGCGAGTGCATCGAAGTGTCGACGCCGTGCAACGCGACGTGGCTCCCGATGTGCAACGCGACACGGGAAACCTGGTTCTGCAACGTCACGACCACTTGCGACGTGCTGACTTCGTCCGGCAACTCCACCGGCCCTTGCGACGGCAGTTCATTCCCCATGTGTCCGCCGGGGTGCTGGTGCGCGTACTTCGAAGCCTGTCCGTCCAACGGCACCGAGAACTGCACGTGCCCATACGAGTACGCGTGCTACGACTACGGAGTCGTGACGACGAATTCCCTACCTGAGTGCCCGACGACGCCGAACTGCACGGCGGGGTGCACGTGCGACTACGCGTTCGTGGGTGTGAACGAGACCGTCGTTGGACCGTGCAGCCCGGCGGAAATATGCGCCGACTACTGCACCACGAACTGCAGCGGTGCGGTGAACGACACCGTGTGCTTCCACGACTACGTCGTCGAGTGCCAGGCGAACTGCAGCACGGACTGCTCGGCGTACTGCGCGGATCAGATGAACGTCACGGGCACGTGCCGACAGGAGTGCGACATCGTGTGCGCGGACTGGTGCGCCTTGTGCCACGACCGCTGCGTGCCCGAGTGCGAGGCGCTCGTCAACCAGAACTGCAGCGCGAACTGCACGGCGCCGCCGCCGCTGCCTGCCAACTGCACGGACTACGCGAGCTGTCCGGAGTTGTGCAACTGCACGGAGGGCTACTGTCTGTTCTACTGCGCGCCCGATTACGTCTTCAACTGCACGCCGTGCACCGACTGCGACGCGTACTGCGACGTGGACTGCCTGTCGTGCGGCATCGAGGAGTGCGTCGATCCGTGCCTCATCGAGTGCATGACGGTGCCGGTCGTCGACACGTGTTTGGAGTCTTGCACCGCCGATCCGTGCGCCGACCAGTGCGCGCAGGAGGCAATCGACAGGTGCGACATCCTCGACATAGAGTGCATCCGAGAGGTCGAGGACAGGTGCCTGCACAACTGCATCGCAGAGTGCAAGCGGCGATGCACGGGCACGGAGACCCTCTCAGACTGCAAGGAGGACTGCCGCATCGGCTGCGACGAGACGTGCATGGTGCAGTGCAACGCCTATTGCCAAGGCAACATCAATCCGTTCTGCGTGAGCATGTGCCTCGACGACTGCGACGAGAACTGCACCGACGCGTGCTACGCGGTGTGCATCGCAGAGCACAACATGACGGCCAAGTGCATCGCCGCCTGTCCGGACGCGTGCGACTCCTGTTCTCTCTGCAACGCGACATTCGTTGCGTGCGCGGCCGAGTGCGCGACGAACGCGACGCTCAACTGCACGGTGCCGTGCCCGCCGTACGGGAACGAGACGTGGACGAACTGCACGGGACCGTGCGTCAACGTCACCGAGTGCCTGGCCGGATGCACCACAGAACTCGGCGACTGCGAGCTGTCCTGCGCGGGCTCCGATGCTGCGTGCATGGCCAACTGCACCGAGTACTGCGTCAACACGACGACGAACCTGTACGCCACCTGCCAGAAGGCGTGCCAGGCGGACTGCCACTCGCACTACGACGACATCGCGATCATCTGCGCGACGGACCAGGTCTGCGTGGACGAGTACCTGACGATGTGCTACTCGCCGTGCGACACGGAGTGCGGCGTCCTGTACGACCCGGATGCCTGCGAGAACCGGTGCCTCTGGGACAACGCCATCTCCTGCCTGAACACGTGCCTGGCCCTCTACGGCGTCGGGCCGCACTTCCGCCCGTGCTTCGACACCTGCAACGCCGCGGAGCAGTGCACGGAGGTGTGCGCCACGTGCGCCGAGAACTGCACCGTGTCGTGCAGCGTCCCGACCCACCAGATCATCGCGGCGATGTGCGAGTCGCACGACACGCTGTGCATCGGTCTGGCCATGGACCTCTACTACGACGGGATGTGCACGCCGGCGTGCGTCGCCGAGGTCTGCACCGGCGACACCGACGTCGCGGCGTGCATGGTGAAGTGCCAGTGGAACGACTGCGCGCTGCCGTGCGACGCGACGTGCGGGTCGACGTGCGGCGCGAACAAGACCTGCCAGCACCTGTGCATGGACGCGTGCGTCGGGTCGTGCAACGCAACGTGCTACGAGAACTGCACCGCCAACGCCACCGCGCTGTGCATCGACGCGTGTCCGGCGGCGTGCAACGCGACGTGCCCCGACTGCGACGCGCTCTGTTCGCCGCCGTGCGCGAACCTGACCCTCAACTGCGCGCTGCAGTGCACGGGCAACTGCACCGGGAACTTCACCGGGAACTACACGGGCCCGTGGGCGCTGTACCCGACCAACGACACGTGCGCGTGCGAGGAGGTGTGCATCGACGCGTGCGCGGACTGCTTGGGGGCGTGCGCCGCCTGCACCGTGGACTGCGTGGCCAACTGCACCGCCGCGTGCCTGGACCCGCCTCCGCCGATCCTCCTCGTGTACGTTGGACGCGACGAGCCGCGCGCGATGCCGACGGAGTCGCCGGCGACCAGGTCCGTTGTGGCGGCGACGGCGCTGCGCGAGGGTCGCGCGTCGCTCGCGAGCGCCAGGCCCGACTTCTCGGCCGCGAGGGCGGCCGCTGCGGAGGCGATCACCGCCGCCTCGATGGGGCGCGGAAGGTACGCGCGCGAGGAGCCGGGCGGAGGAGACAGGTCGACGCGACCGGACGAGCCCGGCGAGGGCGCATGCCGCTGCGACCGCCTGGCGTGGGAGCACGGCCTGAAGGGCCGACTCGACATGTTCCGCGATCGCGTCGTCTACGCCATCTGTCTGGCCGCCAGGGCGGCGTGGGGCCAACTCGCCAACCCGGGCGTCCGCGAGCGCGCGCTGATGTGCGACGGCTTCGGAGACCTGACGGACCTGGCGGCCCTGCTCCAGACGGCAGCGTCGATGGAGACCCTGACGAGCGAGACCGACGACGCGACGGCGTTCCAGGTGTACCTCGCGGAGCACCTGGAGGCGATCGCGGAGGACCGCAAGGGTCGCTCGCTCGGCGACCGGATCAAGGGCGCCATATTCGGCTTCTTCGAAAGCGTGGGCGAGGCGTACTCGGACTCTTTGCTGCAGCGCGCCGTAGACCGGGCGCTAGCCGTGCGCGAGACCAATCCTTCGTACACCGACGACGACGTCGGGAACTGGATGCAAGCGACCTGGGACGACTTCCTGCTGTGGTACAGGGGCACCCCGACCGTGACGATGGGCTACGGCGGCCGGCCGCTGCGCAACCCCGCGGCGCTCGGCGCGATGTTCGAGCGCCCGAAGGAGGCGGTGTCGAGACCGTCGCTGTCCGAGCGGCGCGAGGCGGCGGAGTCTTTCTACGACCGCGTGTTCGAAGCGATACAAGAGAGCGGCGGCAGACTCGGCGAGGTCGTGACCAAGTATGCGGCGACCGCGCGGTGGTCAGAGGGCCACGGCGAGCGGTCGTACATCTTCTTCCCCGGGTTCGAGGAGATCATCGGGTCGCCGACCGCATACCTGCAGAAGCTGGTGGACGTGTCCGCGCGGCAGTACGCCGGACGCCCCGCCTCCGCGGATCCGATGGGAATCTCGATCCTGAACATCACCATCAACACGACCGGGTCCATGAATTTCGATTGGATCGTCGACAAGACGGCCGGTCTGTTCGAGGGGCCGTTCAACCGACTCATCGACTACACCCAGACGCACGACTTCAAGGACTTCGCGGACTCGCTGTGGCAGACGCTGAAGGACATCCTGCGGTGCCACTCGACGGCGCAGTACGACGGGACGGAGGTCTACAACATCTTCTGCATCGCGTTCCCACAGGCGATCACGGACTGGGTCCCGGATGAGACCATCGAACCGGAGCAGATCGACTGGGGCGACGAGATCACGCTCACGGACACGTGCGACATCGTGGACTACGGAGACCTGAACCGCTCGCGGTGCTACTGGAAGATGCACCTCAACAACTGCGACCTGTACCCGAACTCGACCATGTTCCCGATGTGCCCGCACTGCGACTACTGCGAGCGCGAGTACGACCCGAAGGCGGTGCGCATGGACACGATCGACTGCCTGCTGTTCACCGCGACGATCGCCCAGCGCGTGCTGGGCCGCGTCATCAGCCCGCACTTCTCAAGCGGCTACAACGCGACGTGGGTCGACAAGGTCCACTTCACCATCAACTGCGCCGTGATCTTCTTCGCCTCGACGGCCCTCTTCACCTACATCTACGGCTACAGCATCGCCCGCATCATCGCCACGATACTGTTAGGTGTCTACATGGCGATCAACGGGTTCTTCGTGCACTGGGTCGTCGCCATCGTCGTCTTCTTCGCGTACGGCGTCTTGGGCCTCGCCGCGTGGGTCGTCGCGTTCCTGGTCCTCGTCTTCGTGGAGATAACTTGGTGCCCGGACATCAGCGGCTGGATAGCGTCCTTCCTCGAGTGGCTCGCCGGGACGATGCCGTTCAGCTGGATCCCCGGGTTGCGAGGCGCCAGCGACCGCATGAACCGCCTCGACTTCGGGTGCACCGCTCCAATCCCCCGCACGTACATCTCCCTCTACGCCCTCTACATCTCGAAGACGGCCCTCGTCTTCCTGATCGGCCAGGCCGTCCTGCTGCTGCTCCTGATCCCGCTGATCAACATCCTGCGCGCGTTCTTCAACCTGCTGTTCGACCTGATTGCCGCGATCACCCTCATCATCCTGCCGATCCGCGTACGACGCCTGCGGAAACGCGTGAGACTGCACGAAGAACGGATCGACGAACTGCGCCAAGAGGTGGACCACGTTCACGAAGAACTGCACATATCGAAACAGACGCCCGCGAAGAAGAAAAGATGATCGACTACTTTTCGTGGACGGGCGGAAGACGCGGACGAGTCACGTCGAGAGGGAGAGATAGACGCGTCTATAAAACAGGATTTGGTAAAAAAGTTGTTTGTAGTCAACGAGGAATCAAAATAAATCAAAGTCTTTTTGTGCGCAGACACAAAGCCCCAACAACAACAACATAACCTCCACACGATACCGTGAAAATGGGCGGGCAGACATCGCGTGGTTACGTTTCGCTGTCGGCGGTGGAATTCGCGGCGAAAAAGAAGAAGCTTAAGAATGCGCTGCTGATATTCGCATGGATACAGGCGATGGTTACGGCGGCGATCGTGTTCCTGACGTTCGGGTCGTTCATCTGGACCCGCACCGAGTTACCAGCGTCATCGGTACCTTGGTACAGTGGACCTACCTGGCGCTCGGATCTGTGGAAAGCCGAACACGTCATGATGATGCTGCGCGTGCCGCTCTTCCTGATCCCGGCGTGCACCGCGTTCACGTACGCAGCCAAGAGTTCGAGCCGCGCCGTGTTCATGGTTCACATCATCTTCTGCCTCGTCCTGCTCGTGATCCACAACGTGATGAACCTCATATGGGACTCGATCAGATGGGGACGCTGCGAGGAGTGGCCCGTGTGCACGGGCGAGAGCGGCTCCCCCTCGACGCCAAAGTGGGAGTGGTACTTCGTGTTCTTCGGCAACGTCCTGGTCATGGTCCTCACGATGATACTCTTGTTGATAGCCGCGCGTCTCAACAAACTCCACATCACGCAGCTTTCCGGAAAGAAGACGTCGTTCTAAAAAAGAATAGTACCACCTAAACTCTGACGGTCTTGTAGTCGTTTTTTTTTCTTTAAAAAAACCTTAAACACAAAAAAATATCGCCGAGCATGCTGCGGCTGGTCAACGTAGTGCCAGAGGAACTGCGACGCGTTCACTTGTGCGACGACGTAGGAGGCAAAGAGGAATACAAGGCGTTCAGCGCGTTCAGCGACACGGATCCAGACGTCGTGCCGTGCCGGTGGCAGGTGTTGCACGTTCCGTACGTGGAAGACGTGGCGCCGATCGCCTGCGACGACCACACGACGGCCGTACTGCGGTCAGGTTCCCTCGTCTCGCTCGACGACGAGTGCGCCGTGCTGTTCTACGGCACGACGTCCGGATACTTTTGCATGACCTGCGACAAGCCCCTCACCGACCCACTCTTCTGCGCGGCCTGCGGCTTCGCGGCGTACTGCAACGAAACGTGCGCGGCGGTCGGATGGGCCGTCGGTCACTCGTCTCTCTGCAAGTGCATATCGCGTGTGATGGCGATGCGCGTGCATGCCGTGCGCGACGCGCCTCCCTCGACGACAACGTCGACGTTGCCGTCGACGGCAACGAAAGAAACCACTTGACGACTTTTCGAAAAAAAGAAACATTTCTTCAAGTCGTTTTCTGTTGTTGTTGTTGCGGTTTTTCTGGTTGCGCCTGCCGCTGGGGGTCCACGGTCTTGACCGGGATCGATGGAGTCGGTGGACAGGACATCGGTGCGTCTTGACGGTCGGCGTCCATGCGTTCCACGACGAACCCGCCGAGCATGTCGTGCATCACGCGGATGTCGGCCTCGACGGCGGACGGGGTCCGCGTGCGGAGCTCCGTGCGGCAG
>Ga0315284_10016015_pt1 | contig 10641 bp, 11 predicted proteins | sample YL17G09_16_MG_FD_203696 | JGI IMG/M metagenome (GOLD analysis project Ga0315284, IMG submission 203696) | Sediment microbial communities from Yellowstone Lake, YNP, Wyoming, USA - YL17G09_16 | ecosystem: Environmental > Aquatic > Freshwater > Lake > Sediment | place: USA: Wyoming | collected...
GGATGAAACCAAGGTGAATTATCCTAAAGAATGGCAAGATACTTATGATTTGGGGTTAATCCCACTGCCATCTATGTCTAAGTCTTTTGCTAATACTAAGTTTACTAATGAAGATGTTGCCATATATAATCGTATAGCTGCCGATAACTACATGAAAGCCATCTCTGCAAATAAAGACGAACTGAAAGACAAGGATGAAGATGAACGGCAACAAAAAGCAGAAGCCATGTGGAAGAAACAACTTGCCATAGCCAAACATAATATTTGGAAACAAAAGAAAGCCGAAAAATAATCCTTGATTTCTTTGGATATTAGAAATCTTTAGCCGGCGAAAGTTCTAAAATACAAGTCCCCTAAACTTAGTATCTTTGCAAATATTAATTTATAGAAAATGGCACAATTAACTTTTACGATTGCTGATGGTATTCTTGAAGTCTCTGGCGGGAATAGAGTCGAGCAATTTATGTCCACGGATTACAAAGCTAAAACGTGGTCTACCGATCTATGGGATGGTATAATTGTATTTCCTGTCTTTGGGTTCGATGAGCCTTACGGGAAGGGCACTTATACTACGAAAGATTACAGAGACTTTGCTATCTTTGTTGACGGTTATGGCACTTCACCCGCCAGTGCAGAGAACTTCGTGGAGATGTTCAATGCGGCTGTGGGGACAAGCCTCGGATACAATACTCAGTATCCGCAACACATCATATCGTCTAAACTTGATCCTGACACCTCTGTTCCACAAGCAATAACAGCACTGGCTCATGCCGGTTACGTGACTATCACGACACCTGACAGCAATAGTGGTACTGTTTATGTCGGTGGAGATGATGTGGACAGCACGAGTTATGCTCTTGCCGCCGACAAGAGTGTGTATATGGAACTTGATGATCTATCCAAAATCTATATCTACGCATCTACCCCTGGCGATATCTGTTTCGTTCTGGGAGCTTACAAACACTAAACCTTACCCCAATGCAAAGAGGACTTAGACATTCTGGCATAGGGTTTCCTTTGGCGATCAAGGGCGGCGTTGCCAAACCAAATGGCGCACCTTCAGGATTGACACTAACGGTTATTAGTAGTACGGAGATTAATGGTTCATTTACTATCGGATCAACAAATCAAGATGGACATTATGTTTATATGTCAAGTGATGGCGGATTAACTTATTCTATTAAAGTTACTTTAACTGGATCAACGACAATATTTCAGGCGATAGGATTAACTGCCGGAACTTTGTATTATTTTTATATGGTAGCATTTAAGGGAAGTCAATTAAGTTCTATTTCAAATATTGCTTCTGATTCTACAATTCCCAATCCAGATGCTCTGTTTGATACAAGGACGGGACTTGATATTACAGACAGTATAGGAGGACAAATTATTTCTATAAGTCATTTCCCGTTTCTTAATGCTATAAATAAAACAGGGTTAGCAGCCACAACTGCGATTCAAACAGATACAGCAATGGTAAGCGGAGGCGCATGGACGAATATTTTAATATTCCAATCAACTTGTGTAAATTCAGGAGCCATAACAAATTATGCTATTGCCGGATCAAGTGGAAATAGATATGTAATAAATTTTAATGGAGCACAAGCATATTTTTACTTAGGAACCACTCAAAAAAATGTATGGTTGCCAACAGTTCTTCCTGATTGGTATGCCGTTATTTTTCGTTACACTGGTTCATCTGTTGGAAGAGTTGATATATATAAGATGGGAGCATCGGGTACGAAACAATCAAGTACATGGAGTAATGCAAGTTCAAATGGCGTTGAAAAAAATTATATACAATTATTAAAAGATGTTAGAGTTGCAAATATTGCCTTATATGCTCATTATCCTTCATATATTGCAGATATAGATTGTAATGCCCTTGTTGATTCTTTCACGATCCCTCCAGCTACGGCAGAAATATTTTTACCATTTGGATTTGATGAAAATGTATCAAGAAAATTCTATGATTCAATTACAAGGAAAGAAATGTGGTTAGGAGGAACATCTTATACTATAAATACAAATGTTCCTGACTTAGATCATTTAAGATATTTAGAAAAACCCTACGGTAAAGCATTTCTGACACTCGGTTATTCAAGGTCAGGTAGTTATATGAATTGTTATCAACCAAATGGAACGAAAGGAACCGGAAATTATATAGATGATATTGAATACTTGACTACGGATTGCATTCATAATATGGCTAATTCTTATTTGAATTTTAGCGGAATTGTAGATGTGACTATTAAAAATATTTTTGATAAAAGTAATACTACCTATTGGAAAACGTCTATTCAATCACAACCCCATTATGTTGACGCAGGAGGTGGTTATTATGGATTATGGCATCCGATTCAACTCCAAAGAGATTTTATAATTACTCATGCGCAGTCAGGACATGAGAATCATATTTTCGCAAGTCTTAGAATATCAGGAACCGTGATTACAGGAATAACAGCACTGAGGGTTTATAAAACAAATCTTACATAAAATGAGCAAATCAACACAAGTTGAAGCATTATATAATTGCACAGTACCAACTAAAACACCAGTTGATTTATTAGTGCTTCTTGGTAATTCAATGGCAAATGGTTATTCAAGTCTCCGTGCTAATGTTGACGCAAGTGTCTCAAATTATTATGTTCCTTCCGCGGGCGTTCAAACATGGCATAAAATCTTTAACAGTAGTATCAATGGATTGGGTTATTTTTCAGGATGGTCTTATGCAACAGCTAATTATAGCGGAATAGCAAATACCTTCTGCGTTGACGCATCTATGATGAAAGTAATCTCAGATCATTATTCATGGCCCAGACCACTTTATCTATATGCTTACTGCTTGAGTGGTACAAGTTTAGTTAATGGTGAATCAGCGGATACATGGAGTTCAAATGATGCAGATGGTCATCTTTTTATGGCAATTAATAATTATTATCTACCTGCTTTAAAGGAATGTATAAATTATCTTAGGTATAATGGCAAGGAACCAAGAATTTTTGTATTATGGGGTGCAAATGCTATAAGTAATACTTATCCTCTTGCTGCTACATATCAAACTGAAATCAATGGTATTATTTCTTATATCAGGACTCAGTTGAATGATAATACAATAAGATTTTATTGGTCAAAATGTGATCCGCAATATGCTTATCCTATCGGAAGTGTAGCCAGTAACGGGGGATGCGATCTTGTAACGACTGCTGATCCTCTCGTAGAAAGTTATGATAGTGGCGATCTTAAAAATGCTTCTGGTCATTGGTACGCCACAAGTGAAATAACAAGAGGATTATTAAATGCTGCTTATTGGTATGAAAAATTTTATGGAAATAGCAGGCCGACCTGCACAGGAGTATCGATTACTGGAGTTATTGCAAATAGTCAATACGTTGGATTTACTTATACTTATTCTGATCCCGATGGAGACTTAGAAGATAGGACTATTGTAGCTGATACTATGAGATTAAATGACGGTAGTGGAACACGTTGCGAACTTTGGAGGGCCGATGACAATGTAGGAACCGGACAAATATTTAGTTATGCATTAAATTATGGAGAGACAGTACAATTAAGTTCTGCTTCGGGAAAATACTGGCAAGCAAGGGTATGGGTTAAGGCTCAAACAGGGGCATTACATGGTTATTGTATAAAAGGTTCATGGCAAGGGCCAACACCATAATAAATATCATTATGAAATTTCTCACCCTAAAACCTCTCATATCAAAGATAATAGGATACTGGAAATTGATTTCAGCGGTGATAGGTATTACCGGAATGTTGATAGTGGGGAAGGCGAAATATGATTCTTGGATTATTGCGAAGTCTGAAGAAAAAAAGATTGAGATTTCCCGATGGCAAAAAGTGGATCATCTTGTTAAATCAGATTCAACGAGGCAATTACAATATGATACATTAATGGTATCTGTCAGGAATATATACCAAATTTCTGACAAAACAAGCAGGAAACTCAATAATCTTAAAGATTACATGATAGAGAAAGCAGCAACAAAACAAGACCTTCTTGATGTGGTTAAAGTATTTGAAATTGAAAAAAAAAACGAGTAACTGAAGATTCATTAACTTTACGGATGAAAGATGTGAAATTCAATATAAAAATAGAAAAGAAATGAAAATAGCTTTAATCATAGGAATAATTGTGAGCGGGGTACTGGCGTTTCATGTACTTAAGTTTCTATGGTTCATTGTGAAATTTATATTTAAAAGAAATACAAAATGACAACTACCAAAATCAACGAAAGGTATGAGTTGAAGAACATGCCTATTAGCGATAAGACAAGAGATGGCATAGCCAAAGGGAACCTATTAGACGCATTGCAGACTCTTTTACGAGCTATGGGTATGCTCGAATTCAATCTTGAAGAGGTGGTGGTTCAGATAAATGATAAACTTGAACGCATAGAAACCCGTCTTGCAAGCATAGAATTACGACTTGGAAACGTAGAAACACAAATGGAGCGTCTAAGGGCAAAAGATAAGTCTCTCGAAGAGCAGATAATTGAGGTAAAACAACAACTTGCCGAACTTGAACTCGCATTAGAAATTCATAAAAAAGAACAACATGAAAAAGATAACAGAACTGATTCGTAAATTCTGGATTTGGTGTGTGAGGCAATTCACCAATAAGTCTTTTGTATTGGGATTTCCCTTTGTAGTATTCTTGGTTGGTGCGATTTTTGCTACAAGCTTCTTGCTTTTCATCGCAGCCTTGATATGGCTCTTCCCACTTATACTGGGGATTGATGAAAAGGAAGAGTAATTTGTTTCCTCAGTGCGAAACTTGTGAGGATTTGGGTAATTGTCCTCATCCAGAGGTACAGGAGGATATGTTTGGCAGCCCTATGACACCCGAGGGATGCCCCAAACCTATTGAGATTATGGTTAAAACCCACAAAAGAATAAAACATGACAGACTTATTCTTAGAAATGATTAAAATGTACGGCTTGAAAGAGATTGTGGGTAACAGACATAATCCCCAGATAGTCGCTATGTTTGCTGAAATAGGTTTCGATTGGGTTAAGGACGATGAGACGGCTTGGTGCAGTGCCGCACTCAATTATTTCTGCAAGAAGCTCGGGTATGAAAGAAGCGGTAAATTGGATGCTCGTAGTTGGCTCAAAATGCCAATAATGGTTCTTCAACCTTCTCTTGGGGATATAGTAGTCTTTTGGCGGAATGATCCTAATAGTTGGGAGGGACATGTGGGACTATTTGTAGCACAAGATTTGACTACTGTGTGGTGTCTGGGCGGAAATCAGGGTGATATGCTCTGCATCAAACCTTATCCGAGGGATCATGTTTTGGGTTATCGTCAAGTACATAGACTAAAAACGCCATGAGTATAACAATAAAAACGAAATATATCATTCTTACCGCCTTAATTGCAATCTTAGTCATTTTCTTTGGTGGGTGGTATATCGGGCATAGGGAAGCCGAAAATGCCTACAAACCTGTTCTAAACGCACTTACGGATGAAATAAATCGTTATGAACTGAAAATACGTGATTCTTCTGTCTATATCTCTGAGAAGAAGCAGGAGATTCTGACTTTGCGTGAAGCTAAGAGGCAAGGGGATGTAATTAACGAGGAACTACGGAAGCTGAACATTAAACAGGCAAACGAGATAACCCGCCTAAAGTTAAGAGTAGATACTTTATTAGAAGATATAAACCATACAGGGCAGGTAGTTTATGTCTCTGTGAAGGATACCATCAACCAACCATGTATGTTATTGCCATTCACCTTTCAGAAAAAAGACCAATGGTTAGATTTAAAAGGGTCGTTCAATAAAGAAGGGAAAATGGACATGGGTTTGAAAATTAACGCAAATCTGGACATCTGGGCGGTTGTCAAAAAACATGAAAAAATACCATCCGTGATTGTAACTACGGATAACCCATATTTATCTGTGATTGGAATTAAAAGCATAAAATTGGAAACACCAAGAGACAGGCGATTCGGGATAGGTGTCTCGGCAGGTTATGGTATCACAAGTGCCTTTCAAGCCTCACCATTCTTCGGGGTGGGACTAAATTATAATGTGATAAAATTTTGATTACTCAAAATACAGATAGCCACCATAAATTGTAGTCAGAGGGTTAGTCCCCCATGTGGGTTGCACTCCCTTAATCTCCACATAATCGCCCGAAACAAGAGAAATATTCAAACCTGTATTACTAAATACTCTCTCGCTTGTAGATACATTAAGAGTTGCAATAAGCGTGTCTGCCGAGTTATTCTTTCTCACATACAAACTCCATGCCTCATTCGTTCCGGCTGTTCCTGAATAGCAATAAATCTCTGCTACTTTCAACGTACAAGTCTTGCGAATATAAATCTTACTAATATTTGCTGATGTGGTTGGTGCTTTAGGGAGTGTCCCAAAATAAACTGTTTGCCCATCTGTGGGCGATGATGTTAGTGCCTGAACATTAATAACAAATTCTCCGATATTTCCTCCCCCACCCGCATGAGTGTGGGTACTTATCTCTCCTGTTAGTTTATCCTCTATCTCAGCTTTAGTAATATCACTGTTCTTCTGTGCATTTGAAGGTGCGTGTGAACTGCCCGCATGAGTAACTGCACCATCATAACCCGACTTTAATGCTGTTGTCAGTGATTCTTGAGTGGCATTAAGTATAGATGCGTTTGTGTGCGTATGGTCAGAGGCATTACTATGGTCAAGAGAGTTGCTATGCTTCAAAGATACCGCACTTGCAAGATTAGCTTCGGTTTGGGTATAAGTATCTAATGTTGATTTATTACTATGGCTATGATCTAAACTATTGGAGTGATCGAGTGAATTGCTATGGTCTAATGAATTTGAGTGTTTCTTACTTAGGGCATCAGCGATATCCGTATCTGCCTTTACCGTGGATAATGTAACTGCATTGCTTGGTGCATGAGCGGATGTGACATGAGTTTGGATATTGCTATTGGCGGGTTCATAAGTCCCCGTATGGTTATGTCCCACGTCTGCCTTACCACTCAAATCCTGATCGTCTGAATGTGCGGCATGGTCAAGAGTATTGGCATGAATCTTGGCTATCTCCGTATCTACCACAAGGGACTTACCAGATTCCTTAACAACAAGGTTTGATAAATCCTGATTATCTGATCCTATATCGTGTATTTTTTCTATCAAAGTATCACTTACCAATGATTTGCCAGAAACTTTACTAACAAGTCCTGATAAATCTTGGTCATCACTATGGGCGGCATGATCGTTTGGGTGATTGTGTGCTGAAGGCGGAAACTCAGTTGGCTTTCCCGAAAGGGTGTCCCATGTAGCACCACCACCATCCTGTCCTGGTTCGCCTTTTAATGAAACAATAAAATCTTCTTCTGTCCCAATACCACCGTTATCGAGCCAGGACTGATATGCCGATTTCCCTGTAAAGCCATTAAGGGTCTCAGAAAATCCATTAAGTGCATCAGTAAATGTATATAAGGAACTGTCTATTCTTGTAGTTTGATAATAACTTGAATAACAATCCGAATCACAGAAGTAAAGGTCTTCTCTGAATAACATATATTGCTCATTCCTTAATGTCCCACAAACCTTACAATTTTCCATATCTTTATTAATTAGTCTCTAACCACCCTCTGTAACTACACATAGCAACACCAGCCGCACTCGCAATACCACTAACTTTAATATCAGTCTTTGCGGCTATCTTCTTAGGTAATGCCAATGGGATTATCACAGTCTGGTTATTGGCAATGATCTCAAAGTCGGGATAGAAAATACTTTGTGTTAGAAATTGAGTTGATGGTTCTCTATTAGTTCTAAAAAACATCCTTGCATATTCCCACTTAGTTCCCGCTGCCAATGAAAAACCTGCACTGAATTTATTAACAAACAGTGTCTTCCCAAGCGGAACTGTATATGCGGAATTTCTTGCCCTTGTAAATAAAGCCGTGATATAAGAGTAAGTTACCGTAGGCGCAGTATCAGTTAATGATAAACTACCTGTCGGTTTATTACCCGATCCTGCTGCGATTACCCTGAATGAGTTAATACGGAATAGATTAGACAATGCTGCTCCGCCTGTTCCGGCAGTATTCACCCCCGTATTCCCATTGAGGCACATTAGAATAGTGTGTTCCGCATAGGTGTTATCAAGATAGTCGATCTTTACTGCATGTGCTCCCGAATACGGACTCTTATCAACGATAGTATATGCTCTGGCTGTGGCACACGAACCCCCAGAAGAAAACCCCCCACCTATCACAAGCGTACCTGTTGCAGCGTTAGTAATATCGGTTATATATCCCCATTCAGGAGATGTACCTTTTGGATCGAGAAGAACACAATCCCCCACTGCCACACCCGTTGCAGCAGTAAAATCAACACTTGCATCAATAAGCGTGGTAGTATTTCCTCCCGCATCACATAGGATAGTCTGATTAGCACCCTCTGCATTGCCTTTTATCACTGTACCTATATCCCTTGTCGTATCAACCACAGCATAACTTGATATTAGTTGCATTTGCATCTGTGCGGAAGGGAAAACATAAGCACCTGCTTTACTCCATACCTCAGACTCAGCAGTAGTCATAGTGGGCGTATATCCTATCTTGGAAAAGCGTGAATGACTGGCTATTTCTTGTTCTGCTATGGCAACAAGATAATCTCTGGCAGTTAAGCAATTATCTTCCATTAATAACCCCTGTGGGTCGCCATCTGAATCTATAATTTTTACTGCTCCAAAATAACTCATCTTGTTATGTTATTGACCATCCATTAATATCATCATCAAGCAACTCAATACAATCATTCTCGTTTAGTACCTGTGTCGCTTCATCATCTATTGTCTCTGCACCAAGCGGTGTCACAGTAACTATCTTACCCGTGGTGTTGACATTCTTAATCTTCAGTACTCTGTCTGAGGACGTAGCCTGTGGAAGGTTTACTATCATATCTACTGCTGAATCACACTTGATATAATAATCCCCCTCAACAACATCATAAGACGCTCCTGCAACTACCGTGGTATTAACAGACTGCGCACCATTAAGTTCTACATTTGCTGAGATAGATAATGTTTCCGCTACTATACCAAGCGGTATGGGGGTAAGGGTGTCCCAATCTATTGCAAATATTAGTCCTGCTCCCATAAAAGAATAAAGAGTGATACCTTCTCCTGTGGGTGCTTCATCACTCATCCCGTTGAAATGTCCTGTACTTGCCGTTATCAGATGATCTCCCAACTTAAGTTCCTTGATTGCTCCTATATACGGTACGTACCCCCCTGCCGCACTGCCTCCTGTCATGGCAAGTTGACACTTAACCAATCCTTTGCCCGACTCCAAGGCCGTGCCAATCATAAAGAACGGAGTATCGGTAGTCTTTGCCACCTTGCAAGCTCCGGCAGAAAGAGTCTCATTCTTCTTACGTGAACGGATAATACTACCCTTTTGTGTGTTTCCCTGAACATAAACCGATGCTACACCAGACGTTGCTATCTCGCATGATTCTCTATATGGTTTGGCTTCGGTAATTACCCCTAATATATTATTGCTATCTGCGGGGGCATAGATGAAAGAAAGTGGATCTGAAGGGTCAATAACCACAACATATCCCACCTTGGAAGTATTTTTTGTATTATTCCTTAAACGCATTTGGCAAAGTTACTCATTTCTGCGTTAACTTTGCTTTCGCCCAAAGTTCATTAAGTTTTTGTGAGAATTGGTTACAGACCGTTCTATAACCTGTAAGATTTTGTCCTGAAAGTTTGTAATCTTCGTATCGCAGAGACATATCCAATATCTGAAGAAATAACCTATAGTCTAATTTACCCTCTTCCTTAAATTGGGTTTTATAAACCTTTTTAAGCATCTCAGATGTATCGGAAATGTTCTGAAGGGTGAACATCAGCCATACAGTATTGAGTTCCACACGTCTTTTAAAAATACGTATAGCCTCATCCTGACTGTGCAGTAACTCTTCATAAGTCCAATTCCGGTATCTTTTGAGGAAGTATCTTTCCTCTTGCGTGGGTTTATAAACATATGTTATGCCCGCTAAAGGAATAATATTATCCAATATTAAAGTAGAACTACGTCCTTTTAAAGTAAAGAATTGAAGTATCGTATGACATTTGACGGCAGTATAATGAGGCTTGGCATCTTCAAGATTATCGTACCAGCATGCTATTTCGTTGTGATGAGGTAAACTCATTTGTTCTTTTTGATTAGTTCTGCAAATGTCAATTCAGATATGTTATCTTTCAACCCTTTTAATAAATCTATCTTGCCGCTAACGATAGTAATCTTATTATCTCGTTTAGAATCTTCTATTTTAGCGTTAGCAACAAGGTTCGGTAATTTAGCTATATTCTTGCTGTCGGTTTGGTCTTTGAGGTTATAAGAGGGCGTGGTGCGCCAGTCCTTCGGAGACCAGTTAAAATACTTATTGATAATCACATCAGGAAAGTGGCATATCCACATCTCGTGGTAGGCAGCCAATTGTATCTCATGGCTCTCATAAAATCCTTTGCGCCCACTCTTAATATCTATAATCGCACAGATTCTCTTAATCTTTTTGGTTTCTTTAGGTTGCCCTTTCTGTACTCCCGATGCGTAGGTCTCTCCAAAGAATCCCTTCTCTTCAATAT
>Ga0315284_10016016_pt1 | contig 10640 bp, 9 predicted proteins | sample YL17G09_16_MG_FD_203696 | JGI IMG/M metagenome (GOLD analysis project Ga0315284, IMG submission 203696) | Sediment microbial communities from Yellowstone Lake, YNP, Wyoming, USA - YL17G09_16 | ecosystem: Environmental > Aquatic > Freshwater > Lake > Sediment | place: USA: Wyoming | collected...
GTTTCTCGGGCTCGATGAGCACTGCTGGCCAGTGGAAGATTATTAATTGGCTTATTGAAAACCGTTACATCGACATCCTCGTATCCACCGGGGCCAACGTTTCCGAGGACATCGTTGACGCTATGGGCCTAGGCTACTATCAGGGCACACACTATTCAGACGACCAGGAACTACTAAAAGCCGACGTGAACAGGTACTACGATGTCTACGGAAAAGAAACCGATTACAGAGAAATGGAAACACTCATGACCGAAGGCCTTATGACGCTCAGAAAGGGCTATCCGTACACTTCAGCCGAATTATTGTATGTTTTCGGCAAATATCTCAACAAGAAAAAAGTAGACAGCATCGTAGCCACAGCCGCAGCCCACAACGTTCCCGTGTTCAGCCCAGCAATAACAGACAGCGCCTACGGCGAAGCATTCCTCATGGCCAAAAACCAGGGCCATCCCATCATACTCGACCAAGTCAAAGAATTCGATCAATTCGTCAGCATAGGCGAAAAAACAAAGAATATAGGCGTCATCTACATCGGCGGCGGAGTCCCCAAAGACTTCACCCAACTCCTAGCAATATCCGTCTCGCCAAGAACGATGGACGAAGGAGTCCCCGGAAGAAACGGACACCTCCGAAAAGGCCTCAAAGAATACTACTACCCCCACAAATATGCAATCCAAATCACGACAGACTCTCCCCAATGGGGCGGACTCTCAGGCTGCACTCTGGAAGAAGCCATCAGCTGGGGTAAGATCGACACGTGCGGAAAAAGAGCCGTCTGCTACTGCGACGCAACAATCGCTTTGCCTTTGATAGTGCACGCGTTGAATGAGCGGGTGAAAATTAAGAGGAAAGCGCCCGACCTGTCCTGGCTTTTCAAACAAGTATCCTAAGCCTTGGTCAGTCTGTCCAGCAAGGCGCTGACCATTATCGGCAGTATAAGTGAAGCGTCACCCTCAATCATTGTCCTGTCTGCTTTCTCGTTGATCTTCCCCCACGATACCGCTTCCCGCGGCCTGGCACCAGACAGGCTGCCGTCCCATTCGTCCGCTGTGCTAATGTAAACAGCATAATCCAGACCGTCTTTAAACTGGTTCCACCAGAGAGTATGATGCTTTGAAATACCTCCACCCACGAGCAGCGCCCCGCTCTTTTTCGCATCAAACACTATGTCGTTAAGCATGCCCGAATCCTTCAGCAAGTTAAGCCTAAAATCATGGTCCTGGGAGAAAAGCCACGTTTGATAACCGACTGCCCCATCAGTCATGCCTGGAACAAACACGGGCACTCCATTCTCGGCTGCCCAGAACAAGATCGAACTTTCATTACATATGCGCTTTCCAATCTCAGCGCAGAACTGGCTCGACGACACTTCTCTCACGCCTTCTTTCCACAGCGTCTGTAGTAGCGTTTGCATTTTCTCCTCAAGGATCACGCCGTAGCTGTCGTCGGGAACAAGCACGTTTCCGAGACGGTTAATGCCCTGGCTCCTGAGTCTCGAGTCATTCATCACAAAAGAGCCCCTGTAGTAATCTTTCCAGCACCGTGCAACATCATGGTCAACCGTGCCGCATGTCGTCACGACAACGTCCACGAGCTTTCGTTTAACCAGCTCCTTCAACGCTCCGCGCGCGCCCGTAGCAACAAGGTTTCCAGTGAACGAAAGGAACTTCACACATTTCTTGTCTCCAACCATGTTTTGAAGGATTTTCACGCCTACCGCAAGTTTCCCAGCCGTGAAGCCCCATGCTTTTTCCATCTGCGTGACAAGCTCATCGACCGACATCTTCCCTGAGAAATTGTAGTCTTCAACCGGTTTTTTCAGCATCATGTTTCTCCCACGTCCATTTCAATGTAAGTCTTGTAGATAATTCCCGCCGCGGCTTTGATGGCCTTCTTCTCCGAATCACTAAGCACATCCCACAGGTCCGGGCTGAGCGACTTGGCAATTCTAGCCGGCACCGTAACGTACACGGGCTTAGGCGTCGTCTTGAAAATGCTCTGCCTCGAGTAACTGAGCGTTCTGCCCGTGTTAAGGACTATCCCGCGAATTATCTCGATGAAAGACCCGGCTGGGCCGTACCGTGTTCCCCCGAGGACACGGATAACTTCCCGACTGACCTCCTTCACGTAATTTTCACATTTTGCCCCGTCCAACTTCTTCCCCGTGTCCGCCAAGTACTTGTCCAGCGGTTGCCCATTTATCTTAACCGTGCTCCACAGCACAACAGCAGCTTCGCCGTGTTCGCCGCCAACATAAGCTTCAACCGTGCGCAGTGGGACGTCAAGTTCTCTACATAGCACTGTTCTGAACCTTGATGTTTCAAGATTAGTCCCCGTTCCAATCACGTGCCTCTTGCATTGTGCAACGTCGTTTGCCAACGTTGCCATAGCATCCGCAGGGTTTGTAATTACAAAGTACCATGCGTCAGGGTTGTTTTCAAGCGTTTTCTCAACGATTTCCTTTACGATAGACGCGTTCTTGCTTGCCAAATCCCGTCTGCTAATCTCCGGAGTGCGCGGAAAACCCGCGGCAATGACTATCAAATCGGCGTTCTGAACTTGGCCGCTGTCTTCGTACGCGCCTATTTTGACGTCGAAACCATGAGCCGCCACGGCGTGGTACAGCTCTTCTTTGGTCATCTCTGCAACCTTCACCGCTGTGTCTACGAGCGACAGTTCGGTCACGTATCTTTCGAATATTAGGCTGAAGGCTACTTGGCCTCCAACGCGGCCAGTGCCCACCACAGCAATGTGGACCATAAACCCACTTCACAATGCAGAATGATTCTTGGCTTTAATAAGCTGACTATACCCTGAAACGGTTCGGAACAGGGGCTAGTCCGTCAGGTACTGTATTATTTTTCCGTAGAGGTCCTTATTTCTGTAATCCTCATAACCCGAGTAGATGCTTGGGTTGTCGTTCACTTCCACGACCACGTAGTTGTCGTTGTGTTCTTTGACGTCCACGCCGTACAGTCCGTTGCCAATGACATCGCAGGCTTTAAGTGCCACTTCCTTCAGGCGCGGCGGTATGTTTTCTCTCTTAAGCGCGAAGGTTCTCCCCCATACGAAGGTAGGCTTGCCTCTCTGTTTGGCACCGTGCTTCCATCTGCCCTTAGGCATCATGTACTTGCACACGTACAGGACTTCCCGGTTGAGGACGCCGACTCTCCAGTCGAAGGCTGTCGGCATAAAAGTCTGTACTGCTAGGACGTCAGATTTTCTGAAGAATCTTTTTGCCACGTCTCTGAAGCTTGTTTCGCAGGCTACTTTTTCCACGTACCGTGAGAAGCTCGTGTACGGCGCTTTGACAACGACGGGTTTTCCGAAAGTCCTAAAGATTTCCTGCAGCCTTCTGTGATGCATTTCTTCCTTGGTCAGGAAAAGCGTTGGGATGTGGGGTACGCCATGTTTTTTGAACAGGTCATACAGGTGGACCTTATTCCCGCAGATCTGAATGGATTCTGGGTCGTCGACTACTCTTATGCCGAGTTCCCGCGCTGTTTTTGAAACCACATAAGCCGTGAAAAGCGGGTCTGTTGTGGCTCTTATGAAAACAGCATCGTACTTGGGAATTTCATGGATGCCTTCTCTGAACATGAAGTTGAACTCGTGGCCCATCCTGTGGGCTGTGTTCCTAAAGATTTCCAGAGCCTCTGCTTCTCCTTGGTCTGAGAAATTGTACTTCTCAACAAAACAGGCTATCTTAGCCAACTAGGTGTTCACCCTTGGTCAAAATCCGTGAAACCTCTTTTGAAACGAGCTTCAAATCTGCCGGGGCGATCTCCTCCGTTTTCAACGGCTGGAGCCCGCACAGGTAAGCTTCGCTTCCGACAAGCTGAACGTGCAGCTTGCATATTGGCAGCTTGAAGACTTCGTAGACTTTTTGTGCGACCTTGCCGACTGCGTCGTCCATCTCGGTCTTTCCGAAGAAAGACTTTGTCGTGAGCATCTCGCCCCTGAGAGGCTGAACGCATACAGAGAACTTGTAGTTCATGCTTAGGCTCTTGACGGCGCGGTAGAGCGCACTTCTGTTTTGTGCAGTTTTGAAGCCGTCGTAACAGAAGGGGTTGACCGCGAACACGACGACCGGAAACCCGTACTCAGTGACTATCTGTTTCACCGAGCTGGCAACAAGATACGGTAATGTCGGAATCCCTGCTTTTGAAGCTTTAAGCAGCAAAAGCGGCGTTCTGCTGGCGTCAATTATGCTTTCCGTCGTCGGGATCACCTGGTTCCCGAGGACCTCTGCGTGCATGGAAACGTAGTAAGCTGTCTTCAGGTACCTGTAGTCGTTGTTGAGGTTGAGAATAGCATCTTTATTGGACGAGTTGATGAATGCTGCGGGTCTTATCGTTGGCAAGTCTTTTGTGAGGCCTATGTTAGAGACAACCAGCACCCATGTGACACCAGATAACTGGAAAGTTCGGTATTACAGCTTACATATTTAAGATTAACTGTACGTTTATAACCAATTTCTGAGGAACAACTGATCGTGAGGAGAGCCTGAACGTACAAAACCCTAGAAGTCCTTGGCCCAGAACACGAGTATGCCGTTGTGAATGAGCAGCTCAAGCCTCTGCCTATAGTGGACAGAATACTGAAAGATTTTCACGGCCGCATCGTCAACTTTGTAGAACAACCCACCTTCACTTTCGGAAAAGAACTCCAACTCCACGTAATGGAAATCAAGCCTAACGAACCCTTCAAGTCGCCCCAAGTTTTTGAAGAGACGATGCAAGAGGCGGTGTTGACTCTTTCAGATTTCCTAGAACACAAGTATGGGGCGCACCTTCTCGGCACGGGGATGCATCCGCTGCTCAGACTGGAGCAGACAGGCGTGTGGCCTCACCGGCACAGACAGATTTACGATGCTTACGGCCGAATTTTCAACTTGAAAAGGCACGGGTGGCTGAACATCCAGAGCTTTCAGCTTAATCTTCCCTATTCCGACGAGCAAAGCGGCATCAAGATTCATAACGTGCTTGCAAACGCCTGCGCATATTTGCCCGCGGTTGCTGCTTCTTCGCCAATTTATGAGGGTCACTTTGGGCGTGATGTTGACAATAGACTGGGTTTCTACAGGCTGAATCAGAAGGAAGTGCCATCTGTGACTGGGGACGTAGTGCCTGAGTACGTATCCTCGTTCAAAGAATATCATGAAAAGATTATCGACAAGTACTCGGCTGACATGGCCCGCGCCGACGCGGACCCTCTTATTCTGTACAAGGAATGGATTAACTCGAGGGGTGTCATCTTCAGATTTGACAGAAAGGCTGTTGAAATCCGTGTGATGGACGAGCAGGACTGCGTCAAATCGGATGTTGCTCTCAGCTGCTTCATAAGAGCTTTCACAAGAGGGTTCCTTCAAGAAGAGACGGAGCTTCTGCCGCATGAGGTTTTGGTTAAGGATTTCAACGCGACAGTGAAAGATGGACTGGACGCGGAGGCGCTGAACTGGCGCGGGCGGACAGCACGTGAAGTCTGTCGTTCGCTCCTGAAGGTCGCTTGGAAGAATGCGTCGGAAGAGGAGAAGAAATTCTTGCCACTCATCGAGAAAAGAGTGGAATGCGGGAACCTGTCAGAACTGATAAGGCAACAGATTGAAAAGAAGAGTCAGCGGACAGACTTCACAGAGGCGGTCGTGCACGTTTATTCGAAACTTATAAGAAGTCTCGTGAGTAATCACCCCTTCTTCTAGACGTTGGGATCAGTAGTGAATGCGAAAAATGAACTTGGCAGACAGAGCAATTTTCTCGATACGTGCAGCACATGCAAAACTGCTTACAGCTGCTGCAACGACACGACTCCGCCCATTACACGCCAGCGAAAGAAAATCATAGAGGCTTACCTGAAAGAAGAGAGAATTGCTGTTAGTGAACCCTTTGAAAGGACAGCGTACACATTTCCCCGACTGAACGCGAACATGTACTGTGTTTTCCAGAACCCGAAAACGCGGAAGTGCCTCGTGCACTCTGTAAAGCCCGAAACCTGCGTAGCAGGGCCAATAACTTTTGATATCAACGTAAAAACGGGCAAGATCGAATGGTACGTGAAAATGGACACGCTATGTCAGCTTGCTGGCATAGTCTACAGAAACAAGACATTGTTGGAGGAGCATTTGAAGTCGGCTAAACGGGAGATTCTCCGTCTTGTGATGGAGCTTGACCCTGGAGATTTGAAGGCGATATTACAGAAGGCTGAACATGAAACTTTCAAGATAGCTGAAGAAACTGTTGACAGAAAGGTGTTACAGAAGCTGACGGAGTAAGGGTCAGGGCCTTTCTTGTCAGCTTTGGCTACTGCATCCGTTGCAGGAGGTCATCCCGTCTCCGCAGGAGCCTATCGAATTGCTCGTCGGTGATGTGGTCTTCTATGAGCATTCTTATGATTGTCCTGGATATGTTGTCCATTTCTTGGTTGAATTTAATCAGGTCTTTTGAGTACATGTCGTACACGGTTACGAGACTCTTGTACAAGCGGCGATACAGTCTGCTTCTGTTCCAGATTCTTCTGCCGCGGAGTCCTGTGAAGCTTAGGACTGACAGTGAGGCTATGGCTGCCCAGCCTCCGGGCGTTAGAAACCAGACGCTCGCACCTTCCCAGACTGCTTGGCCGAACGATTTTGCAGGCGGTCCGCTTACGACAGTGAATGCCGTAGGATAATTGTCTTCTCTGGTCTTGACGAATATGGCGGTGTTTCCTCTCAAGAGAACCATGCTGGAGGGCGAAGCCTCTTTTACCTCTGTGTTCGGCGGCATGTTTATCTCAATGGTTTGCTGGGTGGAAGATGGCAATCCCTTGTAGAAGGGGGAGACGTTGATGCTAAAAGTGAAATTGTCTCCGTGCTGAGTGAGTATATTGGCTGGAGCCTTGAAGTAAAGACTGTAATGCGTTCCGTTCATGTTCCAGTTTTGATTGAACTCCCATGCCTTCAAGTTTCCTGTTGACACCGGCGTCAAATCGAACCCTGCGAGCCATCTTTGAAGTCCGCCTCCGCTTACGAAGTACTCGGGGATGCGTGATATGTGGAACCAGGTCCACATCTCTACCTCTGAGCTAACATTGTCGTAATTGCAAATGACCTTTGTCGTGTTCGGTGATATTCCGTAGAATTGGGTGTCGAGCTTCCACATATAGCTGATCCACCAATTTGGGTTGGCAACCGAATAGTTGGAAAGGTCCTTCACAGACGCGCTCTGATAAGGCAAGTTGTAGATGGACTGCACATAGGAAGGAAGCACGATTGACCAGTTAAATTGCTCATACCATGAAACGAAGATATCGCTTGAGCTGACTAAACTCTGCTGGACAGAAAGCGTGTACCAAGCCCCGTCGGATATCCAACTGAATGCCTGTTCAGTTCCTCCTTCTTCAGACCATTTCACTTCCTCCAACGAAGGAAAAATGATGTCGTGAACATACCAGTTCTTCTCATCAGCGCCATAACAAATCGATGAAAATGAAACCACTATGGCAAATACGAAAAAGACAATCAGTGCATAGGACCAAAAGATACGTATCTTCCTCATGGATAATTCCCCTTCCAATGCGGACTGGTTCAAACCAATTTCGGACTTAGTAGCCTCATGCTATATATCAATTGCTGCATATCGAAAAGCGAATCGTTCGGTCCATCCAATCTGGCGGCAAGTGAAAATGACCATCCAATCTCTGAAAACCTGCTACGCACGCGTCTTCTCTTTGTCGTGTCACAAGTTGGTGGCGTACGTGGTGGAGGGGGATGTTCAGCAGCCATTCCATCTATCTCTCGTACTGAGACTCCTGCGATCTGTACAAGTTTTTGTCGGATCAGAAAGCTCAACATTCTTGATGGCTTTAGCTGCAGTTGAAGATGGAAGAAAAAACGGGGGGTTGTTCAGGCGTATTTTTGTTCTTTGTCGCAGTACCATCTTTGGTATTGTTGTATGTATCGCAGTGGCCCGCCGCATGTTGGACAAGTTTGTGCTGCCATTCCGGGCGGTGGCGGCGGAGCAGCGGCGCCTCTTCGAATATTCGAAAGATTGAATATGCTAGGCATTGCAAACGGCCTCTTTTCGAGCATCCCCGAAAGATATCCTCCCAGTGTAAAGAACAAGAATCCGAAGATTACTGATATGACCCAACCGATGAAAACATTGCCTGCATTTGCACCCATTATTGCATAAACCAAAGTGATGATCAGATCAACGATTGCATAGACAAGAGCCGTGAAGAAGCCAGCGCTGAGACCGCTCATCTCCAGGTTTTCTCCCATATGGTGGAACCTGAAGTTGATGTAACCCGACAACAGACCGCCCGGAATGAAGCCAAACAGGCCTGCTACAACAATCGCACCTATGAATCTTCCCCAGTCCCCCAGCACGGCTCCAGCAGGGGCAGCAATGACCATACCGAAAGTTACTCCAATGAAGCTTGCTGCGAGATAGTCATGTAGGTATCCTTCTCTTGAAGACATATAGATCCCTCATAGCATTTTCTATTAGTTCATGTTTTCCTTTTTGTAAGTATTTAACACTTGTCTCGCGCGGGCGAATTAAATAGTTCATGATTATTAGTGGGAGACCTTGATCTCAACAACTTGATGGAGATGAAGAAATCAGGTTCTCCCACGATTTTGTTCAAGAACTTGGATTTAAGTCCTCTCCATTCCATCCTCTGGAAGGGTCTACACTGGGAAGGCCCTGGGCGACCAGTAAAATATGATCCCGCATGTGACTTCCGAGCGCTCATGCTACGCCAGCTGGAACAGATACCGTACGTTAAGGACTTAGTGAAGCGGCTCAGACGAAGCCGCAGCATGCGAAGAGCCTGCGGCTATGGCCGCGCAGTTCCCACCGAAGCCCACTTCTCCCAGATGAAACAAAGAATTGGCCTCGAAGGCTTTCGCTCGATTGAGGCGTGGCTTCGCCATGAAGCTCTCAGGTTGAGGGAGAGTCAGCCCCTCAGCGCCGTCGGTTTGGTCCAGGCGGCGTGCATGGACGGCACGGACCTTCCTGCATGGAGCAGCCGGGACCCGCACGACACGAGACGCGGATTAGGCGATCCGGACGCGCGGGTCGGAAGAGGAAAGAAAGGGTTCATGTTGGGCTACCTGTCGCTTTTTCTCGTGGACGCTGAAGGTTTCCCGTTGGGCCACGTGGAGGCGTCGGTGAACGTGAACGAGAAAAGGCTCGTAGAGCCTTTGCTGGACAGGCTGCTGGGCGAGGACTTCGAAGTGGTTGCCGGCGATAGCCAGTTCGAGTCCAAGCGTGTCTTCGACGCTTTGGAGGCGAGAAAAATTGGCAATGTCATCGCTTGGAGACGGTTAAAGGGTCGGAAGAATCCTTCGGATGTGCTCACGGTGAAGGGTCGGATCGACGTTGAGGGCCCTGAGCACTTGCGCGTCGTCTATAAGCGGTTGAGGGCGATGGTTGAAAGCCTGAACGGCAGAGTGAAGGCCCGTCTGGCGTATAGCAGGCTGACGTGGCAGGGCCTAAGAAACGCCAGCATACACGTTTGCCTCGTTTTCTGCGTGATCTACGCCGTCGTCATGGTGGCTGCCCTCCTTCGTAGACCGGAGCTCCGGTACAGCATCGCCTACTTCGCGTGACAAACCCGGGGATGGACGTTGAGGAGTAGCGTGAGCCATGCCGGTTCGAGACGGATTGGACCTCTCCTGCACTAGGCTATCTGCCTCCCTCCACACTCCCAAGAAGGATCCAAGGCTGAAGCCCTCTTAGACTGAAAAAAACGAGTTGCGAAAAGCAGCCTGCCCCACTCCAAAACAATTATTTAATTCGCCCGCGCGTGCTGATCAACCTTTGTTCTTTCTTTCTGTATATCGATCGATCAAACAGCATGACCAAAACAGACTTCATCATACCATAAAATCCTCTACCATTTTTTCTTTATCTTTTTGTTTCTAGTTAAACACTACACGCGCGCAACAGCTTGACATAACATAGCACTGTGCCATAGCAACGTTCGACGCCACGACCCCAATCTACACAGAGAAAAACGGAAGCGGAATAGGATTGTGGCTAACAGTCGTTCATCCTCCAACAATAATGGTAACTACAGAGAACTGATCACTCTTTCACCCAGCGTAACAGCTTTGGGCATGCGTGGAAACACTCAAACGGCAACAATAAAGCTCAAGCCTGTTGGCCTAGACTCAGTTTCTTTTGCTGATGAACATGATCTCATATGGTACGTGGCAGTTGCCACTTTTGAAGGGCAGAACCCTATTATCCGGACACAGGCAACATCACTGGCCTGTGGGCAATCACTGAGTACTGTCCTACGGTCATAGTGATAACAAGTGCTTGGACCAAAACTGTTGATCCAACCTATTTTCAATGTGAATTTAAGGTTCATACACGTTAAATAATCAAGTTAAGACTTTCTAAGCAGTTGAAAGGTGAAACGCTTGACGCGAAGAATGTTGAAATCTAGAAAAGCTATATCGCCAATTCTTGCAACATTACTTCTGATAGTCATAGCTGTTGCGGCAATTGTTGTGACATACGCGTGGGTAATGACGTACATGGGCGGGCTGGGACAACAAGCAGGAGTAATGTTGTATAAGGAGAATGTAAGGTTTTATGGAACTCCTACAGACGCAGCTAGAAACGTGACAGACTTCACTGTGGGAAACT
>Ga0315284_10016018_pt1 | contig 10640 bp, 11 predicted proteins | sample YL17G09_16_MG_FD_203696 | JGI IMG/M metagenome (GOLD analysis project Ga0315284, IMG submission 203696) | Sediment microbial communities from Yellowstone Lake, YNP, Wyoming, USA - YL17G09_16 | ecosystem: Environmental > Aquatic > Freshwater > Lake > Sediment | place: USA: Wyoming | collected...
ATGTATGATTTACCAACACCAGCGGCACCAGATGCAACTGTTATTTCATTATTTTTTAAAATGTTATAATACTCTTCTTGATGTTCTGTTAAAAATTTATTTTTTTGTCTTTTTTTAACTACTGAATTAATAAACTCTTTTCTTGAGAACGGTTGTTGTATTGTTTCTTCTTTTGTCGCTGTTACTGGTTTTTTTCTAGTCATTATTTATTTTTATTTGTTTATAGAAGTATTCTAACCAATATTCTACCATTTCATCTAACATAGATTCAAAAGTATATTTTGGTTTCCATCCGGTTAAGTCTCTTAATTTTGTTGAGTCTCCTTTAAGATCGTTTAGTTCTTCTGGCCTTAAATATTTATTATCTGTTTCAACATACTGTGTCCAATCTAAATTTAATTTGTCAAAAACATATTTAACTAAATCTTTAACTGAATGTGAAATACCTGTTGCACACACAAAATCGTCTGGAGTCTCTTGTTGTAATATCATCCACATCGCCCCAACATAATCTTTAGCGTGGCCCCAATCTCTAGTGGAGTCTAAATTCCCTAATTTTAATTTGTTTGTTAACCCTAATTTTATTTTAACCGCTTCTTTACAAACTTTATTTGTTACAAAATTTGTACCTCTTCTTGGTGATTCGTGGTTAAACAAAATACCATTGCTTATAAACATACCATATGAGTGTCTATAATTAATACCCATATTGTGAGCAAATAGTTTAGAAATTCCATATGGAGATACTGGTAACATTTTAGTGTCTTCTCTTTGGTAACCATCACCGTCAATATTATTTCCAAACATTTCGGATGAAGACGCTTGGTAAATTTTAGTGTTTAATTTTAAAAGTCTTACGGCTTCAATAACATTTAAAGCACCAACACCAGTTGCTTGCGACGTATAAATTGGTTCATCAAATGAAATTCTAACGTGTGATTGTGCCGCTAGATTGTAGATTTCATCTGGTTGTACATCACTAATTATTCTAATTAAAGACGATAAATCCGTAATGTCACCATAATGTAGTGTAATTTTATCTGTAATGTGTTCCACTCTTATTGCTTGTGTTTCTGAAACGGAGTTACGTTTCATAATACCATGCACCTCATATTTTTTTTCTAATAAAAATTCAGCTAAATAGGATCCGTCTTGTCCGTTAATTCCTGTGATTAATGCTTTTTTCATTTTATAACAATTTGTTATTTACATACCAATCTTCGTATGGTTTATTATAGTATAATGGATTCTTATCTAAACAGACAGCGTTATCCACAACTCTAGTAAATCCTTTACTTGTTAGTAAGTCATAGATTAAATCTTTTCTTTCATTTCCGTCACAATAAAGATTGTGTTCAATTGTCATAAGACCAATTTCAAACTCATTAAAATTAAAATTTTTTAATACTATGTATTCATGTCCCTCAATATCCATTGACAAATAATCAATTTTTTTTGGGCAATTATTATTTTTTAATATGTTTTCTAATGGCAAACACATTACTCTGTCACCAATACTTGAATTTGAAATTTTGTCGTTATTAAAAAGGCAAGATCCCTCATAGTCGGTGACTGCATAGTTTAAATTAATTGACTTTCTATTTTTAATTAGTCTATTAAAAACGTTTGGGTTTGCTTCAATACAGATTCCAGACCAACCTAAACTTTGTTCAAAGAAAAAAGTATTGCTAGTTTGTATACCATCATAAGCCCCCACCTCAACAAAGAAACCATTTCTTTTGTTTTGGTAAAATTCTGTAACCCATTTGTCTTGATCAGATTGTGAATAATACATTTTTTTATTTTTTTGGTAACCATAAATCCATAAAACTTCCCTCAATGTTTTTATGAATTCTAGTGTAGTTTATTTTTTCAAAAAATTCATCAAATTGTGAATCCTTAAATAAATTAGGATACCCACTACTTAAATTTTCAATAAAAATTACTGGAGAGTTTCTTTTTATTGTTTCCATACCACCATTTAGTACTGCGTTCTCATGACCCTCAACATCTATTTTAATCATAGTAACATTAGTAAGGTTTAAACTATCTAAAGTTTTAGTAGTTACTTTGTCTTTAACAATAAATGACTTATTTTCTCCTTTACTCCCATCATAAGAATGTAATGAAAATCCACCAAAATTATTTGACTGACTATTATACAATATTTTTTCAGATTCCGAATCACTAAGCGCAAAATCCATTATTTTACAATTTTTACCAACTAAATTAAGTTTAAGTAATTCAACATTTTTTTCAAAGGGTTCAAAACAAATTATTTCATCATACTCTAAAAATTCTGAAAAAAATAAAGAATGGTTGCAAATGTTAGCACCAATATCAATAATCGTTTTTTGTTTTTGAAAATTATTTCTTACAAATTCTAAAAATTCCATTTCAAAAAACTTACCACTATTATTTATAAACGACGATACAATTTCATTTTTGTGTAGGTTTATTGTTATTTTTTTGTTTAAATGTATAATCTCTTTTTTCATTTACCAATTATTTCAAATTTAGGGCACGGAACAATAAATTTTCCACCGGAGTTTAAAAAATCAGATTCACGTTCAACAAACTCATTTATAAAATGCCAAGGTAATACCAACAAATAATCTGGGTTTTCTTTTCTCATTTCTTCTTCAGAAAAAATTGGGATGTTTGTACCAACAGTTTTTAAACCAAATTTATAAGGACTTCTTTCTGCAACACCATCAATTAAAGTATTGTCTAAACCAAAATACTGTAACAATGTATTCCCTTTTGTTGATGCACCATACGCCCATATTTTCTTACCTTTATTCTTTTCTTCTTTAATAAAAGAAACAGTTTTTTCTTTTAGTTCATTAATGTTTTTGAAAAAATTAAACCAAGTAATTGGTGAATCTAACTTTAAACTCTTTTCATATTCAAGAAGTGACTCAACCCTAAACTTACAAACATCCCTATATGGCTGTGTTCCAAATTTAGTTTTATCAGATGTTTTTTTCATACAATAAAGTCTAAAAGATCCACCATTAACATCATTTAATTGTGTGTCAATAATGTCAAAACCACATTCGTTAAAGATTTTTTTAATATTAAATAATGAATAATAATATACGTGTTCGTGACAAATATTATCAAAAGCCATTTGCTCAATCATTAACGGCGTGTATGACATTTGTAACACCCAAACACCGTTATCATCCAAAACTTCATACACATCTTTTATAAAGTTTTTTGGTTTATTTAAATCATAAAACATAGCAATTGTTGTAATAACTTTAGCTTTTAACTCACCGTATTTAGATTTCTTAAAAACGTCTGAACTAAAATAGTCTTGAATTATTAAATTTGCGTGTTTTTCTGATTCGGTTTTAAATGAATTATCAACAGGATCTATCCCAACTCTAGTTAATGTTTTTGGTAAATTACTTAATAAAGTACCATCATTACAAGCAATATCAATCCATAAGTCAGAATCTTGTAATTTATAATTTTCCAATATAGAATTAACAATACCATTAAGTTCTTTTTTCATTGTACTGTTAATTCCGGATCTATACCAGTACTTTCCATACATAGTGTCTAAAGGTGCACATTGGTCAAGTCTTACAGCGCCAGTCTCGTGTTCTAACATAAGTTTTAAATCAACTTTACCGCCTCTTGGTTTGTCGTCTTCTTTTAAAAAATCGGAAACGTATAAGTCTCCTAGGTTAAATAATTCTTCTAACATATTTTTTCTATTATTTTTATAAATTTATTTCTCAAATTATCATTGCTCCATTGTTTTCTGAAGTAGTGTACAGGTTCTAAACCTAGGGAAAGTATAGTATTTAAGTCTTTATTGTCAACTGAAATTTCTGGTTTTTCTTGTGTTATGTGTCTAAACATAACCGAATTATTTACAATTAAAGGTGTATCAACACTAACCGCATAATCTGTTGATGATGATACCCCTCTTCCGGGCATTTGGTCGTATAAAAACATATTAACATCGTTAGAATTTAAAAATTCTAAAATTTCATAGTTAGTCATAAAATTATTAGTTATTTCTAACGAAATTGAGTCTTTTACTAGTTTTTTACAATTGTTAATCACAGAATTTGATATCTGTCCTGAAATATCACAAAAAAAAGAATTAGGTATGTGTAATTTAATTTTTGCAACATCAAATTCAGAATTTACTAGTTCACAAATTCGTTCAAATCCTTTGTTATGAAACCCAAAACCAAAACTACCGATTGTAAAAACGTCATTATTTTTTTTAGTAAGTTCATTCTCAAAGATAGGTCTAGGTAATGTAAATATTTTTTTTGTCACATCCTCAAAAAAATTAATATAAATTAAGGCGTCGTGTTTCATTTGAGTGTTAAACCCAGCTTCGTGATATATAAATATTTGTTTTATATTCCCTAAATTTTTTGTAAAATTAGGATTAACCCACTTCATTGTTAGTTCATGCCAATTATATAAAATTAAGTTTGGTTTAATTGTTTCAATATGTTTTAATAATTCCATTGCGGAATCACACTCAATATATGTTAATCTATGACCTTTAATTTTTTTTAAAATATCACTCAATCGTTTACCGTACTGATAAACACCGCATTGTGTTTGTTTGTGATTAACTAATAGTATTTCCATAATTTTTTTCCATTTTTAACATATCCTTAACCAATAATTCAACATTAAATTTAGGTTTCCAGCCTATAGAGATTAATTTCTGATTATTGCCGTAAATTTTAATTTGTTTTTTTCTAATATAATTTTGATCAAATACAACATAATCATCCATATTTAAATTTTCTTGATCAAAAAATAGTTTAACTAAATCGTATAATTTTATTAGGTTACCACTACTAAAAATAAAATCATTACTTATTTTATTTTCAATAATTAGTTTTACCCCAGACATAAAATCATACGCATGACTAATATCAACAAAACCATTTAAATTACCTAGGTAAAGTTTATTCTTTTCACCTTCTTGTAATTTTTTAAGAAATATAGAAATTTTTTTTGTTAGAAAATTTTCACCTCTATAGTACGAATCGTGATTAAAAAAAATCCCAGAAGAACAGTTTAAATTTAAATTTTCTCTATATTCATTCATCAAACCGTGAATAAAAGACTTTGACAAGCCGTAGGGGTAGATTGGCGACAACTCACTAAATTCAGTAATTTCAGTCTCTTTTGATTGTCCAAACATTAAAGATGACGACGCTTGAAAGAAAAATATTCTGTCGTCTACTTTTTTTATCCCATTTAAAAGATTTAATGGGATTTTTATGTTCTGATCTACAAGTTTAATTTGATCATCCCAAGGACTAAAAATATTTGTAAGTCCGGCAAAATTTACAATAACATCTGGTAGTATTCTTTTAATTAAATCTTCACAGACATCGTAATCTTTTAAATCTAAAGACTCTATTTTAATCTTATTTTTATTTTCAAAAGCTAAAATTTTTTCTGATAAACTATTTTTATGTGTAACACCAAAAATTTTATGATCGTTTTTTAATAAATTAGTTAGAATCGTTCCGTCTTGTCCTAAAATACCAATAATTAAAATTTTCATTTTTAAAGTTCATTAGATTTTTTGTTCCATCTACCAGGTTCAAAAAAATTAAACAACACATATAGATTTTCTAAATATAATGTTGGGTAATTCTTTACAAGGAGTGTTATTAACTCACCATCACCATATGCTGTTAATGGTAGTTTATGATTTTTTAGATGTTTCCCTTTCATAAAAAATTGTTCAACACCAACACCACAAACTTTCATATTTTCTTTTTTTGCTAATAAAGTATTTGTTGGGTGTCTTTTTACTGGGGGTAGGTTTTCTGGTATTTTGTCTCCACGTTTCATAGAAACAATAATTAAATCTGTCGGTTGTCCCGCTGATTCCGCTTTTTGTACCTCAACTTTTAATTCCTCAAAAAAAGTTTTACTATACCCATCGTCATCGTTCAAAACACAATAATACTCTTCGTCTTTTATGTTTTGATTTTCTAAAAACCAGTTTATTGAGAAATTTGATCTAGCCCAAAAATCAATACTTTTGTTTGGACACACGTAATGGTTTATCCAGGGCTCAGTAAAGGTTACCTCTTCCTTACGATCATCGTCTGTTACAACATGCCAAATTATGTTTTGTTCGACTAGGTTTAATTTTAGCTTTTCAATGTTTTCATATCTAGCTAGGGGTGTTATTACATTAAACATATATTAAATTAAAAATACTTTTTCTTTTATTTTATCCCAATTTTCTTGTAACATAGGAAATAGGTTACTATTATAATCCTGAATTATTTTATTTTGTTCTTCAGGGTCTTCTTTTCTTGTTTGTGACTCATAATGATACGCAACACATTTACTACAAACATAATTTTTTAAATTAATTGAGACTAATTTTATGTTTAGCTCAACGTCCTCAAAACAAGATATGTAATTTTCATTAAAAAGTCCAATGTTTTCAAAAACATTTTTTCTGATTAACATTAAACCACCGGTATTGCCAATAACTTCTTTTGTGTTATTGTAATAGTTGTAATAGTTTTTAAAATTAATATGACTTAAGTTTAGTTTATTGTCTTTTGATTTAGCAACTAATATTCCATCGTGTTGTATTGTGTTGTCGGCAAAATGTAATCTACAACCAACAGTACCAGTTCTTGGATTATCTTTAAAGATTTGTAACATCCCAGATAAAACATCATTCATTATTTTAATATCGTTATTTGAAAATAAGATAAACTCGTGATTACTGTCTAGATAGTTTTTTACAACCTCATTATTAATTTTTGCAAAATTATAATAACCAAATTCAACTAGTTTAATATTATTATAATCGGATATAAAATTTTTAATTTGGTTTTTTTCTTCATCTGTTGATCCAGTGTCAGCAATAATATTTGTATCACAGTGTTCTAAATAAGATTTTAAACATCCAATTAACATTTCAATTTTTCCTTTTGTTGGGATTATAATTGCTACCTTCCCAAATTTTTTAAATACTTGTCGTTTAATTTCTGGGGCAAAAGGACTTTGTGGTTTTAAATCTAACGGTAATTTATCTCCCCACTTTTCAACAAACTTATCTTTTGACTGAAAAAACTCTTCGTTTGGTCGTCCAACTGATTCGTGTGTAATTTCAAATGATGAGGTAATCCCAAGTTTAACACCATCTAAATAATTTGGTACACAAAACCCGTGATCGTAAAAGTGAAATTTTCCATATGATTCGTCAAACGTATGTTTAATCTTTGTCTTATCAAATGATATAAACAAACCGTCTATTGTTACAACCGGTATAAGAATTGGTAATTTTGGTGAATACCTACTCAACCATTTGTTTTGATTTGGTGGATGGTGGTATACTTGACCAACCATTGTCTGTGTCATTTTTTCCCAATAAACACCTGACTCCGGAAAATAACAGGATCCCGCCTTTCCAATCATACCAAACTCTGGATTATTAGAAAAATCTTCTAGTAATTTTTTTCCCCAGTTTTTTTCTAGTTTTATATCATTATGACAACAAACAATAATATCATAAATTGATTCTGTAATACCACTATTATATACTTGTGACAAAGAATATTGGTTATGGTTTTGGTATTCTAAAACCTGGACATCTTTTAAACCAACAGTTTGTAATAAATGTTGTTTAAATTTAGTATTGTACTCTTCGTTTTTATGTGTTGAATAAACTATTGTAATCATTTTAACCCTGTGCTACCAAATCCGTTATCAGATCTATCTTTATCTTCTATTTTCTCAACTCTCTGAAATTCTAACCATTTACCACAAACTACCGGACATAATACCGCTTGGGCAATTTTTTGTCCTTTTTCTATTTTTATGGTTTCTTTTGTTGTGTTGAAAACTATAACTTTAACCTCATTAGTGTAGCCCTGATCTACAGTTCCGGGAGAGTTTAATACCATAAGTCCTTGTTTTAAGGCAAGACCACTTTTTGATCTTACCTGGACTTCATAATTTTCTGGAATATCTAAATGTAACCCAGTGGGTACTAAAGCCCTACCAAACGACTCAACAGTCATTTCCTCAACAGAATGTAAATCAAACCCAGAATCTGTTGGGTATGCGTATTTTGGTTCTACAGCATCTTGATGTGATTGTGAATACCTAAAATAAATTTTTGGTGCGTAACTATTAATCTCTTCCTCAATACCATCAATGTCAATACCAAAATCTTTTATTAATCTATCGTAATCAATTGTTGACTCGTCATCCGAATATTCATCGGTTATAGTTTTTAATTCATTCTCTAATAAATCTAAATTTTTATTATCTTCCATTACTCTAAACTTTTTAATTTCATTATTGCCTCAATAAGTACATCAACATCTTTTTCACAGTACTCACCAATTTCTTTTAATTTTTGTTCTTCCCAATATGCTTTATGAACATTGGCTCCGGTAATCTCACCATCCTTTGGTGTTGGTATATCCAAACAAGAACATAACAAGTCTAGTGAACCAATTGATGTATATGCACCGTATTGCCAAATTTCTTTTGTATCAATCGCTTTAATCTCCCAAGGTTTTGTATCATATGACGGTAAAATCTTTGATGGACGTACACCATTTATAATCATACGTTTTGCTAGCATTGGAATATCAAAGTTTTTTAAGTTGTGACCACAAAGATAAAACCCAAGTTTTTCACAACGATCAAGTAATGTTCTTACTTCTTTTAACAATTTTTTTTCATCGTCACTAACAAAAGATTGTTTTTTTGTTTCACCGTTTTCTAAAACAAATGCAACAGATACACAAACAATTTTTGCAAACTCTGGAACAAGTGCCGTTCTTTTTTTAAAAACTTCATTTTTCCATTCAGTTTCAGATTCTCCAATCATATTATCTTCGGGGAATCTTTTTAAAAACCAATCAAAGTATTTATCAAATTGTTCAGCAATGGTTGGGTTAAACTTATGACAAGCATCATAATCCGGACAAGCGCCAACCGTTTCAATATCCAGAAATAAAAATTTAGTTATTGGTATATTAATCACTTTTATTTAATTAAAGATTTATAAAAAGATGCCCTCTCTGCCGTCACCACATTTAAGTCATATCTATCTTTAACAGTTTCATATAATCTTTCACCTAGATCTGTTATAAGATTTGGGTTCTCAACTAGTTTTTTAATGTTTTTAGCCCAATCACTATGATTATTATTTTCATTCACCAAAAGCGCGTTACCATCAGTAAATTGACCATTTTTAAGTGCGTGTTTTAAATCAATCGTATATGGACCAACATTTGACGCGATTAATGCTTTCTTATAAAAACCAGCCTCAATAACTTTTAATTGTGATTTCATTCTGTTAAAGATGTGATTTTTAATTGGTGCCAATGAAATATCAAATTTAGAATAATTTTTTGCGTATGTTGTTACAGGTCTAGTCCATACCCGCATATAATTTTCGTTCTCAACGCCAAGGTAATCATTTTCTGTAAACGTATCTAAATACGTCTTATACTTTGGTGTGATGATTTTGTAATTGTTCGTAAAAATTTGTTCGTATTTAACCCAAACAGTTTCTTCTGGTTTAATTGGTCTCTGTGTTCTTTCACCAGTTTGTTGGTTAATTTCTGTAATGGATCCACGAATATCAAAACCACAAACATAATATTGTAACTTATCTTGGATTGATGATAGTTTTGATACCATACCATCAAGTAATTTTAAATCGTGTAAGTGAGATGATCCACCTAACCAACCAATTCTTACTTTATCAGAAGGTAGTGTTGGTTCATTAAACTGCGGATCAATTGGGTCTATCGCATTAGGTAATATAATAACATTCTTATTAAACTTTCTAATTTCATTAGCAAACAATTCTGTTGTTGTAATGACATATTCAGCTGCTTTTAAATTTGCAATAATTTTTTCGTGCATTTTGTTTTGAACAATCAACTGATGTATTGGGTGTTCTTTTGTTGGTAACCAATAATCGTCAATATCACCAACAACAACAATACCCATAGAACGTAATTGTTTTATAAACTCAACACTTCTGTCATAGTCTTGTCCAATACTTCTATGAAAGTGTACAATCTGATATTTTTTCCAGAAATTTAAATCATTTATATTTGGGTTATACTCAATATCTACGTGAAAATCGTCCGGAAACATATTTTGGAGTTTAACGTGGGGGTCTACAGATCTAAATTTTCCAACTCCGCTGGAATCTGAAGGGGTGACTAATACATTAATTTTATTCATACTTTTTTAAAATTTCTTCAATAATTTTAGGGTTATTTTCGTAATCTGTTTCCCAGACTATTTCCAAATTATAACCATAATTTTTTATCAAGTCAACCTTGTTAGAATCATATTCCCAAATTTGTTCCGCTGTTTTATTTTTAATTTTATGGTAATACTCTTTATCATATTTTTTTGGGTTACAATGCCAATAATCACCATTGTATTCAATCATTAAATTTAATTCTGGAATGTATATATCACAAATAAATCTATCAACAACAAAAGAATGTTTTATTCTTTTAAATTTTGTTTTTAACAATTTATAAATTTCTTTTTCTTTTTTTGACCGACTCTTGTGGATTATTGGATTTTTTTTTATCCGTTCTAATAATTTTATTGAAATTTTTTTT
>Ga0315284_10016019_pt1 | contig 10639 bp, 12 predicted proteins | sample YL17G09_16_MG_FD_203696 | JGI IMG/M metagenome (GOLD analysis project Ga0315284, IMG submission 203696) | Sediment microbial communities from Yellowstone Lake, YNP, Wyoming, USA - YL17G09_16 | ecosystem: Environmental > Aquatic > Freshwater > Lake > Sediment | place: USA: Wyoming | collected...
CGCTTTTTCTAGCGGCCCTGTTCTCGCGCCACTCGCTAAACCGCTTCTCGGCCCGGCGACTGAAAGTCTACACGTGCTCATTACCCGTGAGCCGTTTATTGATTTCTTCGTCGTCACACTCGACAATGGGCACACTGAAGAGTTGGAGCCAGAAGAATGCCGGGCTTGGTTCAAGGAGCGCGGCGCGAACATGGACAAGATTGAGAAGGCATTGGACCACGTTTGGAATTTTTACCGGGTGGAAGTAAACATCAACAATCCGAAAGAACCTCCCATGTCCAGCGTGCCTCACGCACCGAGGTTGTGAGGTTTTCGGTATCAGTCTTGGTCTGAGTTTCAACTGTATTCGGTGCGGAGGCCCAGTCGTAAACAAAGTGCAGGGAGCATTTACGTGGCTATTGGTAGCAGTTTTTGCGTACCATGCCACGACAATACCTCTGCGAAGGTGCCATCGGCGGATTCGACTTCATCGTCGACCGGACCAAGCCTTTCATCACTGAAAGTCGGGCCGCTGGCGGAACCATCACCCGCATACCGGGCCGATTTTCGGTGTGCGACTGCGTCAATGGCAATAATCGGCGCTACTCGCGCGGCGTGTGGGAAAAGAACCTGAATACCGGTTCCATCCTGCAAGAGTCCATCAAGCGCAACGGCGCTTTCGGTCTTCTCGAACATCCCAAGGACGGCATTGTCACTCTCAATTCTCCGATTTCGCATCAAGTCACCAAGGCTGAACTGCATGAGGCTCGGGATGTGGCCGGCAAGCCGGTGTGCGAGGTCATCGGTGAAATGGCGCTCTACGATTTTGGCGATGTCCACACTCCTGAAGCACGCAAACTGCGCGCTCTGATTGAAGGGGGCTACAATCCGCTGGTGTCCAGCCGTGGTTACGGTTCCCTCAAGCGAGCCACTGACGGTGTCGACGACGTGGATGAGGATTATGTCTGTGAAGGCTGGGACATTGTCATCAAGCCTTCCTTCGACAACGCTGAGCTGAGTCCTGACCGTTCCGCCCTCTCCCAGCCCACTGCCCGCATGGCGCAGCCTGCCGTGCCGAATCCCGCCGCCGAATCCAAGGCACCGGCTGAAAAGTCCGAAAAGGTGCTGACCGAATCTGAAACTTTGAAGGAGTCGAAACCTTCATCTGGTAGCGCTCCTGCCGCCAGCTTACCCCCAACACAAACAAAACGTATGGAACTGAAAGACATCAAGTCGCGTATCGCGATGATTGAAGCTCTGGACACGTCCAAGCTCAATCCGCAGCGTTTCGCTGAAAGTGTCACTCAGGTTGAGGAATTGCATCAGCAAATTGCTGAGTGCGCTGCTGGCGACCCCAAGCTCTCTTGGGAGGCCCAGAAGATGCACAACTCCCTCGACCGTGTGTCGGCACGCCTCAGCGAAACAGTGAAGGCTCCGACTGTGAGGGCACAGAAACTGGCGGAGAACAACCTCAAGCTCATGAAGGTCGTCAACGCTGTCGCGTCGACTGCCCTCACTTACAAGAAGCGTCTCGGCGAAACGGCCAAGGCCAAAGGCACCCAGACCAAACTGGTTGAAGAACTGACCCGGCGCGGGCAGGGCTGGCAAAAGCTGGCTGAGCAGCGCAAGGGCAAATTCGTCCAGTTGCAGGAGGATTTTGACGAATCCTGCTCGGCTCTGGACATCATGGCCCAGCGGTATCACGAGGATACCACTGAGCTGGCGCGCCGTCTCATGGTGCTCGAATTCAAGGAAAAGACTCAGACCCCGGCCATCCAGAAAGCACTCAAGGAAGCAACCCGGTTGCGCCATATCGCGCTCATCCGCGAATCCCTTGAGGGCAAGAAGGCTGCGGTGAACGAGGAAGGTGACAAGAAGGCCGGTGTGGGCAAACCCGCCGATGGCGAGTCTCCCGCGATGGCCAAGAAGACCGGTGGCAAGAAGAACGAGAAGGGCGAAGTAGTCGCCGACGAACCCGGCAAGGTCACGAATGAATCAGCCCCGGTGGGGCCGCGAATTGTGCTCAGAGAGTCGTCCGACCCTCGGGGGTTGAACGAGTCCGTCGAGATGGTGAAACGGCTGAGCAAGGCAACTGCCTAAACAAGCAAACCATCACAACAAACCAAACGAAGAAAACCTATGGTTATTCTAAGCGAAAGTGGAAGACCAGTATTGGCGAGTGATGGCGGACATATCAGCCGCTTCACCGACATTCTGGAGTGGGGCTACCGTCTGGCGGAAACGCCGGTCGGCATCCCGGAGAAAAATCCCAAGGGGCTTTGGGAGGCACGCGGCTGGAAGGAATTCGTCCAGCACATGCCGGAACACAAACGGGCCATCACAGCCATCATGCTGGAGAATTGCCGTTCGCGCTTCGGCCGCCTCGACGAAGTCACCCGCACAACCTCACTCGGCACGTTCGACAAATGGATTTTCCCCATTATTGCGAACATGTCCGAGAACGATGTCATCGACCAACTGGTCGCCCTCCAGCCGATGGCTGGTCCGGTGAGCCAGATTGTTTACATGGACATCGTGACCGGACGCCGCAAGGGGCGCACCCCGGCTGGTGCTCCCATGTGGCGCGCGCTGCAAGGCGCGGTGGACCGCGACGACGACGGCGACGAAATCGTGCAGGATGAAACCGGCACGGCGGCGGCCAGCACTGGCATTCTCATCGTTGAATGGACTCCCCTTCGCGCTGGCAGCCTGTCTGGCACCATCGGCCCGTTCACGGTGGCTGACGACGGCAACGGCAACATCCTCAATGCGGCCAATGCGGCCATCATCGGCACCATTGTCTACCAAGGCAACGGCGCAGGCACCATCCAGCCGACGAGTGTTGGCGTCATCGGTTGGGCCGCGAGTGTCGCTTACTCGCTGACCTACTCGTTCAACGCGGAAGGCAATCTCGCCATTCAGGACTACGAGATGAAGCTCTCATCCACGCCGGTCACGGCCAAGGTGATGAAGCTGAAGACTCTGTGGTCTGAGGAAGCGGACCAGAACCTTCAGGCGATGTACAACATCAAGGCTGAGAGCGTCCTGCTCAACGCCCTGACGAATGCGTTGCAGTACCAGAAGCACCGCCAAGTCATCTTCGACCTCCGGGCCAAGGCTGACGCTGGTTTCGTGGTCTGGGACGCCATCGCTCCGGCCAGCGTCAACTACCAGACGCACAAGTTCAGCATCATTGATGCGTTCGAGACTGCCTCGAATTTCATCTTCGGCTCGACGAACATGGTCGCTGGCAACTGGTTACTCCTTGGGCTGCAAGCAGCTACGGTGGTTGCCACGCTGCCCCAGTTCGTGCCGAAGAACAACCGGGTGCAGATGCAGGGCATCACCTACATTGGTGATTTGGGGAATAAGAAGGTCTTCGCAGACCCACATTACCCCAACAACGAGTTCTTGGTCGGCCACAAGGGCGACCAGTTCCTCACCACCGGTTACGTTCTGGCCGAGTACCAGAAGCTGTACACCACGCCGGACATCGTATTGCCTGACTTCGTTCACCAACGCGGGTTTGCGACGAGCTTCGCTCGTAAGATGGTGAACAGCAAGATGTTCTGTCGTGGGTTAATTCAAAATTCGCCGACAGCCTTCGGGCAACAGATTGGTTAGCAGTTACTTGCAACTCGAACCCGCCACTGAAATGTGGCGGGTTTTTTGTTTTCAAAACAATCAAGTTGCTTTTGATTTTTCAGGGTGTAGGCTCTGCGCATGAACTGGAAATACACAGACGATGACCTTCTAAAGAGTGCGCAGCAGCACAAAACGATTGGCGAGTGGAGACGTGAAAATATACGCCATTACGACCAAGCGTTGCGCCGAGGCATGATGCCTGAGATTCGTAAATTCTTGGCTCCAGAAGCAGGTGGTGTCGAAGCGCAGCTAGAAGATGCTGACATTTTAGCGCACGCGGCTCAGTTTCAAAACAGGCGCGATTGGAGAGCCGCAAGTGAAGAACTGCGTCTAGCAGGCCAACCAAGTCCATTCAATTGCGCAATCAGGCGTGGTCGTGACTTTTTTAGTGCCTGCACCGCGCACATGGACCGGTTGCACAGACAGTACTCTGATGAAGACCTGCTGGCGTCAGCCCGTAAATTTCAAACACGTGGCGAGTGGAAATTACAGGATAGGAACGCATGTGAAATGGCCCGTCTCCGACCCATCTGGGACGAGTGCGTTGCGCACATGCGGCCTGCGGCTAATCCCTTTGCCAAAGACTACACGGTTTACGCCTATGAATTTTCAGACAGGCACGTTTATGTAGGACTGTCGGTGGTGCCAGAAAATCGAAAACTAGCTCACGCTTCACGGGGGCCAGTATTTAGTCACACGCTGTTGTGCTCGGACCCGGTATACAAAACGCTTGCTACAGGTTTGTCTTTCACAGAGGCCATCGCGGCTGAGGGCGAGTGGCAAGCAGATTACGAGACAAAAGGCTGGTTGGCTTTGCACAAAGCAAAAGCGGGCAGCCTCGGAAGTATCAAGACTGCCAGTAAATGGACGAAGGAGGCTGTTCTTGCTGACGCTAAAAGGTTCGCCACTAAACAGGCGTGGATTGACGGCAGCCAAGGCTCCTACCGCATCGCCAAGCGCGAGGGCTGGTTTGAAGAGGCCAGCGCTCACATGCCCAAGCGTGTGCTCGGCATTGGCGCAGGCGTGCCCAAGACCGCCGACGCCAAGGAAAAGATGCGTCAGGCTAAACTCGGTCGGCCGCAGTCTGTCGCTGCCAAGGCAGCCAAGAGTGAAGCCATCCGCAAATGGTGGGCTGCCCGCCGCGCTCCCACGGCTGAGTCCATTGCAAACACGCTACTGGAGAAGTAAGCCTCCGGCTCTTTATGCAAAAAACCCCGGCCATCGCTGGCCGGGGTTTTTTGTTGGACGGGTAGTGCGGGTTTCGTCATGGTGAGCTAAGCTTCTACCACTGCGCTTTTGGCCTTGAACACGCGCGGCAGCCTGAGCGGGAGGGGGGTCGGGCTATCCCACGCCACGCTCATCGCGAAATTGCCGTTTGGCTTGATGCCTTCGATAAAAGCACGACAGAAATAAACGGTAATGCCGTAGACCAACTGGCTTACTTGGGTGCCGCCTCCGACAACGACTTTATCACCCGTGTCGGTTGTTGCTTTGACGTTCGGATGCTCAGCGCCCTGCGGCGCGTAGGACTTGGACGTGAGGATTCCGAGCTTGTGGATAAGCGCGGCTGCCTGTGGCACGCCAAAATCGTTCTTGGCTACGGCATGCCCGAAGATGACTGCCTGCTCGGCGTACATTTCGTACATTTCAGTGAAGGCTGCCAAAGCCGGAGCACGCGTGAGGCCGTGCGCGTCTTTTTTTGAGCCAACTGTGCGCGATGCCCAGTCAATGGAAACCTTGTGCGCCTTGTAGTACTTTAGGGCGTCTTCAGGCGAAAGCCTGCCACCACGGGCTTTGAGCATGCGGTAGCTGACAATCTCGACGTACTTTTTCGACAGACCTGTGCGAATGGAAAGACTGCGAATGAAGTTGCTGTCGGTATACTTGCTGACAAGGCTCTCGCGCAGAGGCGTGAGGAATTCAAGATTCCACAGCACGTCTTTTTGTTCGGCCACTGAAGCACGCGCCCGATGCCCGGCGTCGAGGATGCAGCCCTTGGTTCCGGTTTGCGTCCCGATGAGCATGGCGTTGTTGGGCAGGTCTACGCTGAACTCCTTGTTCTTGATGAGATGCCTGAAGTAATTGATGTTGAGCGCACTCTGCTTTGTGCGTTTGTTGGCGCGCAGAGCTTCGTTTCGGTCCAAGCACTCTTTCAGTGCTTGCCACTGAACGGGCACGCACCAGTAATGAGTGCCCGGCGCGCAATCGGCAGGGTGGCCGAATGTGTCAGGGTCGGTGAGAAATTTGACGATGTTTTCGACTTGTGCTTTATTAGGATTGATAATATGTTTCATGTGTCAGAAGGTTAGGAACAGGTTGAACGATTGGGACTTGGGTTTGGACTTGGGTTTGGACTTGGGTTTGGACTTTGGTTTGGTGGTCACTCCGTCGCGTTTCACTTTGATGGTGAACGTGCGGGGGCTTGTTTCGACAAAAAGGAGTTCGTCCCCCCTTTTTAGACCGGCTGCTCGAACGTAGTCGTGCAGGTGGTGATTGAAGTAAAAGCCTTTCTCCTTGAAACAGCCTTGCTTGGAGTACCCGGCCTCGGGAGCAGTGAGGGTCACTGTTTTTCCTCCGTTGAATATGCTTTTGTTCGACGGTGGAACGTGAATAAAAGCCTGTCGAATGAATCCGTCTGTTACTTGAATGGTGAACTTTTGCACGCAGCCAACGTACACAACGGCATACTGCAAGTCAACAGAAAGTTTATACAATTTGCTCGGCGTACGGTTTCAGGCGCTGCTGGGCAAGTTCAGCCGAAGCTTTAACAAGCTCGATTCCGATGAATTTTCGTTTATTCTTCAAGGAAACGATGCCGGTGGTGCCCGAGCCACAGAAGGGGTCGAGGACGATTTCTCCTTCTGGGCAGGTGCTGAGGATGCAGGGCGTGACCAGTCCCTGCGGGAAAATGGCGTAGTGCGCGCCTTGAAACTTTTCCTTGTTGTTGAGCGTTAAAACGCTCTGAAATTCAAGCTGGACGGGTTCAAAGCGGTCTTTCAGGTTTGCAGGCACTTCGCTCTCAACGACGAGTTCGCTGTTGAAGAGGGCAAACAGCGCGGTGCGCTCGTCAGGTTTCAGCGTGCTTTTTATGCGCAAGAACCTTGTTTCGTGCCACAGAGTTCGCTTATTCTTGCCATTAGGATTCATCATGGAACCGTAGTCTGCCCGGGTGATTCCTTTCTGTCCCTTGGCCTGCCGTTCTTCCTTGGAAAACGGATTGTAGTCCTTGCGGCGTTCGTACGGGTTGGCCAGAAATTTCTGGATGCAGTCGATGGCCCACGGATTGGTGTGCGGTTCCCGGATGGCCTCGGCGTCGTAGAAGTAATTGTTTGGGTCTTTGACAAAATGGAACAGGTACTCGTGGACCCGCGTCACCCGTGTTTTGGTTGATTCTGGAACGCTGCTGGTCTTGTGCCAGATTACGTCGGCGCGCAGGTGCCAGCCGCGTTCTTTCATGGCAAAGACCAGCAGCCAAGGAATGCCGCAAAGTTCATTTTTTCGGTAGGTGTCGTCGATGTTTACCCAGCAGCTTCCGGTGGGCGCGGTCACTCGATGCACTTCGGCGAAAATGTCAGCAAGATGGGCGACGAAAGACGCCGGTTCTTTTTCCTGACCCAGCTGACCGGCGTGCTGATAGTCGCGCTGTTTCCAGTAGGGCGGAGACGTGACGCAACTGTAGACAGTGCTGTCGTCTAGGCAGCGCAGCGTTTCCAGCGCATCACCCTCAAAAATATCAAAGTTTGCCACACGCTAAAGAACGCCGTTCTTTTTTCCGTGTCTTTACTGCGCTACCCCGGTGGAAAAAACAGGCTGCTGAAATGCCTGTGGCCTGCTGTTTCGCGTCTGCCCACGAATGTCTACGCCGAGCCGTTTGTGGGCGGCGGCAGCATGGCGCTGCACGTGGCCAAGATATTTCCTGAAACGGAAATATGGCTCAACGATTTGGATGCGGAAGTGGCTGCCTTCTGGGAGGCGGTGGCAGGCGACGGAACGGTGACGGACTATCTTTGTGAGCTGGTTGAGGAAAGCCGTGGACCCACCGACGACCCGTCGGCTCGTTTCGACTACTGGAAAGCCGTGCGCAACAGCCAGCCGGAAACGGACGCGGAGCGCGCGTTCAAGCTCATCTTCATGAACAAGACGTGCTACGGAGGTCTGCTGGACGGCGTGCCCATCAGCGGCTGGGACCAGAGCGGCTGGAAGGGGCGCGATGAGCGCAGGGTCGTGTGCCAGTACAGCGTCGACATCATTCTGCGCAATCTGCGCCATGCCCGGGAGATGCTGTGGGGGCGCACGCACGTCAGCAGCGTGGATGCCGTGGATTTCATGCGCTACCACCGGCAGATGCCGATGTACCTTGACCCGCCCTACCACGATGCCAAGAAAATGTACCGGCACATGATGACGGATGCGCAGCACCTGCGGCTGGCAGCGTGCCTGCGCGAGCACCAAGCTGACTGGGTGCTGTCCTACAACGATGACGAATTTGTCCGGGCTGCCTACGCTGATGCTGACGTGCGCGCCGTGGAGGCTCATTACTCGAACCGCCCCCAGAAGGAAAACTGGACGCTGGCCAGCGAACTGTTCATCGTGCCCAAAGCTCCGGTAGTTAAAGCGTGAAGACGCTTTTCATCCTGTTGCTGACTTTTCTGTGCTTTCGCGCGCCTGCCGCGATGAGCGTCGCGCTGGCATGGGAAGCGAGTCCCGACGCCAGCGTGGTCAATTACACCCTCTACGTCGGGCACGAGAGCGGCAAGTACACGCGAGCCATTCCTTTGGGGCTGCCGCTCGTTTACTGGCAAACAAATGCGCCGCCCCCGCCGCCGTCCACTACAACCAACGGTGCGTGCTTTGTCAGCAGCACCAACGGCGTCTTCTATCCTGTTCCGGTGGTGCTGCCGTCCTACACCAATTCTGTTCCGACGAACACGAACGCAGCTCAATACGGCTGTGTCTACACCGGGCTGATTCCAGCCACCAACTATTTCTTTATCGTCACCTGCAACGATGCCGCTGGGCTTGAAAGCGACCCGAGCAACGAGCTTCAATACCTGACCCCGGGAATGTTCCAGTTGCAGGTGCCCTCGCTGCGGCGCTACTGATATGGGCACTCCAACTCCTTGGCAGGTCGCAGGTCGCAGGTTCCCGCCGCGCAGCCGCAGGGTGGAAACGTACGCCTACGACCCGTACAATTTCAGCCACCCGACCACCACCAACGGCACCAATATCGCGCTGGTCATTCCCTGCACTGGCCCGAATTCAGCAGGTGCGCCTCCGCCCACCAGCGTCCGCACCGTCACCAGCGTCACCTTCGTCGTTACTGGTGGAACAGACACTCCGGGCTACGGGAACAACTTTGGCACGCCGCGCGTGTAGTTACAGCGAACGTAAAAACTTGAAAAATTATGGCATACACTGACGGACAAATTCTGACGAAGGTGAACGACGCGTTCTGGCCCGGTCCCAATGTAGCCGGAAGCAACAAGGGCACGCTGGACAAGCGCACGCCCCGCCTTCCCCTCAATGCGACTGGTCCCACGGCGGACGACGGCAATGGCGCGCGCGGCACGATTTATCAAGGCCGCCACGATGCTGGCTCGCTCAGGAATCAAATCGGGCCGAATGCTGCCGGACAGCCCCGGGCGATTACGAAGCCCTGATTTTGGTGTCGGATGGGGTGTGGTCGCACGCGCAGGGTTGTGGTTCCTTGCGCGTGCGCTTCGTTGTCAACACAGTCAGCACCGGTCCTGTTTGAAGCGCGGTTCAATCTTGGAGATGGTCAGGCGCAGCCTCTGGAGCACATCCCGCCAGTCTTCATCCGGTCCCACGTCGGCCGTCAGTTCCAGCCGGACACTCTCGTAATCGCCGATGTTGACGGTCTTGCCGTAGTTGACCTTCGTGATGTGGAGGGGCTTTTTTACTGGTAAGGTTGCAGCCATGCTTTCTTGCGTTTGTCTTCGTTATTGTGGACTTTAGTCCTGCGGAGTAAACAAAAAAGTATGATTATTTTGCCAGCGGGGGCAGGAAGCAAGGCGCAGGGGGGTAGTTAAGACGACATGAACGCACGCAATTTAATCGAAGCAGCGCACCGAAAAGAGTGCTGCTGTGGCTTCTGTAAGAACAGGGGCAACATCGGCAACCTGCGCAAAAAGGCAGCAGGAAAGCCGGAGCCGGAGGAAAAACCAGATGACGACGCGGTGGAGGAATCTGAGGGTGCCGTGAAGCTCAGCAAAGGCGTCGGCCTCGATGGTCCTGCAACCCGGGCGTACCACGGCATGACCTCGAAGCAGGCCATGACGCCGGAATGGAAGCCGAAGGCGCGCATCGCAGCGGCAGGCGAGCTGGTGGGCATGAGCACCGCCGACCAGAAGGGTTTTCAGAACAAGGGCGAGGGCCGGACGACCTCGGGTGCGCGGGTGCCCAAGACGCGCCCCGGCGAGAGCCGGGCGGCGCAGATGGTCGACCGGCTGCTCAGCTAGGCCGGCACACCTTGTCCAGCCAGTTTATGAATGCGGCGAAACCAAGCATGAGCAGCACTATTTTCAAGAGCAGGGATGCCCAAGGGTTTGCTGCTTGGTTGCGCTGCTGCTGCGCTATTGCTTTTTTTTCTTCTGCTGCTTGGTTGCGCTGCTGTGCCACTGCTTTTTTTTCTTCTGCTGTCTGGTTGAGATGCACGACTGCTTTTGCAGCGAGGACAAGCACTATTGACCCAATGAACACTGCAAAAATGGTGTCGGCGAATTGCTGCTGTTTCTTGATGTTCGCGAGGGTTCGTTCGTACGAGGTTGGGGCTGGGCTGGCTCGGCTGGTTGTCGTGGGGCTGGGGTCGGTCTTCGTCGCATCGCAATACCAGCCGAAGAGGACAAGGGCCATCAAGATGAACCCAACGGTCTTAAAGATGGCGGATTCGCGTTCCAAGGCTTTGACCGTGTCTGCTGGCAATCCTTTGTACATCTCTGCGCGGGAGCTGGCGCGGGTGGTGAGCCACGGGAACAAGTGCATCGTGGCCACGCCA
>Ga0315284_10016021_pt1 | contig 10638 bp, 9 predicted proteins | sample YL17G09_16_MG_FD_203696 | JGI IMG/M metagenome (GOLD analysis project Ga0315284, IMG submission 203696) | Sediment microbial communities from Yellowstone Lake, YNP, Wyoming, USA - YL17G09_16 | ecosystem: Environmental > Aquatic > Freshwater > Lake > Sediment | place: USA: Wyoming | collected...
ACTCGGAGAGTGTTTGTTCGTGGCTCCAGTTTCCTCCACCATCTTCACAGTTGGAACCGTCTCTCTCCGTTTTCAGACGCTCTCAACCGAGGGCGCTTCTGCGCTTCTCCTGGCGTCTGTGGGCCTCTCCTGGCGATTTCGCACCTCCGGCAAGATGTGGACGAGGTGGCCCTGTTTGGACGCCAAATCCCCTCTGAAACGGCCTTCCTCCTCTCTCTTTCTCTGAAACATGTGGACTCGACCTACCTCGTCCACATGTAGAGAAATCCAGCAATTAACTCGCTTTTTCGCATGGCCCTCCGGACAGTTTGAAACGCGCCTATCGAGTAGGACACCGACACTTTCGAACCGCTTCCCGTAGCTGGCAGTCCGGGGGAGGGGTTCGTGCATGGGGCTGCCCCAGATGGGAAGCCTGCGCGAGCTAAGGGGCGTCCCTCAGGGAGAAGCCATCGAGCGCACTCCGCTGCAGTCGATCCGGGCGTACACGTCGTGCGGCGGCCACCTGATGTTCCACACGATCCGGTAGGTCACCCCGCGATAGGTCGCCGTCATGTCGGGCCTGAGGCGAGACACCAGTTCAGGGTTCAGCCCCCCGGAAAGCAGAATGGGCCTCACAACCTCCGGGTTCCTCACTTCCTGGTCGCTAAGTAGTCGCGGCTGCCGCACGAAGACCCTGATAGCATCCGCTCTTAGGCCCTCAGCTTCGCCGGTTGCGCCGTACTTCCGTGCATATCGCAAGTCCGGGAGAAACTGCAGCCGCACCTTCGCGCTAGGCGCCGGCCTCTGCTCCCCGGAGCGAGCGGCCTCCGACCAACCCCCCGGCACCTCGGCGCACCCACATCCCTCCCAGACCACAGGCTCGGAAGTCAAGACGTCGGTCCGCACCAGGTTCTTCGCCGCAGGGACGACATCGCGTTGGATCCTCCGCAATCGCCAGTTCTCGACCGCGGGTGGCGAGGCGAACGAGAAGAACACTGCCACAAGCATCCCCAGCACGCCCGCCCACAGCCAAGCTTCCCTGTGATACAGCTTCCACGGGAACCGTCGGGCTGCGGCGGGAGCACCCGGCTTCTCCGGGCTTCTGGGCACTGCCACCGGAATGGCGAGGATTGCCGGCCCAATGCCGAAGGTGCCGAGCAGGACGCCGCGGGCTATCCCCGGGGAGGACCCGGGGCCAAGGGCGAGGAGTCCCCACAAGAGGAATCCTGCGAGCGCGGATACCAGCAGCAATGGGACCCCGACCGCCCACCGCCATCTGCCTGCGACACGGGCCGTCAATGCGATCAACGCTGCTCCGCCAGCCCACTGCACGAAGTAGATCGTCTCCGTGCTCCGCACCAGCGCCACTGTGTGCAGAAGTCTTTGCGTCGCGTAGGCCCATGCGGAACACAGACATAGGGCAAGAACCAGCGCTGCCGCTCTGCGTCCCGCCTCGTCGAAGATGCGCATGGAACTACCCTCTCTTTCCCCGTGGACGGAGGCCAATCCCGCGCGAATACTACCCCTCTCATCGCAGCATGGCAAGTGGCCGAGCCGTTCGAAGCGCGGTCTCAATGCCAGGTCGCCCCGGTCAGGAACGCCGACGTTTTCGAGCGGCTTCCCGTATGTAAGGGCCCGGAGGAGAGCGTCCATGTCTCACCCACCACCCGGCCGGCGGGCAAGCCTACCGGACCCAGACACGATGACTCCCGCCGCGCGGCGCACCGAGGTGGCCACCATCCTTGCCGCCGGCTTCCTGCGACTTCGGCTGAGAGAGGCGAAACAGAGAGAGAAATCGCTTGATGTTCTTCGCCTGCCGAGTGATGAATGTCTCAAACCCTCGTCCACAGGAGAGAGACATGAGTAGCAGCATCGTGAAGCAGATCGCCGGCCTGCAGCGCCAGTCGGTACCGGAACTCAAGCAGCGCTGGCGTGACCTGTTCGGAACCGAGGCGCCGGCCTACAACCGGGCCTTCCTGACCAAGCGCCTTGCCTATCGCCTCCAGGAACTCACTCATGGTGGGCTGTCCGCGGCCACCCAGGCGAAGATGAAGGACATCCTGCGGGGGGCGGGACATGACCGAAGTGGCAGCATCCGAGCAGGCCCTCAGACCGCTTGGCTACATCCACCAAGCCGAGAATGACATGCCGGGGCGACTCTACTTCGTGAAGCGACTCCCGGACAACAGATCAACCCACCATCTGAACATCACCGAACTCGGCACCGAATGCTGGTTCATGTCCGGCTTTGCCACAGTCGGTTGCCGATCTGCCTAGCCTATGTGCGGGAAAGCCTGGAGATGGTGATGGATGCCCACCGGCAGGCCTTTGCCTTCTTCGGCGGGGTGTGCCGTCGCGGCATCTACGACAATATGAAGACGGTCGTGACCAAGACCTTCGGCGAATGGCCCCGGGTCTTCGGCGATGCGAAGATGACCACGGCCCTGCTCGACCGGCTCACCCATCACTGCGACATCATCGAGACCGGCAATGAAAGCTGGAGGATCAAGACCAGAAACGCCAGGAGCAAGGTGCACTGATTCACCATTCTGGGTGGGTCAGTTTTGGACGCCGATGGTGGGTCAGTTTTCGATGCCGATTGACATCCGTCCACAGCCAGAGAGAGTTTCGTTCCCAGGCACGATTCTCCACCGTTCGGGAGCTGAAACCCGGTCTGGCAGAGCTTCGTTCCCGGGTCAGCTTGCCGACGGCCGCAACCGCCCTCTTGTCGTCATGAACGTCGGTTCGAGCATTGCGGTAGGAGCACCCGGTCATCAGTGTCGCTGACTTTCCCCTTTGCATCCCCTCGCGTCCGCAAACTCATCCGCGGTCCGGCTGGGTGTCCATGGCAACGGGCAGGCCGCGATCGGCCGCCTGCCGCTCGGCGAGTCTTTGCGCGGCCGGATCGAGGATGAGCTTGCGCAGCCGGATCGCCGCCGGCGTCGCCTCCACCAGTTCGTCCTCGTTTACCCAGGCGAGGGCAGCGTCGAGGGACATCCGGCGCGGCACATCTAGCACCACGGCGATGTCTTTGTTCGCTTGGCGGTGGTTCGTCAGGTTCTTCTTCTTCGTGGGGTTACAGTAGAGATCGCCAGGGCGCGAGTTTTCGCCCACGATCATCCCCCGGTAGACGCGATCCATGGGTGAGACAAAGAGCGTGCCCCGCTCCTGCAGATTCCTGAGCTGGTAGGCGGTCGCCTCGCCTGACTCCAGGCTGGCCATCGAGCCGCGGGTGCGGGAGATGACCTCGCCCCGCCAGGGACCATGGCCGATGAAGCGCGCAGACATGATGCCCAGGCCGCGGGTGTCGGTGAGAAACTCGCTGCGGTACCCGATCAGACCGCGGGTCGGGATCACGTATTCCATCCGCAGAATACCAGTACCGGTATGAGTCATATTCATGATCTCACCCTTGCGCCGGGCGAGTTTCTCAATCACGACCCCCTGGTACTCTTCGGGAACGTCTATGACAAGTTGCTCGATCGGTTCCAGAAGCGCACCGTCCTCACCGCGCTTGGTGATGACCTCGGGGCGGGAAACACATAGCTCGACGCCCTCGCGCCGCATTTCCTCGATGAGGATTCCCAGGTGCAGTTCCCCACGACCGGAGACCTTCACGCCGTCCGACCGGCCTACGTCCTCCACGCGCAAAGCCACGTTCGTGCGCAACTCTCTCTCCAGGCGCTCCTTCAGCTGGCGGATCGTGAGCACCCGGCCATCGCGACCAGCGAGTGGGCTGGAGTTGACGAGAAAAAACATGGAGACGGTCGGCTCCTCGATCTCCAGGGGTGGAAGCGCGGGTGATTCCAGTTCTGGAGCGGAGAGAGTGTCGCCAATGGTGACTTCATTGAGGCCCGATATCCAGACGATGTCACCGGCCCCTACTTCCTCGACCTCCACGCGTTCCAGCCCGCGCGTCACCCAGAGACGGGTGGAGCGAAAGGATACCGAGTCGGTGACCTCCCAGTCCGCGCGCCCGTGATCCAACCACTCCGCGCCGGTGCACCGCAAGGGATCCCCTTTGCGGTGCGATCCCTGCAACACTCGACCGCAGCCGATGCGGCCCACATGATCGCTCCAGGCCAGCGTGCTCACCTGCATCCGGAACGGCCCGTCCAGGTCGCGGGGCGGAGGGACCTGCGCGACGATGGTCTCGAACAGGCACTCCATGCCCTCGGGGTTCTCTGTCAGAGGATCGCGGACGACCCAGCCGTGGAGACCCGAGCCAAAGAGCGCGGGGAAGTCCGCCTGCTCGTCGTTCGCTCCGAGCTCCATAAACAGATCGAAGGTGGCATCGAGCGCGAGCGCGGTGTCGGCGTTGGGGCGATCCGCCTTGTTGATGATCACGATGGGCCGCAGACCCAGGCGCAGGGCGCGCATAAGTACGTAGCGGGTTTGCGGCATGGGCCCTTCACTCGCATCCACCAGGAGCATCACCGAGTCCACCATGGAGAGCACGCGCTCTACCTCGCCGGAAAAATCAGCGTGGCCGGGGGTGTCGATGATGTTGATGAGGTAGCCGCCCCACTCGACGGTGCAGTGCTTGGCGCGGATGGTGATACCGCGTTCGCGCTCGAGTTCGTGGGTGTCCATCACCCGCTCTTCCAGATGCTGGTTCTCCCGGAACGTGCGGGTGGCGCGGAAGATGGCGTCAATGAGTGTGGTTTTGCCGTGATCGATATGGGCCACGATGGCCAGGTTTCGGATGCTCTCTGTGGGAGTCATGAATGAGCGGTACCTCTAGGAACGCAACAGGGGAAGACGCCCGGGGGAGCACCACTCTCATCTCGGACGCTGATCTATTGTACCACGTCGTGTCAAGACGCTAGTAATCGGGTAACCGGTAGGAACTAGCGTGACGAAAGAACGACACGTACGAAGCCTGGACGACTGAGTCATTGGCCGCATGCCGCCAAGCGGCAATCCGGGTTCTAACTGTGCCATACGCCCGGCGTTCCACACTGCTTGGTGCAGTTCGGGCAGATGCTCCAGGGGCTGAGCAGCTGGCGTTCCGCATTTCACGATAGCACTGGCGCCACCGGGCCACTGGCGTCGATGTCGTGACCCACACCAAGAAGCACAGGCTGTCAGCGCCGGCTTCGAGCAGGAATGCTGCTCCCCCCTGTGCCGATGCAGCAGAATGCTAACGATGCAGCATGAGATGCCGTCAGCACAAGGCTGGAACGGTTCCGCGGCGAAACTATTATTGGTATCAGACATTCCCTACGGAGGGCGTTCCCGGAGCTGCGCGATAGCAACATCTAACAGGGACGCCATGATAGTTGAGAGATCTCCCGAACTTACCAAGCTGTGTTCCGATCTGCGTGGGGCGTCCGTCGTGTACCTGGACACCGAGTTCGTAGGCGAGGGGCGTTATTACCCCGAAGTCGGCGCCATCCAGATCGCCACAGACGAGCGCGCCGCGCTCATAGACCCGCTCGCCGTCGGCGATCTGACTCCGCTGTTCGACGTGCTCCTCGCGCACGGCATCGAGAAGGTCTTCCACGCCGGCGGCCAGGACCTCGCCATCTTCTTCGCGATGATGGGCCGCCCGGTCGCGCCCGTGTTCGACGTGCAGATCGCGGCCGCGCTGCTGGGGTACGAGGAGCAGATATCCCTCGCGAATCTCGTTCATCGAGTGACCAGGCAGAGCCTCAGGAAGTCGCACGCGTTCACCGACTGGCTGCGGCGGCCGCTCACAGACAAGCAGGTCGAGTATGCGCTGGAGGACGTGCGCTGCCTCGCACCCGTGCACGACCACCTGGTGCAGGAGCTCAGCGCGCGGGGTCGGCTCCCGTGGGCGCGCGAGGAGTTCAGCGAGCTCGAAAGACCAGCGCGCTTCGCCCCGGCCGATCCGCGCGGGATGTTCCGCCAGATGCGCGGCGTCGAGCGGCTGACCGGGGAGGAGCTTTCCCGCCTTCGCGAGATCGTCGCTTGGCGAGAGGACACTGCCCGGGAGCTCAATATCCCGACGGGGCGCATCTGCATGGACGCGGTCCTCATGGAGCTGGCGCGCCGGCCGCGAGAGACCGTCGAGGCCCTATCCCAGGTGCGCGGCTTGCGGTGGGAGCAGGCTCGGCGGTTCGGCCGGGGTATGGTCGAGGCGCTCAGCCGAGGCGCTGACATGCCTCCGCTCGGACTGAAGAAGCCGACCGCCCTTCCGCAGGAAATGGAGCCGACCGTGGACTTCCTCGTCCTCTGCCTCCGGTCGCTCTGCGCTGAGAAACAGATCTCTCCCGGCATTCTGGCCAATCGCGCTGACCTCACGGCCGTCGTGCTCTACGGCGAAAAGGCGCGCGTGCCCCTGCTCCGCGGGTGGCGGAGGAAAGCGGTGGGTGAGGCGCTACTGGCGACGCTTCAAGGCAGAGCCACCGCGCGCATCGCCCCCGACACGAAGCGCGTGCACCTGGACTGGAAGGAAGATGCTCGAGAATGACTGCGGGTGTCAGCGAAAACGCGGCGCGCGATGTCGGCAGGAACGCTCTCGACCAGCTTCCTGGATCGGATCCATCGCTCGCCGCCATGCATCACCTCAGGCATCAGACCAGAACTCGTTCCGTTACAGGCCGTAGTGTTCCAGAACTGATCTGAGGGTCTATCTGGCAGGTGCAGAGCTGCCCCTGCCTTCCCGCGTGGTTGATTGACAGGGTCTCGGCGCGCTCGCGCGTCGCCAACAGCTGCCATGATCAGCGCGAGGAGGCCACGCCAGGCGCGCGGGTGCGGCACTGGATGCTGGCGCGAGCCCAGGACTCCGTCAGGCGGCGAGGCGGCCGTAGTCGTTGATGAGGCCGCCGAGCACCGGGCGGGCAACGATCTTGCCCTCACACGGATAGGCGTCGGGGGCCTCCGGCGGCAGATGCCGGAGTGATTGGTGGGGCCGGCGTTCGTTGTAGTAGCGCACGTATTCGCCCAGTACCCAGCGCAGATGCGCTTCGTTGAGGATGATGATCCGATCCAGGCACTCCTGTCGCAGGCTGCGAATCCACCGTTCCGCATAGCCGTTCAGATCAGGGGAGCGCACCGGCAGTCGGATCACCTTGGTGCCTGCGCCCTCCACCAGGGAATCGGCGTGTCGGGTGTAGTTACTGTCCCGGTCGTGGATCAGATACCGCGGCAGGTTGTCGCTGACCACGGACAGGTTACGAAACTGCTGCGCCACCCAGTCCTCGTCAGGCGAAGTGGAGACGTTCCAGTGGATGATCCGCCGGGTGCCGATCTCCAGAAAGAAGACGATGTAGTAGGTCCGCAGCGTGGCGGTGGTCACAGTGGCGAAGTCACTGGCCCAGATGAACTGCCCGTAGTGGGCGAGGAACGGCAGCCAGCCCAGCCCAGGTTCCGACGACGTTCGGGAGCGAGACCGTGCTTCCTCAGGAGGCGAGCCACGCTGCTGCGGCCGAAGTGCGCAAAGCCCAGCTTCCGCATCTCCCCGGCGATCTTGCCGTAGCCCATCCACCGGTTCTCCCGGGCGATGCGCAACACCCACTGCTCCATCTCTGGGGTGATCTCCGGGGGACGGCCGGGCTTCCTCCTGGACAGCAACCTCCAGTGTCGCCGCACGATTGCCAGATGCCAGCCCACCAGGGTCTCGGGCCTCACGATCAGCAGCGCCTCTCTCAGCCTCTCCTTGCCCAGTAGCAGGCTGGAGAGCACCAGCGCCATCCGCTCACTGGGCGCCAGCGAGGGTCGCTTGCCCAACTGTCGCTGCAGGATCAGCACCTGGTGGTAGAGAGACAACACCCGTCGCGCCTGCTCGCTGCGAAAGACCAGCCCGAACATCAGGTAGAGGGGAGAGAACAGCATCAGCATCAAGTACCAGAACATGGCCCGCAGGATGCCATAGCGAGGGCGAGAAGTCAACACCGAGGATGCCAGGAGTCGAGGTTCGTGGCTTCCTGGATGCCTCAGATTAGTTTTGGGACACTACGGCCAGTCTGGACGGTTCCATCGCCGCGTAACAGGGACAGGTGGCCGCAGCGAGAGGCCGAGGCTTGGGGGTGCTGGCCGGGGAGACTGGCCCTCAACGCGTCAGGCCGCCGGCACTGGTCGGCCGGCGGCCTGGGCACTATCTTGACGGTCCGTGTGGGGTTACGTGCTCTGTACGCGAGTGTGCTTCGCAGTCGGCGGCTTCGCCGCGGAGCCGGGACCCCGGGCGCGACCAGCGCTGCTTCCCCCGCCGCAGCCGCCCCCTCCGGACCCGCTGTGTCCGCCGCAACCCGCTCCCTTCCCCTGGATCTTGGTCTTGCCGCTGGCAAACCCCGCAGGATCACTGGTGAACTTTGGCTTGCAGCCGGGGCAACAGAAGTAGTAGACCTTCCCCTGGTAGACAGTCCATTCAGTCTTGGCGTCTGGGTGGACCTTGTTCCCCATGACAGGGCAAGTAGCTTCCTCTGGCGCCGGACCCCGGCCGGCCAGAAGGATCGCGTCCACCTTCGCCCCTGCGATCGGCTTGGCGTGGACCGCGTGGTGCGCCTTGGCGTAGGAGTCGAACTCCGCCTGGTCCTTGAAGGCCAGGTGGCTCTGGTCACAGGTGCCGTTCACCTCAGGCACAGAGAGCACAACTGCTGACGCCGGAGCGACTTGCCAGACGCCACCGGTGCGGGTCCATTCGAGCTTCGTTCCCTGCACGGCGCTGTGCGCCGTAACCTTCACATCGCCTCCGACGTAGTCCCGCGCTGCCAGCAGTGCGCAATGAATGCACGCGTAGTGATGCTGGGAGTGATCGGCCGCGCGGGTCAACGTCACCATGGTCTTCGTCACGATCGGCTTTCCACACGTCTCGCAAGCGCCGGCCGCGCTCTTACCGGCCGGGCTCGCCTGATCGGCGTGGCCACCGTGGTTCGCGGCCACGGCCCACGCAGTCCAAGCGAGCAGGATCGCGATCCCGATCGCCGCCAACAGCACTTCCCTCGGAACTCGTCTCATTCAGACCTCCTTGCGGGACAGCAGGAACTCGCAAGCTCGATGAGGCTGAACCGATAGTAGCCCAGAGATGTGACGGCCGAGAGTCGGCAGTCCTACAATCCGAAGAACTCCTGCAGGATGTCGCCATCTGTGCATTCAGGCACAGATAGGACCGCTTCCCGGGCGCCGATTCAGGGCGGGAATCCGACCTATTATGCCACAAACGTCAGTTCGGTCCAGACCGACTGGCAAGTGGCACAGTATCTTCTGCCGCCCCAAGCGCACGTTCCCGTCCCCGTAGTGTTCCAGAACTCATCTGGGGATGAATTCGGCAGGTTCACAGGCGGACCTGCGCTCTGCTATGGTTAGTCGGTGCTGTCTCGGAGGGCTCGCGCGTCGTCGACGGCTGGCACGATCAGCGCGAGGAGGCCACGTCGGGCGCGCGGGAGCAGCCCCCGACGGTGTAGCGGAGACGGCACTGCGTCAAGCAGCGAGGCGGCCGTAGTCGTGGATGAGGCCGCCGAGCACCGGGCGGGCAACGATCTTGCCCTCACACGGATAGGCGTCGGGGGCCTCCGGCGGCAGATGCCGGAGTGATTGGTGGGGCCGGCGTTCGTTGTAGTAACGGACGTACTCGCCCAGCACCCAGCGCAGATGGGCTTCGTTGAGGATGATGATCCGATCCAGACACTCTTGTCGCAGGCTGCGAATCCAGCGTTCCGCATAGGCGTTCAGATCGGGGGAGCGCACTGGCAGCCGGATCACCTTGGTGCCCGCCTCCTCCTGTCCTTGTCAACCGCCTATGAAGCCGGCCTGAGCAGCCCCCGACTCCGGCTACCCTCTCGGCTTGGAGTTATCCATGTAGCCGGTCCGCACAGGAATCAGTGTTCGGGGCTTCATCGCACATGCGTCCGGTGTGTCAGAGCAACCGCGCCACGATCGCGATGACTTGGAGCCCTGCCCTGTCCAGCCCTCGCCCAGCACCCGTCTCCATCCTCAGCCCCTCCCAGCATAGGGGTATCCACGAGGAGAGAGAATACGACGAGAGAGACTGTAGAGCACCCTGAGCGCCAGATGAGGTTCTGGACAGGACAAGCCGATCTACGATGAGGCGAATCGCCCAGGAGTGCCCGGATGGGGTAAGGTGCATAGCAAAGCATTGTGCACTCTCTCGGGGCCAGATCAACGTACGGCGGAGAAAGGAAGTGTCTATATGCTCAAACTACAGCTATCAGCGTTCCTCATTGCCGTTGCGGTGGTAGCAATGGGGCTTCTGGCGGGGTGCCACAAAGCCGCGGTCCCCCCAGCCCCGTCGCCGCCCCCTTCGCCGAGTGCGCCAACCACCAGCGCGACCCCGCCTGAGCAGCCCGTTGCGCCGGAGAAGAACCCTCCTGGTGATATCCCCGATTCCCAGGTGTTCATCACCTACACGTCGCCGGCAGGCCGGTATTCGGTCGAGGCACCGGAAGGATGGGCTCGCTCGGAACATGGCGCCGATGTGGAGTTCACGGACAAGTTCGATGGCGAGCAGGTGGCTCTGTTGAAGCAGGCGACACCCCCCACGGTCAGCAGCGTCCAACTGGATCAGGTGCCGGCGCTTCAGCAGCATGGCCGCGCGGTGAAGATCCAGGGCGTGAAAACCAAGTCCATGCCCCATGGCAACGCTGTCATCTATGTCGTCTATACCTCCAATTCCGCGCCCGATCCGGTCACCGCTAAGCAGATTCGCCTCGATAATGTCACCTACTACTACCACCA
>Ga0315284_10016023_pt1 | contig 10637 bp, 8 predicted proteins | sample YL17G09_16_MG_FD_203696 | JGI IMG/M metagenome (GOLD analysis project Ga0315284, IMG submission 203696) | Sediment microbial communities from Yellowstone Lake, YNP, Wyoming, USA - YL17G09_16 | ecosystem: Environmental > Aquatic > Freshwater > Lake > Sediment | place: USA: Wyoming | collected...
CGAGGATGGGTCGAGTTAGGGGTCAGGGTCGTGTTTGGTCTCGACGCCGAGGTCGATATGCCGGTGAAGGAGGCCGGGTGTCGAGGTGTTGAGTCGAGGTGTCGAGTCGAGGTGTCGAGTCGAGGTGTCGAGTCGAGGTGTCGAGTTACGGGTCAGGGTCGTGTTTGGTCTCGACGACGAGGTCAATATGCCGGTGAAGGAGGCTGGGTGTCGAGGTGTCGAGTCGAGGTGTCGAGTCGAGGTCGAGGACGGGTCGAGGTACGGGTCGCGACCGGATTTTCTCTCGACGACGAGGTCGATATGCCGGTGAAGGAGGGCAGTCGTCGGCGAAAAAAAAATTTTTATGTCGACGCGGCCGGGTTTGGTCTCGACGACGAGGTCGATATGCCGGCATCCGAGGTCGATCGTCGAGTGGGTTTGGGTCGTCGTCGAGTCGTCGGCGTCGACACGGGTCGGTGTCGGTCCCGGGGTGTCCGACCGTGTCGACGCCGAGGTGCATTTTGGGTGTTCCACACCCTAATCCGATTTTTGTATCGGTGTGTATGATCTCTGGGAGTGAGGTTAGGACAAATGTAGTCTTACCAAAAGATGGGGACCGCGGTCCACATCATTTTGAGGTCGAGTTTTCCACCTTCACACCCCGCATGTTCGAGAAACAAGGGAAGAAAAAAAATTTTTTTTTTCTTGTCCGAGCCCTGGGGGACGATCGCAGGGTGTGAAGGTGGAAAACTCGAGCTCAAAATGATGTAGACCACGGTCCCCATCTTTTGGTAAGACCACATTTAACCTAGCCTCACTCCCAGAGATCATACACACCGATACAAAAATCGGATTAGGGTGTGGAACACCCAAAATGCACCTCGGCGTCGACACGGACATGTCGACCCGGGGAGTGCTCGACCACCTCGGGACGTCCCGTGTCGACCCGGCGACCCGACCCGACACCCCGTCCCCTCTTTCCCAGTGACACCCTTGACCTCGAGATTTGTTTTGATATTGGAATTTTCTTCTCTTTTGTTTTTCTTTTGTTTTTTTCGATTTATTTCTTTTTGTTTTCTTTTGTTTTTTCTCTTTTGTTTTTCTTTTTGTTTTTCTTTTGTTTTTTTCTCGATTTATTTCTTTTTGTTTTTCTTTTGTTTTTTTCGATTTATTTCTTTTTGTTTTTTTTATTTTTTTTTGAAATTTCGACACAAGATTTTTGTTGTTTATCCATACATGCCTGTGATTGCGCCCAGGGCAAAGGTTGCGGTGTAACACGCGATGAGCGGGACAGAACTTTTGTTCACCTTCTGAATGCGATTGTGTTCGAGCTGCACGTAATAATAACTGAGATACAGGAGAAGTCCGCCGCTTGCGCCAATGACGCACAAGAATACAGGATGTTCAAACACAATCACGATCACCACGGATTCCACCAAATCGTATGCGGGCAACGTGCTCAACGCAACGGCAATGGTATAATTGAGCATGCACAGCACGTACCACTTGGTTTGTACACGGGCATGTATGAGGGCCGTGCTAATGATGATGGATTCCAGCAGTTTGGATAGAAAGAACATGACCACCTGTGTCGCGGACGACTGTGCATTGGGATTATACTTGAGAATGAGCCCGTCAAACCCGCTTTGCACAAGGAGTGCGAGGTACGTGGCCACGGCGATGTATTTGCGTGTGACATCGTTTCTGATTGCATCGTTTGTATCGGGGACAGTTTCAGCGGTGTTGTCCCCCTCGAACATGACAAATGAAGCCGTTTCGTTGTGTTGGTTGAGCAAGATGTCATCGTCGTCAAAAATGCGCAGCGCCTCGAAGCGGATACCAAGACAAAAACAAAACACAAGCATGGCAGCAAACGCGCCCATCCCCCATCGGTAATCGTACGCCGAAAACAAGGTGTGAAGCACATGGAACACCGTCATTGAACAGAGGGCGGCGGAGTTTGCCACGAAAAACACCCGCATCTTGTCTGTCATTGATTCGTGGATCATACGCTTGGTATCCCGTTTCCAAACCACATATCCAACCACCCCCATCGCCACAGGGATCAGCGCAGCAAATGGCAGCACAATCCGTTCTGCTACATTGAGCTCCGATATGGTCGCCATCACTGCGCCCCTTTTTTTGTGTTTTGGACGTTTGACAAAAGATTGCTTTTCATATTCATTCACCCAAACATATCAAACATAACACCAAAAAAGAGTAGTTCGCAAAAAAAATGGACCGAAACGATGTGGACGACTACGAGGAGGAAGATGAAATGACGCCGACTCAATCAGTACACTCAGAACACGAGGAGGAGGAGGAGGACGAGGAACGGGATGACAACAGCAACGAATACTGGGATGAAGATGAAGGCATGGTTCGAGAATGGCGTGTGGCATCCCCCGAGGCGGCACGCGAATACAGAAAACGCCTACGCGAAGAAGAAGAAGAACGCCCGAGCAAAACAATTGCCGAGATACGCGCTGAGTACGAGGAGAAACTTTTGGAGATGCGTTTACGATTGGACATTCCCGCGATGGACATTGACGTGAACATCTGGATGCGTATTCTCCCTGAGATGACGTTCGCCTCGGTGATGGCGCTCATCCAGGATGTCTTTGCCTCCCCGCAAGACACGGGAGCACACGCGTTGGCATTCCAAGTCTCCAAGATGCTATCGACGCAGAATTCCATCTGGAAACACTGGATTGCGAAGGAGATGCCTGACTTTTGGCGCGACTTGCGCTTATCACACGAACAACGCGACCCTCCAGCATGGGTCATGTTGAGCAGAGCACGTGTGATGAACGAACGCAAGGACGTGCACGAGGATGATTCGTTGTTTGAGCAGGTTCCGTGGCGTTCGTTCTACATGTGGCTGCGCATGTTTCGGCGTCAGTGTGCCAAGTATTTTGCAGAAATGTTCTTCGAGTACCAGACGTTACGTCCCGACCCGTTCTGGCGACGACATGGTCGAGGGTTCGACGAAGAAACGTGGAGGTCTGCGGCGAACATTGTGGAGCAACAAGGAGAAACCATTGTCAACATCATGCTCGAGAACAGAATAACGGGTCAAGTGGAACCCACCACACTGGGTTCAGAGGGGTTTGATACCCCATATGACACACTGAGCAATGCCATCCCATATCGCTTGTTCATGCTGTACCGCAAGACCGTGTCCCAGTTTTCGTTCACCAACGACAACACAGGAGAAGTGATGGCACCTCTGGACCTAACCAGCGGAGGCCAGCGCCCAAACGTTGGCATGGATCGCGGCGGACGCACAGGAAGGTACGCGTATAATTTTGATCCCATGGCCGTGGAATGTTTCGTGCGGTGGTATGTACAGACGTTGACCGAACCACTGCCAATGCCGGCGAGGACGAGGAAGATGTTACAAGGGTCGCCATTTTGGGACACAAATTTTGAAGTGTTGTCCGCAGCTCGTAAGGGTCGCATAGATTATGTGATTCATATAACATATCCATGGTTGTCTACAACAAATGTTGAGCGTGGGTTTTTGGAGATCAATGAGAAGGAAGTAGAAGAAGAAGGCAAGAAATACTATTGGGTGTGGTTGTCGCAGCTATCGTTGTGTCCGCGCCGTCAGGATTTACGTGCCCAAGCAAGAGGAGCGGGAGCATTGGGGAAGTTGCCGTGGGTGCAGTTCTTGGGCGGACAAATGTCTCGCGAGACGTCGTCATCGTCGTCGTCCGCGTTCATTGGGTACATGATCAGCCACGAGGACACGGACTTCGTGGGCGCGGATTTGATTGGGACATCGCACGCGAAATGGTTGAAGATGGCACACGAGAGCAGCATTAAGGGCCATTCCGTCACGGATAGGCAGCGCATGTATTTTTTTGCCATGGCTGGGAAGACAAAGGGTGATTCTGGTGGTGGTGGTGGCGGCGGAGGTCGAAGAAGAAGGAAATAAAGTCTGTGACAATTGTTTGAATGATCGATATTGATCAAACATGGAACGGGAAATTCTCAAGTCAAATTGTGAGAAAAAACGGGGGTTGTCTACAGATGAAGCGCGAAGATGTCGACAGCGAAGGAGAAGAGAATGATGAGAAGGCGGAAGAGGAACAACCCAGACTAGAACGGAGTCCAGGTGCCAAACGTCGCAAGGAGAAGATGACCGTGGCAGAGTTGCGTCAATCATACCGGGAGAAGATTGCACCCGGCATCCGCACGATGGACCGGAATGTTTTGAATCAAATGTGGAACACGACCATTGTGCACGCGAAATGGACGTTCAAGGACACGCTGGACATTATTACATCGCTGAACGAGACGCAAGGAGATATTGTGATTGCGGTGATGCTGAGCGAGTATTTGGCATCCAACAATTTCCCCTGGAAACACTGGTTCTTCATGGAGTTTGGGGATGTAGTGCGCGATTTGAGGATGGAACAGAACGACCCCAAAATTCCGTACCCTTGGTTGGCGCTTGCGTTTAAGCGCAATCTCAAGAAACCCGAACTACAGCACGATGATGACGCGTTGTTTGTGAATGTACCTTGGAGGTCTTGTTACATGTGGACCGCCATGTTCCGACGTAGATGCGCCAAGTATTACGCGGAGTTCCATTTGCGGTATAGACAAAGAAATCGCAAGAATTACACGCGCACGTTCGACGATCCCGAGGAAATGACCAATTTCAAGGCCATGCGTGATTCCGTCTTTATTGAAGAGGCATTTGACGGTATCGCGACCGTGTACTACGTGGACAAATGGGGCAGAAAAAGCGTGGTGCACAACATCGACGAGGAATTTGCAGACACGGGTCACGTGACGAGAGGCGCCAGTCATTTTCGCAACACATACGGCATCGTGGCGCGTACATGGATGATGTGGCAATTCACGCATTATGGACTCAAGCAAACGGACGCACCCGAGTTCTTCGATAACGCGGGCAACAAACGAATTTTGATCCAGCCTAACGTGGGGAAAGATCGCGCACACGTCACGGCAGGCGAGTTCCAGTATAATTTCACACCCCAAGTAGTGGAGTGTTTCTTGCGTTGGTACATGAATCGCATGGCGACTGTCGGAACCATTCCACCATCCATCGGCGACTGGACCTTTGCCGACAAGGATGAATTTGGGTTGGCAGAGGAGTTGTACGATATCCGGGAACGTCCGTTTCCGCGACAACGCGACATCAGACGCGTCATGGACACGTCCGTTGATTTGGGATTTCTTGTACGGCATAAACAACCACCAACAGGAGACAAGTACATTCTCAAATGGCCTTTGCTCAAGCGCCTTCCTTTATGCCCACGTCGCATCACCAAAGCTGACCCCGAGAAACGCGCTGTCCAGTTTTTGGGTGCGAGGGATTTGGGGGAATAAACGATATAAAAAGGGGGATGTCTAAATTTTGAATACACGCCAGAAGAAATGGAAAACCCACGAAAAATGTCCGTAAATGAACTACGGGAAACTTACACAAACAAGGTGCGACAACACGCCCGCGGAGTGGACCAAAATATCATGGACAAGATTTGGAGTGAGTTGATTGCGAGCTCGGGCTGGACGTTTCTAGACGCAATGGAATTTATCCAGCAATCTTCACAAGGTGCTGGGGACGCTGGCGGAGACGCAAAAATAGCGGTGTTTTTGAGCGTCTACCTGTCACATAACAATTTGCCGTGGAAATATTGGTTTTTTCAGGAATTTCCATTGATCGCGCGACAGTTGAATATGGATTGGCGAACGGATGTGCTTCCCTATCCTTGGTTGCAAAAAAGCATTGATCGTGTACACGGAAATAAGAGATTGCAACACGAGGATGACGTTCTTTTTTTTGCCGTACCTTGGCGATCGTGCTACATGTGGACACGTATGTTTGTTCGCATGTGCGACAAATATTATGCGGACTACACGCTGAGGTGGGATGATATGCACCAACGAACCAACCTGAAAATAAGAATGCGTGCTGGGACAAATCTAGGAAGAAGAAATTCACAAATGCCACGTACTCCTCCACTTGAGGAGGCAAGAAAGTCTGTGACGTTCGTGCAAAAAGGGGGTCGTACGTATGCGGAAGTGGACATTTTTACGGCGGAATCAAAATTTGCCACAAAACAACGCATGTTAGTTGACACGTTGTTTTCTCGTCGTTATGGGTTGAAAATTGCGTGGATCGAGAAATGGTTAGATGAAAAAACAGCCATGTTTCGAGCATACATGGCATTCCGTTACTGGATACGGGAGGTGCGTCACACGGAGGAACAAGCACTGCGCGAGGAACGCGAATACTATACCAAACACCCCGCTTTTTTGCAAGAATGGCCAAACGTTGGAAATGACGGACCCGATGTCGCAAATGGAAAGTACGAATATAATTTCACGCCCACCACTGTGGAATCGTTCATTCGATGGTACCTCGGCGAAACGCGACGGTCATCTCTGTATGTGGGCGTGCTCACTCTGCAAGGTGGTTCTGAATTTGCTTTACAAATGCAAACCGCGTTGTTGGACGAAATGTACGGTGAATGGCCTAATGAGGGGAGACTTACACAGGGCCATCTTCATGAAGGTAACGTGGCAAATGGATTCGTAGTAATTGGCCCAGAAATTGGCCAAGAATCGTGGTGGGCATTAGAACAACTTGATGTATGCCCGCGTCGCATCACCAATGCTGACCCGGAGAAGCGCGCCGTCCAGTTTTTGGGTGTGAGGGATTTGGGGGAATAAATCATGCAATAAAAATAATTTGGTTCTGTGTTTACGTTAAAAAAAAGGATGGAAGGACACAAAGGGATCAAAAAATTGACACCGGACGAAGTACGCCAGATGTATCATCAGAATGCAGAGCGTATTCGTCAAGAAAGTAGTCTTGATGAGTTGACGTGGAGCAAGTTGTGGATGGCATTAATCGCTCGATCTGGTTGGGGGTTTATGGATGTTATGAAGTTCATCCAGGAAGCAGACGCAAAGTCGGGAGACAAACAGATTTCTGTGCATCTGTCGGTAGCGTTGTCAAACAACAATCTGATCTGGAAGCGATGGTTCTTTGACGAGTTCCCTGATTTTGTGAGAGATTTGAACATGCGTTGGGAAACCCGCACTATTCCTTTTCCGTGGTTAGAGAGGAGCAGACGCACATTTCATGAGAGCAAAATCTTCAACGCGGAAGACGATGCTCTGTTTTACAATGTAATATGGCGTTCGTGCTACATGTGGGCGTACATGTTTCGGCGGCAATGTGCCAAGTACATGCTTGCACACCTATCAGAATGGATGATACTGCATCGCGCATTTTTTGGAATGTTTGCGCAAGCGTTTGGAGAAAGATTTTTCGACCATAATGGATACTACACCATCGAGCACAGCATTTTCGAGACGAAGGGGGAAACACATGTACAATTCACCATGCCCACGTATCCGGCTGTTTTTCCCACCCCGATGACTTTTGAGGTACCAGCCTTGATGATATGGGTGCCGGAGGTTAAGAATTGGATGAAACTTTCTCGTGCCACCCCGTATTTGGTCCACCTGATGTATCTGTCAAACATGATCGTGTATCGCGAAAGAAATCGTTCTCTTGCAGAAGAACATACCGTTACGGGCGATGCACGGTTGCACCCAACTCCCCCCTGGGAGAGGCTAGACCAACATGAAAAGGAGGTCTACAATTTTCCCGTGAAAACCATAGAATCGTTCATCCGTTGGTACGTGCTTCAAATCGAGGACAAATTGATCGAACACGGAGGCGCACCCACAGCAATTCATCCATTTCATCCTCTGAACGACATCGAATTTGAGAGTTGGTCTGATGAGGAAGCATTTGAAGCAGCAATGCTGGAAGAAGAAGAAGGAATCGCTGGTCCCATGCAGCAAGAGAGCAAAGTGGTTTCATTGATGCAGAGTTCGGTAGATCATCAATTATTCGACAGAAAAACACAACAATGGCAGTACCTCGAAAATCTCCCCCTTTGCCCGCGCCGCATGAAACCCGGCAAGGATGAATATCCCGGCCTTCAATTTTTGGGCAATCAATTGAAACCAAATTAAACGAGAAGGAAAAAAAAATATTTTTAGCACCATCTCGATATGAAAATCGCGCGGATATCGCCACCACAACATCACACATACAAATTGAAAAGTCAACAAGGGCATTCTTTTTTTTTGTTTGGAAAAAAATGACCAGCAAACGCACGTTCACGGCTACTGCGGCCGACATCAGCCTGCCGCCTCCCAACACCCCCAGCACAAGTTCTTCGGGATCATCATCATCAGGAGGAGTTCGAGCGTCCAACCTGCGGGCATCGCACGAAAAAATTGGAGCTCCCCTCAGTCCTGCGCAAGTGGAGAGTTACACCGTCACGCACCGTGGATGGCTGATTGGACTGACCATTGCTGTGATTGTGATTGGTGTTGTCGCGGGTGTTGCGGGATTCATGTCCGGGCGCGACTACGACTTGCACATCAAGCGTGATTCCCTTACGCAGGACTTTGCCTCGAAAATCGTGGAGGTGACCATCGAAGAGGGAGGAATCTGCACGGGGTCTCACGTGCACCAATCCGGGGAAGTGTTGACTGCCGTCCATTGTTTCCAGGAGAACTATGCGTGCGACTTCGACGTGAGCGTGCCCGAGTATCCGTTGGCGAATGGCGACTACCTGGTTGAGGTGATGGGTGTCAACGGCACGGGCGAGAAGTGGACCTTCAACGCCACCGTGATTGGGTGGTCTGGCATCACAGACGTGATGGTGATGCAACTGGAACCCTTGACACTGGCACGCGGAGGAGTCGTCACCGTGAGCAAACAGGAATACCTGCGCTTCAACGGAGAATCCAACGAGATGGAACGCGGCCAGGAAGTGTGGCACCTGTCCTACGATTACTCGTTTCTCAAGAAACTGGGTCACCGTGGTTCCGTGATGGCTCCTGGCAAGGACATGGGCTCCGATTTTTCGGTGGGCGTGGAACACGTGTTTGTGGACACCAACGCCCGCCCCGGATCGTCGGGAAGTGCTGTGGTCGACCAAAGTGGACGAATCATCCTCGCACCCATCACCTATGCTTGGGGAGAGGATGCTCCTTTTGCCGTGTCCGGAACAAGTAGCCGTGTGTCGAGCCAGTTGGTGAAACGCATTCTCAATCCCGAGTTGCCTCCCAACGGACCCAACAACAAATATCTGGTCCCGACGTTGGGCATTGTCCCGCTGGCCCCCATCAACGGGGGGTTTTTGTACGACTACGGCGGACAGACGTATCTCCCATGGACCGAGAACAAGGGAATCTGGTTCGGGTTCTTGCTCGCCCAGGTCTTGTAATCTTGTGCGCGTCGTCGTGTTGTTGTCGTGGTTCTTTCAAAACAAAAATTCCCCCCCTCTCATCTTTTTTTTCCCCCTTAGGACTTGTTTGAATTCATTACAGACTGTGGTTTTTGGTGCTGTGGCTTCGACCCGTACACCGTGACTCCCCCGAGTATTCTGGGAGCACCGCTGGATGTGACCATCTCGGGATCTCCTCCCTTGACGATGACGGACTTTCCTGGGGGCTGCATCTTCTGTAGCACGCTGGTCATCCTGGAGGCGGTGGAGATTGATCACAAGTGGCATTACCTCGGGGATGACGTGGGCTTGGAGACCGTTTCTGGTCTCATCATTGGAAGCGGAAAGTGGTCCGGGGATATCGTGAGGGTTCGCGTTCGATCTCTGGATCCGTACAACCCCACCGACCCATCGCTGAATTGGGAGGGAATCTACGTGGTCACGCTGCAGGCTATTGATCCATTCTGGGACAACCTGCAGACCACCAACATCTTGTCCATGGCACACCAGCTGCGTGTCGACAAGAAAGACGGAAAGCCTGCCCGCATGTTTGCCCCCAAGGACATGCCCCTGCCCAGAACCATTGTTGGATCGATGAGAGATTCCAAGCGATCGCAAACCCAACATCAAACCAAGAACAAGCGACCCCTGCGTCACGGGGAGGTCGCGCCGGACATTGTGGGAAGCGGTCCCAACGGACGTGTGGAGTTGCGTGACATGATCACGCCATTTGGTCCCGGAGCAACCGGAAATGTCACCGACCTGCCCACGTTCTTGGAGCTGTACCAGGAATATTTGAACAACAAGCATCCTCAGAAGAAGCACGCCATGGAACGATCCATTGCCAACCGCAACACTGTCATCGTCCGTCGAGGCTTGAACACGGTGGAGAAGCAGCGTGCCTACTACAAGAAGTTCTTCGATCGCACCACCGTTTCCCGCACACACAAAGCTGTTCTCCCGTATCGCAAGCAGCCAGCGTTGCGCAAACCCATGACCAGCGAGATTTGGAAACGCATGAAATTGAGAGGCAACACGGGGATTTCCAAATAAAAATTGGACAAATATTATTTTGTTTATTTTTGTTTTTTATTCGTCTATCCTCCTTCTCTTCTTCGCGTCATCATCACTTCCAAGGATCGTCTTTCTACTGATGGTGGATTCTGTATAATGTTGTGCCTGAAACAGATTCTTGAACCACGGGAATTGAGCGGCATACTTCTCGTACAACGGACTCCAATGGAACGCGTTCTTCGTGTCCTCGTACGTCATGCCTTCCCTTTTGAACCCGTATGTAAGTTGGATATTGTCGGCGATCGCGCGGCATATCAATTCACATACAGATTGTACATCTTCCAAGCG
>Ga0315284_10016024_pt1 | contig 10637 bp, 8 predicted proteins | sample YL17G09_16_MG_FD_203696 | JGI IMG/M metagenome (GOLD analysis project Ga0315284, IMG submission 203696) | Sediment microbial communities from Yellowstone Lake, YNP, Wyoming, USA - YL17G09_16 | ecosystem: Environmental > Aquatic > Freshwater > Lake > Sediment | place: USA: Wyoming | collected...
GCCATTCGCCATCTCCCATTCCTACTTCTTCGCGGCTGCCGGGATCGGCACCGGCTGCTTCGCGTTCTTCTTGCCCGATTCTTCCTTTGTGCCCGGGACAGTGGTTCCGGCTTCCTGTTGATCGAGAGGCTTCGTGGGGTCTCTCAATGTGACGACCTCGCCGGCCTTAAGCCCCTTCGTGATGCAGATGAAATTGTCGTTATGCGTGCCGACTTCTACGGGAACCCGGCGATAGGTCTTGCCTTCCTTCGTGTAGACGTAAGTCTTGGCCTCGCGCTCGGTCACCGCCTCGATGGGCACGTAGATCGCCTTCTGGACCGACTTGCAGATAAACTCCGCGTCGGCGGTCATTCCCGGCTTGAGGGTCTTCGGCTCGACTTCCTTGATCGCGATGGTCACGTCGAAGCTTTTCCCGCTGCTGCTGGTCCTCTCCCATGGAAGCGGCTCCGTGGCGAGGCTGGCTATGCTCTTGACCGCGCCGTGGAAGACCCTGTTCGGGACGGCTTCGAGACGGATGAGGACCGGAAGACCGATCTGGACTTTCGGCGCGTCGGCCTCGCCCAATTGGACCTTGACGAGCATACTGGTGAGGTCGGGCAGCGAGATGATCGTCTGCTGGGGACGGACAGAGTCGCCCTCCTGGAGCTTCCGGCGTCCCTCCGGGCTCCAGTCGGTGTCGAGCACCACCATTCCGCTCGCCGGCGCGGTGATCACAGCCTTTTTCACCCTGCGCTCGGCCTCCTGGACCGATCTCTTGGCGATCTCTTGGCGGAATTGGGAGTTGCGCACGTCGGCCATCTTCTGCTCCTGTTTGCTCTGGACTTCCTTGTTCTTCAGTTCCAGGGCGGCCTCGCCTTTCTTCACCGCCAAGTCCTTCGCGAGGACTTCGAGATCCGCCTGCTCAACCTCCGAGAGAGTGACGAGCTTTTCCTTCAGGAGGTTCTGCTTCCGGGTCTGCCGCTCTGTTGCCAGCTTGAGCTCGGTCTTGTTGAAATCGAGCTCCGCCTGAGCCTGCTTCAGCTCGGTCTCGTTCTGCTTCTTCAGGATGTCGAGCTCCGCGTTCGCGCGATCCACATCCGCCACCCGGTTGTTGAACTCGAGCTGCTGGTTGCGCGCTTCACGTTCGAGTTCCGAGGTATCCAGCACCGCGAGCTTCGTGCCGGGGCTGACCATCGTTCCCTCGGCAATGATAGAGATGATCTTGCCGTTTATCTCGGACATGATCGGCACCGACTTCTCCGCCCGGAGTGCGCCCATCTCATGGAAGCTGACGGTGAAGATGCCGTGCCGAGCCTTTGCGGTAGGGATGTAGACCGCGGTCTTCTTCTGAGTGAAGTACTGCTTGTAGACCGGCGTTCCCCATTTGTGTACAACCAGGAAAACGAGCACGATCGCGAAAGTGCGTGATCCCCAAACCTTGATCTGTTGTTTCATTTTGACCCCATAGTCGTCAAGTCTTCGCCCATGGCATATCTCAAGCGGATGCCGGCGAGATAAAGATCGGTTTTCGCCGAGAGAACTCCGCTCTGCGTACTGGTAAGAGCATCCTGCGCGTCCAGGATATCCCGGTTTGAGCCTTCTCCCTCTTCCACCATGCGCTTGGCAAGGTGAAGCCCGTCCTCGGCAACGGCGAGGTTCTGACCGTAGATCTGAAATGACAGCTTGGCCGTCTCCACGTCCCGATACGCGCCCCTTACCTCCTCCGTGATCTGGTCCATCTCGAAGTTCTGCTGCTGACGGAGGATGTCAAGCGCCCTCTCGGCGGTGTCGCGATTCTCCCGTAGTGCGCGCTGGTCGAGCGGCACATTGAACTCGACTCCGAGGACTGTGGATCCCATATCAAAGAGGGAACCTGAGATCAGACCTGTGTCCGGGTTGGTCGAATCGAATCGCGCAACCGCGCTCAACCCCGGTCGAAATGCATCTTTTCGGACCGCAAGATCGCGCGTCTGATTTGCGATACGCTCGTCGAGGGCCCTCAGTTCCACCCGCTTGATGAGCGCGGTCTTGATGGCATCCTCGATCGTCGGGGGATCCGGCACGACCTCCGGAAGCGAGTCGGTCAGCTCGGGCGTCTCTCCGATGCCTCCTCCGATGGCGAGCATGAGCCGGTCGAGCGATCCTCGCGTGGACTGGCTTTGTATGTTGAAGGCGTCTTTCGTCCTGGCTACGTTAAAATCGGCGCGGGTGACCTGGATGCCGGTCATCAGCCCGGCCGCCTCGCGCTTGCGAGTTCCATCCGCCACTTCCTGCGCGATCGTCACCGCCCCTTCCTGGACCTTCAGCCGCTCTCGGGCGAGCACAGCGCCGTAGTATCCCTCGATGACGTTCATCACGGTCGTCTGCTGCGTTCGGTAGAGATCGTAGTTCCGAATAGTCACGTCGCTCTGCGCGCTCAAGAGTTGGACACCCCGCGTGGACAGGTTGCCCTTACCTTTCAGCAGCGGCTGCCGAACGAGCAGCCCGACGGCGCCGAACTGGTTTCCGACCCCGAGTGGCGACAATCTGAGCACGGCCTCCGTGCCGACGGGATTGGCGTAGTTCAGATCGCTGAAGATGAGCTGCGACAGCCCGGTGTTGCTCGACGAGTGCTCGATATTCAGGTTGCTGCCGGCGGAGTAGCTCGTGTTGAACTTGGCGATCCTCAAGTCGGAGAGTGAGGCTTTCTGCGCCTCGACTGCGCTCTTGAGGCTGACGTTCAGGCCCATTGACAGACGCACGGCATCGTTCAGCGAGAGCTTCGCCGGGATGATGGTTTCGGCGCGAAGCGTGCCTGCAGCGATCAGTGTCAGAATCGCGACCAGCGACTTGATCTTCACCTGTCGCATGGGGTTCCTTTCAGAGGAGATGACATGGGCGAGGCCACCCGGCCGCGCCGTCGTATTATAACACAGTCTGTGGATCCGCGTGCTCCCATACCTATGACGCTCGAAACGGGCGGATGGTTCACACTTCCTTCCCGCCAATTGCAGAAATCCGGAGCTTCTCGGCGCCCTCCAGAGTCACCGGCTCGCTAAAGATCACCGACCCGCCCTGCACAACCGCGGGGACCTCCCCGCGCGGGCCGATCACCTTCACGGTCTCCGAGTTCAGGTCGGCGAGATCGAGCCGCTTCAGAACCTGCGAGCCGTGCAGGACCTCCAGTGCAAACTCGCCCTTCGCCGGCTGCTGGGAGTATCGTCCCCAGCCCGTGCCGGTTGACCAGAAAGTCCGGTAGTCCTCAGCATTCACCTTCGGGGCGAATCCGAGTCGCCCTTCCACGAGGCTGAACGAGAAGCCGTCCAGCGCGAGCTTCACCGACCACGACGACATCGCGCGCGCGTAATGATGCCCGCACTCGACCTCGTTCCACGGATTGCGGTTGTGCCCGGCGTACCGGTCCCTCACCGCCTGCACTACTGCGAGGCCCTCCTCGATCCAGCCCTCGTAGATCAGGTGCGCCGCGACGTGGTACTCGATCCCCGTCCAGACCTCATCCGCGTAGACGAACGGCAGGGCGGGACGGCTTCCGCGCGGCCAGGAGCAGAGGAGCAGCCCGGCCTCATCGTTCAGCGCATAGACCCGCTGCACATTCGAAAACCCGGCGACCGAAGGCAGGAAGTTGTGATCGAAGATGGACTTGAGCGTCTTCTTCACGTGCTCCCGATCAAGGATATACCCAATTCCGGAGACATGGCACGCCCACTGGCCGAGAAGCTGATCTGAGAGGCAGCCTTCTCCGTACTGGTACTTCGGCATGACGGCGCCCGCGCAGAGCGCGGGGGAGGCTCCTCCCGGCGACGCCTTGCACGCGCACGATGACGCCGGGCTTCTGAGCGCGTCGGGCACGGTAACGCCGGCTGCGAGCATCACCTTCTGGACGTAGTATTCGCCGTTCCAGAGGTCGCGCTCCACCTTCGCCCGCCCGGTATCGTAGACCGCGTGGTACTCCTCAGCCTTATCGTTCTCGCCCAAGTAACTTGCCATCGCCTCGCACGCTTTCAGAGCGCCGAGGTACATGGCCGTGCACATGGTATTCGGGCCGAAGAACTCGATGTCGTATGTGTTATGCTGCTCGCCCTCCATGACACCGTCCTTGTCCGAGTCCCAGGGCGAGTCTATGCTCCGAGCGCCTTCGTGCGCCGGGGGAGCCAGCTTATCCGGCGTCATGGTCCACGCGTATTCGAGCGCGAGCTTCACCTTGGGCCAGATCTGCTTCAGGAATGAGTCGTCTCCGGAGATCTGCCAGTCCCGGTAGACCTGGATTATCGTGCCCATCTGCCCGTCGGCGCACGGCTTGAAATTCAGGAGGCCGGCGCCTCTGGGAAGCTGGGACCGGAAGGCCATGTTGCCGGTATCGCGGGTATTGTATAGGAACTCGGTCTGCCGCATGGTGCGCTCGAGCTGGGGAAACAGGAACGCCACCGCCTGCTCGTAGTTCCAGACGTGCGTGCAGTTTCCATGGCAGCACCCGCCGCTGTCATGGCAGCCTTCCCAGCCGTAGAAGCTTCCGTCCGCGAGCAGAAAGCACGTGCACGAGCGCATGATGCTCGCCTGCGAGGTTATCGCATCCAGGACGTGAGCCGGGAGCGTGCTTCCGAAGATCGTTTCCCGCCACTTCTCCGTGTCCAGGCGCAGGCGGTCCAGGTTCTCGGTGAAGTATTCGGCGACCGCCCACGCGGAGTCGAACTGAGATCCTGCATATGTGTCCAGCGGCGGCGAATCTTTCACGCCCTCCGCGGGCCAGGGGTTCGCCATCCTTGCGAACAGCCAGGAGATGCAGACCGGCATCGTAACCGAGCCTCCGGCCGGGATGACCGCGTGCAGCGCGAGTGACGAGACATCGTCCCTGCCCGGAGTCGGCTCGGCATCCAGGGCCGGCGTGAGCCGGCCGTCTTCGCGGAAGTCGTCCCAGAACATGTGGCACTTGTCCCACCAGCCGCCGCGATACCAGCGCGTCTGGACATCGAGATCGTCCCAGGTGGTCGTGAGCGCGAGAGAGCCGGTCTGGGGATCATTCGGGTCCGCCTTCGCATGGCTGAGAAGCACTCCCGTCAGCTTTCCCGAATGCCGGTACTCGTTCAGAGACCCCGCGCCGTGATACTGACCGTCATCGCCCTTCGCGCCAAGCGGGTTCGAGATGCTCGCCGCGAGCGATACCTCCACCGCCTTCTCGCCGGGATTGGTGAGAGTCCACTCGAATACCGCTGTGGGGAGCGCGCTGTCCTTGACGTTCGACGGGATGAATGGATTCCACGCCCGGAGTGACGCCTTCACCGGCACTTCGTCGTCCGAGAGCTCGACGGTCGCGACGGGATACTCGCCGCGGAAGGAGGCTTCATCGAACCGCGGCAGGCCCTGAAGCTGGTTCTGCGGCTCGCCGAATCCGCCCCGATACGGCGGCGGAATCCTGCCTTCCAGAATCTTGGCGACCGGCTTCCCACCTTCGGGTTTCACCCACAGCGCAAAGAAGGTGAACGGCAGGACGTTTCCCTTCGCGGGTTTGCCGAATACCTCGAAGTCCTGGAGGTTGCCGCGTCCTCCGAGGCTTATCGTGCCTGTGCCGATCCCTCCGATCGGAAAGGCGACCCCGGCAAGCGACGAGCCGGTGAACGTTCTCTGCGTCCTGATCGCGAGAAGCGCCTCGCGCGTGTACGGTATGGCTGATGTCCTCATCTATCGCTCCTACATTTCATGCTCGGCTGGTTACTCGGATGGCGACTCCGTAGCGTCTTGGCACCCGGCGTGCCAATAGGATTGGTTCTTTGCGGTGGAGCGCTTTTCCTACGAAGTGTCCCAAAGCCCTTTACAGTTCTTGCCTCCTGTGCTAAGATGAACTCAGTGCTAGTAGGAAGGACGGTGCTCACTTGGCAAGGAAACCGAGGGTGCATTATCTTCTGACATGTGACGCAGTAGCCATGGGCCCAGATGGTGCAAAGCCTACTTACTATGGCGTGTTCACGGGTGTTAGTGCTCAGGCGTTCCCGTGCACTGTAGCCACGATGACGGTTGCCTGGAGCATGAGAACGGCAGAGCCGTGCGTGTTGCGGCTGCGTCTGGTATCCCCGACGGGGGAGGTCCTCCACGATCTGGACGCTGCCAAGGTAAGTGCAACACGAGACGTGATGGTCTCAGGCTACAACACCATCACCCAAGAGCAGTTCCCGGAGCCCGGCGAGTATCGGTTTGAGCTGCTGTCGGGCGACCAGGTGGTAGGCAGCACCCCCGTATTCGTGAGCATAAGAGGGGAGGATACATCCCATGGTTAATCCTGGTATAACCGGCCAGCCACGCGATCTAAGGCAGCGGCTGCGCGCGGTTACGTACAACGAGTCGCTGTTAGATGCCATGCTCATGCCACTGAGCGGACGCACTCGGGCTCACGTCAAGTCAAATGTGAGGAAGATGGGTAAGAACGCACTAGAGAGTGTGAGTGCGGGCTCAACATTCGCTGGTGGGTTTCCGATAATAGCTGAAGGATTGACGACGGATTTCTGCACTGCTACGGCTTCCGGGGTGCAAATGGTCAAACAACTCGGCACAACCGCTTCCGACTTCCTTGATACTCCCTCCCGCGAACTCCCTGTGCTGGCCAGCAAGCAACGTGTCCGGGAGATGCTGGGCCACCTCTTATCGTTCGTGGAACCATCGTTCCTCCCGGAATCGGAAGAGTCGTCCAACGCCACAGAGCGCCGGGTCCGGGAATCGCTCCGGTGCGTCGGGGCGGCCGACCTGGACCGCCTGATGCGGGAGCAGAGGGAGATTAGGTGATCCACCTGTTCCTCGACGCCTGCGCGCTGGCACGGCGCTACTTCACGGACACCGGCTCCCGAAACATTGGTCAGCTATTCGCCCTTGATGATGCTGCCAATGTGACGGACATCCTTGCCATCGCGGAAACCGCTGGTGCATTGAGGGCAACACTGGAAGACAGCCGCTTGGGCAACTTCGGTAGGCCGCAATTCGATGCAGCTTTTGCGCTGCTCATGAACCATTGGAGAGCACAGTATGAGGTTCTCCAGATAGACGAGCGAGCTGCAAACGACGCCGCGTCTCTGATTTTCCGCCACAACCTGCGCGGGGCTGACGCGCTTCATCTCGCGCTTGCTCTCAGGTACAATGCGACTGTTCGTTCTATACCTCGGGAGGATGCCGTCGTCCTCGTCACCAGTGATCCGCAGCTCGTCTCTGCGGCTGCAGCGGAAGGGCTCAAGGTGTTTCACTTCTGGCGATGCCAGTGCCCGAAGTGCGGCTTGGAATTCGTGCCTCGGAAGAATGCCACGACGCCGCAGACCCACCCTGGCTGCGATTTCAGCTGTAGGTGTGGGAAAGATCAGTGCACAAGCGTCTATCAGATCACTGAAGAAAAGCTGATGTCGGTCTGAACGCGAGCGTGCCAACTATAGCCACCCGCGTTCACTTCCCGGTCCAGGCGATTGCTTCGATCTCCACGCGAACGTCCTTCGGGAGGCGGGAGACCTGCACGGTCGCGCGGGCCGGCGGCTCACTATCGAAGTACCGGGCATAGACCTCGTTCACCGCCGCGAAGTCGTCCATGTCCGCGAGGTAGATAGTCGTCTTCACGACATCGTGCAGTGTCGCTCCGGAATCGTCCAGAATGTTCCGGATATTGTGCAGCACGCGGTCGGCCTGGGCTGCGGTATCGCCCTGCACGATCTCGCCGGTGGCGGGGTCAATCGGTATCTGCCCGGAGATGAAGAGGAATCCACCGGCTTTGATCCCCTGGGAATACGGGCCTATGGCTTTGGGCGCTCTCTCGGTTCGGACGGGCTGCTTCATCTCAGGTCCTCCCAGCCTGCATTATGCGTTTCCCGCATGATGCAGGGCATTCAGACATTATTCACGCTTCTCGTGAATAATGCGGGCTAGCGTGCGCATGGAATGCCGCCCAATTATATTCCCCGAACCGGCCAAAAGCAAGCCTCCTCGCTCTCACCCATTCGCCCTCTCGTTCCCTTCGCTCTGCCGCCCCTCGTTACGGTCCGCCGTTCATCGGACCTACTCGGGGTAGACGGATCCTGCGTGTTCCGCCTGGGCGCAGACGGATCCTGCCGGCCCCGCCTGATCCCGAGTAGTTCGCCGCGGCGAACGTATCGAGGGACCTGTCGCCCACTCGCCCACTCCCCCTCTCCGGTTCTCCCGTTCGAAGTTGAGCGTTGGACGTTTTCCTCCCGTTGTCAGGATGCCGGCAAGCTGCCGGCGCTACGCCCGCTCGGCCACTCGCAGCACGCCTTCGGAGTCCAGGGCGAAATGCCGATAATCATACTGTGGACAATAACGCGATAGGTGAGCTAATGGGAAACGTGCGTGCCAGCCTGGAATCGAGGATATTCGTCCTGATAGTGGGTCTGCTGTTCATGCTGCTCTCAGCGATCGGCTACCTGCAGATCGTCGGTCAGCAGGCGAATCTGGCGGGCGACAAGATCGAGGAGTATCAGGGCATGTCGAGCATGCTGGCGCTGACCTACACGCCGCTCGCGCGAGAGAACAACCTGTCCCTGTACCATGAGTTCACTACCCGGTTCATGAAGGCCGATCCGGACATCTCCTACGTCGTGATCTCGGACTCGAAGGGGCGGGTGCTCTTCTGTCATGCGCGAAACCCTCGCGCGCCCGAGAGCCGGAACCTCGTCGGAGGCAGGATCACCGGCTTAGTGGAGAGCCTGACACCGCGCGATAAGAAAGAATGCGCGACTTTCCGCGTGCCGGCGATGGTCAAACCGGGGGAGCGCGGCGTGATCACCGTCGGATTCCGCCCGCACTCGATGAACTCGGCGCTCGAATCCATGCGGGCCGCCTTGTTGAGTACGCTCGCGCTCACGCTGCTGGCCGGGCTGCTCGGCGCGATACTCGTCGCGAAGGCGGTCACATCGCCGTTGAGACGACTGACCAAAGCGGCTCACTCCGTCGCGGCCGGCGATCTCGATGTCAGCGTCCCGATCTCATCGAACGATGAGGTAGGCGAGCTTGCGGAATCCTTCAATCGGATGGTTGTGGCGCTGAAGGAAAGCCGCGACAAGCTGATCGAGCGAGCGAACACCGACAGCCTGACCGGGCTCGGCAATCACAGGTATTTCCAGGAGAGCCTGCGCTCGGAGTTGAAGAGAGCCGAGCGGTATCAGCGGCCGTTCGCGGTTCTGATGCTGGACATAGACGACTTCAAGGCATTGAACGACACGCACGGGCATCTGGTCGGCGACGCGGTTCTCCAGACGCTCGCGCACGTACTGGTCGGCTGCACTCGGACCGAGGTGGATCAGGTCGCGCGGTACGGCGGAGAGGAGTTCGGGGTGATACTTCCCGAGACCGACGCCGCCGATGCCTTGGTAGTCGCCGAGCGAATGCGCAGCTCTGTGGAAGACCAGCTCTTCACCGGCAAGGATGGCGAGCAGATCCGCATGACCATCAGCGTTGGAGTGGCCCAGTATCCCGTCCACAGCGCCGAGCCTGAGGGCCTGATCATGGCCGCCGACCTCGCCCTTTACCAGTCGAAGTCGATGGGCAAGAATCGGCGCACCGTGTTCAGCAACGACACGAGGGAGCACAGGAATCGCGATCCGTACAGGCTCTATCTGCTGTTGAATGCGACCGACGCAGGCACCATCGAGGCGATAGCGGCGGCGGTTGACGCGAAGGGACAGAGGTCGCCGGCGTTCTCCAAGGCGATCGTGAACCACGCGGTCGCGGTCGCTCAGGAGCTCGGGTCCTCCGAGGAGGAGCAGAACGACGTTAGGATCGCGAGCCTCCTGCACGACATCGGGAAGCTCGGCATCTCGGACGCCATCCTTAACAAGAAGGGGCCTCTCACCGATGACGAGCGCGAGATGATGAAGAGTCACCCGGCCCTGGGGTACGCAATCGTCCGGAAGTCGCCGCACCTGAAGTCAATGGTCCCGGGAATCCTCTATCACCACGAGCGTTGGGACGGCGCGGGTTATCCCGAAGGACTGAAGGGCGAGGGAATTCCGCTGATCGCGCGGATCATCGCGGTCGTGGACGCCTATCACGCGATGATGACGAAGCGGTCACACACGAAGTCGCTGACTCCCGATGAGGCGAAGGCGGAGCTTCGGCGCGGAGCGGGTACTCAGTTCGACCCGCGGATCGTGGACGTTTTCCTCCGCATCCTCGAGCGCGAGGAGTCCGCAGACCAGGCCGCGTAGGGCCGTTTCAGGTTCCAGGTTTCAGGTTCCAGGTTTCAGGTTCCAGGTTTCAGGTTCCAGGTTGCAGGTTTCGGGTGTCAGGTTGCAGGTTTCAGTTCGCGGTGTTGACAACTTGAGACTTGGAACGTGCAACCTGAGACCCGCCATCCGCACTCAGAAGAGCCCGGAGATCCTGCCTGACGCGTCTATGTCTATGCGCTCGGCGGCGGGCCTCTTCGGGAGGCCCGGCATCGTCATGATGCTCCCCGTGAAGATCACGATGAACCCCGCACCGGCGGAGACTTTCGCGTCCTTCACCGTGATCTGGAATCCGTGCGGACGACCGAGGAGGTTCGGGTTGTCGGAGAACGAGTACTGGGTCTTCGCCATGCAGATCGGGAGGTCGCCGAACCCCAGCTCCTCGAGCTGCTTGATCTTCTTGTCGGCTTCCTCGGTGTAGACGACACCCGCCGCGCCGTAGATCTCGCCCGCGAT
>Ga0315284_10016025_pt1 | contig 10637 bp, 9 predicted proteins | sample YL17G09_16_MG_FD_203696 | JGI IMG/M metagenome (GOLD analysis project Ga0315284, IMG submission 203696) | Sediment microbial communities from Yellowstone Lake, YNP, Wyoming, USA - YL17G09_16 | ecosystem: Environmental > Aquatic > Freshwater > Lake > Sediment | place: USA: Wyoming | collected...
ACCTGGTACTGCAGGAGCGGGCGTTCGCCAACCGGGGGATCGGCTTCGCCTGGAATAGCGTGGTGGAGCGCATCGAGGGGGAGCCGGCGGTGAGCTCGGTGCTACTGCGGGACACCAAGACCGGGGCCACCCGGCCCCAGGAGACCGACGGCGTCTTCATCTACATCGGCACGACCCCCAGCTCCGGCTTCCTGCCCGCGCAAGTGGCCCGGGACGAGCTGGGGTTCGTGATCATCGACCAGTGCCTGGCCACCTCGGTGCCCGGGTTGTTTGCGGCCGGGGACGTGCGGGCGGGGTCGCTGCGGCAGGTGGTGTGCGCGGCGGCAGACGGAGCGCGGGCGGCCGTAAGCGCGCACCGGTGGCTGGAGGGAGGGTAGCCGCCCCCATGTCATTCCGAAGGAGGCTGGCCGCCTGAGGAATCCCGCTCTCCTCTTTGGCAGGGACACGCTGTTGCAGGGCGGAAGAGGGAACAGAAAGTGGCGCAGCCGCCCCACCGCGCTGTCATTCCGAAGGCGGCGGAGCCGCTTGAGGAATCTCGCTCTCCTCTTCTGCAGTCATGCCGACTTACTGCGTCTACATCCTGGCGAGCAAGTCCCGGGCGCTCTATGTCGGCGTGACCAACGACCTCGCGCGCCGGCTGGGCGAGCACCACGCGGGACTCGGCGGATACACCAGTCGCTATGGCATTAACCGCTTGGTGTACTACGAGACGACCTTCGACGTGACCGCCGCGATAACCCGTGAAAAGGAGCTGAAAACCTGGCGGCGGGCGAAGAAGTTGACGCTGATCAACACCGCCAATCCTCGCTGGCAGGACTTGAGCGAGGAGTGGTGAGGGCAGCAGCGCGAGACTCCTCGCCTGCCGCTCCCCCTCTGTCATTCCGAAGGCGGCAGGGCCGCCTGAGGAATCCCGCTCCCCTCTTCTGGTAGGGCCACTCCACTCCGGCAGCAACATAGGAAGGCGAAGAGCGAGACTCCTCGCCTGCCGCCAAAGTCGGCATGGTGTCGGAGTGACAGGGGGGAAGCCCTCCGGCGGTTTGCCCCGCAGGCGGCGCAGACGCCCCCCGCTCTGCCATCACGGTCGAGGGAAGCCCCCCCTCCGTTGTCATTCCGAAGGCGGCGGAGCCGCCTGAGGAATCCCGCTCTCCTCTTGCTCCTCCCCAAACACCTCCGCCTCGAAGCACAGCAGCTCGGCGCCGTTCTGCCCGCGGATCTCGTCGAAGCCGCGCACGTCCCTCTGATGCTCCGTTTGACAAGCGCTATCGTATCTGGTATCACTGAAGCCTGGAAATGGGTACCCGCGAGAAACAGCGGCGCAACATTGAACAAAGCCCACGGCAGGTCCGTTTTGAAGACCTGGATGCGCTGCTGCGGGCCTATGGTTTCCAGGCACGCCAGCCGGGGCGAGGGGGAAGCCACTACTTCTACTACCGCGATCGCCACCTGCTGAGCGTGCCCAAGAGCCACCCGCATCTCAAAGAATACGTGGTGCGGCGGGCGCTTTCCATGATTCAGGAGATCGAGGCCAAGGAGGGCCGGGAAGATGAAGAAAACAGCGGCTAAGGCAGTGGGCGACTACCTGCGCTTGCCTTATACCATCCAGCTTCGCCAATATGACGACGGGACGTTCTTCGCAGAGGTGGCGGAGCTGCCGGGATGTATGACCGAGGCGGACACGGCGGAAGAGGTCTTGGAGATGATCAGAGACGCGATGGCTGGCTGGATTGAGGTGGCTCTATCCGAAGGGCTCGCGATTCCCGAGCCTGCGCCTGAAGCAGAGTATAGCGGTCGGTTCCTGGTGCGCGCTCCCAAGAGCCTGCACCGGGACCTCGTTCGACAAGCCCAAGCCGAAGGCGCAAGCTTGAATCAGTTTGTGGTGACCACGCTCAGCCGCGCCCTCGGGGCGCGAGAGAAACGCGGCAAATATCGGCTTGCTGTCGGCCGCGGCAAGAGAGCTTGAAAGGTCTCCAGTCATTCCGCAGCCCCCGCGCGGTCATTCCTCAGGCGGCGGAGCCGCCTGAGGAATCTCGCTCTCCTCTTGCTCCTCCTCAAACACCTCCGCCTCGAAGCACAGCAGCTCGGCGCCGTTCTGCCAGGCGTCCTCGGGGAGGCCGGCCTTCAGGCAGGTGTGGGCGAGGAATTGCTCCCGGTCCCAGCCCCATTCCAGCGGCACCTGGGGCAGGAGCAGGCCGGAGCGGCCGCCCTGGCGCACCACCAGGCCGTGGCAGCCCACCCGGATATCCTCCACCCGGTCCACCGGCTGCAGCGGGGTGAGCACGGAAATCTCCACGCTCAGGCTGTCCAGCTCGTCGGGGGCCACGGGGGGGAAGCGGGGGTCCCCGATAGCCGCCGCGGCGGCGGCCCGGGCCACCGTCTGGTAGAGGGGGAAGCGGGGGTCCAGGTAGCCGATGCAGCCGCGCAGGCGGCCGGCCTGCTTGAGGGTGACGAAGGCGCCCCGGAGCTCGGCGAGGGCGGGGTCCGGGGGGGCAGGGGGCTCCTGGGAACGGCCGCGGGCGGCCGCGCCGACCGCCAGGCGGGCGGTCAGCAGCAGCTCCTGGCGCTGTTGGTCGCTATAGGCCATCATTTCCTCCTCGGCGCCGCCACAGGCGCACCAGCCCCAGCCCGCAGGCGGCGCCCACCAGGTCCGCCAGCCAGTCCCGGGGGTCGGCCTGGCGCAGCGGTACGAATCTTTGATGCAGCTCGTCCAGCGCTCCCCAGCCGGCAGCCAGGCCGAGCACCGCGGCGCCAGAGCCGCGGGGCCCGACCGCCCGGGCCGCGAGCAGCCCCAGCACCAGGTAGACCACAGCATGGGCCAGCTTGTCCGGAATCTCCCACCCCACGCTCAGCACATCGCCCGGCTGGGCGGAGAGCAGCCAGATCAGCGCCATCCAGGCGGCCAGCGGGCCCCAGCGGCCCAGCCGGCCCCTCACCGCGGGCCCACCTTCTCCAGGAACTCGGCCTCGGTGAGGGTGGGCACCCCCAGCTCCCGCGCCTGGTCGTACTTGGACCCCGGGGACTCCCCGACCACCACGAAATCGGTCTTGCGGCTGACGCTGGAGGCGGCCTTGCCGCCCTGGCGCTCCACCAGGGCCTCCGCCTCCTCCCGGGGGAGCTCCTGCAGGGCCCCGGTGAAGACCACCGTCTTGGCGGTGAAGAAGCCCGGCGCGGCGGCAGCGGCCGGCGCCTGCGGCTGCACCCCCGCCTCCCGCAGCTTCTCCAGCAGCCGCTGGGTCTGCTCCTGGCGGAAGAAGACGTGGATGCTCCCCGCGATCACCGGGCCGATGCCGGGGGTGTCCGCCAGCTCCTGCTCGCCGGCCTGGGCGAGGGCTTCCAGGCTGCCGAAGCGCGCGGCCAGCAGGCCGGCCACGTGCTCGCCCACGTGCCGGATGCCCAGGGCGTAGATCAGCCGGTCCAGGGGCCGGGCTTTGCTCTCGGTGATGGCGGCCAGGATGTTGGCGGCCGACTTCTCGGCGAAGCGCTCCAGGGCGAGCAGGTCCTGCCTGGTGAGCGCATAGAGGTCGGCCGCATCGCGCACCCGGCCGGACGCCACCAGCTGGGTGACCAGGGCCGGGCCCAGGCCCTCGATGTCCATGGCACGGCGGCTGCCCCAGTGCAGCAGGTGCTCGACGAGCTGGGCGGGACAGGCCACGCCAGTGCAGCGGCTGACCGCCTCACCGGGCTCGCGCACCACCTGGGAGCCGCACACCGGGCAGTGAGTGGGCATGGCGAACTCCCGCTCCCGGCCGGTGCGCTTGCTCTTGATCACGGCCACCACTTCCGGGATCACCTCCCCGGCTTTCTGCACCACCACGGTGTCCCCGATGCGCACGTCCTTGCGCCGAATCTCGTCCTCGTTGTGCAGGGTGGCCCGGCTGACGGTGGAGCCGGAGATGCGCACCGGGTCCATGATCGCCACCGGGGTGAGGGCGCCGGTGCGGCCGACGTGGACCTGGATATCCCGCACCACGGTGTTCTCCTGCTCCGGCGGATACTTGTAGGCGATAGCCCAGCGTGGGCTGCGGGCGACGCTGCCCAGGCTCTCCTCGAGGCTCACGTCATCCACCTTGACCACCACCCCGTCGGTCTCGAAGGGGAGGGAATGGCGGGCCTCCTGCCAGTAGTCACAGAACTCCTGCACCGCCTCCACCCCCTGCCGGCGCTCGGCATGGGGGCTGACCTTGAACCCCAGGCCCTCCAGGTACTGCAGGCGGTCCCAGTGGGTGGCAAAGGCGGCCCCTTCCGCCGCGCCCACGCCGTGCACGATCAGATCCAGCCGGCGGCGGGCGGTGATGCGGGAATCAAGCTGGCGCACGGAGCCCGCCGCCGCGTTCCGGGCGTTGGCGAACAGGGGCAGCCCCTCCTCCTCCCGCTCCTGGTTGATGCGGGCGAACTCCCGCTTGCCCAGGTACACCTCTCCCCGCACCTCGATCAGCGCCGGCCAGCCTGCAGACTCGCCCAGCAGGGTCAGGGGCACGCTGTAGATGGTGCGCAGGTTCTGGGTGACGTCCTCCCCGGTGAGCCCGTCCCCGCGGGTGGCTCCCCGCACCAGGCGGCCGCGCTCATAGAGCAGGGAGACGGCCAGCCCGTCCACCTTGAGCTCCACCACGTAGTCCAGGGGGTCGGCAGCCGGCAGGGAGAGCATGCGCTTGATACGCTGGTCGAAGGCAGTGAGCTCCTCGGTGCCGAAGGCGTTGGCCAGGCTGAGCATGGGGGTGAGGTGGGCGACAGTGGCGAAGGCCTCCAGGGGCGCGGCCCCCACCCGCTGGGTGGGGGAATCGGGGCTCTGCAGGACGGGGTAGGCCTCCTCCAGCCGCGCCAGCTCGGCCAGCAGCCGGTCGTACTCGGCGTCGGAGATCTCCGGCTGATCGAGCACGTAGTAGCGGTGGTTGTGGTAGTTGATGAGCCGGCGCAGCTCCTCCACGCGCTCCCTGATCTCGGGAGTGGGCTGGTCAGCCATGATCCACCTCAGAGTCTCGAGAGCTTGGCGTACCCCACCTGCAGCACCTTCACCCCCTGGCCGGCGAAGGCCACGGTGACCTTGGCGGCGTCGCCCTCACCCACGCAGTTTACCACAATCCCGGGGCCGAACTGGGGGTGGCGGACCTTGTCCCCGGCCCGGTAGGGGGTGGCGGGAGCGGCGGCGTCATCCAGGATCTCCTGGGCGGCCTCGGTGTGGCGGGTATCGGCCTGCTCCCAGGTGATGGCCCGGGTGGTGGTAGAGAGCTGGCGACCGGTGACGAGCTCCTCGGGGATATCGCGCAGGAAGCGGCTGATCTGGGAGCGCTGCGTCTGGCCGTAAAGCTGGCGGGTGGCGGCCCAGGTGAAGTGCAGCTCCTCCTGGGCGCGGGTGATGCCCACGTAGCACAGCCGGCGCTCCTCCTCCAGCTCCTTGGGGTCGGCCTCCCAGATGGCGCGGCCGATGGGGAAGACGCCCTCCTCCAGGCCGGTGACAAACACCACCGGGAACTCCAGCCCCTTGGCCGCGTGCAGGGTCATCAGCACCACCGCGTCCTCGCCGCTGCGCAGCCGGTCCAGGTCGGAGACGAGCGCTACCTGCTCCAGGAAGCTGGCCAGGGTGGGGCTGTCTGCCGAGGATTCGAACTCCCGGGTGGCGGAGAGCAGCTCGTTCACGTTCTCCAGGCGGGTGCGCGCCTGGATGCTGCGGTCCTCGGCCAGCCACCGCCGGTAGCCGCTGCCCTCGATCACCGCTTCGGTGAGCTGGGTGACGCCGAGCTCGTCCCGCTGGGCGACGAGCGACCCCAGCAGTTGGGCGAGCCCCAGCACGGCCTCCTGGGTGCGGGTGGGCAGGTCCAGGTGCTGCGCGTGGGACATCACCTCCAGCATGCCCAGGTTGCGCTCGCCAGCGGCCTCCCCCAGCTTGTTCACGGTCACCGTGCCGATCCCCCGCGGGGGAAGGTTGATGATCCGGCGCAGGCTGACGGAGTCGGCGGGGTTGTTCACTACCCGCAGGTAGGCGAGCACGTCCTTGATCTCCGCGCGGGCGTAGAACTGCACGCCCCCCACCATGCGGTAGGGAATGCCCATCCCGAGCAGCACCTTCTCCAGCACCCGGCTCTGGGCGTTCACCCGGTAGAGCACCGCGAAATCACCGTAGCCGCGGCCCTGGCGCACGGCCTGGGAAACCAGGCTGGCAATGTAGGACGCTTCCTCGTGCTCGTCCGGAGCCTGGTAGCACTCGGGCCGCGCGCCTCCCTGGCGGCTGGTCCACAGCTTCTTGTCCCGGCGCTGCTGGTTGTGCCGAATCACCGACCAGGCCACCTCCAGGATGGGGGCGCTGGAGCGGTAGTTCTGCTCCAGCTTGATCACCTTGGCATCGGGGTAGTCGTGCTCGAACTGGAGAATGATCCGCATCTCGGCGCCCCGCCAGCCGTAGATGGACTGGTCGTCATCCCCCACCACGCACAGGTTGCGGCGGCCGTCCGCGAGTAGGCGCACCAGCCGGTACTGGGCGTGGTTGATGTCCTGGTACTCGTCCACCAGCACGTGGTGGAAGCGGTCGCGATACTGCTGCTGCAGCTCGGGGACCTCCAGCAGCTCCACCGCCTTCATGATCAGGTCGTCGAAATCCAGGGCGTTGTTCTCGGCCAGCTTGTGCTGGTAGCGGCTGTAGACCCGGCCCACCACCTGCTGGTACTTGGTCACCGCTTGCTGCTGGTAGTCGCGGGGGCCCACCAGCTCGTTCTTGGCGCGGCCGATCTCCGCCAGGAGCTGGGCGGGGGGGAAGTTGGTGGCATCTATGCCCAGCTCTTTCAGGCAATCCTTGGCCAGCACCACCTGGTCGTCTGTGTCGAAGATGGTGAAGTCAGTCTGCACCCGCACCTGGGGACCGTCGCGCCGGAGCATGCGGGCGCACATGCTGTGGAAGGTGCCCACCCACAGGTCGCGGCCCACCCCGCCCAGCAGCCGCTCTAGGCGCTCCTTCATCTCGCCCGCGGCCTTGTTGGTGAAGGTGACCGCGAGCAGGTTGCGGACAGGGACCTCCCGGCGGCGCACCAGGTAGGCGATGCGGTGGGTGAGCACCCGCGTCTTGCCACTGCCCGCGCCGGCGAACACCAGCAGCGGGCCGTCGCCGTGGGTCACCGCCTCACGCTGGGGCTCGTTGAGGCTGCCAAGAATAGGGTCAGATTCGTCGTGAATCGGCATAAAGTAGGATCAAAAAAGCAGAATCTTACCACGATTCTACCAAAACCGCGCCCCCCGGTCAAAGCTGCCGGCGGCAGGGCAGGGGCTGCTGGTCAAGGTAACCGGCAGCCGGTATCATGTTGGCGCGGTCCCGAGGTGGGTGATGAGACGATGGCTGGGCGAGCACTGGCCGCTGCTGGCCGGGATGGGGGTGTGCTGGGGCACCCTGGCGGTACTGGTGGCGATGGCGGTGAGCCGCAACCAGGGCCACTGGGTGTATGGGCTGGATGACGCCTATATCCACATGGCGATCGCGAAGCACCTGGTGCAGCACGGGGTGTGGGGGGTGACTCCCTATGCCTTCAGCTCGGCGGCTTCCTCGCTGCTGTGGCCCCTGCTCCTGGCCCTGTGCTACCTGGTAACGGGGGTGGGCGAGCTGGCCCCCCTGGTGCTCAACCTGGCGGCGGTGACGGGGCTGTTGGTGATGGTGTACCGGCTGGGCCGGGAGCGGCTGCCGGGGTGGGCGGGGCTAGCGGTGGTGCTGGGGGTGACGTTTGGGGCGGGGCTGCCGGCGGTGACCCTGACCGGCATGGAGCACGTGCTGCAGGCGCTGCTGGCGCTGGCCTGGTGCTGGCTGGCGGCGAGGGCGGTGGCGACCAAGGAGGCGGGCCTCGGCGGGCCCACGGTGGGGCTGCTGGCGCTGGCCCCGCTGGTGACCATGGCGCGCTACGAGGGGGGGTTCCTGGTGGCGGCGGCGGCGCTGCTGTTGGCATTGCGGCGGCGCTGGCTGCCGGCGCTGGCAGTGGCCGGGCTGGCCGCGCTGCCGCTGGCGGTGTACGGGCGCATCTCCTTTGCCCACGGCTGGTCCTGGTTCCCGAGCTCCGTGCTGCTGAAGGGCCTGCTTTACCAGCCACCCTACCAGGGGGTGGTAGGGTTGGTCGTCTCCCGGCTGGGGATGAGCCGGCTGTCGCTGCTGACGGGGGCTGCCCTGGCGGTCTACCTGGCCCGAGGGCTGCGCAGCCGCCGCTGGTGGGAGCCGGAGCAGGCCCTGCTGCTGCTGTTCGGGGTGGCGGCGCTGGGGCACCTGCTCTGCATCCCGGAGGGGGAGCTGCGCTATGAGACCTACCTGGCGGTGGTCGGGCTGGCGGCGGTGCCGCTGAATCTATTCGGCCTGCTGCAGGAGATCGGCGGGTGGGCGGGGCGCCGGCCGGTGGCAGGCGGGGCCGCGGTGCTGGGGCTGGCGCTGCTGGCGGTGCTACCCTCGCCGGAGCGGGCGGCGAGCATCGGCACGGCGGTGATCGCCAGCACCAACATCTACCAGCAGCAGTATCAGATGGGCCGGTTCCTCCGCCGCTACTACCAGGGGCAGGGGGTGGCCGCCAACGACATCGGGGCCATAGACTACCTGGCGGACCTGCGGCTGGTGGATGTGTGGGGCCTGGGCACGCGGGAGGTGGCGGCGGCGCGGCTGGCCGAGGGGTATTCATCGCCGGTGGTGGAGGGGCTGGCGCGGGCGCAAGGGGTGCGCGTGGCCATCCTTTACTACGAGTGGTTCGAGCCGTTGCTCCCCAGGCAATGGGTGGCGGTGGGCACCTGGACGATTCCCAACAATGTGGCCTGCGGGCGGGAGACGGTCACCTTCCTGGCGACCGACCCGCAAGCGGCCCGGGAGCTGGGCGAGCATCTGGCCGACTTTGCGGGGGAGCTCCCGGCCGAGGTGCGCCAAGAGATCGGGGAAAGCGGGGGACGCCTTTTCCCTGAGGAAGGATAGCATAAGCGAACGGTACCGGTACCCGCTGGCGATCCGGTTTGTGAGCTAGGGCATACAGAACGGAAACAGGCGCCCTCCCTCGGCCCAGGGAGCGGCGCCGCCTTTTTTGCCTAGCGGGTCTGCTCCAGGCGGAGCAGGCAGAAGACGACCACCGCCAGGACGGCGGACCAGGACAGGATCATCATCACCAGGGCTTCAGGCGACACTGGTACGCTGGCAACGGGCGGGCGGGCAGGAAACCGGGAGCAGGCGCAGGATAGGTAGGGCATGGCCACCCACTCGGAGCGCGCGCAACTGGCGCTGGACACCATCTGGCAGCGGCCCACGGTGGGCATCCCCACCTGGACGCTGTTCCTCATGGAGCACGCCCACATCGAGCGGCTGGCGGGCGCGCCCCCGGGCGAGTACCGGCGCCACCCGGAGCCCACCTACCTGGCCTGCCAGCGGGCGCTCGGCGCCTGCCTGGTGGACCAGTTCATCCCGGAGAACCCGCTCACCATGGGGGACCAGGGGTTCGAGCAGGCGGAGCTCGGGGCGACCACCGGGGCGAGGGAGATCGTGCGGGACGGAATGGTGATTGATTCCCCGGAGGTGGTGGTGGCCCACCTGGAGCAGGTGAGCTTCCCCCGCCTGCGCCAGGCGATCGGGGAGCTCGACCACGGGGCCCGGGTGGAGGCGATCATCGCCCAGGAGGCGGCGCTGCAGGCGCGGGTGGGGCCGGACCTGCTCAAGAGCGGGCATGGGTTCGTGGTCTTTCCGGCGCTGGATTTCGGGACTTACGGGTACGAGCACTACTTCACGGCCTATGCCCTGTACCCGGAGGTGATGGAGCGGCATTTCTCCCTGCAGGCCGACCTGGCGCTGCTGCACAACCGGGCGGCAGCGGAGGCGCACATGCGGGCCAAGTTGCCGCCCATGCACCGGCTGGACCACGACATGGCGGACAGCCGGGGGACGCTGGTGAATGTGAAGAGCCTGGACCGGCTGTGGTTCCCGCATTTCGCCCGCTGCCTGGAGCCGCTGCTCGGGACGCCGGTGCGGCTGATCTGGCACTGTGACGGCAACCTGATGGAGATGGTGCCGCGGCTGCTGGAGGTGGGGCTGCGGGGGTTCCAGGGGTTCCAGTACGAGCACGGGATGGATTACGAGCGCATCTGCCGGATGAAGACCAGGGAGGGGGAGGCGCCGATCATCGTGGCCGGGGTGTCGGTAAGCCGCACCCTGCCTCAGGGCTCCCCGCAGGAGGTGAAGCGGGAGCTGGACTGGCTGGTGGCGGCGGGGCCGCGCCGGGGGCTGTTCCTGGGCGGGTCGAGCTCGATCACCCCGGGCGTGCCCTGGGAGAATATCCGCACCCTGGTAGAGGGGCTGCACTACTACCGGGAGCGGGGGAGGGGATAGGGGGGGCCTGGTGAGGTGGAGGGCCCTCGGTTACTCGTATCCGGGCGTGGGAGAGTGCGGGGGGCAGGGGCGAGAATAAGAGCGCGCAGAGTGAGCCAGAGGAGGCCGCAGATGGCGCGAGAGCGGGCGAAGTACGGGGCGGCGGCGGTGGCGGGATGGGCGGGGCAGCTCCCCAACCCCTTCCCGCGGGCGATCGGGGTCAATGCCGCCAAGTACCTGCAGGAGGTGATCGAGAGCGGGCTGACGGTGGACATGACCGGGCGGTTCGAGCAGGCGTTCGCCCGGGAGATGGGGATGCGCCACTGCATCGCCACCCCGGGATGCA
>Ga0315284_10016026_pt1 | contig 10637 bp, 7 predicted proteins | sample YL17G09_16_MG_FD_203696 | JGI IMG/M metagenome (GOLD analysis project Ga0315284, IMG submission 203696) | Sediment microbial communities from Yellowstone Lake, YNP, Wyoming, USA - YL17G09_16 | ecosystem: Environmental > Aquatic > Freshwater > Lake > Sediment | place: USA: Wyoming | collected...
TCCATGAGGTTGCGGTAAAGTCCCTCGCGCCCGGGGTCGGCCGCGATGGCCTTCTCCACATAGCGAAGCGCCTCGGAGTGCTTGCACCTCCCCAGGTATTCGTTCGAGATGTCCTGCAGGAGCTCGAGGTATTCTTCTTTTAACCTATCCCGTTCGCTGCGGCACCAGTCCTCGTACAGGTCCTCCTCCAGGAAGTCCCCCCGGTAGAGACCCTCCGCCTCGTGCAGGGCCTCGAGGCAGAGATCGTGGTTCCCCGCGGCTTTCGCGTCCTTCGCCTCGGAGATCTTGTTGCGGTAAAGCTCGGCGTCTACCCATCCGCCGCCGCCGACCTCGAGGTAGAGGGACTCCCCGCTGGATATGATATATGCGGATTTGCCCCTGGGGGCCGCGGGCTCCAGGGTCTTCCTCAGGGAGGTCAGTGCCATGTTCAGGTTCTTCGAGGAGCGCTCCGGATCGCTATCCGGCCACAGCAACTCCATGAGCACCTCGCGGGGGACGAGGCGCTTCTCCCGATTGGCCGCCATGTGCTTGAGCACGGCCAGGGCCTTCTTGCTCTTCCACTCCCCCTCCGCTATCCTCTCCTCCCCCCTCATCACCTCGAAGGGCCCGAGCATGCTTATCCTCAAGGGCCTGGCCGCCTCCCTGGAGATGGCCTCCGCGAGCTCCCGCGCCTTCTCCCCCACCCCGGGATCCCCGCTCTTCTCCGGCCCCTGGAGGTAGGGAAGGGAATCGGCCCCCATGACCTCGAAGGCGCAGCTCCAGTAGTCGAGGTGCTCTCCCCGGGCAAACATCTCACCCACGAGGGGGAGGAGGGTCTCCGCGGGTTCCTCGCCGTTGACCATGCCCAGCCAGAAGCCCTTCCATGCGATTAAGCCGCCCTCCGCTGCGCTCACTTCCTCCAGAGCCTCGCTTGCCTCTTTTTTCCTTCCTGAGGCCAGCTCCAGCAGGGCAAGGAGGAGTTGGGCGGGAACGGTGAGGAGTCCTGCACCAGTGCTTCTCAGGGATTCAGCCGTGGCCTTCACCTCTTCCCTGGCCGCCTCCAAGCCCAGTTCCTCCCGGGATAACCAGGTCATAATCAATCCGGCTAACATCTCCACGCCCGGGTACTTCATCTCCCCGGCTATGCGCTCGGCTGCCGCGTAGTGTTCGCGGGCATTGGACCTATCGCCGCATAGCATATATACCTCCGCCACGGTAGACTCCAGAAACAAGGTCAAAGAACCCGCCCCGTACTCCCCCGGGGAGAAGCAGGCTCCCGCGACTTCCTTCAGGGCCGCCTCACGGTCGCCCATGAAGACCAGGGCGTAGGCCTTGGCGGAGCGATTGAGCAGGGTAAAGACGGTCTCCTGGGCCAGGTTCGCACAGGCCGCCAAGCCTTTTTCCGCGTATTGCAGCGCCTCGACAAAGCGGCCAAGCTTGCACAGCGCCATGGATAGGAATTGATAGTAGTAAGCCAAACCGAACTTCTCATCTATGATTTCGCAGAGGCGGCAGGCCTTCGTCATTATCTCGCAGGTCTGTGTATGGTCGCCCCTCAAGTAAGGCATCCAGGCACAGAAGTACAGGGTCCTAGCCCTGACGGCCTCGTCTGCGACCTCATCCGCGTGAGCCATGGCCTCCGCCCAGAATTGATGCGCCAGCTCCGGTGATCCCCCCTGCATCGCCATGAGACTCACGAAAGCGCTCGCCTCACACCAGTTAGGTGACCCCGCGGAGGCCATCTCCCTTACCTTTTCCATCAACTCCCAGCTCTCCTCGGCTCTTCCGCCAAGCGTGGTCATGAGCCTGGCGATATTCAAAAGGGCCAGGGCCTGCCTTTCCACCTCTCCCGCCTCCTCGAACAGCAATGCCGCCCTGCGGTAACCCTCGATCGCCTTCTCGTAGTCACCTGCGAAATCCGAGATCCTGGCAAGGAAAAATACGAGCATCGGGTGCTCGTTAAGCGTTTCCTCCGGCAAGAGGTTCATATGGCGGTCCGCAACGGTCAAGCGTTGTTCGGTAAACAGCCCGGGGGTTATCACCTCTAGTATCCCGGCGGCCCTGTCGTGATCGCCCGCCTCCACGTAGTGTTGCAGCGCCTGCTCCACCTCGCCGCGCTTCTCCCACAGGGTGGCCGCCCGGCGGTTGAGTTCGCCTTTCTCTTCCGGGGACAGCCTCTCCGAGAGGGTCTCGAGGAGGAAGGTTCTCAAGAGATGGTGGTAGCGGTACCACTCTCCCCTCCCATCCAGGGGTATGGTGAACAACCTCTCGTGGGTGAGGTAGGTGAGGATGCTCCCCGAGTCATCTATCCCCAGCATTTCATCGCAGAACGCGGGGTTCATGCGGTTAAGAACGGAGGTCTTTACCAGGAACTCCTTGACAGTATCGGTCTGGTTCGCGTAAACGACCCTGGAGAGATATTCCGACAACCTCGCTGGGGCGTCCTCAAATCCCCGCATAGCTTCCTCCATCTCGTCCTCACCCTTGCCCTTGAAGGCGAGGTGGAAGAGGACCAGGCCCGATACCCACCCCTCGGTGAGCTGGGAGAGCGCTTCAAGGTGCTCGCTGCTCAAGGGCCTGTTGAAGACATCCGCAAAGAGCATACCCGCCTCATCGTGGGAGAAACAGAGGTCCTCCTCGGTGATCTCAACCAGCTCCCGACGGGCCGCGAGTTCGGATAGATCGAGGTTGGGCCTGGAGCGCGAAAGGACGATGAAGTGGATGTTCGGAGGCTGATGTTCCAGGATGCATTCCAGGGCCTCGGTTATGGGAGAACTATCGTTTACGTGATGGAAGTCGTCCAGAACTATGAAATATTCCTCCTTTATCTGCTCCTCCATCTCGGATATGAGGGTGGAAAGGATGGCCCTGCTCTCCTTCGTGACGTTCTCGGCGAATTGCAGGCTGCGCAAGGTCCTCTCCCCGAATCCCCCATATTCCTTCCCTATCCCCGCCACCAGATAAGCGATGAAGGCAGACAGGTCCTGGTCCGTCTCCTCCAGTTGGTACCAGACCGAGGGGGCCTTTTGAGCGGCAAGAAAGGCGGCGGCCAGGGTGCTCTTGCCGTAGCCGGCACCGGCGACCATGGTGGTCAGCCTGGCGGTTCTCGTGGCATCGAGAGCACGCAGAAGCCCGTCCCTGGCCACGATTGCCGGCAATCTTGGAGGGTAGAGCTTGGTCTTTAAAATGGCGGCAACTGCGTCGCCCGCACTCATTACGAAATCCCCCGTTTGCATGAGTGATGAGGACTGTCAATTAGAGGTTAGCATATAGACCCTCGGGAGTCATGGAGCGAGACGTGAAAGATGCGTTATAAAGACCGGAGGTGGGATGCGAACCCGCGAGCCCGCGAAGGCTAATGGGTTTCAAGGCAATCCATCTTAGGGATGGCCTTATTTATGACCATATGGTCCTATTTATAGACATATGGTCTTTTTCATGCTAACATCAAGGCATGAGGTTTCATGAGCCCTTGGACGATATATTAGGCAACAGAACGCAGATCAAGCTCTTGAGGCTCCTCTCCAGAACGAGAAGCGCGCATACGGGAAGGGAGCTGGCGAGACTGATCGACCTGTCTCATAATTCAACCCGTTATGCCCTGGATGAACTCGAGCGCAATGGCCTAATCGTTAAGCAGCAGGCCGGTAGATCCAACCTGTATTCTCTGGACGAAGATAACATCATCTTCACGGAGATCTTATCCCCCGCGTTCAAGCTCGAGGAAGACCTGCTCGGGGAGGTCGCAAGAATATTCTCGGATAAGTTGGGTGAAGACCTGGTGGCCACAATCTTATTCGGCAGCGTCGCAAAGGGTGAGGAACATCCAAACAGCGATATAGACCTGGTCCTGGTGTTTGGAGATGAGGTCAACCCCGCAGATAGGGAAGACGAGGTCGCAGAGGCATCTTTACAGGTCGCTAAATTGTTCGGCAATCAAGTATCGACGATCTTGCTCAAGAATACGGATTTCGAACGCAAGAAAAATGCCAGACGTGGCTTATGGAGGGAAATAGCAGAAACAGGTCTTTCTATAGGTCCTTGACAGGAGATCAAGAGCTTATGGTTAAAGAGCCGCAGACGAAACGCACCGATAAATCAAAGGCTGGCACTTTCTGGGATAGGGCCCAGCAATGTGCGGCTGCGATGAACGATGCGCTGCAAAGGGGTCACTGGGAAGCGGCAGGCATTAACGCGGTGCACTCTGCGATATCCGCAAATGACGCGGTCCTCGTCGCTCTACGCGGGATAAGGCCGGCGAGTAAGGATCACAAAGATGCGGTCAGGATCCTGCAATCTCAATTCAAGGAAGAAGACGCGCAAGGCGCGGCCAAACGGCTTGGAACCATTATCTCCAAGAAGAGCCGCGTCGAGTACGAACAAAAGCGAATGACAGAGAAGGAAGCGCGAGAGATCGCCTTGGATGCGCAAAGGTTTATCGATTGGGCAAAGGCACGTTTGCCCACCAGTATTTAATATGTGGCCTTCATCTGCTTGTATACCATCCGGCCCTGGACGCGAACCCAGCCACGGCAGCCGCTAATAACGATTAATGTATTTATGGTGGCGGAGGGGGCGGGATTCGAACCCGCGAGCCCGCGAAGGCTAATGGTTTTCAAGGCACATGCGCTTTATCCCATCGCTCGCTCCTTTTATTGATATGTTGGGGTTATATACTATTACCAAAATAGTATATACTTTAACCATCGTAGTATATACTCCTGCTTGAGCACGAGGAGGCTTAAAGTGAACACCTCTACTATTTCAGCGAAGGGATGGGTGGTTATTCCCAAGGAGCTGAGAGAACGTTTCGGGTTGAAGAAGGGCGACAAGGTGCATTTCATCGAGTATGGAGGCACCATCGCCGTGGTGCCCATTTCTAAAAACGTTATAAAGGAATCAGCCGGCATGTTGAAGGGTGATAAATCTCTTATTTCAGCGCTCTTGAAGTCGAGACAAGAGGATACCGCAAAAGGGAGGTAGGCCTTGGCCAAACTCGAGCACAAGCGCCTAGTTCTAGATAGCTTCGCACTCATCGCCTACTTCGAGGGAGAGAACGGACAGGAGCTGGTAACCGGGTTATTCGAACGAGCAATAAAAGGTGGATGCGAACTCTTCCTGAGCGTAGTAAACCTGGGAGAGATCGCATATATTGTGGAAAGGGAAAGAGGTCTTCCCAAGGCACAAGAGACATTGGCGCGTATCGACGAACTTCCCATATCCATCAGCGAGGTCGACCGTAATCTCGCACTCTCCGCCGCTCATTTAAAAGCTAACTATTCCATTGCTTATGCCGATTGCTTCGCGGCCGCGCTTGCTCAAAGTAAAGACGCGGCCCTGGTCACTGGCGATCCCGAGTTCAAGAACGCCGGAGTGGATGCCCTGATTCCGATTGTCTGGCTTTCCTAGCTGGATCGGTGTGGCAGCCTTCATATAATGGGCAATCTGCCCCTTATAGGGCTAGCCGCCCGCTATACCTTCCTATAGAAGCAAGGCAACTTTCTCCGAACAACCCTTTAACCAGTCATTATTATGGCGGAGGGGGCGGGATTCGAACCCGCGAGCCATTGCTGGCTAATGGTTTTCAAGTACTCTCTCCCGATATTATGGTAAATCCTGGTATTTCTGCGAGTCATTATCCTGCATATTTATAAATATCACCATTTTGTTTTAGCGACATTTCGCGATACTTAGCGCTGAAATGGGCCCAAAATGGGCATTGCCAGTTTGACTCCTGCCTCTGAGGTCAAGCACAAGCTTCATCTTCCTTCTGCCGCCCTGGTCGTGACCCCGGACCAGCTGGCGCAGGAGACTCCCTCCTCCAGTGCGGCCGCATGCAGCCTACTCATCTGTTCCTCGCGCAGCAAGCCAGCGCCGGCAAGGGAGTAGGGCTTTCCCAGCCGCCCGTATTTCGCCTCGCAGGTGTTGTTGAAGGCCAGCAGGTCGTAGCGCTCGGCGTTGGGCAGCTTCTCCGCGATAAAGCGGGCGATGGCGCGGATGTTCTCCTCCGTATCCGTGTAGCCGGGGATGACGGGAGTGCGCACCCATAGGGGTTTGCCCGTCTCCGCCAACCATTCAACGTTTGCCAATACGCGCGCGAGGTCGACCCCGGTGTATTCCTTGTGCAGGGCGTGATCCATGATCTTGAGGTCGTAGAGGACGAGGTCGGCCGGGTCCACCAGCGCGCGGAAGCGCTCGGGGAGAAGGCTGCCGCAGGTGTCCACGGCCACGTGTATCCCCTCCTGCTTGAGACTGGCCATGAGGGCCAGGCTGAACAGCAGTTGCATGCCGGGCTCGCCCCCCGAGAGGGTCACCCCTCCCCCCGACTTCTCGTAGAAGACGCGGTCGCGCAGGGCCTCGCTCGCCACGTCCTCCAGGGTGCGCGCCTTGCCGATGACCTCCAGCGCCGCGGCCGGACATGCTTCCTCGCACTTGCCGCAGGCGTCGCAGGCCTCGCGGTCGATGACCATGCCCTGCGGTGTGAGGGTGAGGGCATCGCGCGGGCATGCGGCAAGGCAATCCCGGTCCCCGATACAACGCAACGCGTACCACACCAGCTCGGGGGGGGGCGACATGCCCTCCGGGTTGTGGCACCAGGGGCAACGCATGGGGCATCCCTTGAGGAAGACGGTGGTGCGGATACCCGGGCCGTCCTCGGTGGAGTGACGCTGGACGTTGAAGATGACCCCGGTAAGAGTCCCGGCTTCAGCGACTCCAGGGTCGGTGAGATGAACGGGCAATGGCCTCCTCCTTTTATACGAAGCATCTCCCGCGGTTGATCGTCGCTATAGGCTCTTGCGTGAAGAGCGGACCTTGAGACTATTGGTGAGGAAGCGCGGACCATACTTAGCCAGGTATGAAGGCCATCCCTTCGGCGGCGCCTTGTAGCCGGGTACCGCCTGCATACTGATGCTCCCATTCGGGCAGGCGACCGCGCAGAGCCCGCAGCCTATGCAGCGGTGCGGCTCATGGAGGGGGCGCTTCGCCTCGCCTTCATCCACTGAGACCAGAGCTTTCATCTGGCAGGCAGCGGCACACTTCCCGCACTTCTTGCACTTGCTTTCGTCGACGCGCGGCATGAAGTGGGGAGGGGCGATGAAGCCCGGCGCGTTGAACTGTGAGATCGTCCGCAGCGCCCCGCAGCAGCAGGCGCAACAGGAGCAGATATTGCCGAACAACCTGCCGCTCTCCTCGTTCATCGTATAGCAGATCAGCCCCTGCTTCTCCGCTTCGCGCTTGATGTCGAGGATCTCCTGCCGCGTCGCGGTCCTCATCTTCCCTTGCGAAACCAGGTACGGAGCCGCCTCGCCCATTATCGCGCACGTCTCCAGCATCTTCCCGCAACCCTCGTCCAACAGCTGTTTCGTCAGGCGGCAACTGCAGTTGCTCACCGCGAAATCCTTGTAGCGGTCTAGTATCACTTCGAGCTTGTCCGAGGGGTAGGCCATGGGGTTACCCTCTATCGACTCGCCGACCGGGAGGTAGCGAACTCCATCGACGGGCTTGTTGAAGAAATCGGGTAGATAGCCCGTGTTGATCAGTGCCTCGTAGAGCTCCGCGAAACGCTTGTGCCAGGGGGTGGCCGCCCCGGGGTCGGTCAACGTCATGACCAGTTCAAAAGTCCCCGGCAGGATGGGCATCATCGAGTAGAGCTCCCGCGGGCCGTTTCCCACCGAGGCGAGCACGAACTTCTCATGGGCCAGGCGGGCCATTATCTCGTTCACCTCCGGCAGCGTCCGTCCGCTGGCCTTGGCCAGCCCCCCGGCCGTCCGGGCCCGCAGGGGCTTGAGGTGCCGCGCCACCTCGGCCTCTTCCTCGGTGAACATGTGCTTTACCAGCGCCACCAGCTCGTCGCACAGCGGCGGGCCCACAAGGAACGGGCTCGAGTAGTGCTTCGCCACCTCGAGGTGCGCGCTCGATACCCCCGCGTAGCCACCTGTCAGAATCGTCTTGCTCATTTGACTCCTCCCCTCTTTGCGAGCTACAGCGGTCCTTCACAGCTGCTCGAACTCGGTACGGGCGATGATGTCGTCCTGGATCTCCCTGGGAAGCTCGACGAAGCGGGCGGAATAACCCGAGACCTTTACCGTCAGGTCGGGGTATTTCTCCGGGTGCTCCTGGGCGTCCTGTAACTTCGCTTTGTCGAGCGGATTGAACTGAACATGCCTGCCCCCCATGACGAAATAGGCTTCGATAAGCGCGGTGAGCTTGTCTATGTCCCCCTCGGACTTGATCGTCAAGGGGTTGAGATTCATGTTGAAGGCCGTCCCGATGCCATAGTCCGCCTTGCAGCCCAAGGCGCCTGATCGCATCAGCGCCGTCGCCCCCGACACTTCCGTACCGTTCACCGCCGACATCCCGTTAGAGACTGCATCCAGTGCCTGGCGGCCGTCCGGCGTGGCCCCGCAGAAGAGGCCTTCGATGAGTTGGGTTGCGGAAGAGATCATGCTGCAGCGGTAAAGGTCGCCGCGCCAACTCCTATACTTTCTGACCTCCCCGGTGAAAACCTCGGAAACCCACGCGGCGAGCTCGTCAGCCCTCGTATCGTCGTTGCCGTACTTGGGGGCCTTGCGCAGCAGCATCTGCCGGAGGGAATCGTATCCTTTGAAGTTGACGGACAGGGCATCGAGCAGCTCCTCCATGCTCACTATCTTCTCTTCGAAGACAGCCCAGCGGATAGCGGCGAGGGAGTTGGCCACGCTTGCGAGACCCTGCGCGTTCACGGAGTTATGGTTGTAACGCGCTCCTCCCCGGGTAGCGTCCCGCCCCGACTCCAGGCAGCCCTCGATGGTTGCGGAGAGGATGGGATAGGGGAAGAAATCAGCATATACCTTGTCCTTGACCTCGGCCAAAAGCACCGTCTTCCCGACCACGAAGGCCAACTGCCTTTCGAAGGCGTCCTTCACGTCCTCGAAGGAGCGGAACCCGCGAGGATCGGGGGTACGCACGCCGATGGTGCGGGAGCCGGTGATGAGCCTCCTCCCGCGGTTCAGGGCCATCTCCAACACCCCCACCAGCCAGAAGCCGTTCACGGCCACCGGGCAGTAACTGTCCCCGGTGCCGCAGATCTCCGTGCATCCGGTGGCACTGTAGTTCCTGGCATCCTCCAGAGCGAAGCCTTCCTCCACGAGGGTGGGGATCACGATATCGTCGTTGAAAAAGCCGACACCTGCCGTGATCTGGTTGACCGCACAGGCGCGCAGCAGGAACTCTCGGGGTGTCTTGTGGGAGATCCTCGCCGAAAGGCCGTCGCCCATGCCCCTGATGTTCTCGAGTGCCTCTAGAAAGAGATACGAAACCTCGTTGGTCGCGTCGTTACCTTCCTTGTCAAGCCCGCCAATGGTTATGTTATTGGGCCCGAATAACAGGTTCTGCGAGACCTTGACCAGGTATTCTTCAATAGCCTCCAGTGCCTCCTCCCTGTTTAAGCGGCCGCATGCGATGTCCTCGCGGTAGTAGGGATAAACATACTGGTCCATCCGCCCGCAAGAGAAAGCGTTATCGAGGCCATAGCTTATGGTCATCAGGTTCTGGGTCATGAATACGGCCTGCAGTGCCTCTATGAAGGTCTCGGGCGGCTTCATGGGCACCTTGCGGCACCTCTCCGCTATGGCCAGGAGCTCCGCTTTCCTCTCTCCCGTGGCCTCCTCCGCTTTGCGCTCGGCCAGATCGGCATAGCGATGCGAGAATTCGTTGGCCGCTTCTGCCGCCACTATGACCGACGCGAGGAAGTCCTTGCGCCGGTCATTGTCCGCATCGCCCTCCTTCAGTTCATCCAACCCTTGTCGCGCCCGATCGGCGATACCTTCGAAGCCGAACTCCAGCACTCTGGCAAATCCTGGTATCATATGGCCCTGCTGTTTCCCGGAAAGCCAGAGATAATCGGGCATTGACTGCTCTCCCAGCTCGATGCCATTGGCGAGCGTTAAGCCCAATTCCCTGAGCCGGTTCAATGCAAGTCTCACCTTACTCGCTGGCGTGGACGCTTTTTCTGATCCCTTGGCAAGGTGCATGTCAGACAGGTCGAAAATAGATCCCTGCGATAATGAAAGATGGCCTTTCAAGCCGTCGATGCCGCCGTAACCCTTGTACAAGCGGTACGCTCCCACGGGCCCCATCAGCAGGTTACGCTTTACAAGTCCGTCTTTCTTCCAACGCTCCAGCTTTATTTCCTCCACGGTCTTGCCCGGCCAAAAGGGCAGGATGTCTCTCTCCATTTCAGCTTTGGCTTTCCGTATCGCCTCCATCACCTGGCGCTTGTGGATACCCTTCGTGATGGGCAGAAAAACATGGAATCCCACCACGCTGCAGACCTTATTGAATGGATACCTCTCGATGGCAAAGGAGTCGGTGAGCAGGGTTGCCCCTCTCGCGCCCACGATCCGTTCTTCATCGGCGATGAGGATCTCCACGGTGCGCAGGGTCTCCTGCAGGGCCAGGGAGGCGCGCATGCAAGGTCTCCTGTCCCCTTCGGGGCCCATCTCTCTCCACACCCTGGTGTACGCGCGGATCCTCGCCATATCGATGTCGCAGGCGCTTGACAGCATCTGCTCCTTGAGCTTGTTGGTCCTCCGCGAAGGAACACCGCGTGCCCTGGTGGTTTCCATGACCTCCATCAAAACTGCCCCCTTCAGGAATGCAGTATCCGGCTGCTACAG
>Ga0315284_10016028_pt1 | contig 10636 bp, 6 predicted proteins | sample YL17G09_16_MG_FD_203696 | JGI IMG/M metagenome (GOLD analysis project Ga0315284, IMG submission 203696) | Sediment microbial communities from Yellowstone Lake, YNP, Wyoming, USA - YL17G09_16 | ecosystem: Environmental > Aquatic > Freshwater > Lake > Sediment | place: USA: Wyoming | collected...
AGGCGAGTGTGGGACAGGCGCCCTCGCCTGTCCCAGCACAGCCGGGGGCGGCTGTGCCACGCAGAAACAGCGCAGCCCCGACCGAGGTCGGGGCTGCGCCCTATCCGCGGGTTCCCCTCCGCCCAGGCGGGCCGAAGGGAACGGCTTCACAGATGTCCTAGTACGGCTCGTTCTGCTCGCCGTAGTTGATCGAGCCCATACCACCGTGCGGCTCATAGGTGATGAAGTGCGAGTGGCCGTCCACGTAGCTGATGTTCTTGCCGTAGATCATCCCCCCGAAGTAACCGCTCGTCCCGCCGAAGTGGAAGCACATGTCTTCCTGGAAGAGGTCGTTGTTCGACGGCTGGACGTCCCAGTAGCCGTAGGCGCCTCTACCAGCGCTGAAGTTACGGTACGAGACGTCAATGTCCGTCAGGAGGCCGCCCTGGCCCACGCCGTAGTAGCGGTAGGACATCTCGTTGTGCTCCATCTTCATGTCGTCCGTGCCATAGAGGCGGATCAGTTCCGAGTAGAGCCGGATGATCCCCCTGTCGGTGTCCAAGTTGTGGGTGCTGGTGCCGACCGGCGCTCCAATGACTATGTAGCCGGAGGGCAGCCCGGAATACCCAAACGCGATGTACTGCGCCGCGCTGACGGGGGTGTAGTTGAAGCACCCGAAGGTGTTGGTGTTGCAGGTGAAGTCCTTCTTGGCGTACTTGTCCGAGGGGCAGAACCAGATGCCCCAGTCGGGCACGTAGTTCTTCATGATTTTCTTCAGGTAGTAGCCCTCGCCGTACCCGCCGTATTGCAGGTTCGGGTCCCCGGGGCGGCCGCCGCCGAAGAAGGTGTAGGTGCTGTAGTCCAGCGAGTACAGGCGCATCGCCTTTGCCAACTGGGAGATGTTGGAGAGGCAGGTCGCCTTCTTCGCGGCTTCCTTGGCGCGCGAGAAGACGGGGAACAGAATAGCGACCAGGATCGCGATGATGGCGATCACGGTCAGCAACTCAAGCAATGACCAACCTTTGCCCTTCCGCATGGTGCTGTGTACTCCTTTTTTAGGATAGACTTGCGCGGGATGCGGTTCCCGCTCCGATCGCGACGAATGCAAATCACTTCAGATCCAGGGATGCCTGCCCCGGATCGCTGCGCTCACCTCCCTTCTGGGGGGGGCGGACTCTTCCCGGCGCCACCTCGCCGCCCTGCGTCCTCGGGCGGGCTCGGCGGCCATCAGGAGAGTGCGACTGCCAACTCACCTACCTTACCCTAGCACGGACGGCTCCCTTTTGTCAAGTGCTCCGGGCCCCGGAGATCACCCCGCGCCACGGGTGGGCGATGCCGACAGGGGGGATGGCCGCGCCGTGGATACCACGGGGGCCCGTGGGGCGGCCTGACCGCCTGCCCGTGGGCCGGGTTCTGAGCGCGAGTGTGGGAGAGGCGGCCTCGTGGCTAGGTCGCAAGAGCGACCGCCACCCCGGCCCGAAGGGCTTAGGGGCCTGTCCGAGCACAGCCGGGGGCGGCTGTGCCACGCGCAAACAACGCGGCCCCGGCCGGAGCCGGGGCCGCGTCCTATCCACGGGTTCCCCTCCGCCCAGGCGGGCCGAAGGGAACGAGGTCACAGGTGACCTAGTACGGTTCGTTCATTTCGCCGTAGTTGTTCACGCCGTGCGGCTCATAGGTGATGAAGTTCGAGTGGCCGTCGCGGTAGCTGCAGGTCTTGCCGTAGATGGCCCCGCCGAAGAGGCCGCCCACACCGGTGAAGTGGAAGGGCACATCTTCGTAGAAGACGTCGGCGTTCGAGGGGTTGAGGTCCCAGTAGCCGTAGGCGCCCCAGCCGCCGCGGAAGAGGCGGTACATGCCGTCAATATCAGTCGGGATGACGTCGGGCGGGATGTTGTTGTTGCCGATGTAGCGCGGCGACAACTCGTTGTGCTCCATCTTGATGTCGTCCGTGCCATAGAGGCGGAGCAGTTCCGAGTAGAGCCGGATGATCCCCCTGTCGGTGTCCAACTCGTGGTTGAGCCCCGTGAAGCCGTTGACCGGGTAGTAGTTCGCCCCAACCGCCGGGGTGAAGGCCACCCAGTTCCAGCACCCGAAGGTGTTGACGTTGCAGGTGAAGTCCTTCTTGGCGTACTTGTCCGAGGGGCAGTACCAGATCCCCCAGTCGGGCACGTAGTTCTTCATGATCTTCTTCAGGTAGTAGCCCTGCCCATAGTTGCCCTGGGCGAGCGGCGGGCTACCAGCGCGGCCGCCGTTGGTGCCCTGGCCGAGGAAGAGGTAGTTGTTGTAGTCCAGGGAGTACAGGCGCATCGCCTTCGCCAACTGCGACATGTTGGAGAGGCAGGTCGCCTTCTTCGCGGCTTCCTTGGCGCGCGAGAAGACGGGGAAGAGAATTGCGACCAGAATCGCGATGATGGCGATCACGGTCAGCAGTTCAAGCAATGACCAACCTTTACCCTTCCGCATTGTGTACGCACTCCTTTTCGTTGGATAGACTTTTTTTCGTTGGATAAACTTTCGCGGGATGCGGTTCCCGCTCCGATCGCGACGAATGCAAATCACTTCGGATCCAGGGATGCCTGCCCCGGATCGCTGCACTCACCTCCCTTCTGGGGGCGGACTCTCCACGGCCGCCTCACCGCCCTGCGGTGAGCCTGTCGAACCGCCCGGCGCCCTCGGGCGGGCTCGGTGGCCGGCAGGAGAGCAGAATTCTCTCACACGCCTATGTTAGCCTATCACGGACGGTTCCCTTCTGTCAAGTGCCCTGCTCCGGGCCCAGGAGATCACCCCGCGCCACGGGTGGGCGCCGCCGATAGGGGGGGATAGCCGCGCCGTGGATGCCACGGGGGCCCGTAGGGCGGCCTGCCTGGCCGCCTGCCTGAAGCAGGCAGGGTTCTGAGCGCGAGTGTGGGAGAGGCGCCCTCGCCTGTCCGAGCACAGGCGGGGGCGGCTGTGCCACGCAGAAACAACGCGGCCCCGGACGGAGCCGGGGCCGCGTCCTATCCACGGGTTCCCCTCCGCCCAGGCGGGCCGAAGGGAACGAGGTCACAGATGACCTAGTACGGCTCGTTCTGCTCGCCGTAGTTGTTCGAGCCGTGCGGCTCATAGGTGATGAAGTTCGAGTGGCCGTCGGCGTAGCCGACGGTCTTGCCGTAGATGTTCCCGAAGAGGCCGCCCACCCCGGTGAAGTGGAAGGACACGTCTTCCTGGAAGAGGTCGAGGTTCGACGACTGGACGTCCCAGTAGCCGTAGGCGCCCCAGTTGTTGCGGTACCAGCGCATCATGATGTCAATGTCGTACTGGAGGTTGTTCCAGTCAATGCTGTAGAACCGGTACGACAACTCGTTGTGCTCGTAAATCAAGTCGTCCTTGCCCCACAGCCGGACCAGTTCCGAGTAGAGGCGGATGATCCCCCTGTCGGCGGTGTCGTCCTTGCGGTTGAGGCGCAGGAAGCCAGCTTTGCCGTAGTCCGTATCGACTGCCGCCACCGCCGTGTAGTTGAAGCACCCGAAGGTGTTGACGTTGCAGGTGAAGTCCTTCTTGGCGTACTTGTCCGAGGGGCAGTACCAGATGCCCCAGTCGGGCACGTAGTTCTTCATGATCTTCTTCAGGTAGTAGCCCTCTCCGTACTGGCCCGTGGCCAGCGGCCCCGATCCGGGGCGGCCGTCGTCGAAGAAGACGTAGTTGCTGTAGTCCAGCGAGTACAGCCGCATCGCCTTCGCCAACTGCGCGATGTTGGAGAGGCAGGTCGCCTTCTTCGCGGCTTCCTTGGCGCGCGAGAAGACGGGGAACAGAATAGCGACCAGGATCGCGATGATGGCGATCACGGTCAGCAACTCCAGCAATGACCAACCTTTGCCCTTCCGCATGGTGCTGATGCTCCTTCTTGGGATAGACTTGCGCGGGATGCGGTTCCCGCCGCCGTCACGAGAAATGCAGACTGCCGATGATCCAGGGGGGCGACCCCGCATCGCCCGCCTCACCTCCTCTCTTTTGCGGTTCCACGACCCATCGGTTCGCCCACCCCCCGAGGAGGCTCGGCATACGACCGGGACGCTCAAGAGAAGTGTCGCCAGGTTACGCTATCATGGCTCCCCCGTTCTGTCAAGGCCTTGTTGACTGTTTTGATAAGAATCTTTACCCGGGCAAATTTCGGCTGCCTCGGCTCCCAAACCACCCCTTGAGCCCCTCCCTCGCCTCACTCGTCCACCTCCTCGATCCGGCAGATGCCACACCGGCCCGGTCGCGCGCCGGCTTGCGAGGCCGCCTGGTCTCGCTCTTTCTCCACCTTGACAGCCCCTCATCGCGAAAGTTATGATGCCCGCAGGGCCGCGACCCCGCGGGCGGTTCGGCAGGCTCACCGCGGGCGAGGCCGGCGATCTCGATATCACACTGCTGTTTGCGTCGGAGCCGCTGATGCCACTCTCCACCCTGAGGCGCCCCCGGGCACGCTTGCTCCATCGGCAAGCACTGCCGGCGGGCCGCCCCTCGCCGGTGCTCGGGATGGCCCTGACCAGGGCGGGCGAGGCGATCCTGCCCCTCGGGATCCTGCCCTTCAGGACCCTGAGGTCCTTCAGGACCGAAGGGAGGGACCCTCGGGGTCCCGAAGGAAGCGAAGCGAAGGGCCGGCCGGCGCCTCCCTCCTGCCGGGAATGGCGGGCCGGGGCGCGAGTGAGCACACGGTGAGCCTTCCTGAGAGCCAGCCCCCGCCTCTGCGCCCCGACACCGTCGGGGCCGGGGCGACCCTGGAAGGGCCGGCCGCGTCCCGCCCGCTCGCGGCTTACCTCGCGGTGTTCGCGGGTGTGCTGGGGTGCGTCGCGCTGCTCTCGCTCCATCCCCTCGGAAACCCCGATACCTACCTCCACCTCGCCACCGGCGAGTGGATGCTCAGGCACCACGCCATCGCGCGGCAGAACCTGTTCATGTACACCACGCCCGATTACCCCTACCTGGACCATACCTGGCTGGCGCAGGTGATCTTCGCGCTCCTGGCGCGGGCCGTCGGGTTGGTGGCGCTGCCCATCTTCACCGCGCTGCTCTACGGGGTGGCGTTCGGCCTGGTGCTGTGGATATGGCGACGGTTGGGCGCCGGCTGGCGCCTGGCGATCGTGCCTTTTCTCCTGGGCGTGCTGTTCCCCGTCGGGCGCTACGAACTGCGGCCTGAACTCTTCACCTACATCTTCCTCGCGATTACCATGGCCATGGCGCTCACCTGGCGCGAGTTCGGAGGCCGGGGGATCTGGGCCCTTCCGGCGCTGGTCGCGGTGTGGGTCAACTGCCACGCCGGGGTCACGACGGGGTTGCTTTTCGTCTGGGTGTTTGTGGCCTGCGAGGGCCTCCAGGCCCTGGTCGCCAGGAGGTGGCCCTGGCCCTGGCTTCCCGCGCTGTCGTTCGGGCGGTGGCGCGCCCTGGCGTTGGTGGCGCTGGCGGCTTCGGCGGCCCTGCTGGTGAATCCCTACGGGGTCGCCTGGTTCCGGGCGGTGTCGCCGGACAGGATGCACTTCCTGTCGCTGACCATGGCGGAGTGGCAGCCGCTCCGCGCGCGGGGAATCGCGGCCGGACCCCCGCTGTGGCTGATCTTTGCGCTGATGGGCGGCGTCGCGCTCTCTTTCCCCTTCACGCGCCGGTTCTACCTGAGCAACCTGGCGGTGGCGGCCGCCTTCATCGGGATGGCCTTCGCAGGCTACCGCAACCTGCCCCTCACGGCGCTGGCGCTGCTGGCGATCATGGGCTCCAACCTGTCGAGCGCGGCCCTTCACTTCGTTCAGGATCGCCCCACCCCGCGTGGGCAGGGCCATCCCGAGCGAAGTCGAGGGGCGGCCTGGCCGGCGCTGCTGCGGCGGCTGGCTCCGCCTCCAGAAGCGGCGCGCCGCGTCGCGGCCGCCATCGGCGTGGCGGCCTGGCTGGTGGTTGTGGGATTCGCCTGGGGGGAGCCATCCTTCTGGTGGTTGGGCGTCCAGGTGCGACCCGGCTTCGGGATCCACCGGGAGTTCAACCCGGTGCGCGCGGAGGCGTTTTGGGAGGCCAAGCGTTTGCCGGGCAGACTGTTCACCACCATGCCTTACGCCTCCTACGTCGTGTGGAAGCACCCCGAAGGGCGGCCGGTTTTCGTTGACGGCAACAACGCTTATCCGCCGACATTCCTGGAGCAGTACCTGGCCGTCTTCATTCTCGGGCCGCGCGACGAGACGCTCATCCGCCGCTGGAACATCAACACCATCATGCTGCCCCACCCCGAGGCACGGCCCAACCCGGGGGAGTCGGAGTTGGTGGCGGCGCTGGCCGCGTCGCCCGACTGGCGGCTGATATTCTGGGACGGGGTGTCGGTGATCTACGTGCGCGACGCCCCGGAGAACCGGCCATTCATCGAGCGCTACGGCTATGCCTACCTGAATCCGGCGAACCTGCAATCGCCGGTCTATCTGGAGCACCCGCAAGCAGTGGCCGCGGAACTGCAACGCGCGGTGGCGGCCAGCCCGGGCGCTCCTTCTCTGCGGGACTTCGCCGGACTCATCTACCTGTACCTGGGCAGGGTGGACCGCGCCGCTCCGGAGTTCCTCGCCGGGCAGCGCCTCGCGCCCGAACTCCCGGTTTTCTACATCGGCCTGGGGCTGGTTGCTGTTCGGGCCGGCGATGCCGCCAAGGCCGAGACCATGTTTCGCGAGGCCGCTCGCCTGCGCCGCCCGGACCCGGCTCCGCACCGATACCTGGCGGCCATCGCCCAGGCGCGGGGAGACTTGAGGGGCGGGTTGGCCGAGTGGAAGCGAGTAGTTCGAGGCGCCCCCAACTCAGCCGCGGATTGGGTCGGGCTCGCGCTCGCCTACGAGGCCGTCGGCGACCCCTCCCGCGCCGCCGCCGCCTGGCGCCGGACGCTGACACTGAAGCCCGACGCCAAGACAGGCGAACTGGCCCGGGCCCACCTGGCGGCCCTTCACCTCGTTCAGGATGGCCCCGCCCCGCGTGGGCAGGGCCATCCCGAGCGAAGTCGAGGGGCGGCCGGCGAGCGCGGAGGGCGGTGAGCCGGCGCTTGACGCGCATGCGGCCCAGGCGATAGAATCGAACCAAGGTCCCTGCGCCACCCCGACAGCAACCGTGAACAACACCGACGCGGTCCCCGTGCCGGCCACCAGGCAAGCGTCACCGGCGCTCGCCGTGGGCGCGGGGCTGGCGGTGTGCGTGGCGCTTTTGTGCCTGCGCCTGGTGACCAGCGGCGACCCCTTCATGCACCTGGCGGTGGGGCGCTGGATCGCCGAGCACCGGGCCGTTCCGCGCGCCAACCTGTTCATGTACACCGCCCCCGGCTACCCCTGGGCCGATCACTCCTGGCTCTTCGAGTTGGTTCTCTACTGGGTTCAGCGGCTCGCCGGGATGGTGGGCGTGCAGGTCTTCGTGTGGTTCGGCGTGGCGGGGATGGTGGCGGTCCTGCTGCGCCTCTGGCTGCGCCTGGGGGCCGGCCCCGCGCTGGCGCCGCTGCCGTTCCTGCTGGCGCTGGTGCTGATGGCCGAGCGCTTCCGGCCGCGGCCGGAACTGGTCACCATGGTGCTGCTCGCGCTGGCACTGAGCCTGCTCTTTCAATGGCGCGCCTGTGGTGAGCGAAGCCGAACCAACCGCCCGGGCCGCGCCATCTGGGCCCTGCCGGCGATGGGGGTGCTGTGGGCGAATCTGCACGGGGGAATGGCGTCCGGGCTCCTGGCCTGCGCGCTTTTCGCCGGAGCCGAGGGCTTGCGCACCCTGGCGGCCCGCAGGTTCGCGCTGCCCGGGGCCTTGACGCCGCGGCAGTGGGGAACCCTGGCGCTGGCCACGGCCGCGATGGCGGCCTCGGCGCTGGTGAATCCCTACGGGGTTGCCTGGTACCGCGCCGTCGCGCCGGAGCGGATCGGCTTCCTGCGCGACTTCATCGAGGAGTGGCGGCCGCTGGTGGTCGGCGGCCACGTGGCGGCGTCGCTGCCGGTGCTCATCGCCTTTCTGGCCTTGCTGATCGGCTCGTTCGCTGCCAGCCGGAGGCTCGACGTCGCGGCCATCGCGCTGGTCCTGGCTTTTGGGGGGCTGACGCTGCAATCACAGCGCAACCTGGCGCTGTTCTGCGTGGTGGCGCTGGCGGTGATGGCATCGAACTTGCGGGGCATGCGCTGGCGGGCGCCCTGGCTGGAGCCGGCGTTCGCGGCGGCCGGAGCGCTTTTCGGGCTGGCGGTGATCGCCCTGGCGCTGCAACTGCCGCCGTTCTCGCAGATGGCGCGGATGCGGCGGCTGGGGTTCGGCATGGACGCGACGGTGCTGCCGGTCAGGGCCGAGCAATGGCTGCGCGAGAAGCGGCTGCCCGGGCGGCTCTTCAACGAGTACCGCTACGGCGGCTACCTGGTGTGGGCGAACCCGGAGCATCGCGGCCGGCCGCTCTTCATTGACGGGCTGAACGCCTATGGCGCGGACACCTTCAGCCAGTACCTTCAGATCCGCCGGGCCGGCCCGCGCGCGCAACAACTGCTGGACCGCTGGCAGGTCAACACCTGCCTGCTGCCGGATTCCACGGTGACGCCCCTGCGGCAGGGCGGCGACCTGCGCGTGGCGCTGGCTGATTCCTCGGAGTGGCGCCTGGTGTACCGCGATGGCGTGGCCGTGGTGTTCGTGCGGGTGAGCGAGTTGGGTGGGACGAGATGAACGTCTCGACCATGCGGCGCGTGGACCGCTGGCTGGGGGTCCCCGCCTGCTTTCTCCTGACGCTGCATCGCCGAATCGCCGGCCTGCTGGGTCGCCGGCCGGCGCCGCGCGTCCGGAGCATCCTCTTCGTCAAACTCGCCGAGCAGGGGAGCACGGTGCTGGCCCACCCCGCGCTGAGCCGCGCCATCGAGATGGTGGGCCGGGAGAACGTGTACTTTCTGGCGTTCGAGGAGAACCGCTTCATCCTCGATGTCATGGAGATCATCCCCGGGGCCAACGTGGTCGCCATCCCCACCCGGGGCATGCTTTCGGTCCTCACCGGGGCGCTGCGTGCGATCCGGCGGCTGCGGCGGGCGCGGGTTGACGCCGCGGTGGACCTGGAGTTCTTCGCGCGATCGTCGGCCGTGCTCAGTTACTTGAGCGGCGCGACCTGGCGAGCGGGGTTCCATCCGTTCCCCGGCGAGGCCGGCTACCGCGGCGACCTGATGACCCATCGCGTGCACTTCAACACTCACCTGCACACCGTCCAGACCTTCCAGACCCTGGTCGAGGCGCTCAACCATCCGCCGGCGCTCTTCCCGGCGTTCGATTTGCCGGCGCCGCCGAAGGAAGCGCCTTTGCCGCGATTCCAGCCCGCCCCCCAGGAGGTGGAGGAGGTCAAGGCGATGCTCCGCCAGGAGACGGGCCGGGAGGGAATCCCACCGCTCATCCTGCTGAACGCCAATGCCAGCGACCTGCTGCCCCTGCGGCGCTGGCCCAGCGAGCGCTACGTCGAACTGGCCTCGCGGCTGCTCGAGAAGTATCCGGCGCTTTATGTCGCCTTCACCGGCGCGCCGGGCGAGGCGCCCATCGCCGCGCGGTTAGTGCGGCAGGTGGGCTCGGAGCGCTGCTTCTCGCTGGCGGGCAAGACCACGCTGCGGCAACTACTGGTGCTCTACACGCTGGCCGAGGTGCTGGCCACCAACGACAGCGGCCCTGCGCACTTCGCCGCGCTCACGCCCATTGATGTCGTCACCTTGTTCGGCCCCGAGACGCCGGCGCTCTTCGCCGCGCTCACGCCGCGCAACCACGTGCTGTGGTCCGGGATCGTGTGCAGCCCCTGCGTCAATGCGTTCAACAATCGCGAGTCTCAGTGCAAAAACAACATCTGCATGCAGCGGATCACTGTGGACCAGGTCTTCGCCGAAGTGCGCCGTGCCTACGACGCGCGCCGGGGTGAGACGTGAGCCGGGTCGAGAGCCAGGGCGGGCCGCCCCGTCGGCACGCCCTCCCCTACCTCCTCGCCGGCGCGGTAGTCACGGCGCTGATCGCGCTCCTCTCTTTTCATCGCGTGGCCGGCACCGACATCTGGTACCACATGGCCGCCGGCCGGTGGATGCTCGATCACCGCGCCGTCCCCCGCCACAATCTCTTCATGTACACCTATCCCCACACGCCCTGGGTGGCCCATGCCTATCTCGCCCAGGTGGCCTTCTTCCTCATCTACCACCTGGGGGGCATCCCCGCCATCCAGGTGTTCGTGGCCGCGGCCTACACGGCGTGGTTCGGGATCTTGCTCTGGCTGTGGTGGCGGATGGGTGTGAGCCTGCGCCTGGCCGCCATCCCCTTTCTCCTCGCGATCCTCTTGCCTGTGGGTCGCTACACACCCAGGCCGGAACTATTCACCGCGATCTTCCTGGCCACCACCGTGACGGTGACGCTCACCTGGCGCGAGTTCGGCACGCGATGGATCTGGGCCCTGCCCGCCCTGGTGGCGCTCTGGGTCAACGTGCACGGGGGCGTGACTTACGGCGTCATCTTCCTGGTCCTGTTCGCCGCCGGCGAGGCGGCCCAGGCGGCCCTGGCGCGCGTTGTGCCGGCTTTGGCGAGGTCGGCGCTACCGCCCAGGCCATGCCTCATCCTCGGTGTGGTGGCGGTGGCCTCGGCGCTCGCGCTGCTGGTCAACCCCTACGGCGCCGGCTGGTTTCGCACCATCCAGCCTTCCTACCTCCGCTTCATGGCCAGC
>Ga0315284_10016029_pt1 | contig 10636 bp, 7 predicted proteins | sample YL17G09_16_MG_FD_203696 | JGI IMG/M metagenome (GOLD analysis project Ga0315284, IMG submission 203696) | Sediment microbial communities from Yellowstone Lake, YNP, Wyoming, USA - YL17G09_16 | ecosystem: Environmental > Aquatic > Freshwater > Lake > Sediment | place: USA: Wyoming | collected...
CACATCGAGGATGGTCACATTCGCGCCGATCCCGGCGGCGACTTTGGCCGCGTTCGCCCCAACGATTCCTCCTCCGATGATGACCACGTGCGCCGGAGCGACTCCCGGCACTCCCGAGAGGAGGATTCCCCTGCCCTCCATCGGTCGTTCGAGGTATTTCGCGCCCTCCTGAACGGCCATGCGCCCGGCGACCTCGCTCATCGGCGTGAGAAGCGGGAGGGAGCCGTCCGTGAGCTGGATCGTCTCATAGGCGACGCAGATCGCCCCGGTCTCGATCATCGCGCGGGTAAGCTCCTCACTCGCCGCGAAGTGGAAATACGTGAAAATGATCTGCCCGGGACGAATGAGCGGGTATTCCCGCGGCAGAGGTTCCTTCACTTTCACGATGAGATCCGTGCGGCGGTAGACTTCATCGGGCGTCTGGACTATTTCCGCGCCGGCCTCGCGATACTCTTCGTCAGAGATGCCGGTGCCGAGCCCGGCCGAGCTTTCGATCAGGACGTCGTGACCCGCCTTCCGAAGCTGCTCCACTCCGGCGGGGACGAGCGCCACACGGTATTCATCATCTTTGATTTCCTTCGGGGTTCCTACGATCATCTCAACCTCGCAAGTCAGGATATGAGCCTCGTTGCTCTCCTATTTACCCACAAGCGGGGATCGCCCCAACGGACTCGAGTTTCACTGCACATATTCGGTCTCCGCGGGCGGAATCCTCCGCGCGGAGCCGCGTGTCACTACGGCGGAGTCCGTTTATCCGGCTGAGTCTGTGGGGTAAACCGTACAGGAGAATGGGGCGGAGGAGAGTCCATTCGTGACGATTCGGAGTCGAGAATCGCCGCCCATCACTCAGGAAGTCAGTCAGGAGGAAAGACATGAGGATCTCGATAGCATACGGCATCGTGACACTGTTGCTCGCGATGGCGCTGGGAACCGCCGCAGTCGCACAGTATAGCGGAGGGGTCTGCGCTACTCCCGACGGGGCGCCGATGAAGATGTGGAACATCCGAGCCGGGGGATTCCTCCCGAGCACGGACGGAGACTTCAAGACGACGTGGAATGTGGGCATCGAGCGCGAACACCCGGCGGACAGAATCATCAAGGGGATGCCCGGGAACTTCAGCCTCAGCGTGGATTACGCGCAGTTCAAGTCGTTTGACGGCGTGCAGACCCGGAACGTCGGGCTCATCCCGATATACGTGAACTGGAAGAAGCATTACACGATCGCGGACAGCGAGCAGTCATGGTATTGGGGAGTCGGCGCGGGCGTCTACGCGGCTCAGCGCATAATCCCGGAGATGAGCATGACCAGTAAGACTCAGTTCGCCTGGAACGCGGGGCTGGGATATCACTTCACGCCGGCATGGTTCGGCGAGGTCCGCTATCTCGCGAGCAACCCCATCAAAGACAGCCGGCTGGTAGCACTTGACCTGGGGTACAGCTTCTAAAGGCAGGCGGCCATCGTTGAAACGCATATTGGCCGAGAGGGAACTGCTCGATCTTCCGAAGCGGGCGACGCGCTCGGAGATCGAGGGGAATCTGGCGGACATCACCAGAGCGAACAGGTGGCTCGGAGCCACGGCGGTCGTGCTGCGGCATCTGAGCCACCTGATCGCCCTCAGTCCCGCGCGTCAGCCCGTTCGAATTCTGGACCTGGGTACCGGCGCTGCGGATATCCCCGTGGCGATCGTGCATTGGGCGCGGGATCACAGCATCGCGGTTCAGATCGCCGCCGTGGACGGTAATCCCGAAGTCCTGGAATACGCCCGGCGAAACACGCGCGGATTCCCCGAGATATGCCTGGCCGAGCAGAACATCCTCGATCTTCGGTTCGAGGACCGCTGCTTCGATTTCGTCATCTGCTCGCAGATACTCCATCATCTGGAGAACGACGAGGCGCTTTCCATGCTCCGTTCGGCGAATCGGCTCTCGACCCAGGGGATCGTGGTGTCTGACCTTCGTCGGCGCGGAGTGTGCATCTTCGCGGCGGAGATCGGCTCGCGATTGCTGAGGAACCGTCTGAGCCGGCACGATGCGCGGGTTTCATTCCGAAACGCGTTTACCCCTGCCGAGATGAGGGAGCTCGCCGAACAAGCCGAGCTCCCATGCTATGCCCTCCGCTTTCACGGGCCGTGCCGCTTCGCCCTCATCGTGGACAAGCGAGCCACGATCTGCCAACCCGAGACGAATCACTCCACCGCTTGCCATGCTCGCGTGATGGCGTAGGTTCGCGGACCCCGTATGGCGTTTCTCAGCGCCGGTCTCTGCCGCCGAACACAACGATCCTGGCGGTCGCCGTGAACGGCTCGCCGGTGGTCAGTCTCCCGCAGAGCGGCACGCTCGTGTCTCCGGCTTTGATCCCCGTATCACCGCATCGGAAGTGAAGCAGCAGCTCAGGGCCCATTCTGAACCCCTTGCCGATGAAATGCCCCTTGCGGTGAATCTCCTTCGCTCGACCCGGCCCGAAGAGGACGCTCGTGGGGTCAATCATCCCCGCGTTGAAGGTCCTCGTGCTCGGGATGGCGACCAGGATGACCGCGTTCGGCTGAAGGTGGATCCACAGGGGAACCACCAGCGCGTTGACCTGGAACGGCGCGAACTCATACGCGCCCATGTCGGTAACCGCGAGGCCGTCCATGTTCCCATCAATCGGCCTGGGATTGCCGTCGAGGTCGGTTGATGGCGCGCCGACGTTGGTTCCGGTGTCCACGCACGGCGAGCTCCACAGCAGGTGATAGTCCCCGCTCGCCGCACTGCGGAACAGCGGATCGAGGGAGATATTCCCGTTTGTGCCCGTTGGATCGGTCGGGAAGCCCTTGTAGTTGATCCCGTCGGGATTGTAGACACAGTTGCCGCTGAAGGTACCGCCGGTGGAATTGTTGGCCACCCCAGAGGGGTTGAAAGCCACGATGTTGTTCGTGATCTGCGGGTCTACGCACGTGGTGTATGCGAGGCCCCATCCACCATTCGCGACGACGGTGTTGTTGCGAAGAACCATTGAGCCGCCCCCGCCCAGGATGAACAGCCCGCTTCCGTTGCCGGCGATGAGGTTGTCTGTTATGGTGGCGCAGAAGGGGCAAGGAATCATGTATATGCCCTCCACCCACACGGCAGTGCGGGACGTGTTGCCGACGATGACGTTCCTGGTGATGACAGGGAGCACAGTGTCGGTGATAAAAACGGCGAAACCGGCGTTCTCGCGTATCACGTTCTCAGATATCACAGGCGAATAGCTATAGTTGCAGGCAATGCCTCCGCTGCTGTTGCCGGTGACGAGGTTGTGGCTGATGAACACCGACGAGTAGCACGCTACGCCGCTGCCATGATCGCCGACGCCGTTCTGAATGGTGAACCCGTCCAGGCCACTCGTCCTGTATCCAGCGCATATCGTCACTACAGGCCCGGCCTGCTGGCCGTCCAGAACGGCGGCATTGACAGTCCAGTCTCTCTGCCGTCGCTTGGTTTCGATGCCTTTGAATCCACCGTACAGGTATGCGTAGCTCTTCAACTGGACAAGCTCCGGGTACGTGCCCGCCGCCACCCAGACCTCTCCACCTTTGTCCGCCGCGGCGTCTATAGCGGCCTGGACCGTTTTCTTCGCATGGCCACTATCCCACGCGGAGCCGTCATTGGCGTCGTTGCCGGTGGGAGTGACCCTGACAATGGCATACGGGCACTCAGGCCACCGGGCCCCGTCTGACTCATCTGCTCCGATGTCTACATGTGCCCCCTGGATTCGAGGCTGTGCATCCATATCCGTCCAGCCCGATCCGACATAGCTGTCATCACCCGCATCTATGCAGGGAGAGCCCGGTTGGATATGAGAGTTGCCGTACGTTGTGCTTGCGAGCCTGGGATCAAGCGCAATGTTGCCATTGCTGCCCGTGGGGTCAGGAAAGCCCGCGTAGTCCCCGCCCGCGTTCCCAAACGCGCAGTTGCTGCGGCATGTCATGACACTGGCAGTACCCGAGACCCAGATCCCGGAAGAGTTGTGAGCCACGATGTTGCTCGCTGCGGCCAATACGCCGCCATAGCACCACACACCGCCGCCGCGACCGGATCCCTCGTTTCCTACAATTGTGTTGTTCACCAGGGTGGTAGAACCGCCGCAGAAGACCCCTCCTCCCAAGCCGCGGGCATTGTTCCCTGCTACTACATTGTTGGAGACCAGCGTCGAGCCGCCCGTGCAGTAGATTCCTCCAGCGCAGGTCGAGCCTGAACCGCGCAGCGAGGCGCGGTTATCTACCACCGTATTCCCCTCTATGGTGGCCATCGGCCCGTCGCAGTATATTCCACCCGCCGTTGCCATGACGTTACGCGCAATCCGGTTCTTCGTGATCACCGCTGAGCACTTGAGGCACGCAATCCCGCCACCGCGGCTCATGGGAGAGCGGGCATCCACGCCGTTGTTGACTATGGTGTTCTCGGAGATAGTGGGAGAGCAGGAGTAACAGCATATGCCGGCCCCATTATAGCCAGATATCTGAGAGTGGTACTCGAGGGACCAGTTGCCTGTGATGGTGTTGCCGAGGATCACCGGCGACGAGGATCCCGTACAGAATACACCGCCGCCGCTGCCTTGGGCGGAGTTGTCCACGATCTGATTGTTGGTGATCCGGGCAGAGCTATACTGGCAGTAGATGCCGCCGCCATCGTCCCCAAAGGAGTTATGCCGGATCGTGTTGCCGGTGATCGTTAAGCTGTCTCCGGCATAGGTGGAGGAGTTGATGGAGGCTATCCCTCCATTGCATCCCTCCACAGTGTTCCCGGAGACCAGTCCCGCTGTGTCGCGGAGATCCATCCCGGGGTACATTCCGCCTGTGATGCTGCTGTTGGTGATGGACACCGCCTGATTCTGGCACCAGATCCCGGACGAAGCACCTGTGATGGTGACTCTGTCCACCGTCAGGCTGGCGGTCTGCGGCACGGACTTAGCCGCCCACGCCGAGATTCGTGCGTAAACACCCGTTATCTGTGTGTTCACGACGGCGGCATTGGATACATCCGTGAACGTCAGCCGACCTGCGCAGGGAGTCGCCCCGTCGAGGATCACGTCATTGCTGAGGATCAGCGATCCCTTCTCTGCATACACCCCTCCATCGAGAATCCTGAGCCCGTCGAGCCGGTTACGCGACGAGGGGCAATTCTTCGTGTTGATGGACCTTTGATCGCCGAGCCCGTCAAGTATCGTGTGGTTTGCCGTCCAATCCCGCTGATCGAAGGAAGTCTCAGCGCCCGAGAACCCGCCGTAGAGAGCCACGCCGTCTTTCATGGTAATGCGCTCAGCGTACGTCCCCGCCGCGACCCAGATGTCGTCGCCGGTGACAGATGCATTGACGCCATCCTGGACTTTGTGGAACGCGGTGTCCCATGACTGCCCGTCATAGACGGGCGGAGCGCCGCTTCCGGGGGAATTCCATTTCACGTAGATGATACCTGCGGCAGCGGAAGATGACATGACGAAGATGATGATTGCACACATCGCCGCCGCAATGAAGTAATCCATTCCAAAACGCTTCATTGGTGTTTCCTCCTATTGGCTTTCTCTGGCTAATCTATGCTCGGCACAAACATCCGAACCATTTCTCTGGAAGCACCTCCCTTCGCCCGACCACGCACAGCGCGTGGTGGCAGGTAGCCGCAGGCTTTACGCCTGCGTCCGGTGCCTCGCAGCCGTGAAGGCTGCGGCTACGTGCGTGTCCCATGTCTCGCAGCCGTGAAGGCTGCGGCTACGCGCGTGTTCCGTGTCTCGCAGCCGTGAAGGCTGCGGCTACTACTACGTGCGCGTCCCATGTCTCGCAGCCGTGAAGGCTGCGGCTACGGCCTGCGTCCGGTGTCTCGCAGCCGTGAAGGCTGCGGCTACCAGGTGTCACGATAATCTTCGGCGTCTAGTTGTACAGACATCGCGAGTTGATGCTTTGTTCCCGGCAGCCCAATCAAGCCCAGCCGTACCGATCTCAACCACAGAGTCACAGAGGACACGGAGAGGATCGGACGCGTGAGGCAGAGGTTTCCGGTTACTCCTTACTCGTTACTCATTGCCAATCTGTCCGTCTGCGCGGTCACGCCTCCGCCAGAGAGCGAATCTGCTTCAGAGTCCGATCCGCGATCTGCTTGACGAACAGCTCGCCCACGAGCCACTTGCCTATACGCGACCGAATCAAGGGACGCGACAAGTTGAGTTCATGCGTGATCGTGACCTGGACACCGTCACTGAGCGGGATGAAGTTCCATTCCACCCACATGCCTCGAGTGAGTCCGTCCGTGTGTTTGTAGTAGATGCGCTTGTTCGCCTTCGACAACTGCTGGATGGAGATCCACTTTACGGGAATCCAGCGGTGTCGCGCGCACATTTCGACTACGCAGGTGTCGCCGCCCTGCCAGATGGAGCGCACCGATCGGTAGTGCGACAGCAGATCGGGCCACCGGGCCACCTCCGCGGACAGCCCGAATACCTTGTCCAGACTTGCCCTTATATGAATGGAGTTCACCGTCATCATCGCAATGCTCCGATGCCGCGGCGGCTGATGCGCTTCAACCTCATCATGGCGCCCGCGTGACGCCAATACGGAGGGGGCAGCCCGATCGCCGTATGAATCCTCTGCACGAACGGCAGTGCCGCCGAGCCGATATCCGAGATGAAGACCGTGCCGGATCGAGACAGGCCCGCTCCCAGGACCATCTTCATCAGCCGCTCTATGCTGACGCCCGGCGAGAAGTAGAACGTCGGCTCCAGCAGGTCTTCGCTGCCGTTTAGCACTCCTTCGCGCATGGCGATCTGCTGCAGCTCCGTATGAGGGTAGATCCTCAAGCCGCATGTGACGAGGACGAGGTCCCGCTCGTTGACATGCTTTCTAATGAAGCCGAGGGTTTCGTTTGCCGTGAACTCGGTCTCCCCCGGACCGCCGAAGATGAAGACCCACATCCTCGCCATAGACGTCATGTGCGAGGACCGCACCGTATCGGCCACATCTTTTGAGGTATACCCCTTTTTCAGGGCGCTGAGCACTTCGTCCGACGCGCTCTCCAGGCTCGCGGCGATGGCGACGAAACCTGCTCGCTCCATGAGGCGGAGAAGCTCAGTCGAAACGGCCGAGGGGTTGATCGAGGTAGTGTGGAGCGGAATCCTGTTGCCACGTCTCTCCAGTTCCGCGCACACCGCGAAGGCATGGTCAGCGGGATGATTGAACGTGCTGTCCACGAACTCGACGGACCGGAATGCGCCGAGCGATGCACCCGCCTCGATCTCATCCGCCACAAGGCCCGCCGGTTTGAAGCGATAGTCCGCGCCTTCGATGGCGGGATACGTGCAGTAGACGCACTTCAGCGCGCATCCGCGCTTGGTCTGGATCGGCATCGGCGTTCCGAAGGTCGCATAGCACCCGAGCCTGAGCCTTCTGAGCATGGAGATGGGCATCGGAGACGGAGTGGCATCACGGACGCATCCGATCACTCCGCAGTCGTGTTCGGGCTCGCGACTTCCGGCGAGGCAATCCAGGAAACGCGGAAATGATGTCTCGCCTTCGCCGACGAAGGCGTAGTCCGCGCCGAGTCTGCTGACCAGGGTCGTCGGGGCGATGCTCACGCCGGGGCCCCCGAGCACGATCGGGCCCGAATGGCAGTTTCGGAACGCGTCAACGATGGACTGGAGATCACCAAGGTAGCTTTCGGGGGAGATGGCATCGGAGTTGTCGAGATTCCGTATCGAGAGAGCGATCACGTCAGGGGCGAAGTCTCGGACCGCGCGGCAGATGCTTCTGTCCGGGCTGCGCTCGAAGCATAGATCGAGCAACTCGACCGTATGACCGGCGGTTTCGGCGGCGGCGGCCACCTGACACAGTCCCAGCGGCAGCACGCACTGAGGCGAACGCAGTCGGTTCGTGTTCACCATGAGAGCACGCATGACTGCATGATTAGTACCCGAAGCTGCGTGCGGTCAAGCATCAAACAGGAACTAGGCCGAGAGGAGCATCCGATTGAGGGAACGCGCCCTGCAGAGAGGATCCGCTCAGTCTCGTTCGACGGCGAGACGAATCGCGCCGATGATGCCGGCCTGGTCGCCGAGGACACCGGGGACGATCCGCACGTCATCCGCAAGCTGAGTCATGGCGCGCTCGCGGACGGTTCGGCGCACGGGATCGAGGAGGAGATCGCCGACTTGCGCGACACCGCCGCCGATGATCACCATTCGCGGGTTCAGGATGTTGACCACGTTCGCCACGCCGAGGCCGAGGTACTCGCCTGTTTCGAGCCATATCCGCCGGGCGAGGTCGTCGCCGTCGAATGCCGCACGTGCAACTACCTCGGCTGTCACTTTGTCAAGGCTGCCCGCGAGCTTCAGAATCGAACTCCGCGGATGATCCGCGAGGTACTCCCTCGCGCGTCGGGCGATGGAGGTCCCCGAGACGAGCGATTCGAGGCAACCACGCTTTCCGCAGAGGCAGTCGGGGCCGTCCGGCAGGATGATCTGGTGACCGAACTCGCCGGCATTCCCGCAGCCCCGGTACAGCTTCCCGCTGATCACGATCCCGCCGCCGACTCCCGTGCCGATGTTGAAGTAGGCCATGTGGTCAACGCCGACTCCGGCCCCGGAACGCGCTTCGCCGAGCGCCATGAGGTTCACGTCGTTGTCAATGACGACCGGCGCTCCGAACGCATTCCGGAAGTAGTGGACGAGGTCGAGGTTGTCCCATCCGGGGAGATTTGGCGCGACGAGGATGATCCCGCGCTCGCGGTCGAGCGGCCCGCCGCATCCGATGCCCACGGAGGTAATGCGTAAGGCGTAATGCGTAAGGAGAGCGCGGACTGCGCTTTCGATGGCGGAGAGGACGGCGGACGGCCCTTGCTCGCGCGGAGTGTCAATCCGCTCCAGGGCGATGATGTGCCCGTCACTATCTGCGACGGCGACGATGGTCTTGGTTCCACCTATATCGATGCCGAGTACATTCATGGTGGGTCGGACGCGTCGGACAAGTCAGACCTGTCAGACCGCTTCCCTCATCCTGTCACGATCTCTGACACTCTCGCGAACTGGTCTTTCAGCGCCGGGTAGAGCGCGCGGTAGACGGTGTAGTATCGGTCGTACAGCGCCTTTCGGGCGATGTCCGGCTGCGTCGAGGAGACGACTTCGATCGTGCTCCGGCAGGCGGCTTCGACGCTGGGATAGACGCCGGTGCCGACGGATGCCAGAAGCGCTGCACCGAACGCGGGGCCCTCGTCCACGTTGATGAGCACGTGCTCCCGGCCGGTGATGTCGGCCTGAATCTGCCGCCAGATCGCGCTTCGAGCGCCTCCGCCGGAAGCCCGGACTTGCGTTATCGGGACCTGCATCTCGCCGAGAATCTCGAAGGAGTCTCGGAGTCCGTATGCGACTCCTTCGTACACGGCACGAACGAAGTGCGGCTTGTCGTGCCGGAGCGTGATGCCGAAGAACACTCCGCGCGCGTTCGGATCGGGATACGGGGTCCGCTCGCCGGTCAGGTACGGCAGGAAGATGAGCCCCTCGCAGCCCGGCTCGACTCCGGCGACCTGATCCGAGAGGATGTCATAGACCTCGCCGCCGGACGATTTCGCCTGCTCCATCTCTGCCTGCGCGAAAGTGTCACGATACCATCGGAGCGAGCCGCCCGCGGAGAGCATGACGCCCATCACGTGCCATTTCCCCGGCACGGCGTGGCAGAACGTATGCACCCGAAGTCCCGGATCAACGACCGGCTTGTCCGCGAAGGCGAATACCACTCCCGAAGTGCCGACCGTCGAGGAGATGATGCCGGTCTCGACCACGCCGTTCCCGACCGCGCCCGCTGCCTGATCGCCTCCTCCGCCGACGACGGGAGTTCCCGCTTTGAGACCTGTCAGGCCGGCGGTTTCCTCAGTGATCCTGCCTGTGATCTCGGGCGACTCGTAGGCTTTCGGCATCCAATCGCGAGGGATACCCGCGCCGTCGAGCATCTCATCCGCCCATCGGCGCTTCGTGACGTTGAAGAGCGAGGTGCCGGACGCATCGGAGACCTCGGTGGCGAACTCACCGGTCAGGCGGAACCTGATGTAATCCTTCGGGAGGAGGACCTTTCGGACCTTCGCGTAGACCTCGGGCTCGTTGTTCCGAAGCCAGACGATCTTCCCCGCGGTGAAGCCGGTCAGCACGGGATTGCTCGTCAGCTCGACGACTTTGTCCCTGCCGATGGTTGAAGTGATCCACTCGCACTCCGCGCCGGTTCGCTGATCGCACCAAAGGATGCTCGGCCTGAGCACCTGATGCCGCTCGTCGAGGAAGACCGCGCCGTGCATTTGCCCCGTGAGGCCGATCCCCTTGATCTCCGCCGGATTCACGCCCGAGGTACTGAGGACCGTTCGGATGCTCGAGATGGTTGCGCGCCACCAGTCGGCCGGATCCTGCTCCGCCCAAAGCGGCTTCGGCGTGCTGAGCGGGTAGGTGTCCGTGGCGGAAGCGAGAACCTTGCCGGACTCGTCAATGAGAAGCGTCTTCGTCCCGCTGGTGCCGATGTCAATCCCTAGCAGATACGCCATACAAGTGCCCCCTCTCTAACGTGCGGCCTGACCCTGGGAGTCAGGCCGCACGTTAGAGAGCATGCGACTGCTATGCTCCGAAGTCAGATCGTGTCCTTGACCCAATTCA
>Ga0315284_10016030_pt1 | contig 10636 bp, 8 predicted proteins | sample YL17G09_16_MG_FD_203696 | JGI IMG/M metagenome (GOLD analysis project Ga0315284, IMG submission 203696) | Sediment microbial communities from Yellowstone Lake, YNP, Wyoming, USA - YL17G09_16 | ecosystem: Environmental > Aquatic > Freshwater > Lake > Sediment | place: USA: Wyoming | collected...
GTGCTGGAGTAGTTGCCATATAAGAAGTACCTGGTTTTCCATATTTAGGTTTTGGGCTATTATAATTATTTATAACACCTACAGTAGAACCACCATCATTAAATTTTTTTACTCTAGCCGCATAAGTATCATTAAATATTTTTAATGGGCTAATTTTAGTTGTCTTTTTCATGATTATTATTATTTAACTTTAATATCACAAGCAGTTATATTTAATCCACCTTTATATGGAGTTGGATTAGTTACAACAACTGGGTATGTATTCATACCACCTTTATATGGAGTAGGGTTTGTTACTACTACAGGATAAGGATTTAAGCATTTAGATTCATTTTTCATAGTATAATATATTAAGTTAAACAATTAATAAATAAGAACTCTTAGTTTCCTTTTGGATTTCTAAGAGTTCTTTTTAGTTATTACTTTTTCTTTTTAGTTGAGCCACCTTTTTTATATGTAGCACCACCTTTTTTATAATCATAAATATAATCAGGTTGAATTACTTTAGTTTTTTCTTTATTTTTTTGTTTAATCTTGATATCAATATCAGTATTACCTACATTTTTCTTTTTTGATGCATCTGAAGATGAACCAGAAGTTGAAGATGAACCAGAAGTTGAAGATGAACCGCTTCTTCCACCACTTCCACCCATACCACCAGTTGCTGTAGTATTACCACTGTTTGTTTTACTCTTATCAATATAAGTAGTAGAAGTAGAAGTAGAAGTAGATTTTGGACCTTTAGCTCCTCTTACTAGTGCTATTCTTTCAGCTCTTTGATCTTTTTTGTCTTTTTTCATTTCAGCTTTATAGACTTGTTTTTCCATTCTTCTTTGCAATCTAGATGCAGGAGGTGGTGTATTTTTTGCCATTTTATTTAAGTTTTAAATTGTTTATAATTATTTATTGATTCCAGAATTTTTCAACACCTTTAGTAATACTAATTAAAACTGATTCATTTAAAGGATTACGTAAAAACTCTAAACAATCAGAAGGGTTTCTACCCATCATAATTGATGTATCAATATGATATATAAAACCATCTACTTTAGGTGCAATGAATTTATAAAAAGTTGCATCTTTAATAAGTGTTTTAATTTTAAGTGTTTCCATATCTAAAGCTGCTGCATCTAAGAAAGATTGAGCTGCTCTTTTATGGTTTGTTTCTACACCTTCTCCATTAATAAATTTATCCATGTTATCATAGACAATATCATTAGGTGTAGATTTTTTATATTGTGTGCTGTGTCCATCAACAACTTTTGCTACATAAAAAAGCTTATTTGTATTTTTATCAAATAATTTTTGTAGTTCAGAAAGAGCTTTGTTTTTAAGCTTTTTAACTTCAGTTTTTGTTGATACTGTATCTATTAATTTGTCAAGATAAAATTTAGGTGGAACTGCTCTAGCTCTTGCATCTTCATAACTTTTTGCAAGAATAGAAAATCCACCAGCTTCAATAGCATATAGTTTAATTAATGCATATGGATCTGTAACAGGATCTAAATATATTGGTTGATTACCACAACGAATTGTAATTCTATTCCAAAATTCATAATTATTAGGAGCTAATAATTTAATTTTATTCCAAAATTCTGCATCATCAGGTTCTACAAGATTTGCATTAAGATCTCTTTCTAATTGAGAAACAACTACTCTAATTTCTTTAATTTTTGCTTCTTTTGCTTCTGGATCTTTAATCATTTTGACATCAGGTGCAAATTCATTTAGACCTGTGACATAACGCTTAATTCCATTTTGTTCAATGCATGCAAGTTGTTCTTCATGAAAAACTCCATCATGCAAAGCCATACCATATTTTTCTAATCCCAAATTTGACATTTGTGAATCAAAATAAGGTTTAATTGATACATTCCCTGATTTCAGGGTAGGTAATTCTACTACTGTGTAACTCATTTTGGTTTTGGTTTTAGTTAGTAATTAATTATAAAAGTAATGAATTTGGAAGAGAAAGCATTTAACTTTCTCTTCCTTATCATTATTTAATTTAGAATGAACCTCCAGTGATAGGATTGCGCATTACAATCTTTAACACTTTGGTAGGATCTTTTACCCAAATTGCAGGCATTGTTTGTGTCATCATTACACGGTATCCATTAAAGTTTCCAGAAGATTGGAATCCTTGTGAACGACCCATGTAATCCATTGTACCATTTTGGTACCACCATTTTAGTTGATTATCCCAAGATAATTTCAACATAAAGATGTTATCATTTCCGGTATCTGTGATATCAAAGATAACAAAGCTATAAGAAGACAATGGATTACCATCAATGATAGGGTTTTCAATGTCATTTGTATGTAAGTTATCAAATGCAGGATTAAGTACAAATTTCACATTTGCAAGGAAAGGAATTACATAACTTGTGAATGAGAATCCAAAGTTAAGATCCATTGCATTTTTACCTGTGATTGCACCAATACCAGCATTTTCAGCTGCTTGAAGAACAAGACCTGAGTTAACTGCTTCTTGTTTGATAGCTTGATTAACCATTCTCATTCCACCCATACCTGTTTGAACAATAAGTTGTCTCTTAGGATCTGGACCTTGGAACTCAATACGACCTGCATAGAAGTTGTAAAGCTCACCACGGAATAATTCAAGTGTAAAGTTGCTTTTGTTATAAACACGTTTAAAAGAGTTATCAAGTTGTTTCCAAAGACCCACTGATAAACGCATATCATCTGGACCATCTTGTTTAATTCTTCCACCATGTCCCCACATCAAGTAAGTCTCAATGTCAGTTGCAACTTTGGTAAGATGTGCAGATTCCATTGTTGTCATGAAAGTACGTGTAAGTGTACCATTAGCAACAGCTTTCTTTACATAATCTTTACCCATTACAGAAACCATATCTTCAATCTTTGTGATAGAAGGATCCATTTGTTTATCAAAGTTTCTCCAGATTTCAGTTACAGGAACTGTTCCATCTGCATTAAGACCACCTTTGATCATAAGATCAGCTCTTGAAGATACTGAGTAATGTACGTGTGCTTCTGCTCCACCTACGAAATTGTAGAATTCACGGAAACCTGAACGTGTCATAACATCAGAAAATCTTTCACCATACTCACCTCTTGCAGAACCTTTTCTAAAGATTTTTGTACCATTAGAAAGATACTTGTTATCCAAGAATTTGTAGTTGTCATTGTTTACAAGTTGTACTGTGTAAATAAAACCATCTCCAATTGGAAGGATATCATCTACAGTAATGTACATCTCACAACCGTTGTACTTATCATAAGTGATGATATCACCATGACCAAATTCTCTACGGTTAATTTTAATTTTAAAAGTTGTACCATCAATACCTTTAGTTACATTGGTAGTTTCGATGTCTTCAATGATGTACGGAAGCTCCTGAGAAATAGGGGTTTGCCATTTGTACTCACCTCGTGCATTATCAACCATGATGATGTTTTTACCACCAAAAGAAGATAACTGGTATAAAGGCATTTCAACTTTTTGAGCCATAGCCCAAATGTCTACTGGACCTAAATCCATTGGTTCTGCATTTTTTAGCATGTTTACCAAGTGATAAGAATCTACATGGGATGATGCTTCATAATTGGTATCGCGCAGAAAAATACCATTATTTAATACTGGAGTTGCCATTTTTGTTTTTGTTTTAGTTATTAATTATTAATTGTTGTTTGAATTATCTTTTAAAAAATGATTGTTGTGCTCTTTGTAATTTTGGTCCTGATGATTTTTTTGTTGAATCTTCATCGCCATCTGATGTTACTGTTGATGATACTCTATTTGATTGTTCTGTTTTAAGTTGTCTTACTGTTTTTGCTACTGTATCTTTAACTGCATTGTCTCTTACTTTGGCTTTATATCCTTCAGGATCAGCAAGTAACCAAAGAGCTTCAGCAATTAAATCATGTCTAGGTTCTACATATTGATATTTTTCTAACAAATGACCTAACATATTAGTTGCTCTTCCACTTACAGAAGGATAGTTAGGTTGAACTAATCCTGTATAAAGCATGCTTTGTGTTTTTTTATCAAGTTTGATTCCATTAATCTCACCTGGTTGAAGTACATTATACACATTATCCATGTAAGCTTTAGCTTGAACATCTTGTTGTTTACGTAAACCTTCTTGTTGTTGCAGTTTTTGAGCAATAATTTGATCTTGCATTGCATCTAACTTAGGTTTAAATTTATTTGCTTTAGATTCTAGATCCCCTCTGTCTTTCCAACCATCAATCTCTTCTTCAATGTCTTCACTATTACCGTAGTTAGTAGCTTGTAGATATGATCTTACAATTGTTTCTTGACCTTCTTCTGTAGAAGGATCTAGATTTACTACTTCTTCTACTTGAGCAAGTGTTCTAAAAAGACCTTTTAAATCTTGTCCACCATCAGCAACATATTTAGCTGCATATTGTAGTTCTTGAGGTAAAGCATCAAAGAATTCAACTGGAGTTTGTTCTCTAATTTTTCTTTCTTTGTCAGACATGTTTGCTTCAAACAATTCTTCAAAATCTTGTATACTGTATTTATCTATAGACTTATCATCATCAAAAGGAACTATTTGTCCTTTTTCAATAAGTTTTTTAGTAAACTCAATTATACCATTTTTAGATACTTTTGGTCTTCCTGCATTTGCTGTAGAAGTTTCAGAATCTTCTGATTCATTATTATCATTAACAATATCATTAAGAGCTTCAATAGCCACTTCTGGTCTTGAAGGTTTATCATCATTAGAAGACTCGTCATCTTCTTTGTCAAGGAACGATGTATCTACCTTTTTTGAGGTAAATACAGTTGATTTCTTTTCTTCAGGTAGCATTATGTTTTCTGCTCCTGGTGTACCTAAGATATCATTTAGGTCCATCTCTACTTCTTGTACAGTAGTAGTTTCTGTTTTGTTCTGTGTATCAGTCATATGCTTGGTTTATTAATTGATTCTAATACTAATTATAATATACACAAATTTATATAAATAAACATATAAAGTTTATGTTGATAAAAAATTTTTCGCATTATATAGCTATAATCACTTTTTCTTTTTATCATTTTTCTTATTATCAAAGCGATTTTTGTTTTCTTTAGCAATTGTGAGATCTGTTTGTTTCATATCTCTTTGTGCTTGAATCTTTTCTCTTTCAATATTAAGCTTTTCTCTACTAGTTTGTTCTTTAGAAGTCTGAATAGTTTGTTTTAAACCCATTGTTTGTTGAAACTCATCTGTTTTTCTAAGAGTATCCATTTGATCTACAAAATCACTTTCTTGATTTTGATTCATATCTTGCATAGCTCCATAACCTGAAGCTTTAATTTCAGCTACAAGTAAATCTCTTCTGCGATTCTTTTCATTCTCAAGCATATCAGCATCAAGCTCCATTTGTTTTTCTTTTGTTTTTTGAGCATTTTCAGACTCTTGCATTTGTTGCTCATGTTGCATTTGTTCTTGACGTTGAGCTGTAGCTTTTGCTTCAGTTTGTTTAAGTACATGTGTAAGTTCTGCTAATGATTCTGCTCCCATAATAGTACCAAGATCATAAATACTAGCTCCTGATGTATTGTTACTTACGGCAAGTTGTTTCATTTTTTCTAACATGTCTCTATGACTAGCTTTAGTTGTACAAAAAACATTAATGTCTCTCAACATTAAATCTGTACCATTGATTTCAAAGTTTACCTTTTCATCATTAGCTGTCATGTATTGAAGTCTTTGAGATGGTTTAGTAGAGTGATAATACTGAGCTAAATCAGTTCTCATTTGATGAACTCGTGGCATTAAATAATCAGAATGTTGTATAAAATAAGTTTCTGTTTGAGCATAAGATGCAGCAACAGCCTGTTCTATTCCTGTAGCTGTATTAGTTTGTCCAATTTGTTGACCAAGTCTTTGAGGTGTTATACCTATAACTTCAAAACATTGTTGTTTAAAATAACTAGCTAATTGAACTCTAGATAACATACGTTGTGTTTGTTCTAAGTTCATTACTTGAAAATGCTGAAAATTAAGGGCATTTTCTGTATTAGTAATAGATGTATCAAGTGGAAGCATTTGAAAATTCTTCATTGCTACATAAGCTTTAGCAAGATTGTTTTTTCCCCAATCTTCTCCAAGTGAATGGCGGGGTAGAGCATTCTGATCCAACATAATTACTGTACCCAACTCATCCACAAGAATGTCAGCAATTTGATTGTTGACAATATTATAACCAATTTGAAATGGTTTCATTAAATCCACCATAGCAGTTGATCTTGTATTTCTATCAGAAAATACTGCACCTTCTACCGGAAGTTTACATCCATAAAGTGAATTATCTCCTTTAAATTGAAACTTAAGTCTACCTACTTTGTTTTGGCCTACACCTAAATACATAGGACTTACCCCTCCAGGATTATTCATTCCCCAAAAACTTGGTTGATTAGGTCCTATTTTAACACCTCCCCAAACTTCATTAATCCAAATCCATTCAAGATGTTCTCCAAAAATCAAATTATCTTTTGTTTTGTTTTTAAATAGAGCTGTGTTATATATAGGTTTATCTGTAATTTTATAGTCTTCATCTACAATATCTACAATAACCTCACCTTCTTCTGTTATTTTTGTAAGTGAACCTATTTTTCTTTGAGATTTCCAATATGCTGTTGTTGTTCTTAACAAGAAAGACATTCCTATATCAGTAAAATCTTCTGTTTGACTATTTAAATAAGCAACAATATCTCCTCCATTTGTTGAATTTTCCCACATAGAAGTATACTGTCTATATGCTAATGAAGGCATATTTGTATTCCAATCATGGGATTGTGTAGCATCATAATATGTACCATCATTTTGATATCCTTGAAGCGGATAACCTGCAGATCTAACAGGATAAAGTACTTCAAGAGATTCAAGTTGTTCTTGAGTCATCATATACCCATACTTATCAATGACATCTGCAATAGTCATCATTTCAATTTTACCTACCCAATTACCTTGTGATATATATCTTACTTCAGGTGACTTATGATAAAAAGTCAATACTGGATTCCAAAGTTCAATGTCATAATCATCATCTAACATTTTAAAATGCCAAAACTCTCTATCTGTAATAAGCATTTCGCGAAATGCACGTTCTTCAAGTTCATCCATTTTAAACCTATCTTCATCAACTTGCATTTGATGAGAAGCCCACTGTTCTGCCATACTTCTATAATCCTTTACAAAATACTCTTGAATTTCAGGTAAAGTTTTAAGTTTTTCTGGAGAAGTTTCTTCTTTCATTTTTTCTTGAACTTCAGGATCATTAGGATCCATTCCCATTTCAATCATTTTCATGAGCATTTTTTGCTCTGCTTGACCTAAAAGTACTTCTTCAATAGCTTGTCTCTTCTGTTCTAATTGTTCATTATATGAAAATTCATCAGTAGATCTAAATGTAACTTTAGTGTTTCTTTTAGCAAACTCACTAACCATCACATTAACTACATTGGGGATAATAGGATAAAATTTAAGTTCTAATGCGCTTACATCTTCTTGAGTTAATGTTTCTAATAACTCTCTATTTTCATTGTTTTCTTCTACTAAGTAATCTGTTTTATCTATAATACCTTTTGCAAGCTTATAGTTTTTCATTAATCTTCTTGCATTTCTACCAAGTTGTTTAATGCCATTCCATTCTAACCAGTCTAAATTCCAAGCACTCCAGTTTATATCTTTATCAGATCTAGGAATAAACTGTAATGGCTGAGTTATAGAACCCATTCTGTTAAGCTTTGCTTTTTTTCCAGATTTAAGATCTAGGGCATTAAAAACTTCCATATTATTTTATATTTTTAAATGGTGATCTAGGTGGTCTTATTTTAGAATTAAAATTCTTTTGTCCAATATGCCGAAAAGGGCTTGTAACTAATTTATACAAATTATTTGACTTATGCAAATCTTTAGAGCCTATATTGTCTACTCTCTTCTTATATCCTCTATTAGCTTGTTGTACTTTAGCAAAGGATATAAGAGCTGCTAAAGATACTAATCTATCTACGTTTACACCATCTCCATAGTTCTCCATTTCTACAAAAGCCATAATATCAGGAATTCTTTCTACTCCATATGTAGTTTTAACTATAGTCCCATCATCTTTGGTTTCATGATAAATCTCTTCTTTAAGAAATTCTATTAAATAACTTAACATGTGACTTTTAAACAAGGTACCTGTATTTTTCCAGCCATAGTCTTGAAACACGTTAGTATTAGAACCAAGATCTTTTAAAAATAAAATTTGATTTTTAGGTACTAAATACTTTTGTTTCTTTCTTTGAATCATATGGTTAATAAAGTGAGATATATTATTCTCTACTATAGTCCATGCATTATACCATTCAATAATAAGTTCTAATCTTTCATGGGTTTTATTAATATCATCAAATCTTCCGCACCATGCACATACTATTTTATCAGATTCTGTATAATTAGTAACAGTTTCTCCATTAATTTTAGTTACCTCAATTGGATTTTTATAAACATAGATAGAACAAAGTGATTCACTTGTAGTTGTTTTACCTTCTGATACTGGGTCAATAGATGCATAATAAGTTCCCCATTCTGCATTTAAATCTGGTTTTTCCCAAACAATAATAGTACCTGTTTTATCTTCTGTATTTTTTGTAATTGGAAATTCTAAAATAGGTAACTTATTAGTTAACTTGTCTTCTATTCCACCTTCAAGAGTTTTAGTTAATTCAATAAAATGATATGGGTATTCTTTATCTTCAATTCTTCTTTTTTGAGCAGCTACTAAATTAATTGGAAATTTAGATACATTTCTAAAGTCAAATGCTTCAGCTATATTTTTAGGATGCTGTGATATTCTTAATTGATATTGCTCAGGTTCAAGATCTTTTTTCCATGTAATTCGCTCAGTATCAATAGCTTTTACTGCTGCTTCTACATCACTATTACCATACTTATCTATAAATGGTGGCATTGACCATTGTTCAGGAATAAACAATCCTGTTTTACCTGTTGTACCTTTACTATCTAATAAATTAGTTTCTACTGCATATATACTATTAGCTTCAGGATAAATGATCATTCTCTTAAGTGGTTGACATTGATCTAAGTCACCAACAGAACCAGCAGCAACAAATAAACCAGTTGTTATCATACCAGATTGCATAGCGGGATATAAAAACTCTACTGTTGTAGACATATGCGGAGCAATACCTGCTTCTTCATGAAAGAAAAAACTACATGGTCCACCAACTCCTGCTGTTGGATCTTTATCAAATGTTACACCTTGTATTACACCTTTAAGTCCTCGTTGTGATTTTCTACCACTAATAGTTTGTTCAATTTGTTGTTGCCACATAAGTACTTTACCTGGATTCATAGGTCTGTACCAAGCAGTATGCTGATCTAAAAAAGATTTATATTCATTAAGAAATTTCCAAGATCCTTTTTCATTTATATAGTCTTTAAGACTTGCACCCATTTTAATAATAGGTGTTTCCTCAAACCATAAAAGATTTATCATTTTACCACAATGATAATAAGATGAAGCTATTTGTCGTTTTTTGAGAATTGCACAATGTCTGTAGTTGAGCTCTGCCAACAACTCATATAAGGCCATATGATATTGGGCATCTCTGACACTTGGGAAGTCAAACTTTTTTTGTTCTTTGTCATTAATTGGTAAGTAATTGAGCCACATGTAATATTCTCGTGGAAGGTACCATGTGTGTTTATCATCTTTAATGATAACTCCTTTTCTACATTTTTCTTTTTCTGCATCCCAAAAAACTCTATAATCTTTACTACCCATTGGACCAGAAAAGTAAAAACCATTTTGCCTAAATTTAACAGCTTGTTCAGTAAACAATAAACTTGTTTCATTAAATTCATATTTTCCAGGTTCTTTAAAAAGATCTAATACAAAACTTTTATATAAATCTTTTGTTTCAAATTCAGTATGTTCCCATACACCATTGTTCCATGTTGGAATACTTATGTATGGTATCAAACTCATTTTAAAAGTTTTTTCATTTTATTAATATTACCTTTTGAATCTATAATAAAATCAATAAGATCTTTTTGATTTTTAGATTTTAATATTTTATCAGAATCACCACCGCTAAAATATACATATATATCATCTCTTTTAAAAGCACTCCATTCTTCTTTATAAAAGTTATAATGAAATAACCAATCGTATAAATTTTCCATAATATTATATTTGATCATATGCTAATCCAGCACCACCTCGTGTGCGAGATTGTTGTTCTTCTTTTAAATCTTTATATGCTCCTTTAAAAGAAGCTCTAATTCCATCAAAGTTTTTAGCTGCACTAACTAGTGCAGTTATGTTACCATCTCTACCATCTGTTATTGGAGTATTTTCCATGTATGTAGCTAATCTATCTAACATACTAGAGATACCTTTATAAGCTCTAGATGTAGGTGTTTCATATAATTTAGCACATTTTTTTAAAGCTATCTGTATTAATTCATCTTCAGTAGAAAAATCCGCTTGAGTATCCTGTAAAATATATTCTTCTTTGTCAAGTTCTGACATGTGAAAATAAGGATTTACATCAGGGTTAGGACAAGTCATATAAAATAAATAAGTATATATCTTAAGACTATTATCTGGATATGTTTCCATAATA
>Ga0315284_10016031_pt1 | contig 10636 bp, 13 predicted proteins | sample YL17G09_16_MG_FD_203696 | JGI IMG/M metagenome (GOLD analysis project Ga0315284, IMG submission 203696) | Sediment microbial communities from Yellowstone Lake, YNP, Wyoming, USA - YL17G09_16 | ecosystem: Environmental > Aquatic > Freshwater > Lake > Sediment | place: USA: Wyoming | collected...
CTCCATTGACGGAACTCCTTTCACAAAGATGGACCCCAATGATTTGGGCGCCATTTTGGAGAAGGAGTGTGGATTTCAGCGGAATGGATTGGAGGTTTTATACAATGGGCGGACCGGCGAGCAGATTGAGTCAATGATTTTCGTGGGGCCCAGTTATTACCATAGGTTGAAGCATATGGTCGCCGACAAAATCCACTGTTTAAAACCGGACCATGATGTTTTGACATTGGCGGGATGGAAGATGATTCCTGAGATTACTATGGATGATGAAATCGCATGTTTGGTTGAGGAGAAGCTGGTTTATCAGAGGCCGATGAATGTATTTCATTATCCCGACTATAAGGGGAAGATGTATCGTGTCAGTAATCAACACGTAGATTTGGATACGACGGCGAATCACCGGATGTATGTTTCTCAGAGTCGGAAATTGGATGAGTATGAGTTTGTTCGGGCGGATGAGATTGAGGGGAAGCACTTACGCTATAAGAAGAGCGCAGAGTGGGATGCTCCGGACTACCAGTTTATCCTTCCGGCTTTCGCAGATAAGGGTGAAAGAGCTCTTGATATGGAGGCGTGGCTCATCTTTATGGGTATTTGGATTACAGAGGGTTGGACTATTGATAAGAAGAAGGTGGCCATATATTTGAAGAAGGATAGCGTCAAAAAGGTTTTTGAGGAGGCGACTATGCGTTTGGGATATGAAGTAGATAAGATATTCGGATTCAAGAAATGGACTATTCATGACGCACAGTTGGCAAATTATATGAATGAGTTCGCAGTCGGTGGCCACAACAACTTCCTTCCTGAGTGGGTGTTTAAGTTGAGTCAGGGTCAGGCGCAGATTTTAGTGGAGAGTATGGGAAATTCGGTTTTATATTCTACAAAATCGTCGCGTCTGGCGGACCAATTTACACAGTTGTGCTTACACGCTGGATGGTCCGCAACGAAGACGACGCATATTCAGAAGGGGGATGAGAGCCATATTAATGAGAGGACGCGGGTTATTAGCAATTATGATTTATTTCGGGTTAGTGTTAATAAGAAGTTCAATAATCCAGAGGTGAATAGGGGTCATTATACTAAGAAGGATGTTAAAGAGGATGAGCTCTATGATTATGAGGGGCCTGTTCATTGTGTGGAAGTAGAGGGGAACGTGTTTATGGTTCGGAGAAATGGGAAGCCAGTTTGGACTGGAAATAGTAGAAGCTCAGGACCGTACAGTCAACTAGTTCGTCAACCGAGTGTTGGAAGGGCGAGGGATGGTGGCTTGCGTGTTGGAGAAATGGAAAAGGATGCGATGTTGTCTCACGGGACGGTCCAATTCTTGAAAGAGAGGATGTTCGATGTTTCAGATAAGTATTTCGTTACGCTTTGTAAGGAAACTGGGATGATAGCTGCGGTCAATAAGGAGAAGAATATTTACAACAGTTTGTATAGCAATAACAATACGGATTTTGTTCGCGTTCAGATTCCATACGCCTCTAAGTTGCTGATGCAGGAGTTATATACGATTGGAATTGTTATGAAGCTGAAGACGGATGCGCCGGATGATGGAGATAAAAAGAAGGCGAAGATTGCGAAAGAGAAGGAGATTAAGGATTTATAAGATTTGTAGAATTGGAATTTCGATTGAATTATGATTAAAAAATAATATTTCATTATTATAATGAAGTATTCTAAGTCGGATTCGGAGTATTTTAGAAATAAAAAAGGTGGGGGTCTTCAAACAAATGGAAAATTAAATGCGGCGAATTTTAGTAGGAATAAAAAAAATGGAGAATTAAATAAGAATAAGTTTAGTATTATTAGTAATGAAAATATTGATCGTAAATTAGGAGAAATTAATCCTCGTAAAAATAAAAATACGTTTGAACTTCCAGAAATGAATTCATCTGGAAAATATAAAATTAAACCAATAAAAATAATGGTTAAAAAAAAATCAGGATTTAACAAATTATATGATGATGAACATTATATTTTTTTTGGATTTGATCCAGAAACTAGTATATATGAATATGTTTGTTATGTTAATAAAGATTTTGGTAAATTTAGTATGAATGGTTCACCAATAATATGTAAAAAAAGAGAAAAAAATGGAACAATAGTTGATATTTCACATCATCAATTTTTAGATATAAATATAAAAGAATTAAGTATTTTAGTTTATCATTTACTTCTTATAGATCAAAAATCTAATAAGTTATTAGATCAAATATTTTTTAAATATTTATTAGATTTTGTATTACCTAAAATAATAAACACATATAAAACTGTTAATAATGATAATTTACATGATATAGTTGGTAAAATAAAAAAAATTATGGATATTCCAAATAATACTAATAATCTAGCGCTTCTTCCATGAAGAAATCTCACAAATACACCTGTATAAAAACGCCGATATTATCAGTAAAAAGATTTTTAAGTTCTTGTTCAATTGAAAGTCCAATTTTTCTAAAATTGAAGTTTAAAATGACTTGATTGTGGTTCTGTTTTCCAGCATATGAAATAACATCAGCCCCGTTGAAAGTCATATACAAATATTCTGGGACGGACTGGTCTTTGTTGCTTATCCCGCAGAACGTTATATAAATCATCCGGTTCCTCTTGATAGCATCGCGGAGGCGTTCATTAAAATCGAAGTAGTTTGTAATAGTATTTCCGGATTGGTCTAAATAATAAAATTGGAGACTATGATGACTGACCGTATTTGGCATGACCTCAACAATTATATTATTACCGCGGATTCCATTAATTGTCGCAACCGTATTTAATGTCGTCGCCATAAATAATATAAAGATAATTAAATTATATAATGTAATGGAAACACCAACTGAAATAATAATAGGAAATGAATTAACCATCGAAAAAATAGCGGAGATATTTCCAAAACCGAACGGAGACTATGAAAAGTTGCGGATAACTGATGTCGGAATGTATAGCATAACAAAGAAGAACGAGTCTTTTTTTATTTCTAGCTTGATTACGAAATATTTCGGGGATAATAAGATAACTATTACAGATAGCACTGCGTGTTGTGGGGGAAATACGATTGGATTCCTATTAAATTCGCAAGTCCAGCGCGTAAATTCGATTGAAATTGATGAATTACACTTCTCCATTTTACAGAATAATGTGAATTTGTATAAAGAGGCGTGTAAAGTTTTTTTGTATCATGAAAATTATTTGAATTGTGCGAAGGCGCTGACACAGGACGTAATATTCTACGATTTACCATGGGGCGGTAAGAAATATATGGAGAAAGAAGAAGTTAAGCTGGGGCTATTTGATAAAGCTGGGACTTTTATTTCGATGACGCGGATTGTGAATGAGATGAAGGACCATTCTAAATTACAGATATTGAAGGTTCCCCTGAATTTCTCTTTTACTGAATTTATGAGGGATGTAGATTATGTAAAAATAAAGATACATAAAATATACAATAAGTTCAATAAGAAACTCTGTTATTTTATCATTATTTTAATAAATTAGATATCTGGCGCTTTTTTAAGTGCTTCTTTCAATTTAGTAATTTCAGAAGAAATCTCGTCGACTTTATTTTTTGATTCAAGCGCCATAGCATTCGTTGTTGTTATTTGCGTCGAGAGCATATTTACCTGTGTTTGTAGACCGCTTTCAGGTTGTGGAGGGGGTTTTGCTGGGGGCGGTCCTGCGGTTTGGGTTTCAGGAGCAGTACCCGCGATTGGTGTTTGGGGAGAAGGGAGATTTGTTAGGGGTTCATTAATTGGGGTTATTGTTAAAGAGAAAAATAAACAAATTAGAATTATTACAATTATTATAATTATCTTCATTTATATTAAATGAAGATAATTATATTTTACATTTTTTTAATCCTTATATTTATTCCAATATTATTTAAGATTGTGTTTATAACAAGAACTGTTGAAGAAGGTTTTAAAGGAGATAAGAAAAATAAGGAAGTTATGTATAATATGACCGGAGATAATGGGTCTTATAGTTTCATATATGGGAAAAACACGATTGAAATATTACCGTCCAATAAAAAGGATAAAATAACTGATGTATATTTTCATTATCGCAGTCTTCCAGATAAAACAATTGCGAATGGAAATTCATTTGACGATATATCAAGTCAGGAATTTGTTTTAAAATGTCCAACGAATAAATATAAAATATCATTCTCATCTTCCAAAAAACCAATAACTATTATTGTTAATGAAACTGAATATATGATTGAATTAGAGAAAAAAGATAAGGAGGGTAAATTCGATATTTTATGGTTTAATAAAGTATCTGGAACAATTGATGGATTTGATATAACACTTAGTGAGAAGAAGCTTGATGATGTTGAAGTCATTATGGTTCTTTATACTGCGATTCTAATCATTCAGAAAATGAAAGATTTAGACAACGTAGATTATAATAAAATGTTTAAATAATATAATGAACAAGATTTTGTGCTTTATAGTAGTTTTTCTGTTATATATTATTCTTGACGGGACGATGATGGCACTTTTCATGGCGAAATACTTCGGAGGGGTCGTTCAAAAAATACAGGGCGGTCGCAAAATGGGTGCGCGAATAATTCCGGCGGTTCTCTGTTTTCTTATTCTCGCATTCGGAATTGTATATTTTGTTTTGGACCGGATACGCGACGACCATATTGTAGAGGATAGTTTCAGATATGGCGGTGTTTTTGGCGCAGTTGTTTATGGTGTTTTTGATTTGACGAATTATGCGATTTTTACTGATTATACTGCGGGGACTGTTTTAATTGATATGGCATGGGGGACCATTTTGGCGAGCGTTGTCTCAATGATTACAAAATTTTTATTCGTTAAAAAGCAATAATTATTATTTTATAATATTTTATGTCTAATAGGTCCTCTATCCACTTCCTACAATTAAACCAAAGAGAGCAACATTTAGTTTTGAATAATTTAAGCCGTGATTTTAGAAGGAAGGAATTATTTAATCATTATCTGACACTTTACAATATTAAAAAGAAGGCGCTTACTGGGGCACGCCCGCAACCGCAGCCGCAGCCGCAACAGGCTCAAATGCGGCCACAGACGCAACCGCGCCCGCAACCGCAACCGCATCAGGCTCAAATGCGGCCACAGACGCAACCGCGGCCACAGACGCAGCCGCAGCCGCAACAGGCTCAAATGCTCCCACAGCCCCAACCTCTACCCAGCCGTAATGACCGCAACCAATCTTATATAAGTAATTACAACCAATATCAAGAGAATGCGCGAATGGAACAGTCCCGTCATAATTCATCGCATGTTAAAACATCTGTTCCGGATACGCGTTCAGATCCAGTTAAAATTGAAAAAACAGCTCCCGTTAAAACTCATTCCGTTCAAACAATTGACCTTTTATCGGGAAATAGCGGGACCGATAGGATGAATGAGATTCGCGAGAATTTGAAAAAAGTAAAACGGATGGAGATTGTTCCGCATGTCGATTATAAATCATACATACAGAAATTCATGGTCCAAGATAAGTTGAAATTATTCGTGGAAAATAAGAAGGTCGCCCTCATCGGCCCCGCCAGTTATTTGATGAATATAAACCAAGGAGAATATATAGACAAACAAGATGTTGTCATCCGGTTCAACAGTGGAATTATCCAGAACCAAAAAATTGCTGGAAATATTGGGACACGGACTGACATCTGGATTTACAACTTCAAAAATCTGGAAATATTAGATAAAATAACTGAATTCCCCAAGTTCATATTCTGTCCTTATCCCAAAATGATGATTGACTCATATGATATTGACAAAAAAATACCGTGCGATTGTAATATTGAGTTCATTGAGCCGCATTTCTATGAGCAGTTGAAGCAAGTGATGAAATTTGAGCCCAATACTGCGCTTCTAACTATTCTAATATTGTTGCGCCAAGGAATCCAGAGCCTCTATATATCAGGAATATCATTTTTATACGACGGATATTATGATAAGGAGAATAATATGTCCGAGTCGAAGGCACTTGTCATGAACCAGCAAAATCGGACGGATTGTATCCAGATATTGAAGAAAGTGTATAATGCGAATGAGCGCCTCTTACTTGATAATGCGATGTTGAATATTATTTATCCAAGCTTTGTTAATGTGCTGAACCGCATTTTTTCGAGGGAAAATCACGCGAAGCTCTTCTCGACACTGGACTACCGCCTTTTCATTCCGTCATTCCAGAGTAAATATAATAATCCGAAGACTGACACGATAATATATCTCCACTTTGGAAAAACAGAAATTTTACAGATTGATGACAAAATCGATTTGGTTGTTCATATGATTCGGCCCAAGCTTTTCGAGAAGGAGGTTTATATTCAGAATGACTCATGCGATTATGATGATTTAGAAGTATTACTCGGGATGAAAAATAAGGGTGTTGTTTATTTTTCGAATAATCAGTGGGTCGCCATTGATAACATGATTCCCAAGAAAAACAGGGACTATATTCTCTCACATCACTGCTATGTTAATGGAAATATATATGGGAGTTTTATTAAGAATATTGTTGTCGATTTTGATATTGATGAGAATAACCAGAATTTAAACATGCTCTATATGCTATTTAGTCTGGTTTATTATGGTCAGAAAATGATATATGTCCATCGCGAAAATGTTAAAACGAACGGATTGTATGAAATCTGTTCAGTTATGAAAAAATTAAATCTTATAAAGTATATTTAATGAAAAATGTGGCGAGGAATTTGAATTTGGATTGGAATTGGAATAAGAATATTGATTATGGATATGATAAGAGTCAAGATTATTTTGATGTTGAAACATTTAAAAAAATGTTGATTATATTTGGTGCGGGATGTTTACTGGGTGTTTTATTAGCACTTGTATTTGCGGGGTTTCTTTATGGAATACAGCAAAAGACAGTCGATCAGGGGAAGTTAGGTTATGGAAAATTGTTTATGATTATTATCGCGCCATGTATATTATTGGGCTTGATAGCTGGAATATTATTGTTATAATAATATATAGATAATATGAATAATGGAAATATAAATTATGGAGCAAAAAAATGGATTGGTATTTTTTTCATATCAATAATTATTGGAGTTGCTGTTGGAATGGCATTAGCAGGAATAATATATGGGATTCGAGCAAAAGAGCCAGATAATAATTTGACTTTTCAAAAAGCGGTTGAAAAAACAATACTATGTGGGATCTATTTTGGTATTACATGTGGTTTGTTGTATGTATTATCGGATAAATATGAATATAACTTAGAATTGATTATTATGTCCGCAATATTATTAGCGGGAATTTTAGCAAGTATTGGGACATCTATTCCTTGGCAATCGCTGGTTGGTATTGGGATTGTAGTAATTTATCCACCATTCAAGCTGTTATGTCAAGTCATTAAGGAATGGCGTGAAAAAAAGCGTAAAGCCAGTGAAGGATATCAAAAAATTGTTAAAACTAACTAAAAATATAGAATTTATACAATTTATGATGAATTATCTTGATGAAATTTAACTACTTCCATTGAATATTTCTTGACATCATTCTTATATACTAAATAAAGTACAAGAGCAGTAATCCAGATTGCGAGTTCAAGACCAATAATGACCCACGCCGCAGTGTGCATCTCGCTATTACACAACATATACACGATAACAATCAGCAAAATATAGATGATAATTTTAACAAAGAGATTCACATATATTCTTGATGGGGTAAAATTCTTTTTGAGGTAATCAGTGTCCTTGAATAAAAAGACAGTGGCGACAATTAATTGCGCAATGATGATACATACAAATGTAAGAATAGGAACAAGGCAGTGCATTTATAATATAAGGCAATATTATTTTTATAGAAAAAGCAAGATAAATAGTTAGATAAAATAATGATTGATTTCATTTATATTAAGAATTCTACTCCGGATATGCGCGTGTATAATACTTATAACGAATTGTCATTATTATCATTCAAAAAAGTAATTGATGAACTTTGTAATAATGGGATAATTTATAAGTATAAAATTGCGATTAAGACAAAATTAGTAATGCAACAAATTGTGAATGTTCTAAGCTATTCTTCTAAACAATATCATGTTCGGGAAAATATCCAGATACGAATATTAGATTCTTGAAAACCATTCCATTTCTTTATCTAAACCTAAGAAGAAATTGTATTTTTCGGCGCGGTCGTGTGTTATTTTGCTTCCGCCACCTCTCTTGTACCGTGGCGTGTCCTTGATTTCTTGATTGGTTTCATAGAATCTTTGGATAAGCGCCTCCACTGATGGATATTTTCGATTAAGAGTGTCGAGTCGCTCCTTCAATTTCTGAATGAGGTTTGATTTATCAATATGCGGTCGCGTATTTCCAAAAATTTCTATTTCGACATCGTTCTCATCGAAATAACGAAATCTTTCGGAAAATGCTGTTATGATATCACTCAAAAGATAGCTTACATTGGTGTCAAGGTTGAACGTCTTTCGGTTATTCACGATGTGAAGTAAGTGCATCATGTCATTGTCATCTTCGACCAACCAGAGTATTATTGGGAACTCAAAATGCGTGGATGGATAGCGCCGGATAATTTCTTCGAGAGCTTGAACGCGATGTTGACCTTCAATGACTTTTATTATGTCGCGCTTCTGATTAAATGCGATATGAATCGGGTCGAAGAATGATGGCTCATTCCCACTTTTGATATCGGCTTCGTATGCTTCGAACAAGTGAGCGACATGTTTTTCATCAATTTTGCGATTGAGTTCCCATATAGGACTGTGTAGTGTTCCGAAAGCTGTGGATGCGCAAAGCGCATAATATCCGCGGTGGCGCTTGTTTGGAAAAGGAGAAATCTTTTTCAGATTGTCAATGAAAAATTTATATTGATTTTGTGGAAATTCGATGTTTTCTCTTTCAGTATCGGGAGGCGTTGATGGTTGGATGGGTTTTTCCTGTGGTAATTTAGCCTCACGATTTTGTGGCAATTCGATGTTTTCTCTTTCAGTATCGGGAGGCGTTGATGGTTGGATGGGTTTTTCCTGTGGTAATTTAGCCTCACGATTTTGGACGAGTTTATCGCTCAAATATTTCTTTTCAATCAATTTCCTTGTATTCCTCATTTTTGTTTAGATAAGAAGAATAATCGCGGAATAATTCAATTTTTTTGAAGTTTTAGTATAAAAAATATATGTTATAATTATAATATGATAAATCCATTTGTTTATGAAAATGGTAAGCTCATTTTTGTTGGTGAGACTCCTAAACAACCTACGACTGAAATGAAGATTCCACTTAATTTTGGAAGAACTAACAAATTTGTTCCAATGTAATTATTATTTTATACTGTATAGTCATGTATAGTATAAAAGACAAGACCATTGAATTTGCGGAAGTTGTTGATGTATCTCTTCTTAGTGGGATTGAGAACATTGTATTCGGTGAGCTCTTCAATCAGTGTGTCGATAATTTAGTTGTCGGAATTAAATCGATTGTTTTCGGTCATGAATTTAACCAGAACGTTGATAATTTACCGGTGGGGCTTGAAACGATTGAGTTTGGGAGTTGCTTCAATCAGCCAGTGGATTCTTTACCGGCTTCTGTTAAGCGGATTGTTTTCGGAGGGAATTTTAACCAGAGCGTTGATAAATTACCGGCTGGGCTACTTTATGTGGAGTTCGGCTATGAATTTACGCAAAGTATTGATAATTTGCCGGATAGTATAACACACTTGATATTTCGGTGGGGGCTATTCAGACGCGCAATATCTCACTTTCCTGAAAGTTTGACGCACTTAGTATTTGGTGAATACTATAATGAGAAGGTGGTTTTACAAAAGAGGGCGGTTGAGATAGAGCAAGAAGATATAACTGCGAGTGCAATTTATCCATTTGGACCACACATTCCGCGATGCGCTTGTATAAAACAGGATTGTCTTGAATGTATTCAATCAATCGAATTTGGTAATTATTTCAACCAAGAGTTGAGAATTGTTGATTGCGTCAAGAGTGTTAAATTTGGAGATCGGTTCAATCAGAAATTGGTTAATCTACCGGATTGTATTGAGAAAATTGAGTTTGGTAAAGATTTTAATCAGGATATTAATGATTTACCGGATAGTATCGTGGATTTAGTATTACCGGAGGATTATTCTAAGGAAATTACTCGTCTTCCGGCTTCATTAAAGAGACTGCGCGTTTACAAAAAGAATCATTATTATGAGCGATTTGACATCCAAAAAGTGTTGGCGAATAAAGCGATATACCCGGAAAAAATACAGAAATATGTTGATTTTAAATATCCATTTAGACCTTTTTTTCAAGAACCCGCTCCGGCTCTGGCCCCTGAACCGGCTCTGGCCACTGAACCGGCTCTGGCCCCTGAACCGGCTCTGGCCCCTGAACCGGCTCTGGCCACTGAACCGGCTCTGGCCACTGAACCGGCTCTGGCCCCTGAACCGGCTCTGGCCACTGAACCGGCTCCGGCCCCTGAACCGGCTCCGGCCACTGAAACGGCTCCAGCCCCTGAAACAACTCCGGCCCCTGAAACGGCTCCGGCCCCTGAAACGGCTCCGGCCCCCTGAACCGGCTCCGGCCCCCTGAACCGGCTCCAGCCCCTGAATGAACCATTTAATTTTTTTCTAATAAATACTAATGGATATTAAAA
>Ga0315284_10016032_pt1 | contig 10636 bp, 9 predicted proteins | sample YL17G09_16_MG_FD_203696 | JGI IMG/M metagenome (GOLD analysis project Ga0315284, IMG submission 203696) | Sediment microbial communities from Yellowstone Lake, YNP, Wyoming, USA - YL17G09_16 | ecosystem: Environmental > Aquatic > Freshwater > Lake > Sediment | place: USA: Wyoming | collected...
CATCATTGGCAAGACAAGTGTCGGCTCTGTTCAGCACCTCACTATTGGACTAAATTCATCCCATCCAAACCTATCCTGATATTCTTCATAGACTCCGCCGCAAATATCTGCATAGACACATTTTTGGCACTTTTCATGCTGTTTTTTTTGCTCTTGGTCCATATAATCGCGATAATCGGTCATTAAGATGGAATGAAACAATAGCTTGATTTTACATAGATCCCTTTTAACAATGTAGTCTTCGCATCCTGGTAAAGCACAGTAAGGAAAACCTTCCAAGCTAATAGGAACATTATTAGCTACCACATATTCAACCATTTCGATTATGTACGGCTTTATTACTGTATACCTTGGCACAACAGAGTTGAAGTTATACAAAGCCCTATTTTTAGTGTGTACGGCTGACAAATTAATATGCTCAATTCCAATATCAATAGCCTTACGCGCTATCTTTGTTAATGATTTATAATTCTGCTTACATGCAACAGTGTTGGTCATCAACTTTGTATTTACGTCCTTAAGTTTCTTAAGATTCTTAATGCCCTGTACAGTTTGTTTGAAACTGTCTGGACTTAGGGTTATACTATCGTGCAGTCCGTCTGTATCTCCATGCAACGAAATGACATATTTCTTTATCCCCTTTCCGATTAGTGTTTTTGCATATTCAATGTCACTCATCAACCTAGCATTCGTTTGCAGCGACACAAATTTATACCCATACTCTTTTATTTTATCTAATAGAAGTGGCAGTTCTTTACATACCGTGGGCTCTCCACCATGAATATTAACCGCTTCATATCCCAGTTTTCTGTTATCTCGCAAAAATTTTTCTATCACTTTTTTGTCCACACATTCTGTGCTGTTTTTATGAGAATTCACGACGCAGAATATGCATGAACTATTACAGCAATCAGTTAAATGTATACTCAGGCTTTTGGCTTCCATTATCTTATTCCTTAATCATTTTCTTGTTCTATCTGTTTCTCAAACCATACATCGGCACTATTTCATTTTAGACAGATACTTTCATAATCTTGCTTGATAAATTCTTCAGTCGCCAGATTGTGCTTCCAGCCATCTACAGAATTGTCATAGCCCGTTTGGATTTCAGAGATATTCATTTTAGACAGATATGCTTTCAGATCGTCAATGCCAGAATCATCAGACGCATTGTCAAGTACATGCGTCCTGAATTGAATATTTCGTAGATCATTGTTTTGAAAGAGTGTACGAAGTGCCAATTATGCGTAAGAGGAAGTATTATGATTTACCATTATGCCTAATATCTCTACAAGCCATTTCATAACCTCCTAAGTGTTATGATAAGGCAAGCGATATGAAAGAACGCATTATAAACCACAATATCATTATCCCAGCGAACAACAAGGCGGCGAAAATTCCCCAGCCATGAGAACGTCCGCTCAACCTTATAGCGACGTTTGTATCGCCGCATTTTGCGTCCATCATAATATTTTTGTCCCTTGTTATTGCTTCTGTATGGACAAATCAGTTCAATGCCTTTACCAGCCAGACATTTACGTAACGGGTCGCTGTCATAGCCCCTGTCGGTAATGAGACGCTCTGGATTTTTCGCGGCCTGCCCCCTGCTTTTGCGTGGTACAGCAACATTGTTCAGTGTTTTTTCGAGGAGCGTGACTTCGTTTGGTGACGCCGAGTCCAGGTGGTTTCCCAGAGGAATACCTTTGCCGTCGATCACCACCATCCACTTCGTTCCCTTGCCGCGTTTGGTCTTTCCGACGCATTGGCCCCTTTTTTTGCAGGGGCAAAACTGCCATCTGCAAATGCCTCGCTCCAGTCTAATTGTCCTCGCTGGTCGAGTTCAGAAAGAAAAGCTCTCCATGCGTTGAGCCATATATCCTGTTGTTCCCAGTCTCGCAGCCTCCGCCAACATGTTGAAGTACTTGGATATTGTTTTGGCAAATCTGCCCATGGTGCTCCGGTACGCAATACCCAGAGGATACCCTCGAATACTTTGCTATTGTCAGCCCATGGCCTGCCGCCACGTTTAGACTTTTTGAGTTTTGGCAGTAATGGCTCGATTTTTTGTCATTGCGCATCTGTTAGTTTCCACCGTTCCTTGGCCATAGAAAAAACTCCTTTCTATAACCAAGTTTACATAAGTTCTTACAGGGCGCAAGTTTAAAATGCGTAAAATTTTAGGTTATGAAATGGCTTGTAGTCCTTTCGTTGCTTAATCTCACACTTTTTTTAAGTTATGCAATATTCGTAGATTGCCAATGAGGACTGAATCGTCGCATTGAATAATAGGTCAGGAAGAAAGACGAAAAATCATCCTTATCCATTTCTTCATCAACAGTATTAACCTTATGCTTCACATGAAATATATTATTCCATTTCCTGTCTTGCGTATTTATCAGGCCTATCCTGAACATATACGATAGGGCTTTATGCGGCACTTCAACAACATATCCGCTATAGTCTATGTCATGTATTTTGAGATACCTGAACGTGTGCTTTTTTCTTTTTATTGGTGTATTTTCGTATATATATGGCTTGTTTAGAAGATCTATTTCATATAGCATTTGTGCGTCTTCATCACCCCACCATTCCTGTGATGTAACAAAGTTATTTACATACTCTTCGATGTTTTCACGCTCATCGTGACATACTTTCCAACGAGCTTGTTTATAACTTAACATATTACTTCCGATATTGATAATTTTTGTTACCAATGGATTCGGATGATCCTGGTGATACTCAAGAAAATCGGAAAACAGCTGTGTGTAGCTTAGGCAACCTCCATGATGAAGATAATAGCCGGTACAATATAGCATTCTTAACGAGTTCAGCATAACACATACTCTAAACAGGTTTAATCCCTCTACCCATTCCAGATGATTTACATATTTATTTTGTATCACAAATGAATAATCTTCATCGCCTTCTTTATAAGTAATAATCTCATACTTGCCAACCTCTCGATAAAGTACTGTGTTATTAAGTAGCATTAGCGGGTACGTGACATAGTCTGCTTGCAATTCGCACATTTTTTCTATTGTTTCCTTAAAGGTATGCAAAGTTTCTTCCGGCAATGGCCATATTAGTTCTGTATAACTGTCTAATCCTGTATCACTTATATGTTTAAGTATCCTTGCATAATCCTGTAAAGACATATTCGTACGATTAATTTCTTTTCCAACCCGTGGGGATAGCGATTGAAGTGCTAATATAATAGGTGATATCAAGCCTCCTTCTTGCAATATTCGACCTATCTGTAATACTCTTTCGGGCTGTGTTTTTGACGGACTCCACCATACCGCCAATGGATATTTATATTTATTACGACAAGCTATGATATGCTTTGATATGCTTATATCCCTCTTAAACATCCCAAAATTACCATCAGTTATATGTAATACTTTACATTCATGCTCACTAAGCCACTCTATTTCCTTGTGAATTCTCGATTCACTAAACTTACGAACACGTGTCGTTTGTTTCCAACAACAGAAATGACATGAAAATGGACATCCGCGACTTGCTTCAAGTACAACAGCATTATAGTGATCAACATTAAATATCCCATTAAGAAAAGGAGAAGGTATCTCATCAAGATTCATAATCGGCTCTTCTGAATCTGTCGTAACTAACACCTTTTCTTTATAAAAACTTAATCCTCGCACATTACTTAAGTCTGGTTGTTTCTTGGTTAACTCGAGCAAGTAATTAGAAAATACTTTCTCGCCTTCACCATTACATAAAACCAAGTTTTCATATTTATCGATGAGATATTTTTCTCCACAGTTCTCTACCTGCGGGCCACCTATGATACAATTTACCCCTTTTTTCTCCTTTAATAATGATTGAAGCAGCGCCTTTACTTGTGTCGTATTCCAGCAATAGCAACTAAATGCATATATTTCTGAATCTCTTTCTTTCAACTCTTCCAGTATTTCCGCACGAGGTTTCTTATTTGAGACACAATATATCTCAAATTCGTGTGTATCTCTGATTTTCGGAATCCGACAGGCATATGTCTGCAAATACCCACACGCAAGAGGTATATATCTCCAAGCATCGTACAAATTGACCAATGTTACTCTCTTCATACCATTATCCTTTCCCATGTTACCGCTCTCATTCGTCACTATTACCCACTTCATCCTCGCTACTTGCCCTCATAAGAGAATGTGTGGTAAAGACTGAAAAAATTAACTCTTTGCTATGGCGATTTAAGTTATCGTGCTCTGATAGCCGATAGATGTTTTACGGAAGTTTACCCTATAGAACTCAGGCAGCATGTCTTATAAGCAGTGGACAATCATCTCGGTACACACAATGAAATTGCGAGTATGTTTAAAGTCTCAACGTTTTGAATTAGGAAACTTTTGAGGCAGCGAAGTCAGACAGGTAATATTGCTCCATTGACTCCTAGTCAAGGGCGAAAGCCTTATATATTGTATCGGCGCTATTGAATAATTCGAAACTTACGCTTAGTACGCTTCATTGAAAGCGAAAACAAGACACTGGCAAATAGACTACCGTATAGAATAAGAATCATGTACAATTGCTTTATCGTAGTTATCCCAACACTTTGCCCGAAATCAGGCGCTCTGACCTCCTGGCCTAAACACATTTTTATAGGTATTGCAATAGCTACAATCAGCACGATTACTTCGCATACTACCATCAACGCGAGCATTAATCCCCATGCAAACATTTTATGAAAGTAGAGACTAATACCAATGCTTATAAGAAATATTCCAAACAATGGTACATGAAACATGATACTGCCGATAATCAAACCGTGAATAAAGCTAATAAGCTCTCGACAACCAAGGGCAAAGACTATACACCCCAGTATCTTCCCAATATCATACCTATCTTCATTCATAATCTTACCCTTACAATTAAGTCATGTCTCATTAAATTATTTAGAGGTCTAAACCGTAGACTCAGGAATTAGCGTCGCCGCATATAGTAGGTGCCCAGAATCACCTTCATAAGATATTGAACTTATTGCACCTCAATCACCAATGTTCCGCAAACACTAAATATGATATATTTTCAAGCCTATCCCATCTCATTATATATTTCGCATAATGGCATTAATTAAACTCACAAGCTGTTACATTATATTAGTATGGGTGATTATGTCAATATTAACCTGGAAAATGCTATTATTCAAACTGTAAATATCTTGAATCGTAAAAACCATCCATTTAGAATATGCTTTCAGACTATGCAAAATTTATTGGAAGCAGCTTAAAATGTCAACATGGCTAAACCGAGAACATTCTTTGGTGAACAGAATTGATAAAACTCTAGAAAAAACAATAGGCCTTACCTTATTGCTTTTAAATCCAATTTGCAAGACTCCCATTACACTATTTGCCTCATCAATTGATTGAAACGATCAATAAAGCCGTTTGGCTGCTCAGCAGATATTTCTGCGAAATATCTGTTACGTTGTTGCATAAGTTCACTATCACCCTTGTCCTGAGACAATAGCCTTTTTATGGTTGTTAGCACTTTATTACGGTCAAACATATTGATTTCTACCATCGCTTTAAAATACCTGTTGTCCTGCATGAGTTTTTCCATCACATAATAGAGTCCTACCGGCGCTATCCGAAACTTGCTAAGAGGAGTATACTTACGTGCCCACTGATATTCATAGCCTTCCCCCACCCCCAATGCAGCAAACACGGAATCAACATCATCAGGACCACACATCTCATAAGGATTCGTCAGAACTACGCTTGGAATTCCAGCATATATAGCTTTGGCTAGTGTCGTGCTTGACATATTCATTGTAAGGAATACATCACAAGCGTAGAGCATATTGTTAAAGCAATCAATGCCACAACTAGGCATATTACAAATACGCCCATAGAGATACTTTTCAAGCCCCAGAATCCGATTACCTACATAGATTATTTTTGTGTCTTCCGGCAGAAAGCTCATTTGTTTTGATAAAAACTCTGGCATCCCGTCAAATAAAAGATCATTAATATGAGTCGAATGAGGATTATTAGGGTGATTCACTTGCCAACCATTCCCAATAGCCATTAAAACTACTTTTTCTTTCTTGCCGATTCCTATAGACTCACGAGCTTCGTCCTTTTTATGTTCTTGATATTCAACAAGATTGTCTAACGTGAAAAGCATGACCTTGCTATCTATATTCTTGTATCGACCAAAAGGCACAGGTCTAAGATAAACCGGCATATCTTTCATTTTATCCCAGATTGGATTGCGTCTCGACAGACAGTCTATTTCATAGCCTATCTCTTCGAGTGACCATATATCAATTGGCAACACTGGGATATCATATTTCAATATAAACCATGTATCTCTAATACTATAATTGTGACAGAAGATAGCATACCACACAAAGTAATCCGCTAGAATAATCACATCCGGCTTAATCCGCACAATAATTTCATCGATACGATATTGTGCTTTATAGCCCATTCTATGTGGGATCGTATAATATTCAAAGCCCTCCGAGCTTAATATTTTATCATGTTCTGCACATATTACAAAATAGCAGAAATGCCCCCCTCGCCGCAGTTTCTTTGCCAACGAGATACCGATTATGGTTTCGCCATATCCTAGTTCTGCCATTGCCATAATTAATATTTTCATTCAACTTGTCTCCAACAGAGATGGTTTCCGCCTGAATCGAAGGACCAGATCTTTGCCGTCAATTACTATAATTCTGTTTTCATCCGCTGCATTTAACGGCGCGCTTCAATGGCACACGATAGCGTATCCTGTTACAAGCAATTGCCAGGTAATATCTACCTCTCCCTACTTGCCCAGCATTCGGGGACCAACAGTCAAAGCAGAAGACTTGCCCCTCGAATTACCAGCTTGCGGTTGCCGAAGCCCTCCATCTCAAAGCGTACATCCAGGCGATCGGCGAAAACGTGATTAAGTGGGAAAAACAGGTGATCGCACGATAGATCAAATGGTTCTGGCTGACCATCGTTGATTTTACATGTCCCGAATGTGAAATCATTATGTTCCGAACCTTTACCTTCGATCGCAAAACACAGGAAACGGGAACCGTGATGCATCGATAGAGAGACCGCACCCGATCTGTTTTTAAGGTGCCAGAGGTATTTTCCCTTCTCTTCCTCAATCCTCTCAAATTCGTCGTCAAATTTGGCCTGATCACTGTCGAGACTAATTGTTTCACTTCTGAACTGAGCGAAATAGCGTTCGTACCGGGTGGTGTCACCGTCGTTGATCCCATCCGGGAAAAAGCATTTCCGACATGCTATCGGAGGATTCCAGCTATGGACCAACCGACGGAAGTTTTGGTATCGGGTCCCATTCCAGATGTCATTCCAGTTTTCCGTGTTCAGATCTCCAAGAGGCGTTTGTGACAAACAGCAGGCACGGACTTTGCCAGTACAGTCGATGAATGTCCAGTCCCACGGATGCCGACAGGGACTGATGCCGTCTTTGGGTACAGCATGCACACTCGCCTCGAAGAGGAGTTCACTGAGAATGTGTTTTGCTCCTGGCGTCAAATCGTCGCGCCATAGTGCATCGCCTACAAGCACGTGGTCGCAGGCCATGCGGTAAAGTGAGGATGGCAGATTAAGGCTGACTCCGAACTTCCGAGCCACGGCCATCCCCTCCAGCAAGGCGGGGGCGGTGACGTTGGGTGTGTTAAAAGGCGACTGGCCAGGAAAACCGTCTGAAAGTGCCTGGACTTGGATCTGGGAGACACCGTATTCATGTGCCATACAGACCAGATCCGGCAGATCGCCAAATGTGTCTTTCATCGCCACACACAAAAAGGAGGTCGCCCCTTTAAACTTTGGGCCGACCTTCTTCCGGCAGCGCTGCACAAGAGCCAATGTTTGCAGGAGTCGGTCCCATTCTTGCTCGGGTCGCATGAAGTTGTACGTCTCGGGTCGCGCACCATCGATAGACACGCAAATTTGAACTGGTGCACGAACAAGACGTTCTACAAGACGCTCATCGCGAAGCCGGATGCCATTCGTCGGAAAACCTAACCGCACACCGTTCTGCTCACAGGCTTCGAGTATTGTGAAGAACGACTTGGAAATCAACGGTTCCCCGAGTCCCGCTATCAAGATCGTATCGACTTTTGCAACCAATGCGCCTATCGCTTTATGTACGATGGCCTCTGGCATGTCGTCGCCAAATGTGCTGTAGTAATGCGGACAATACTTGCACCGCATGTTGCACCTTGTTGTGGCTTCGATATAGGCACCTTTGGGCCCTTCAGAAGCGACAGGCTTGAGATTGTTCATATTATCTCTTTGCTAATGTATATAGGTGACAACTTCAAAAGATACATTGTTTACACTTTCTTATAAACTATTTACTCTATGTATCGAGTATTTCCACCTTAGACTCATCCACAAGTTCTGGCATATACTCCCTAAACACAGCATCCCATTCATCACAAAACGCCATAGAATCTCCGGCCTCTAAAGGTATATTCTTAAAGAAATGAACATCAATATGGTCACTTTTTAGGAGGGCAATTTGATTATCAACATATTTGCTTTCAAACTCACCTAACACAACTATTATTATCTTATATTTATCGCTTTTTATAAATGTTTGAAATTTATCCAGCGCATTTCTATAACGATTGATGTCCTCCTTGATGCTTTGCTTATCCATACCTTTAAACTGATTAAATTTTAGCGATTGAATGAAAAACAATTTCTCTTTGCTTTCTACCAAGTTGATGAATCGATAGATTCTACGTTTACAGGCATCTTTGGCAGCTCTATGTGCAATAGGATCATGATGGACCAATACAACACCTGACCAATCAGGTGAGACTGTCCATCGTGAAGAAATGTTTGGATCTGCTGCTTTTAATATTTTATTTAATTTATCGTCAATTTCATTATTATCGCTTCGGTAATACCTCATGTGACGAAAAAATCCTTTGCCTTTCGTCTCTAGAATATGAGTAGCCAAGTAAATAACACTAGAATAATCAAAGCTAGCCACCCAGTCAAAAGGCAATGAGTGTTTCCTCAATCCAGACCGTGACAAATGTATCGCCGCATCACAAGATTGACCTAATGGGATGAATATCATAATCTCACCATAATCCTTTCCGTGCCACCATACGCACTATCTCTTGTTTTCGCTCTAAAGCACAGGGCCTCACTGTACCCCAACATAATCCATCATCTTGTAAAAACTTTCGACTGTACCATCTAATAGCGCAACTTGTCTACGATAGGTTTCTTGACAAGCCAATAAACCGCTTTTGTGTTTTTTACAGAATATCGTTTCGTGCATTGTTCTTATAATTTCCTGCTCATTCAATACATTAATCTGTTCAAAACATTTAAAGTATTGATTATCTTTACATACTGCCTCCATTAATTCATATAATCCCCACGGAAACAATCGGAACTTATAAAAAGGTATGTTATTTCTAAGCCATTTCACAACATATTCCCCCCCCTTGTTAGTTTCAGCAAAACGTTCAACATCTTGTAAACAGATATAATTACAATTATTGGTTAGAGCAATCGCGGGAATATGGTTATTAACCGCATAGGTTAGAGCTGTTGAGCTTATATTTAAGCTCAACAGCATGTCAACGGAAAGTACGATTCGATTAAATACACTCGGATCACAACGAGGCCTCACAAGCAACCTTTTATTGTTCAGAATTTTGGTTTCACTAACATCCCCCACTATCAGCATAAAAACATTTTCAGGGAGCTTGTCGATATAGTAACATATCAAACTAAATATATTTTCGCTTTTACGTGCAAGCATATCATAATCACAGTCGTCCTGCCATGTTGATTGTGTCATCATAATTATTTTATCACAATCTCGCAGGCCAAGGCTCTCTCTTAACCACTTCTTGTCACCTTGACCTGACTCTATATTGGGTTCATAGAGGTGATAATGAAATGCCTTGGGACAAGACTTGTCCGGGAGATGACAAAATGGTATTGGACGCAAATATGCCGGCATCTCAAATATTTTTGCATCTATCGGCATCGTTTTCTTCTCATCAAAATACACATCTACAAGCATATTCGTTTCATTCCATTCCCAGCAATCAATCGGAATCACTGGAATTCCATAGTCTAATATCGTCCATGGTCCTGCATTGAGACCTCCCCTGTGCATTTGAGAGTAGATAAAGTAATCCGCCAATATAATGAGATCAGGTTTCTTATTATTAATTAAGTCATCGAGTATGTAGTCGCTTGGGAGCCCATACATACGACTAAATAAAGTATACGGCATACCGCTAGAACGTAATATTCCTTCAGAGTAGACTTCCCCCATTAAATGTACATCAAAGCCAGCTGCAACCAACTGCCTTGCTAAGGATAAACCCATGCGTGTTTCACCATAGCTAATGTGAGACATACAGAGAACAAGAATTTTTTTCATGAGGATGTTTCCTGTAAGGACTTTGTGTTTAAGGCTAAGAGATAATGGTTTGATGGTATGCTATCGCAAATCGAAAACCTTTTCTGATTATCACACAACTCTACGAACTGTGCTTCCAAATACAACAAGAAGAGGCTTTGAGATGGATTCTTAAAATTTCCTTCCTGACGTTTTACGGCTCCGAACCTTTAATACTAATAGTAAGTAAATTCTCTGATAT
>Ga0315284_10016033_pt1 | contig 10635 bp, 8 predicted proteins | sample YL17G09_16_MG_FD_203696 | JGI IMG/M metagenome (GOLD analysis project Ga0315284, IMG submission 203696) | Sediment microbial communities from Yellowstone Lake, YNP, Wyoming, USA - YL17G09_16 | ecosystem: Environmental > Aquatic > Freshwater > Lake > Sediment | place: USA: Wyoming | collected...
GATTCGAATAACCCCACTCGTTGTCATACCAGCTTACGACCTTAACGGTTTTGCCGATAACCATCGTGCACAGAGAATCGAAGATGCTCGAATGAGGATCATTGACGATATCGCTGCTTACGATAGGCTCGTCGCAATAGGCCAGTATGCCCTTCATCGGCCCCTGGGCCGCTTTTTTCATCGCCGCATTGACGGCATCGACCGTGACGTCCTTCTTGACGTTTACCACAAGGTCCACCACGCTGCCGACCGGGACAGGTACGCGTATGGCAAAACCGTCGAGCTTGCCGGCAAGCTCTGGAATTACCTTGCCGATGGCCTTTGCCGCACCGGTGCTGGTTGGAATTATGTTCGCCGCCGCGGCACGGGCGCGACGCAGATCCGAGTGGATCATGTCGGCCACTTTCTGGTCGTTGGTATAAGCGTGAATCGTCGTCATCATACCCTGCTCGATGCCGAACGTATCGTTGAGGACCTTCGCGATAGGTGCGAGGCAATTGGTCGTGCAGCTTGCGTTCGATACACAGTTAACCTCGCTGGTCAGCATCTCATCGTTAACACCCAGGACGATTGTAGCGTCGATATCGTCCTTGGCCGGGACGCTCAGCATAACCTTGCTGGCGCCGGCTTTGATATGGTCGGCATAACCGCCCTTCGGCGACTCGGCGCTGCGGAAGATGCCCGTCGATTCCAGAACCACCTTCACGCCCATCTCCTTCCAGGGCAGCTCGGCGGGATTCTTGACGGCCAGAACCTTAACGGTCTTGCCGTTGATGACTAATGCGCCATCTTTTGCCTCGACTGTTCCGCCCCATCTGCCCATGACGGTGTCGTATTTGAACAGATGAGCGAGGCTTTTCGCATCAGAAAGGTCATTTATAGCGACCAGTTCCAGCTCGCCTTTTCTTTGCATGATAATTCTTGCCACGGCCCTGCCGATCCGGCCGAAACCGTTAATCGCTACCTTTGTTGCCATTTGCACTTCTCCTTATTTTTAATATCAAAAACATTGTTTCCCGTGTTTTAAGCCCCTCGCCATATACTGCTATGGGGTAAACGAGTGAGATACTTTATGAATTTTCCGCCCCGCTGTCAAGTATTTCTTGCAAACCAGTCGAATTTACTGGTACCTGTTCACCGAAACCGATGAAAAACACATTTTTTGGATTTTCCATGCAAATATATATAACATAACCAGACGCTGCACAATTTATTCGGCTACAATGGTCGGTGCTACGGCAAAACTTGTTGAGCGAACAGCAGATGACGATTTGGTCCTAAAGGCCCATACACAGGCTGAGGCGCTGGGCCGGATGAACATCATTTTGAAGAATCAAATCCCGCGAAAGTTATACTGCTCCATCAAAATTCTGCCTCGCTTAACTGAAATCAGTCACACTTTGTGGGTTCATGCTAATCAACTTTTTTGAGGAAATCGGCAATACGATCGATGAGCTTCTCAGGCCTCCTTGTCTGGCATTCCCATATAGTCATAACCGACCAGCCTGTTTTACGTAATTCTCGAAGTTTGATTTTGTCGCGTTCTTTGTTGCCTTGCAGCTTGGGAAGCCAATATTTCTTTCTGGATTTTGGGCTTCTGCGCCCTAATCGACAGTTGTGCCTATGCCACCAGCAGCCATGAACGAATATCACTTTCTTATGACGTGGCAGAACAATATCCGGACACCCAGGCAGGTCTCTCCGATAAAGTCGAAACCGGTATCCTAACCCATGAACTATACGTCTGACTTCAAGCTCGGGGGTCGTGTCTGTTTTTCTTATACGCGACATGCAGTATGAGCGCTGCTTTTTGGTCAGTACATCCACAGCGAAAACCTTTTGAAAAGCCGATTCAGTTTCGTTGTTAAGCTGTTGCTAATAGATTCTCAAGAACAAGGCGTGCCACTTTTACATTAACTGCGTTGCCGAGTGCTGCCATAGCTGCGCCGCCGGGTGGAAAATGCTTCAGGTCGCCCATTGATTGAAGTCTAGCGCACTCACGAACAGTCATATAGCGTCTTTCCCATCCGATGATTGGCACCTGCGTAGTAGTCATTGCGACTAATGATGGAGATGTTGTCGGCCGCTTTACTCTTACACCTGATGCTCTAAATTGAATAACATATTTCCAGATATCTCGTTCCTCCCCGAGACAGTTCCATTCTAACTTTTGAAGACTTGGAGGAAACTGTTTAATCTTGCTAAGCCACGGCCTTATCCAATTTTGATGTTTTCTGTATAGTGCCCGATTCTGCCTGATAAAGACTTGTTTCCAATATGGGAATACACCGTTTTCCCCACGCGCATAGCTCGGTACTTGCTCAATAATATCTTGTCTATACCGAGTATCAAGGGTTCTACCGAAACACCCTTTGCTCTTACGCAAATTTTCTAATTTAACGTCATACAACGAATCTTGCTTATAGGGATACGTTGCACCGAACTCCATACTCCAGATGGGAAAAGAAGGCAACTGCTCATCTTCGGGAAATGTCTCAAGAAACTCCTGCCATGCCTCTAAACATTCGATGACCTGCTTGCTTAGAGGCAGCGCCTCTTTCGGATTCTTATCCAAAACCGTCCTAATCGACAAGTCCTCACCGTTTGTTTGCGGAACGGGCCATTGAAAACCATTCAACCCTCCAAGCTGCCCAACCATATACATTCTTTCTCTTATTTGCGGCACTTCAAACCTATGCGGCGATAGTTGCTTGTGTTCCACTTCATAACCTAACGACTCTAAAGATTGTCTTACCTTAGCATAAGTATTTCCTTGGTCGTGTTTAACAAAATGTGCAACATTTTCTAAAACTACAAATTTTGGTTTGTGATGTCGCAATATCTCCACAACATTGAAAAATACCGTGCCACGAATAGAATCCTTCAACCCCTTTTGCCCGCCGGCTTTAGAGAATGGCTGGCAGGGAAATCCCGCGCAAACAAGGTTGTGTTTTGGGATTTTCTTTGGATCTATTTCTCTTATGTCCCCGGCAGGTAGTATTCCAAAGTTGGATTCGTATGTTGCTCGGAGTTGTTCGTCTATCTCGCAAGCAAAAACGCATTTTCCTCCTAATGCACTTGCAGCCAAGTGAAATCCGCCCAATCCTGCAAATAAATCAACAAATCTCATCTTCAGTTAAGTGTTACTCTTGCACCAATTCAAAATTTGTTTTCTCAAAGTGTTATCGGACAAATGTTTATTATAAACCGCCTTATATATTCTAACTCTATCAAAAATTAAATTATAGTCATCTGTCAGTTCGGTTAAGCTCTCGCTTGAAACAATAAATGGAATCATGATTCCTAATACCGGCTCGGCTGACCAGTGAATAAATTCTTTCCAAGCTTTAATGGAAATAGGTTTTTTCTGGGAAAAATTGACACCAGCACCGCATTGCAATAAAAGAACTATCTGGTTGGGTCGTTTGTCTCCGTGGGGTTTCCATGCAATAATATCTACGCCTTTATCTTTGTCTTTTGGTTTAGGGAACCTATGACCTATACTTTCAGAAGTTCTTTGCGATATCGAGCGTATCTGGTTTATCAGGTTTTTCCCATTAGGAAAACCGATAACTTCTGCATCGCCACCTAAGTATGATTTGACGGCTTCATTTGACAATCTTTCGAATAACTTAGTTCCGTCGTCTTCTCCTCTCTTTTTTTTAACACCTCTGAGAGAGAATATTAAGCACATTAGAAATTCAGGAATATCTTTCCATTTTATAATTGGCCTTATTCTTTCACCGTCAATAGAGAAAGGGGATGCTTCCCCATATAGATGGCATCTTCGTTCTAATTCGCCAACAACACTATCGACTGTATCTTCTCGTAATTCCGGAACATAAGACTGTAATAAAGCGGTCATAGTAGCTTTGGACATCGGTTTATTCCCGTGGATAACTCTGAGTTCAACCCAGTCGGCCATTGTATAAATGGAATTTGTATCTGACAGGTCAATCATGTTTTGATACCACTTTTTTTAGCTCTTCAACCGCTTGTGCCAGTTCTTTTACTAAAACATCTATTTCATGATCGGATTTATATTTGTAGGCAGCCTGCAAAGCATTGCCTACGGCTCTGATAGCAGTTTTAATTTTCTTCTTAACAAATTCTTTTTCACCACCGCTTCTTTCATAGGCCTCTTCCAAATTGTTGTAGTCTAAGAGGTATTTAGTCGCCTCCTCATCCGCCAATATAGGAGCTAGGTGGCTTGTAATTTTTCTTGAATCTGTGAGAATAGGTTCCTTATCTTTGCCGTTACCAAAAATCCACGTTAAAAGAGTCTCCAAATTTTGCATTTTGTTTTTCGGAACCAATGGCTTATCGAGCTTTGCCTCCTTATATGACTGAACTCCAATGAATTCTCTGATTGACGGTGAGTTTATTGCTACGGTAATTAAAGAAAATCGCTTCGTAATTTTGGCAGTGTCAAGTTCAGGAAGTTCGACTCTGGTTTGGTCGAAAATTTTATAATACATGTATTGTCTTTTAATGACATCAGTTCTATCCCCCACTTTTCTTTGGACTTCTCGGATACTATCTTCTATGCTTTTGCCTTTGGCTTTTTTCTCTTCAATTCTTGCAGCAATATATTTTGCTTTTGCGTAAGCTCCCCATCTCAATATTCCCGTGATATGCCTGACACCAAGATAAGGAGACATACTCTTTTTGTCTTTATAGATGATAGATGGTATTATGGCAAGGTCATCTTCTACATTTTTATCTTTTGGTTTTGGAAAATCGGTGCCTTTAATTTGAAGCTTATTTCTCCATTCTTTGTCCGTTAGTAACTTGGCTGTTGCAATTCTTCTATTTCCTTCGATCACGATGAATTTAATGTTGCGATCATGACTGATTAAATCTTCCAAATCAACTTGGAGTTCAGCAACATCAGTCTTCCATTTAAATGTTTTAGGGAGATTCCGAGGAACAGCGACTATAGGCTCCTCTTCAAAATAACCGTTTTCGGCCATGGAGTATGCTATTTCCTCCAAGTCAAAGTCGTCATAGAGAACTTTTAAAATGTCAAATTGAGTACCTCCGTAATACTCATCCGCCAATCGGGGATTCTGGTTATCTAATTCGATCTTGGTTAACGGGATATTGATTTGCGGTTTTTTTCTGCTGAGTTCATGTATACGTTCTCTTGGCATTGTTCATATCCTTCCAGTAATAACTGGTTGAGTCTTTGAGATTAAAGGTCTAAGGATTTCTTACATTGAGTTCGTTATTTTTGTTTTCACAAACATCGTCCTCGTTTCTAAAACCTCTGAGATTCTAAACGTATCAATAGCCTCATAGCCACCTGCTCTCCGCATCTGTTATTTCTTGTTTCCACTTTTTTCTAATTCTACCCACCTTTGCCCCGTTTTCAACCACAAACTCTCCACCTCTGGCTCATATTCCCCGCCAAATCAACTATAAATCATCACGAACCACCCGTCAACCAGTCCATCTGTTCCGCTATTGTGCTTCCTTACCAGCAACAAAGTGTTTATTGCCCTTTCGCACTACCTTGCCTTCATTCAAAAGAAGCCCAAGCACAGACCACGACAAATAATCTTTTTGCTCACCTTGATAATCAGAATGAATCTCGAGGATTTCCGCGATTTATGCATTTCTCAAACCATCCGATTTTTGTGTCAAAATCCCTAAGATTGCTTCTTTCAAAAGTTCCAATCCTTGTTGAGCCTGTTCCCTCGGTTCCATTTGGTTTTCCTTAATTTCAGACAAAAGCTTTGGACAATCTTCTACTTTTTCTTTATCTACTTACACTACCTGCAACCCCAATCCCCGTCAAATTAAAAAAACCTGTCCTGAGCCTTTTTACTCTGAACTTGTCGAAGGACATCCGGCCTCAAAGTGGCAGTTCCCGCTAAATTAACTATAAATCATCCCCAAGAATATGCCAATCCTCAAAACCGACCGATAACTCTCTCGAACTCAGCATCCCGCGGAGTGTAACATCAAAGCGTGCTGGCGAGGCACCCAAAATCGCCCAACTTTCAACAAATAACTTTGCCCGTAAGTTTTAACTTTATAGTTTTTTTGGATTTTCCCAACCACATTTTGTGTTATCGGCTGATATTTGGGATGATATAAAACACTTTCACTCCAGAATTGAACATCTTTTCTCCGGCGTTGCGCTTTGCGCAGGAATTGATAGGCAGGACACAGAAGACAGCTACAAGTGGCGCCTCATTTCTGCATGCCCCTTCCGGCCAAAAGACATTTTTAGCGTTTCTTTATGCGAAATTCTGTAACATAATGGCTCCCTGCGCAATTATAGAGGCGACAATGGTTGGTGCTATGGCAAAACTTGTTGAAAGAACGGAAGATAATGATTTGGTCCTCAGGGCCAAAACACAGGCCGAGGCGCTTGGCCGGCTGTACGAAATGTACTACGAGCGAATCTTCCGCTTCTGCGTTCACCGGCTCTTTAACAAGGAAATAGCTGAGGATGTAACTTCTGCGGTCTTTCTTAACGTAGCCCGCGGGATACGCGATTTTGCAGGCCGAAGCGAGCAGGATTTTCGCTACTGGCTGTATGCCATAGCAGCCAACCAGGCTAACGCCTATATCAGAAGAACATCCCGGCGTAAAAAGCTGCTCGCAGAGGCGGCCGGCTCGATAAGGCCGGCGGCCGCCGGCAGCGCCGATATGTCGTTCGAGCCGGACTGGCCGAGGCTTTATGCCGCCATCCTCAGGCTAAAGCCACAGCACCAGACCATTGTCACACTAAGGTTCTTTGAAAACTTCTCATACGAACAGATAGCACAGATTTTAGACGCCAAAGAGGCAACTCTGCGCGTGACGTTGCATAGAATACTAAACCAGTTACGAAACCAATTACAAACCGTTTTCGACGGAGAAATATAATGTTCAAAGACGAAGCCGATTTTGAAAAAGTCGTTGGTCGGCTGAATGTCGATACCGAGCCGAACCAGGCGCATCGTGAAAACCTTCGCCGGCAGATGCTCTCTGTCTTCAACCAGGCCGAGCAGGAACCTTCAACCCGTATAATCGTCTTTCGAACATTAAGGAGATTAATTATGAAAAGTCCAATTACAAAAATAGCCACAGCGGCGGCGATTATTATCGCAGTTAGTATCGGCATACATTACTTAGGCGGCTCAATTGACGGGGCAAGCGTCGCGTGGTCACAGGTGGTCGAGCAAATCAGCAGCCATACCAAATACAAATGCCGCCAGCGGGTAGTCCGGGAACAAGGCCCGCAAATACCGACAATGCAGGTCTATCACCTGAATCTTCAGCAAAGGCGGCAGGAAGTAGAGGACGGCACCATCCATATCATTGACATGCGGGGAGCGGATGCGATAACCGTAGAACTTTATCCCGCTGATAAAAAGGCGACAGTTACGAAGCTGATCGGATTCGGCCCCAGAAAAGATCCGCATATCACTGAGATGGTCAAGCAATTCGAGCAGGAATCCACTGAAAAACTCGGCACGAAAAAGGTAAACGGCAAAATCCTGCAGGGATTCAGACATAAGCCGACTGAGAACAGTGACTTTACAGTGTGGGTCGATCCTGTAACAAAGCTTCCGGTCGAAATAGAGATTAAGCACCTTAACAGGGGGCAAACCCTGTTTCTGGATGAATTCGAATTTGACTTCAAGCTTGATCCTTCCGCTTTCAGCACGGACGTTCCCGATGGATACGAAGTCAAGACCGTCGTTCAGGATTACAGGCCGGTCGAGCCAAAGCAAATCTCCCCGGAAGACCTTCGCACCGGGCTCAGCCATACCGCATATACAGTGGAAAAACTCGCATGGATGGAAAAGCTGATTACCATGCAAATCACTGATCCTCTCATGGGAATGGGCAAAGCGTATGTGATAGGGATACAAAGCGACGATGGAAACAGTATCATAATCGTTCAGGGCGATTATTATGAAGAAGAGAGAATGGTATGGATACCCAAGGAGAAGCTTGTCATGGAGACTCCATCCGGAGCGAAGCTGTACACACATCCGAACGGCTCCGAATATGCCCGCCTGTTCCTGGAAGGTTTCGCCAAGGCAAATCCCGAATTCTTCAGCATGGAAAACCTCAGCGAAGAAAGATTTACCAGGATGATTGTCATGCCGGACCGAACGATTTTGAGCTTGTCGGCCAATAAACAAATGAGCGACGAAAAATTGCAGCAGATTGTCGAGTCCTTAAAAGAAATTAAAGCGAATTGATTTTACATCCGCGACTTCACAAAAGCTGTATCAAATCTGCCAATTAGTGGTCAGAGCAAACAGGCCGGGCTTTGTTGTCCGGCCTGTTTTCTGCGCTTATGAAAAATAATCCAACAATTTTCATATTTTCCTGTCGCAAATCCGGTCAAATGTGCACTATATAACGAGAACAGTAATTCTTTGAGAAATTGAGGTGCTAAGATGTCTGAGAATGACAAATTTTATGTAGAGCGATGTTTGGATGGCCATCCGGACGATTTTCGCTACCTTGTGCGACGCTATCAGGGGGTTCTGCTGGCCAACCTGGCCGGCAAGCTGGGCAGCAGAGACCGTGCTGAAGAAGCCGCACAGGAGGCACTCGTAAGGGCCTATTTCAATATGGGCAAACTAAGAAAGCCGGATTCGTTCTTCTCCTGGCTGCTCGGAATCGCCGACCATGTGGCGAAAGAGCACCAGAGAAAAGAACAAATCCAACGCCAGCGCGAAATCGTCCGCTCATTCGCAGAAGAATCTTCCGGCATCGAACTCTCTCAGGATTATGCTCTCGAATCGGCAATTGCCGAACTGCCCGAGGCATACAGGAAAGTCATCCTGCTGCGATATTACGGCGGGCACAACTGCAACCAAATCGCAGAGCAGCTCGATATGCCGCTGGGCACAGTAACAAAAACATTATCACGGGCCTATGCCTTGCTGCGCGAATCACTGCAGCAGCAAAAGCAAGCAGAAGTTTATGAGGTGTCACAATGAAATGCACAGAATCTAAAGAACTATTGGTCGCGTACGTCGAAGGAATCCTTGAGGGCTCCGAAAAACAGGCAGTTGCAGAACACCTGAAGGACTGCCCGGCTTGTCAGGCCGAATTACAAGAGCTGACGGGCCTTCACGACCGCCTCGTTACCAACGGCAAAGCTCTGGCCCAAAGCAACCTTGAAAAAGATGTTATGAACCAGGTAATACGAGAACAGAACGTAAGGCTCAAAGCAGCCACAAGAGCGACAGACGCTCTGAAAATAAGGAGAACAATCATGAAAAGTCCAATTACAAGAATAGCGGCAGTAGCCGCGGTGATCATCGTAGCGGCACTTGGCATCAATTATATCATGGCGCCGTCCGTAACGTGGGCCCAGGTTATCGAACCGATTCTCAATGCGAGGACCATAGTCTTCGACTTGATTTTAGGTACCGATGATACAGGTACGGTCGCACACGAGATCGTCGTTGGTTCACGAATGAGAAGGATCATGTCGAACATGCCGAATATGACTATGATTATCGACATGGACAATGCAAAATTACTCGGGCTTGACACCGAAGCAAAAACAGCCATCTACGTTGACATTGAGGGCGACCTTGGGGATAGAACTCGAAACTATATCAAGTTCGTTCGCCAGATCATCGGGCAGTTGCAGGATGGCCAGGTCGAAGAACTCGGCGAACGGGTAATCGACGGACAAAAAGCAATTGGGTTCGTAGGCAGGGGTCAAAACGAAGAAGTGAGAATCTGGGCCGACCCTGAAACCGCCCTTCCGATACGGATTGAGGCTCAGATCGGGCAAGAGTTTTCCTTCATTATGAAGAACTTCGAGTTCAATGCGGCGGTGGACGAATCGCTGGTGAGTATGGACGTGCCGGACGGATATACGTTGCAAAAGACGGACATTGACCTGGGCAATTCCACCGAGGAAGATTTTGTCGAGAGCCTGAGGATCTGGGCCGAGATCATCGGGGACGGCACATTCCCAGAGGCCATAGGCACCCAAAATGCCATGAAACAGATGCCTGTGCTGGTCCAGAAGGTCACTGCAATGCAGGTCTCTGAGGAAAAAGGAACGCAAATCGGTATGGGCTTCGCAAAAGGGATGCTGTTCCACCAGATTCTGGAAAGTCAGGGCGCATGGAACTACGCTGGGGCGGGCGTAAAACTCGGCGATGCGGGCAAGGCGATATTCTGGTATCAGCCGCAGGGCTCGCAGACTTACCGAGTCATCTACGGCGACCTGAGCGTCAAGGACGTCGCGGCGGAAGATCTGCCAAAGTAGAGTTTCAAGTAAATACAAAGCTTAGTCAACAAAGGCCGGGTCTAACCGCCCGGCCTTGCTTTTTTAAAAAATCTAAAGAACTCAAACTGACCGATTAGTGCTGTCATTCCTGCGAAGTACGTGTTTAGCCGACCTCTGGTATTCTCGACCATCCCCAAAGCCTGCGGCTTTGAGGCTGCCACCCGTTTTACATCAATTCTATTGGGTGGCAGCCTCATCCCGATTGTCGTTTATCGGGATGGGGATGGTTTTTCCCTGGCTAAACACGTACCCTGCGAAAGCAGGGATACAGGAATGTAACGGTTTTAATGGATTCCCGCTTTCGCGGGAATGACAGATTGTGCTATGTTATTATCATTGAACGATTTGCTGTAGTTCGACTCAAA
>Ga0315284_10016034_pt1 | contig 10635 bp, 13 predicted proteins | sample YL17G09_16_MG_FD_203696 | JGI IMG/M metagenome (GOLD analysis project Ga0315284, IMG submission 203696) | Sediment microbial communities from Yellowstone Lake, YNP, Wyoming, USA - YL17G09_16 | ecosystem: Environmental > Aquatic > Freshwater > Lake > Sediment | place: USA: Wyoming | collected...
GCTCAAGCCCTTCTTTTTTACGTTTAAGGTTTATGACCTCTTTTAAATCTTTGGCACTACGTACCCTTTTGTAGTTTCCATCCTCAGAATCCTCTAACAAGGTACGTTCATGTTTCCAGTTTCTACACGTCACAATGGCATGGAAGATACATGATGATTTAGCGGTGTTATCCACGATCAGCCATTTATCTGTAGCAGTTTTAATACTTCTGGAATATCCACGCATGATAGAACTGTAAGCATAAGAAAAATCGATATTTGATATTGTAAACTCGGCAGTCTGATAACCCGTTGCTTTAGGTAAAAGTTGATGTCGTATGAATGCCTCAAGGTCAATGGCTGATTTATAACTGGTTGATATTATTTTACCTCCTGTACTTGTAATGGAGATGCGGAAAAGCGTATCAGGGTCATAGCGGTTGTAACGGTAGTGTTGTTTGATAATTTTTTGTAACTGTAGCTTAATATCAGGCAGTGATTCTCGTACAAGGCTTTGTTGATAAGGCTCGGGTACGGTATGATGTCGAGTGATAACAGTCAAGGTACCACGTCTCATTTTTGTTTCCGTGACCGTGTAATGACTAAATTTCAATTCGTTAAACAACTCAGGTATCGATAGTTTTCTTCTTTTTATCAATTCACGTCTCTCATTTGTTTCTGTTAACGTGTGATGCCTTGATTTCAATTCGTTAAACAACTCAGGTATCTTTCGTTTTCTTCTTTTTATCAATTCACGGGTTACCAGTCGTTGTTTCAGTTTGTCAAGTTCATCAAGCCATGTCTGTGATTTAGAACGTCTATACAGTTTTTTGTAATAATCTTCATCATGGTAGCCTAATCTTTTGGAAAGTGATTTAACTTTTCTGTATAACGATGCACGAGTTTGTTTTTTCATCTATATATAGTATGTAGTATTATAAATATTTAAATACGTTTATCTTTAAATATATTAATTGAATAAAAGTTGAAATGATTTATACATATTTTCTACATCTCTATAATTTTTGTTTTTTGCATAATATTTCCTACAGGAATTTTTGTTATAATCCACGTAACGTTCAACATTGTTATTTCTATACTTTTGTTCGGCTCGGATTACTGCTTGACTGCGTTTCATTCGATACTTTTTCTGGGCTTTGATAAGTGCTGGGGTTCGTGTAATGAGGGGTTGTAACCACGGGTCAGTGTTGTACAACTGTTCTGCATTGGGTGACATCATTATATTATATATATAGTATAATATAAGGATAGTGATTTATTTATATATATTTTTACGATAGATAACGTTTCATCAATCGGAACATTACTGTGTCTCGCAACATTACCTTTTTTTATATGTTTATTTTTATTAATCAAAACAAACAACCGACGACTTTCTTTTTTTAATAATAGTAGGATCCTTGTCTATTTTTTCAGAAAGTTTAAGGGGGCAACGTGCCTTTCGGGGTTTGGTAGGTTTACAGACGGTTACTGTGTCTAACAACATTACTGTGTCTACTGCCAGGGGTTCAACAACAACAGGATCTACATCCACAGGTTCAACAACAGGCTCAACAACAACTGATGAAGGATCTTCGACAACCGCATATTCGACTACAGGCAACGGTTTAATGTCTGTTAGATCAATGTCATATTTTTTAATAAAGTCATGTAGACCACCTTTATTCATTTTATTAATATGAGAACGTTTATAGGGTAGTTCAGGATTTTTAACAAGAAAAGAAAGAATAGAGATTTTTAAAGAAGAAATTTTAATTTTTTGTAATTCCATCATCTATATATTGTTATATTAAAAAATATACGTTTAAACAACAATAAGGAATATTATTACAGTACCACTGTTTCGTGGTAGTTACTTTTTATTTCTTGGGTTCTTTGATTTAGGGGTCTCAGGTTCTACTTCTGGTATAAATGTTTGGTCTGGGTATAGGTCCCGATATACTTGTCGAGCGATTTCGTCAAACCGTTTATAAAATTTAGGACCACCTGTACCTAATTCTTTTGCGATGGATGTCTTCCATTTACCAATCGAGGCTTTCGACGGAACCGCCTTGCTATACATTTTTTTATCCATTTTCTTCATCAATTCATCATACACATAACGATAGGGATCCCGCACAGGTGTGGCTTGTATTTCAACGGACGATGACGACTGTGATTCGGGTGAACGAATGAAAGACGACGGGCTTGCCATCGGTGTAGCGGTACCTCCCGCGACAGCATCCCAAGAATTAACTGTTGGAACCAGTGGTTCATTTTTAAAAAGACTTGCTTTTAGTTCACGATATAGTTTTTTACTTGCCTTTTTTAATTGATATTGTTCGTCGGGGTCTCGATTATACTGTTGGTTCCTTTGTTGATCTTCTAAATTATCAATGTATCGATTATAAAGTGGTTCATCATACTGTACTTCGGATGTCAGTATTGCAATCAACTGATTGTATTGTAGTAGTTGATTGGTCCCAATTGTGTCCTGTGCTAAATCTTGTCCAATCATCTCTTTATTTTTTTTAATATATCTTTTTTTTGCTTTTGTACGTTTACGTCTTTTAACATTTGATGCCATATACATTATAATGTTAAAAAAATTATGACAATTTAGTCCATCTTATTGATCCAAAAGTTGTATAAGATGCTCCGGTAAAATTATTTAAAACGACTAAAAAAAGAGTTTGTGGTGTTGTTAAATTGATGACACCACACCCTGTAAATTTCGGTTCCTGAAATAATGCTGGAATTGGTGCTGTATAGGGTATTGAACATGCTTGCTGCAATCCGACTATCGGATTATTAGATAATGAACCACTAGACGTTGTGACTCCCCATCCTTGATATGTAAATACACGAGCAGATGCTGTAAACCTGACTTCATAATTTACACAATATATACCTGCTGTTAATACTGATGTATTAACAATGGTTGCCGCTATTCCTGATACTGTAGTCAGTCCGATAATCTGATTTTCAAATAAAGCAGTGGTCACAAAAAATTGAGCCTGATTAACCCATGACGTTGTTTTGGGATTTACGGCAGAATTTAAGATGGCTAGCACTTGATTATTAGTTGCAGACGTTGTATTAGAAGGTAGCTTGAAACGTTGTCCAGTCAGTCCAATACTGTTATCCACCGTTATGTTATCGATCGGTGTAACGACCGCCATGAAATTGTTTTGTAATTTACCCGTTAATAAGTCATACGATACATAGTCATCGAGGACTACGGGATCTTGCCATTGTGTTTCAATTGGAACAGTTGTTTCGTCTGTTACAGTCAGTACTTGATTATTAAGACCAGGTGTTGGAGGTAAAAGAAACAAGGCCGTGTTACTTGAACCAACCCCTGATGATAATATTGAATTATTGTTAACAACTAAATCTTCTGTTGTCGTTGTCAATGCCACGGTTACGTTACTATCATGTGCCGTGTCTCCAATCAGTTGAGTCGTCCCGAGAACTGTCAGATTGCCGTTAACTACCAGATCATCGACTATAATGGGTAGAGACGCTCCTTCTCCGATTGGATTGATCAATCCAGTACCTTGGTTGAAAATTGTGCTTATTACTGACATCTTGTATATGTTGTGTGTAGATATTTATTATATATTATAACTATATAGTAATAATGAAAAACAATGATGAATCTATTAAAAGTAATATCCTGCATGATGATGAACATGTTGATGAACATGAGGAGGAACACGATGAGGCTGTCACGAATGTTGAAAAGCCTAAAAGAATCATGAGTGAAAAACAACTAGAAAATTTGAAACGGGCTAGAGGACTTGCTAAAATTAAACTAAATTTGAAAAAGAAAGAAACGTTTGAAAGTAAGAAGAAAATGATGGAATTGAAACTACTACAAAAATTAGAGAAGAATCAAACGATGGATATGGAATTAAATGAATTAAAAAAGAAAATTACGATACCACGGTTACCTGAACCTGGACCTGAACCTGACCCATCAGTATGGTCTGACCCATCAGTATCACGTTCATGTAAGAAAGTAAATAAAGTAAAGAAAGTAAAAAAAATAATTTATGTATCTGACAGTGACAGTGATATTGAAAGCGAGGAAGAGATTGTTTATAAAAAGAAACCATCGGTAAAAACAAAAACAAAACCGATTGAAGATTCAGAACTTATTTTGAAACACCAATATAACGAAAGGATGGCACAGATTAAAAGAGAATTTGTAATGAATCAGATGTTTCCAAATTAAATATTATATGATTATAATAATGATGAGTGACATTGTAGTGACTGAACGAATCGCGGATTTAAATAATGATGAAATTCATACAAAAGATGACTACAGGATGATGATACCACGTAATCTACCACAAGGGTTTTTTAGTCTTCTTGCGGTGGGTTCCAGTGGTTCTGGAAAAACCAACGCAGTAATAAACTTGATTGAAAAACTAAAACCATATTATAACGTGTATATACTGATAAGTCCAACGGGTTGTATTGATATTGAGAGAGGAAAGCGTGGCGAGAAGAAATACAATAAATTGAAAATAAAATTTGATGAAGAATACCAAGATTATCACCATGGCTTAATCCGTGAAATAATTGATAGACAAAAACAAAGACTTATCAGTTATGAAGACTGGTTGAAATATGCTAAAATATATGAAAGAGCCTTGGAATATTTGTCTATCAATCAAGAAGAAAACGCTATATACGGATTCAAAGATGTTGATTTTATTATGAAATACGATTTTTGTAAACCTAACGATTGTAACTATTTTAAACAACAAAAGGTACCCACGTGTATGCTTATAATAGATGATATGGGAAGCACGCCGATATACAGTAATGGTAGTTCGCTTGGTGAGCTTATCTCTTTACAGATGAAGAATAGACATTACAAGATTAGTGTCTTAAATTTACTACAGGCATACAAATTATGCCCCCGTTCAATTCGTCTAAATAGTCGAGTCATGATGTTGTTTCCATGTAAAAGTAAAAAGATGATACTGGAGTTCGCTGACACATGTAATGGACAGTATTGTCCAGAAGAGTTTTTACAATTATATGATTATGCTACACGTGATAAGCCGTATGATTTTTTATATATTGACTGTAATGAAAAAGGCTTCCGTAAAAACTTTAATGAGAAAATTGATATAAAAAAAATATAATGTACTGTTACAATAGATGGGTGATACATTTACGAGTAAAGATGAAGCCATTCAATACTATAAATCTAATTTTAAGAATCTAGAAGATAAACCCGACTGGTTGGTTGACTCTTTGATTGAGTTTGTGTGTAAATACCCTAACTACCGAGAGTATATTGATGTTGAACATAAAATAAAAAATAACCTTGAATTATCTGATTACGAAAAAAGGATATACGGAGATCTTGACTGGGAAAAAAAACTAACAACCTATAAGAAAAATGAGATAATCAATGATTCAGTTGATATCCTGGACGCTGGAGAGTACGATGACTTGAAAGATCCACTGGTTAGAGAGAAAATGAACAAGTATGGGTTAGACTTTGGTCAACTGTTAGAACCATCGCCTGTTGTAAAAATCAAGATGACTTCTAAAGACGAAACCACTGTATTCACGGCACCTGTTGAAGATTTGAACCGTGGTATACATAACACATGGACAGTTAAGAAAGAATAAAATATAAAATATACAGTACAGTATTGATACAATGGAGTGGAATAATGGAACGATATTTAGAGTTTTTGTGGTGTCAGGCTCACCATCATCTACAATTAATACACGAGTTGACATAGGTCAGATGGAATTAAACAACAAAGTGTTTATGGGTGTTGAAAACTTTGTGTTGAGACCGTCAGTAGATACCGCGGAAAAACAAGACTACTGGAGTAATGCCAGTTATATTCAATTACAATCAAATAATCTACCCCCCTTTATAGATTACAGTACGTTTAACGACCCGATAAATTTACCAGCAACTAACACTCGTATTTTTGCGAGAATACCTCTGGTGGCAACACCAACACTTGGTGATTCATCATTAACAACCCAAGCACAGTATGCAGTTGATAGAGTTTTAAATAAAGATTCTATCATGTATGAGATGATAAACAATCCATCGGCACTATCATCAGGTAATCTTAACATACGAGTTCTTGATGTACTGGGACAATCAATCCCAGACGATTATATTTTAGGAATCGCTTTTACCTTGGTTATTTACAAACCCTCGAACAAGTATAACTAAAAAATTAAATAATGTATCGTTACAGTATGGTATATGAGATCCGAAAATCATTTTTATTTTATCTTGATACCCGCTATAGATCAGGGGGTACTCTTTCAAGACCCGTATTTACGTTTCCCAACAATTTAATCGCAATTGAGGATGAAAAGATAAGACTGACACTGAATGAGATGTCGATGGAATACACATTCTATCAGACTGAACAGTACAATAATAAATTTTTACTAATTGAAAATGGTGTGAATCGTATAATTGAAATAGAGATCGGCAACTACAACCTTGTCACATTTCTAACTGAATTAACTATCAAATTAAACGACGCTACTTCATTATACAATTATGTCATCAGTTATATTCCAAATACAAACAGATTGAAATACATCGCGACACCAAAACCTGCAGTTCCTCTACTGTCAATTGTTTTTGAATACAATCGTTCCACAGTATTTAATACCACGGGTGTTGATATCATTGAATCTCTGAATGAAATGATGGGATTTCTAGACGATGCCACCATTGTATTGTCCTTGACAGCTACTGCTACAGCTTTCACCTGTGAGTCAACCACACCAATAAGTATGAGTCCGGGTGTACAGAATTTGTACATGGTAATTAATAATAGTTGTCAGAATTATGCCAACACGTCGGTAGATAATACGTTTTCTTCATCTAATATACTGGCTAAAATACCAATTGCGACGCCACCCTTCTCAACCTTGTTTTTCTTTGATATTAACAGTAATTTCTCAACGATTATTACGAATCGATATCTCGATAATCTATCATTCACATTATTCAATGAACAATTTACAGAGATAACACCCCGCAAGAATTACTCGTTTACTATACGAATCGATATCGTTGTACCTTCGACGAATATAGATAATAAAAACACTTTAGAACAAATTCTGGATCTTAAAAAGATGTCATTCATTAACAAACGATAAAATATTTGATAAATAAAATATTCAATAAATAAAATATTCAATACTGTATAATCATGAGACCAAATTTCAAAAAAGTTGGAAGACGTGCAAGAAACACATTCAAAAGAATTGGTACTATCGTTAGAAAAGGAGCATCTATTGTACGTTCTATTCTAGGGACAATCGATAATGCTTCTGGGGGTGCGTTGACCGCACGATTACAATCAGATCCCCGAAGTGCGATGCTGTTGGGACAAGTAAATGCTCTATCCGATCGGGACGCTAGAATGACTGCAAGGCAGCAGGCTAGAGAACATGTTAAAAAATTAAACAATTGATACCATCGATTGATACCCTGTATTGATACCGTGTATTGATACCATGTATTGATACCATGTATTAATCCATTTCATCTTTTAGTTTTTCTAATTCATCGCGGTATATGTCTTCTTCGGTTCTTTCTTGAGGTATAATTTCATTCTGGGGCGTGATTTGTTCTAAGCCACTGCTGTTATTAACATTTGTTGACATGTAACTGGGCCATGCTCGGGTTGTCGAACCTTGTATATTGAGAGAATTTTCATTATAAGCGAATGTCTGACTCGTTGGGTTGGTATGTGGAATACGGCTATCATTCAGAACATATGGCGTCCATTGATTGGGTCGATAATGTGACCCACGGTTAGAACCTGCACCGTTTAACCCCCTGTTATTCACCCAGTCGTTACCTGAGATTGGATTATTGGTGTGATAGTACTGGTGTTCGGTGTTGTTAAACAAGGTTGACAACTGCGTAGGTTGTATGTTGTTGTTATACCGACCCACGATAAACTCTGTCGTTGGATTGTAGTCTATCCTGGGTATAGTTGGCTTGTTAACCTTACTACCGTTACCAGAGTTTCCGATACTTGTATTTGTCGATTGATAGTTTGGTTGGTTAATGAATGGGATGTCCATAATATATATTATTAAATATATATTATTTTTAAAATTTCCCATATCATGATGTTATGATCAACATGTTATGTTATCATCATGTTATCATCAAAATATTCTTTCTATTATAAATAGATTCGTTGTAAGCCCATCGGTTGGATTTGAAAAACTGAATGTAAAGTCTAAATATTGATTTATCCCCGTGTTGAAACCGTTAGTTATCACGTTAGAGACTATGAAGCCTTCTGGCTTGGCTACACCTGGAAATGCTCGATCATCGGAGTAAGAAAAACTGGATGATGATGCTACCGATCCGAGAGGTGTGATTTGTCCGTTAATCGACCTACATGTAAAAATAACATCCCATGACCAACCGAATCCAGATGAACCAGATACTGCTTCCAAAACCAGATTGAACTCATTCAATTTTAATTGTGTGGCTTGTCCGCGATTAGACCAAATGGTGCATGTTACAGTACTTAATACTGATAATTTATTTATTCGACCTCCTACCGTTGCTCGAAATGAACCACCTGAGAACCAACTGGTTAAGCCTGTGAATTGGTTCGGAAATGTAACGGCTACTGGATTATTACCTATTAATTTAGAACTTGGTGGAGGTGGGAATACTGTATTTGATAAACCTATTACTGACTCGGGAATAAATGCACTGAAGTTGGTATAAACGTCTGAAATTAAAACGGTTCTACCTGTAACGATCGTTGTGGCGGATATGAATGGGACAGATAACAGAGGATCAGATAGAATTAAGACAGAATTTTCTGTATCGTATGATATGTCAAGTGAATTCAAATCAACTGGTGGGTTGACTCCTCCCGCTACTGCTCGTTGATCGGTGAAAGGACTGTTTGAATTACCCACAACTAGTGGATAAATTTTTTGATCGGTGAAAGGGCTATTTGACAACATTATATAGTAACTGTATATTATAATTTGAACAATTATTGAATGATTTTCAACTGTGCCCCTGCGAATACTTGTATCATGCTGGTGCACAGAACAAATATAGTACTGATAGAAGGAACACCAGCACCACCAACCACGTTATAGAAAAGCTGACTGTTAGACCCAAGCGTGTTGACTCCCGACACTAGTCGGGAACTATCACAGTGCAGATCAAAAGACGTCGCCACGATATATTTTTCATTCAGATATGTGTCAATACCTGATTTATAAACGTACGGGAACCAGTAAGTGTTTGCGGATGCAAGGACTGGTGCTGGTGGCTGTGATGCTGGAACAAAGTTGGCAATTGCTGCGGATGATGAAGCTGCCTGTAATCCTAACTCAAGCGGCATCTGTGTAGTTGATGTTAATTTATGATGCGTACTCTCATAATCATAATCTGGTATGTCTAGAGCCGCCACCGTCTCGACAAGACCACTGGTTGCCTGATAATTTTTAATATTACCCGCGTTGAAAACACCCGTTGAAAAATCAAACCCTGCGTTCAATTCACTGTTAATCAAGTAATTTGGACTGTATTGATTATTGATTGAAAACTGGCACTGAGTCGCTGCATTGCTGTTACGTCTTAGAGCCTGTGGTACACCATTTATATACCGTTTTTGATCTCCTGTTTGTTGTACATCTGCTACAAGTTGGGTGACTGCTATAATTTTGTTGATTGATTGAGACGATACTGAAAACCTTTGATTGAATGAACTACCTCCATTAGTCTGCTGAAATGAAAAAACATTTTCAAATGGAATGTTAATTGGTACCCCTTGTTTTAGTTTCTCTTCTATTGCTTGATCCAGTATATTGGATTGAATTGATGCTGTCTCGATGTAAAAATTAATGTCTTTCATGTCAAACGTACACCTTGCTTGAAGACCATTAACCTGATTACCATTGGTAACGTTACCTGACATTAAAACGCTGGTATCCGCCAGGGTGATTCTTACTTCGACATCTCCTAGAAGGTTAGTATTGATATAACTTGGTGACATGCTTTGTAGAGGGCTGATCCAACTGTTTATACTGAACGGTACATACGCAGAAGCCGCCCCTCCCGCTACTGCTGATATGACCGAATAATCATACAACAACGATGGTAAAGACCCCTGTAGACCTGCACGATTCGAAATTTTTTCATCTCCTCCGTATACATCATTCAATGTCGTGGCGAGTAATTTGTAATTTAGAAATGGTTGACTGATGATACCACCGTTTGATATAATGGATAGAGATTCAATAAACGAGTAATCTAGATTGGTGGGTAAGGCTATCCCTTCTTCTGCTGCCGCTCCGGTGATACTTGCCCTGACCGATCCTGTCATGGTTAACGATGCCATGTTAACCATAGTATTGGATGGTAAACGTACAATAATCTGTCCGTTCGGGTTTGCGATTTGACTGGACAATGCCTGTAGTCGGACTCTGTTTTTGGAAAAACTTAACCTGTTTACGTAGAACTTTAGTGAATCTGGAACGAAAAAACCACTTGCTCGAACATCTGATGAATTGTTTGAAGACATAATATATTATATAGATATTTTTTTCTATATAAGATATATATAACATGCCCCCTAAAATTAGAAT
>Ga0315284_10016036_pt1 | contig 10635 bp, 11 predicted proteins | sample YL17G09_16_MG_FD_203696 | JGI IMG/M metagenome (GOLD analysis project Ga0315284, IMG submission 203696) | Sediment microbial communities from Yellowstone Lake, YNP, Wyoming, USA - YL17G09_16 | ecosystem: Environmental > Aquatic > Freshwater > Lake > Sediment | place: USA: Wyoming | collected...
GATAAATTATTAAGCTGACATTGGCCTGCTACAGATCCTGTTTGTCCTATAGCGATGTTCCCTCCAATGACAGAATTGGCGGCCAAAATTGTAATGTCGCTCATTTGATTCAAGCTAGCCATTTTACACGTTTGAGTGGTGTTTTGTAAAATACTTTGCTTGATATCTTGCCTACTAGATGATGAAGCAGAGTCTGCATCGAACGAAAAAGGGGATGATGCGTTTTTGGCATTGGTAGAATTCGCAGCTTTAAACATGACGTCTGAAGTAGCATCTGAACTTCCGCTAATCATGCAGCTCGCATCCACCGAACAACTTTGTGTGAGCGATATGTTCCCTCCTACCACAGAGTTAATTATATCAATATTTATATTGTCCATTATGTTTGTACATGTGATATTGCACGAACCAGAAAATTGTTGCGACAAAAAAGCTTGCGCACTTTGCTCACTCGAACTCGATGAAGTACTGATACCTCCACCCATTTATAAATTTTGTGGTTCCTTTGAATATTAATCTATATAAATGAAGGTATTTTTTTGGGTTACAAGTTTTGGTCTCAAAAAAATAACAGTCTCGATTTATAAACAAACTTATAATTTCGATATACTAATAGTAAGTCACTAATTATCATGAACGTAGTTCATACAATTATTCCTGGCGCGACCATCAATGAAGGTTACTTTGATGACGATAACATATCTTTTATACAGCAAAAAGTCGCAGAAGTACTACATAAAGAATTTTACCAAACAATCGTTATCGGAAGATCCGATATCATTCGTATTATGCAACGTGTTTTGGAAGAAAGGAGAGAAAACATTCCACGTATGAATCAACGTGTTATTATGATTCTCACTAACGATTTTCGCGCCCATCAAATACAAGTTAACAAACACTTAAATTGGGAAAGCGGTTTTACTTACAGCCAGAAAATGATAGACCCTATAGGACAGACTTCTAAATACGACCATCGTGCGATAAAAACAAATGACAGAAAAAAATACGATGGAAGGGAAAGAGTTGGTGGAACTTTAAGATTCTATTTTACGTAAGTACTTGAATGTGATCAAATTTTTTTTACTTAAACAAGTAAAAAATCAATTTCGATAAAAATATGGTTGTATTATGAATGTGTCACAGTCTGGGCTTTTCCCTTATGATTTTTTATCAAGGGTGCTAATGCTATTTTTAACGATTCTTTCGTTATGGGTTTTGGTAAATATGCATCTATTCCAGCGGTTTGGCATCTCTCTTTGTCACTATTGAATACACCTGCACTAATTGCTATTATGTAAGGCGGATTTTTTGCCGATCTTATATGTCTAGTAGCTTCGATACCGTCCATTATAGGCATACGAATATCCATTAAAACGACATCCCATTTTTCGTGTTTAACTTTTTCGATACAATCTTTTCCATTTTCCACCCGTTCGCAAGTTGTAAAACCCATGTTACTTAACATTTCCATCATCGTAAAAGCATTGTTTTTTTCATCCTCTGCTACCAAAATTTTCAAATCTTTAGGATATTTTCTACTTTGGCTCATTTTCTCTTGGCTTGACCTTTGGAAAGTTTTCTCTCTATGTTTTTCCTCATGGTGTTCTTTTTCCTCGTGGTGATCTTTTTCCTCGTGGTGATCTTTTTCATTGATAGCATCAACTTCCATCTTTTTATAACTTTCTTTTCTCTTTGTAGGTCTAAGTTCACGTGGTGTAGCGCACTTTGAATCAGATCTTTTTAATGACTGAGACTTTTTGAGTTCGTTACGTTTCTTTTTATTCAAGCATTTCAAAAGTGCTGGGAACAATGTATTTTGTGTTATAGGCTTATACAAAAATACATCAAAATATTTTTCTCCAGAGTTAATTTCTATAGAAGAAATACCTATCAGAGGGACGTCTGGTACATCTCTTCTTAATTCTTGAGCCATTTCTGTACCGCTCATGTAAGGCATACACATATCTACTATAATTGCGTCAAACTCCATACCACATTTAACGTATTTTAAACCATCCTCCGCACCAGAAACTACAAAAGGTATACATCCCCATTTAATTAACATTTCTGTGAGTTGGAGCCTAATTTCTGGACGATCGTCTACTGCGAGTATTTTAGATTTTTTCAATAATTTTGATGCGTCTGAAGATAATGAATATTCGCTTATCTCTGCATCTAATACGACACTAAACGAAAAAACACACCCTTTACCGTTTATACCTTCTGACCTGACGCCAATTCTACCACCCATAAGTCTCACCAATTCTCTAGATATTGAAAGACCTAAACCAGTTCCAGAGCTGGACATGTAAGTACTCAAACTTGGCGATTGATGGAAAACTTCGAATATTTTACTTTGTTCTTCGATAGGAACACCAACACCTGTATCACATACTTCGAAAGATACGTTTATCTTTTTGACATAATTGTTTTCAGCATTCAAAGGTACGATTTCTTTGCATGTTGCTCGCAACAAAATGAACCCTTTTTCTGTAAATTTTACGGCATTACCCAATAAATTGGATAAAATTTGCGTCAATCTCTGCGAATCGCCTACTAACCTAGGAATAGAATTTATTTCAGGTAGCTCTTTTTTCAACAATAACCCCTTGACCAAAGCACCACCTTCTATCATTTTAAAAGCGTCGCCGATCGCATCAAACAAAGAAAAAGGTTGCTTCAACAAGTAAAACCTATTGGAAGACATTTTACTAAAGTCGAGAATGTTGTTCATTAGATTAGAAAGCTGAAATACACACTCTGTTAATGTTTTGACGTACGTCGTCTGTTTAGAATTTAACGGACCCGCATCCGCTAACATGGTTACCATACCCATGATTCCATTTAACGGTGTTCTGATTTCGTGCGACATTGTTGCCAAAAATTGGTCTTTGAGATCGTCTGTCGAAGATATCCTAGTGACTTCATCACCGAGTTTGTTTTTGCACCGAAATATTTTTTTGGTAATTGTATTGATCAGTTTAATAACAGGCATCAGATTTTTTATTTTTTCCGCAGTATATTCCGTTGTTGTTGATACACAACCCATAACCAACAAACCTACACAATTTTGTGTTTGTTTCGTTGAGTTAGATAATAAGGGTATACCTAAAAAAGGTGTCACGATAGGATGATTAGAAGGGAAGTCGCTATGTTTTTTAATTTTTGAACGGGGATCTTCTATTATGTTTGTACTGATTACGGCTACGCGTTTCTTCATAACATAACCAAAAATATTATCGCTATCTTTCAAATGTGTCGCCATGTAGTTGGAACCTGCACAAAACGTACCAGGTTTGAGTTCGCATAAAGATAAACATTTTAATTGATTAGAAGTAGACACAATTTTATCATCTTCACAAAAGACTGCGCAAAAATCTGACGAACTCAATAATGTAATTTCATTGATGAGAGTTTCGAGTATCGACGTGTAATATTTTAGTTGTGAGTCGCTGTTTTCTAATACACTCTCACAAATGTACGATATAGTATCTAAGCGTGTATCTTTTTCGGTTTTGACAACGTCCAATTCTACGGTAACCAACCCGTTTTCTGGTTTTTTGTGGTCAAATATCTCAACGCAAAAAGACATCCTTATTAAAAATCATCTTGATAATATGTGGCGTAAAAATGAAAATATCATGTGCCAATTATACTCATTTTATGAGTTTAAGTTTTTGTGGTTAGGAGGCCTGTGACAGAAACGATCTAAATATTGTTTTAAAAACTTTTTTACCAAATGTGGTAAAAAAATATAATACTCCATCATTTAATTACAATTCTAGCAACTCGCTTATTGTGTACTCGCAGTTAGCAAGTATATCTTCGTATTCTTCTCTCTTTTTAAGAAGTTGCAAGTTGATGTCGTGAACAGTTTTACGTGTTTTCTCGTAAATTCTATTTAATTCACTTAAATTGGGATTGACTTTGTTTTTGGCATCGATCGTTTTGTTTCTAAGAATATCTATGTTGTCCAATATACCTGTTAGTCTGAGAAGCTGATATTTCAGACCTCTTTCTTCAATCTCGATATCTTTCATTCTGGTTTCTACATGAGTAGATAATAGTACTAACCTTTTTTTGGTGTCGTTTAATCTCGATAACCTCATGTCAAATTCATTATCCTCTAATTGCTCGTAAGTAGTCAACGCTTCTGGCTCATATCCAACAATATTTTTGTAAAATATACTAATATCGGTGCCAACATATACAGCCCCATAATACACGTCTAATTCTTCTGGTACAACATAATTAGTTCGGTGAGATAATTTGGAACCTTCATGTTTTCCAATTTCAGTAGGCAGCGGGTGTAATTTCGAATGTGCAATTAACTCTTTTTCAACAGTTTCACTATCGTCTGTTTCGCTAGATGATTCCAAAGAATATTCTTCATCGCCGGATTCATCTTCATCTACTAATTGTTCCCCAGAACTATCATCGACGAATACCAATTCCACGGGCTCAATGTCTTCAATGTCTTCGACATTTTCAATGTCTTCAACGTCTTCAACTGAAGGATTGCCCGCTTTTTTATCTTCTTCGACAGGCGGTGATTTCTCTTTTTCGGGAGTTACGATGGTTGGTTTTTCTTTCACTGAAGCCTTTTTGACATTTACAACAGGTAAAGGCTGGACTTTCTCTGTCACCACATTTTCAGATGTTATCTGTTGATCTTTTAAAGGTTCTGAATCTTTTGCAGCAGCAAACTCTTTTAATTTTACCCCTTCTTTTTTAGCGACTTTTTTGACAGTTTTTTCCAATAGAGCTATTTCGTCTTCTTCACTACTGTCGCTACCTTCTATTGTTAGTTTTTCTTCATCATCGTCGCTTAGTTTTTTCACTTTATTTGCCAGAAAATAGCAATAATTTTCACCATTAAATTTTGTGTAACAAACACCGTTTGAAGAAATTACGGCGACATCGGACTCTATCAAGGGACCCCTTACACCAATCAAATAATGTAGACTGCGTTCGGTTAAAATAAAAGCACCGCTTTTAACTCTTTCATCATCCGTAGAAATAATTTCAATAGTTTTGTACTGAACTTCTTTGGGTAAAGTCATCGTGTATTTTTGAGAAGGTACATAAACTATAATAGTTTTTTGGGATTTTGGTAATCTCAACTCGAAAAAAACAACTTTGCGATCGTCTGCATCGATGTAATAAATCAAAGATATTATGTAGCCGTTTTGTGACAACAAACCAGAAAATTTTTTGTAAGATAATTTAGCCATGGCTAGGTTTTATATTTTACTAACATACATTTAATTTATCTTTGGAACAAAGATAAATTGTTAAGAAAATTAGTATACTCAAAAAAATGTGTCCTTTCTATCAACACACTAAAAATAGCGTAATATTATAATTGGATAATATTAAGGTTTATCATCACAAGAATTATAAAAATGGAAGAGTATCATGATAGAGAATATTTTGGTGGTAGAGGTGGTGGTGGAGGAAGAGGCGGAGGGAGAGGTGGCCATGGCGGTCATGGCAGAGGAGGAGGTTGGGGTGGTCATAGAGGAATAGGTGGGTGGGGTGGAAGAGGTGGCGTGTGGAGAGGACATTATGGCGGCGGTTATTATGGAGGTGATGGAGGATATTATGGTTATTACGGTCCATACTACGATCCATACTACGCAGGAAATTTAGTCCCTGTTCCAACATACCCGATCGTACCCCAGTGTATAAATGTCGCAAGTTACGACAGATGCGATGCTACGAGGCCTGTAAGGGTTATGATTGACTCGCGTGGAACCGGAGCATACGATTCGCAAAAATGCTGCACTAAATACATGTAATTATGAATACTATGGTTAGATATTTTTCGTATATACGAAAAATAGTTTTTGATACGCTTCATTTTGATAAAGTTCTCGACTGTTTATTTAAAGTCAAAATCGTAATTTATTAATCGTATAGCTAGAAATGATATCTAGTACAAAAAGGGTCCACAACGACATGCATTCTCTTGAAGAAGAAAACATAACCATAATTCCTCCAAAAGACTATTATGCGTTGAAAATTAAGTTTTACAGCTCTGAAAAATTGGATAGTCTCGTTCCTGAGAAACTCCTAAACGAAAATCCTAAACCTTTGGTAGTATATTACTCACACGATTTTATGTTGGTTTTATTTCCATGTGCAAAAGAATCATCGGACCATCAATTAAATGGTAATCACAACCTGATCGTTTCAAAATACGCTAGATTTTTTGCACAAAATTACCCTGCAGCTAAAGATATAACGGTAGAAATTGTTCATTTACATTCAAGAACTGTAATTTTTACATATTTGTCTTGGATAATTTTTCAAACATCTCAAAACAATTTGGTACGTCTTTCGAAAGGTCTCATAACTCCTAAAGATTTGCAGTTTCTTACTGAAAAAGAATTAAAAACTAAGTTTTCTGAAGGTAATAATTTAAAATGGGATGATTTAGACCCTCATGAAAAATATGGAACTGTTTTACACATGAGACAAATTAAGAAATCCACAGAATATTTTGGCCTATCAGAGCTTTTCGATGCGAGGGATACTAAAAAATACACAACTTTCATTTTCGGAAAGAACTGATATAAAACATACTCAGCAAAATAATAACATTTTTACTCTAAATGGAAGAAGGAGATTGCGTTTTTTATGCTAAAATTACTAAAGGCTATGTCCCTAAGGTCGCTTTCGATGCGATGGCAACTAATCTTCAACATATCCCTATTAAACTGTCCAAAAGAGGAATGTTTATCAGGTTAGCCGATAGAGATGAAGTAGTTAGTGCGCGCAGTATGTGGAATATTTCTTGGGAACGTAAAAAATTTTCCGAATACAAGTGTACGAAAACAAAAACTATAAGCATAAATGTTAAGCACATGCAAAAGATGCTTAAAAATGTTAAGAAGAAGGATTGCCTTACTTTTTATATTACCAAAACCGAACCTAATAAGCTATATTTGTTGATTCAACCTTCGGTTGCACAAAACAAAGGGATTTCTGCGAGGGCTGAAACTGTTTTTCTGAGTATAAAGCAAGTGAATGTGGTGGTACCTGATTTACCAGATACTTATGTCAACGAAAATGGAGAAAAAGAAAACGCATATGGAAATCCCATGGTGATCGAATCTGCAAATTTTCAAAAGATTAAGAAAATGACCAGTGTTTGCAAGACTACGATAAAAGTCAAAATACAAAAAAACAACTACATCTCTTTTTGCGTTGGAGACGATAGTGTGATGGGGTCTCATTTGGAATTTGGGGAGTTAACTTATGCACCTGAAGAAGATTATCAGTCGGAAGAAACTGAAGAATCAGGTGAAGAAGAAGGGTCCGCTGTTGAGAGTGAATCGGAACAACAAGAATCTTCAGAGCAGGAGGAAGAAGATGAAGAAGAGAGCGGGGAAAAAGAATACCCTTACATTTACGAAAAAGATTTTGATGTTTCTTTGTTTACACCTCTGGTAAAGTTACCGGGTTTATGTACTTATATGGAATTTTATGCACCAAAAGTGGTCAACTTTCCTCTAAAAGTAAATATGGCATCCACGTCCGGGTTGGGTGACGTTACTATTTACCTCAAAGATAGAGAGTACATTGAAATGGTTGAAGAGCAACTCAAAAAGAGTAAAAAATAATGGGTTGTGCTTAATTTATATTTTTATTTTACAAATAAAAATAGGATTGGTGATAAATTATCAATAGCACTGAGGATGACAATTTTCACCATTTTTGTCGCAACCAGAACTAAAAGAACCCATTGGAGGTCCACAAAATTGGTACCAATCCAAAGAACTATCACATGTTTTATCATTGCTGTTAGAACAAAAAGGAGCCGGTCCATTGGCGTTAGAAGCACATAACGCGCCGTTAGAACACACGTTGGAAATACTACATGGTATAACTTTATATCCGGTGTCTACCCCGTAATTACCAGGTAGATTGGCTGGTGTTACCCCTCCTCCTTGAGCCGCCATAGCTGAACATAAAGGTAAGGGTACATTTCCAAATCTTTCGCTACCATCACCCTTTTTGTACATTAGCCAAACGGCGACCAAAACCACTAAAGCTGCTCCTGCAATTAATAAAATTTTGTTTGTGTTCATCTTATATATATGTATAAATTTTTGGAATTTTTATTATTCGATCATTTTCTCGGAACATAAACTTTCATAATGCACACTGTACCCTTACCATCTTTTTCTTCAATTATGAAAAATTTACCACCTCTCGCACCGGTTTGGACTTTACCAACAACGCGCTCGCCGTTTCTCATACACCTGGTTTTTCTTGGTAACCCTTTCTTTTCAGGCAAACAACAAATACTTGGCGTGTGATCTAAAAAAGCGTCACAATCCCACCCTTTAGGTTTTCTGCCGTAACACGTTCTTAGTTGTGATTTCGATTTGAAAGGCATTTCTTATACTATAGTATAAGAAATTTTAATGGCAAAATTAACGTATTTTTTTAAAACCATGGTCAAATTCCTCGTGTTCAACCATTTTATCTTCATGACATATATAACCACAATATGAACATTTTTTATACATATTTTTGATCCTTTCTTTTTCAAAGCAATTATTACACCTTTGTTCAGGAATGTTATAGTATTTTTCATACACAATTAATTTGCAAGTAGGGCATTCATAACACGAACATATAAGCTCCTCGCAACGTGACATTTATTTCTTTGTGGTAATAACTTTTATAGATTGAACTTGTGTTTTTAAGTTTGACTTTTTCAAATAAATGCTTGGAAAATAGAAAATTTCATGATGTATCTATCATCATGAAAAACTTGAAAAATCTTTTTCAAGTTTTAAGAAAGAAAGTGTGAGGAATATAAACTCAAAATGGCAGTGCAACTATTGTATACTGCATCTCTTTTGAATTTTGATGATAAAGAGTACAAAAAATTAAAAAAAGAGGTCTATGATCAAGCTATTAGCGAAATAGAAGAACAAAAAGGAGAAGAAAAAATAATAGCGATGGACCCTTTGAGGAACGGTACGGGTTTGATAGGTTTGGTCGTTACAACTGAAAAGAATATTTTCAAAGTGTCATGTTCTCGAATTATGATACCTAGTGTATCAAATAAATACGGATTTTATACTGACGCGTTACAAAAAAGTGTACATGAAGATGGGTGTACGTGTGTAATATCTTAGGTTTTTTAAAGAATTATTGTGTATAACTATACATTGTAATTCAAACTTTTTATTTATACTTGGTCAAGTATAAATAGGTATTTGTTGGTATAAAAATGAGTTTGTTTTTAAACTATATTCAACATATTTTTCGATTTGACCAAAGTAAAAAACATAACCACGAAATGGAATTTTTGCATGATGATGCAATTTTCAACATAATACTTCACGTCAATACTTTACATTATTATTACCTGTATCAGGTAAGTACACAATTTCGCAAAGTTGTCCAATCTTACTACAAAAATAAATGCAATGCGAATAAAGTGATCAGATCGGACATGGATTTGGATTTGTTAGGTATGTTAATAGGTAATGAACAAACGATATCCATGTTTAGTAGAGAGGGTAGTTATATACGACCGTCATATCACATTTTTACTATAATTTCATATTTCAACAAACCAAAACTGTTAATAAATTTTGATTATGTTTATAGCAATTATCAGTTAGAGTGTATCATTAACAATTCTTGTAAACAAGGTTTACTCAATGTCATCATACATATTGGAAAAACAAATGGACTCAACGACAACTTTGTATTTCAAAAAGCTTTTCTATACGATAGACCAGATATCATAAATTATGTCGAAGAAAAATATAAAACGTCAAAAATGATACGCATCGGGGATTCGGGTAAAATAACAACCGGGTTGGACTATACGAAAGCCGTTTATACTGCAGCGAACGCTGGTAACTATGACCTTGTCAACACTTATTTAAGTAAATGTCATCATAGCAAAGAGTTTGTAAATTTGGTCGTAATTTTAATATTGCGAGATAAGCTGACCATGTTGGAAACTATATTAACTCAAACTAAATTAAGCACAAAAGAGTATAAAACTTTAATAAGGGCCGCTAATAGGATTCACAGAGATGATATTGTGAAAATTATAGAAAGGTTTTCTAAATCGTGAATTACTATAAAATAAAAATTCGTTATTGAAATATAAATCTGCGATGAGTAACAAATGTCAACACAAAGATCGTACCATGTTTATTAAATGTTCAGACCATGAAGTCATAGATCATCTTCATTGTATGACATGCGGTAAATTAATAACTATGGAATATATAATGACCAAGATGGATTACGATGAATTGTGTAAATCATCTAAAATTTATGAGTCTAGAAGTACGTGCCAAAAAATAACGAATCATTTGTGAACTAAAGTTCGAAGATTCGAACTTTTTGAATGTTGTCATGAGTTGATTTTCCAAGTAAACATTTACTTGGAAAATGAAAAGGTCACCTAATATCTTAAGCAATCACAACCAGGTGAGCATTTGGTTTGTCGCAATTCAAAATCTAATGGTAAAGGCCAATTGTTACCGTATAGATAATCACCTTTTTCGTCATATAGCTTTTTGAAGTTTATTAAACCATTTTCGCAATCTTGAACCACCTTCATCCTAGCTAAGCAACTCGAAAAATCAT
>Ga0315284_10016038_pt1 | contig 10634 bp, 8 predicted proteins | sample YL17G09_16_MG_FD_203696 | JGI IMG/M metagenome (GOLD analysis project Ga0315284, IMG submission 203696) | Sediment microbial communities from Yellowstone Lake, YNP, Wyoming, USA - YL17G09_16 | ecosystem: Environmental > Aquatic > Freshwater > Lake > Sediment | place: USA: Wyoming | collected...
GGCCTTTTTAATCAAGATCTCGAAAGAGCCCTCGGCTCCCTCAAATTGAAATCCCTGGTTTTCGAGTTGTTTGAGGTCTTCTAGGATCTGGCGTACCTTGGGGTCCTTGCTTTCGAAGTCAATCTTGAATTCGGCAGCTTTGTAAAGAACGTTCGATTCTCCGGAGAGGTCAGAGATAAGAACCCTCTGACGGTTTCCGACACGTTCCGGTTGAATATGTTCATAGGTAGTTACATTCTTCCGAATGGCGCTCACATGGACCCCGGCCTTGTGTGCAAAGGCGCTTTCTCCTACATAGGGCTGATATCTGAAAGGGGCCAGGTTGGCCAATTCCGAGACAAAACGGGAAACCTCCTTGATCTTTGTTAGCTGTTCATCGCTGATGCAATCGATACCCATTTTCAGTTTTAGATTGGGAATAATGGTGCAGAGGTTCGCATTTCCACATCGTTCCCCATAGCCGTTGATGGTTCCCTGGACCTGACGGATTCCTTCCTTCACCGCAAAAAGACTGTTGGCGACGCCGAGGCCAGCGTCGTTATGAACGTGAATCCCAAGAGGTTTGAAGATCTCCTTCGTTACCCGCTGGATGATGGATTGGACCTCGAAGGGAAGCGTGCCTCCATTCGTATCGCAGAGCACAATCCAGTCTGCCCCAGCGTCCTGTGCTGCCCTCAGTGTGGACAGGGCGTACGTGGCGTTGTTCTTAAACCCGTCGAAAAAGTGTTCCGCATCAAAGAAGACCTCGGAGACGTGATTTTTGAGGTACCGAATCGATTGGTCAATGATTTCAAGGTTCTGATCCAACGTGATGTTAAGAGCTTCCAAGGGGTGGATGTCCCAAGACTTCCCAAAAATCGTTACCACCTGAGTCTGGGCTTTGACCAGGGCCTGGAGATTAGGATCTTCCTGAGGGGAGATCCCTGCGCGGCAGGTACTCCCAAAGGCAACGACTTTCGCCTGGGAGAGAGGGACGGATCGGATCTCCTGGAAAAATTGGACATCCCTTGGGTTGGAACCCGGCCATCCTCCTTCGACATAATGGATACCTAATTCATCGAGCTTCCGAGCAATCCGGATCTTGTCTTCCACAGAGAAGGCAATGTCTTCGGCCTGGGAACCATCCCGGAGGGTGGTGTCATAGATTTTGACGGAATCGAAACTGTTCAAGAAAATGTTACCTCGCTTGACACGGCTTGTTACTCACGTGGGTGTCTTTTGGAATAATGGAAAAGTAAAATTATGGAATTAACACGGATTCTTGACCGGCAAATACCCCGCAAGCCTCGCCCTTTAGGGCGTGGAGCTTCACTAATGGAATGATGGGGCTAGGTTACTTCTAAGGATACATCGATCATCCAAGTCATAACCCAATTTCGATTATGAAAAAACAGAACCTTCGTTCCATCACTCCATTTCTTTATTTCTCTTCGGAGAGTTCAGGCTCGTCCAACCGGAAGGCTTCATGAAGGGCCTGGACTGCCAACTCGGTATACTTTGCATCGATGATACAGGAGATCTTGATCTCCGACGTGGAAATCATATGGATGTTAATTCCTTCCTTGGCCAAAGCAGCAAACATCTTCGCAGCTACATTCGAGTGGCTTCGCATTCCAACGCCGATGATCGACACCTTTGAGATTTTTTGGTCGGAGACGACTTTTTCCGCGCCAAGCGTTTTGAGGTTGTCTTTTACGATCTGAAGGGTCTTGGCAAAATCCGCTTTGGTAACCGTAAAGGCCATATCGGCAAAACCCTTTGTCGTGCTGGAGGTCTGAATGATCATGTCCACAACGATGTTAGCGTCGGCAAGGGGTTGAAAGAGCTTTGCCGCCACTCCAGGGGTGTCTGGGACATGCATGATCTCTATCTTCGCCTCATTTTTGTTATAAGTCACACCGGATACGATGACCTGTTCCATCTCTTTCTCCTCCATGCAAACGATCGTTCCAGGATTGTCGGTGAACGATGACCGGACGTGAATGGGAACATTGTATTTCTTTGCAAACTCGACAGAACGGATCTGTAACACTTTGGCGCCTAAACTCGCCATCTCAAGCATCTCGTCATAAGAGATCTTGGACAACTTCCGTGCCTGAGGACAGATGTTGGGATCTGTGGTATAGACCCCTTCGACATCGGTGTAAATTTCGCAGAGGTCTGCCTTCAAAGCAGCGGCAATGGCAACGGCGGTAGTATCTGATCCTCCACGTCCAAGGGTGGTAATATTATCAGATTCATCCACCCCCTGAAACCCCGCGATGACTACAATCCGTCCCTCTTTGAGATCGTTTAAGATCTTGTCCGATTCAATGCCCATGATGCGGGCCCTTCCAAAAGCGCTGTCGGTGGCGAGCTTGATTTGAAATGCGAGATAGGATTTGGCATCCGTTCCCATGGCCCGGAGGGTCATGGCAAGCAGGGCAATAGACACCTGCTCTCCTGTGGCGACGAGCACATCCAATTCCCTTTCATTGGGTGTCGATGTGATTTGCTTAGCAAGCCGAATGAGTTTGTCTGTCTCGCCGGCCATGGCAGATACAACCACCACGACCTGATTCCCCTGCTTCTTTGTTCTGAGGACCCGTGAAGCAACATTCTTAATTTTTTCAAGGTCTCCGACGGAAGTCCCTCCATACTTCTGAACCACCAAGGCCATGCCTCATTCCTCCCTCTGCCTGAGACACTTTTGTCGAGTCTTCGACGTTCTCGAATTCTTAGAAACCTCATTCTTCAACAATTTGGCCAAATTGTCCACCCTCTCTTCATATCGATACCCTTTTCCGATGACCTCGATGGACCGCGTTCGTTCCCCTGTGTGGGTGAGATGAATCCGCAGGACGTCCTTTGGAAGCAAGGAAGGAATCTTGTCAGCCCATTCGATCGCAGTGATGCCTCGGCCCTGAAAGTATTCCTCTAGCCCCAAGTCCTCTGCCTCTCTCTCGGTTATGAGGCGGAAGAGGTCGACATGAGTGACGGGAACCTTTCCCGGATATTCGTGGATGAGTGTAAAGGAAGGGCTCGAAATGTAGGAGAATCTTTTGACCCCAGCCCCGGCGGCCAGTCCCTTGATCAGGTGAGTTTTCCCTGTTCCCAATTCACCGACAAGGGCAACCACGTCCCCTGGCCCGAGGAGACGACCGATTCTTTTCCCCAATTCGATAGTTTCATGGCTGCTCTTGGTTCGTACCCGCACGTCTTTCACGTAAAAAGGAACCCTGATCTCGCGCGTCGACCGGCAAGTGCCCCGTCCCGCCTTAGCGGGATAGGCGGGGTCCCTGCCTGCCGGCAGACAGGAAGGGACACAATGAAAACGATATTTCCCCTGTGGTCGGGGAGCTTCACATTCAACCCTGGCTATTTCAGATGAGGTGTTCAGGATTTAGAGATCCTGACGGTCAGGCTTTGTATTTGAAATCGTCTGGATTGAGATTCTCCAGCCATTCCTGCAGTTGATCTCCATCTTTTTCGAGATCGATGGTTCGCGCTTTTTCGATCACCTGGTCACTGACGAAAATCGGCGCGTCAACCGCCAGCGCGATGGCAATGGCATCGCTCGGCCGGGAGTCGATGATGATCTCTTCTTCTCCCCGATGCAAATAGATCAAGGCGTAATACGTATTCTCCTTGAGATCATTCACCACAATTCTCTTGACCTGGGATTCCAGAGATCCGAGGATACGATGGATGAGGTCATGAGTCATGGGACGCTGGGCCCCGATCTTTTTTAGCTTCATGGCGATGGCATTGGCTTCAAAAGGGCCGATCCAGATGGGGAGACCCCTCTTATTCGCCAGATCCATTAGGAGAACGACGAAGCCATTGGAAGTTGAATCGAAAGTCAAAAACTTCACTTTCATTTCGACGAGCATCCCGTTCTCCTTTCGTTCATCACACTCTCGGCTTAAGCTGCGCTGGCCCAAAACCTCGAGTTCTTCAATCGCCGCCTAACGGAACCTCAGGGAAGCCCCAATCCCTTCGTGTTCTTTCAACGCGGGGCTGGTGTCCACCCACTTGACCTCTCCGTCCTGACGGAGCACACCCCTGATGATCTCTTCGGCCAGATCTACTCCCTGGGTCTCCTCTTTGCAGATCGGACAGCGGGGTGAGGGGTCCTGGGGTGTCGAAAGCGGGGTGAGGGTTTGACATCGGAAACATTTTCCTCCCCGTTCGGAGAAAGAGGTCAAAAGGTAGAGGGTGTGGATTTGCTTTCTTTCTGCCGCCTCGAGAACTCCGAGGAGTCCCAAGGTCGCTAAACCCCCCTGCGGCGTCCTCTCCACCAGTTGCTGGACTTCTTGTGTCACCTTCTCCCTCTCCTTCTGGAGAAGCCGTTCGAAGAGTCGTCTCAGAATCTTGGATCGTTCTTCAGAAAAATCGATAGAGAAAACATCCGTGATGGACTGCTTGATTCGCTCAGGGAGAAAGGCTTTGAAATTGGCGACCGTACGCTCTTGGCCCATGAGAACGACTCTCCTCCATTGGCCTGAGTCAAAGAGCTCGGTCAGGCGCTCGGCCACATCCTTGTGGTGTTTGTCGCGATGATCTTCGATATGACGCTGGTACCTCATCTGGGCCCATCCCCCCTGGTCATGGCGGCCCGGTACATAGCTTTCGATAGAGGACTCTGCCTTCATTCCCTCCAGGGATAATCCAAAGAACCTGGCTGAATCCGTTTCCACCATCACGGCCAGAGTATTCTGATACTGGGAAGAGAGTCGAACGAGGGGCTGCAGTCTGGGGAGATTGGAGATGGAAAACTCATTATTGAAGGGAACCAAGGAAGGGTAGGTAAGAAAGGTCCCAGTCCCGCCGCAGCAGAAGAGCGCCACGCCGTTGGTCGTCTCATCATCCACTTGGCGAATCAATCCCTCCACGTACCGTTCAATCCGTTCCTGGTCCGTCGAGAATGCCTTCTGCCAATCCTCTCGATCCCTCATCTGGTCATTGACCTTCTTCAGTTGATTTTTCAGGAACAAACGAATCCGCTCTCGCTGCTGTTCATCGTCCCACTTCGTGTTTAGATACAGGGAACAAAAAGGGTAGGGACTCTCTTCCATGCGAGCCAACCTTCTAATCTCGCTTTTCATTCCCATAAGGGGATCTCCTTTGGAATGAGCCTCCGAAGCTGGAGGAGAGACGCCATAGGATAGGCACAATCTCATCTTAAATGAAGAAAAAAACAAAATCAAACGTAACCCTACCGTTACGCCCGGTATTCCAAAGTTCCGGAAAGAGAGCCATCCTGAAAGGGCCAAGGGCAAGGAAGATCAATTTTTTCGCACCTTCTTGAAGGGTTACAGTCAACCCTTCTCTTGAAGGAGGGCGGGAAGCGCCGCGATGAGGTCGGTCGCTACGAGCGATTTTTCACCCTTTTCCGAAGAAACCCGGTCTCCCGCCAATCCGTGGAGAAAAACGGCCGTCTGGAGAGAAGGAACGATGTCAAAGCCTTGACAGAGAAGTCCGCCGATCATTCCGGTGAGGACGTCCCCTGTTCCTCCAGAAGCCATCCCAGGGTTGCCGGTAGGGTTGATGAAGATGTCTCCTTGGGGAGTGGCAATCAAGGTTCGGTATCCCTTGAGCACAAGATAAAGGTGATGAGAGGTGGAGAAGTTTCTGCTGATGCCGATCCGGTCTTCCTGAACCTCTTTCGGACCTGACTTGATGAGTTTCCCCATCTCCCCAGGATGAGGCGTTAAGACCAAAGAACGGGTTTTGACAGAAAAGGACTTGGAATCGGTCGCAAGCGCCGTGAGTCCATCTGCATCCACCACGATCGGAAGGGTGACGGTCTTGATCAGTTTTTGGATGAGGGTTTGGGTTTCTTTCACCGTCCCGAGGCCTGGGCCAATGACGACGGCCTTCTTGTTCTCACACAGGCGGAGAATGGAATCCAGGGCCTTCAGACTGAGGGTCTGTTTAGGCGTTTCCGGCAACGGTTCAGTCATCACTTCTGTCAGTTTGACCTCCATGATAGGATTGAGGCTCTTGGGGATGCCGAGCGTGACCAACCCCGCGCCCATGCGCAAAGCTGCTTCACAGGCCATGGCTGCAGCTCCGGTTTTTCCAACCGACCCCGCGAGAACCAAGAGGTGACCGAAATCCCCCTTGTGACTGTCCGGCCGACGAGCGACAGATAGCCATCGTCTGATCTCTGTCGCCTCAAGAAGATAGGTTTGAACCTTTTCCTCATCCAGCAGGATCTTTGGAAAACCAATATCCACCACTTTTAATTGACCTGTATGATCCGGTCCTGGATGGAGAAGGTGTCCTACCTTGGGTAGACCAAAGGTGATGGTGAGAGCGGCTCGGATGGCTGTTCCGAGGGGTTTCCCTGAGTTGGCATCCAGGCCCGATGGGATGTCGATGGAAACGATGGTTCTTCGTAAGGTATTGAGGTGATCGATGACCTCTCGGTAGTAACCTCTGACCTCGGCGTCTAACCCGGTTCCAAAGATCCCGTCGATGAGCAGGTCAAATCGCTCGAGATCCTTCTTGATTTTCTGATAATCCTTGGACGAAGGGAGAGGGAGTATGTCTCCATTCATCCGTTTGAAGGCCTGGTAGTTGGTTTCTGCATCGCCGCGAAGGACCTCGGGATTGGTGAGGAGAAAGACCTTCGGTGACATCCCCTGATTCAGAAGATAGCGGGCGATGACAAAACCATCCCCTCCATTGTTTCCCTTTCCAGCCAAGATGGCGATTCGCTTGTTTGGAAGGTCTGGATAAGTGTTCCAGAGAACTTCCGTGGCCCCTCTCCCAGCGTTCTCCATGAGGACAATTCCTGGAATGTGATAGGTTTCAATGGCTTTTCGATCCAAGGTCTGCATCTGTTCAGCGGTCGCGACTTTCATGGTCCCTTCCTTCCAATATCACGTGGGCCACGGCGTATGGAGGCTCGTGGGAAAGAGTGAGAAGAGATGTCTGGACACGAAGGACTTCCAAAACCTCCCGGGCTTTCCGATAAACCATGAAAAAAGGTTTTCCCATGGCGTCGTTTTCGACTTCAATGTCAATCCACTGGATCCCATTTCGGAGTCCCCAACCGATTGCTTTGAGGAAGGCCTCTTTGGCTGCAAACCGGAGGGCGAAACATTCTGAGGGTCGCGTCCGCTTGAGGCACCATCCGATTTCCTTTTCGGTAAAGACGCGACGAAGGAAAAGGTTCCCCCAACGGTTCATGGCCCGCTCGATCCGCTCCATGTTCACCAAATCGATTCCGGTTCCAATAATCATAAGGGTTCCAGGATTCGAGGGTTCAAGGGTTCACGTGAGCACCGTGACTTTTGGCCCCTAAGCCCCTTTCATCGAATCAGCGCGATCATCTCTCGCACAGCCCGGTCGAGGCCGACCAAGATCGCGCGAGCGATGATGCTGTGGCCGATATTGAATTCTTCGATCTCTTTGATTTCAGCGATTCGTCTCACGTTGCCATAGTTCAGGCCGTGACCCGCCGCGATCCGAAGGTTCAGGCGAAACGCCTCTCCGACCGCGTCAATGATCTTCTTAAATTGCTCGTCGGCCTCCAATGAAGTTCTTGCATTACAATAATGGCCCGTATGGATTTCGATCGTGTGAGCTCCCACATCTTTTGAGGCTTTGATCTGATCTTTCCTGGGATCCACAAACAGGCTGATTGGAATTCTTCCCTTCTCGAATTGCTGGGCCGCCTTTCTCAGAGGCCGGAGGAATTTGATGACATCCAGTCCTCCCTCCGTCGCCAACCCCTGTCTCCTTTCCGGGACGAGGGTAACGATGTGCGGTTTTGCCTCCAAGGCGATACGAACCATCTCGTCCGTAGCTGCCATCTCGAGATTGAGTTGAGTTTGAACCGTCTGTCGGATGATGTGAAGGTCTCGGTCTTGAATATGCCATCGGTCCTCCCTCAAATGGATTATAATTCCGTCGGCACCGGCCAGCTCCACGATCCCGGCAGCCGTCACAGGGTCAGGATAGGAGGCACCCCGTACCTGTCTGAGGGTTGCCACATGATCCACATTCACACCGAGCCTTGCCATCTTTGTCTCCCTGTTAGGAACCCTCCCTCCTCCACACTCAACCGTTTTCTCTTCCGAGGTTTTTCTTGACCAAGGCCGCGAGCTCCTGCCCCAGTTGATGGAGCGTTGCTTCATTCTCCCCTTCAATCATGATGCGTAGGAGGGGTTCAGTTCCCGAGTAGCGAATTAGGAGCCTTCCTGATTGACCCAGCGACTGTTCGATCGCCTGGATCCGACGCTGAACTTCAGGAATCTCAGAAAGGTTTTTCTTCGCCTTGACCTCCACGTTATAGAGGACCTGGGGAAGGGGTTCCATGGCTTTGGCCAATTCGTCGAGAGGCCTCCCTTTCCGTACCATGATGGCCAACACCTGGAGGGCCGTGAGTACGCCGTCACAGGTTGTATTGAAATCGAGAAAGATGGTATGACCGGACTGTTCCCCTCCAAGGTTGTAGTTTCCCCGCAGCATCTCTTCAACGACGTAGCGGTCACCCACCTGGGTCCGAACGATCTTCCCTCCCCCCTTTTGGATCGCCTTCTCAAGTCCCAGGTTGCTCATGACCGTCGTGACCAAGGTTTGCTTCTTCAATCGCGCCTCGGAGAGCATGTCCAATCCGCAGATGGCTAAGATATGGTCTCCGTCCACCTCTCTCCCTTGACGGTCCACAAAAACAATCCGATCGGCGTCACCATCAAGGGCGATGCCAAGGTCTGCCTCTTTCTCCAATACGAGGCGACTGATCACCTGGGGATAGAGCGAGCCACATCCCGCATTGATATTCTCTCCGTCGGGGTCTACGCCAACGGCGATCACTTCAGCCCCAAGCTCTTCGAACACCGTAGGGGCCACACGGTACGCAGCCCCATGGGCACAATCGAGAACGATGCGAAGACCTTCTAAGGTCAAGTCGTTTGGAAATGTGTTCTTGAGAAAGACCACATACCTTCCTACGGCATCGTCAATGCGGTGAGCCTTCCCCACCTCGCTGGCCGTAGGACGAAGGGACTGAAGATTGTCGGAGAAGATGAGTTCTTCAATCTGCTTTTCCATCTTATCGGGAAGCTTAAAGCCGTCACGGGAGAAGATCTTGATCCCATTATCGTAGTAAGGATTGTGAGAGGCAGAAATCACTACCCCTGCATTGGCCCTCATGCTCGTAGTGATAAAGGCAATCCCCGGTGTGGGAAGTGGACCCACCAACATCACATCCGCACCCATGGAACAGATCCCAGAGGCGAGGGCCGTTTCCAACATGTATCCAGAAAGGCGCGTATCCTTGCCAATGACGATTCGATGTTTTCCCTTGGCCTCCTTAAAGAGATGCGCAATCGCCCTGCCGAGCTGGATCGCCATTTCGCCCGTCATGGGGTCCACGTTGGCCACGCCCCTGATCCCATCCGTCCCGAACAACTTACGCGTCATTGAGTGATACCCCCCAAGTCTCAGATTTCTCCTGCAAGCCGGATCGCATCGGCTACGGCCATCACCTTTTTCGCCGGCAGGACGTCATGACATCGAATGATGTGAGCTCCGTTCAGGACCGCAATGGCAATGGTTGAGAGAGTCCCTTCCAGTCGTTGATCGACCTCTTCATTTAAAATCTTTCCGATGAAGCTCTTCCGAGAGGTTCCCAGAAGAATGGGTTTCCCAAGGACACGGAATTCGGAGAGGTGCTTAATGAGAAGAAGGTTGTGTTCCAGCGTTTTCCCGAAACCAATGCCCGGATCAATGACAATTTGGCTCGGATCGACACCTGCCGACTCTGCTTTTTCGATGGACTCTTTTAGGGACAAGAGGATTTCAGAAAAGAGGGACTCGTAGTGGATGTCCTTCTGCATGGTCTCAGGTGTTCCGCGAATGTGCATGAGGATGATGGGAATCTCTTCTTTGGCTGCTACCTCGGCCAGGGCTGGATCACCATGGAGTCCGCTGATGTCATTGATCATCTCAGCGCCAACGTCGACGGCTCGTTGGGCGACTGCTGACCTGGAGGTATCAATCGAAAGTGGGACACCTCCCTGTTTTGCAAGACCTTCAATCACCGGAAGTACCCGCCTGAGTTCCTCTTCCAAAGGAGTGAGCTTGGATCCGGGCCGAGTGGACTCTCCTCCGATGTCGATAAGATCCGCACCTTCCTCCATCATCCGCCGTCCATGGGCAATGGCCTTCTCCTTGTCAAAATAGAGTCCCCCATCTGAAAAGGAATCGGGAGTCACGTTCAGAATTCCCATGAGAAGGGCTCGTTTCCCGAGAGGGAGGGTTCGACTCCGAAAACGGAGAGAAAAGTCCTTTCGAGAAAGGTGTTCCAAGGTTTCTCTGAGAGAACGAGCGAGGGGATCGAGCTTAGGATATTGATTCAGCTTAAGGGCAAGTTTCTCGATCTGTTTCTGAGTTCCCATGAGAAGGGTGCCGGTGGATTCAATACCACAGTCGAGACCTCTCCCATCCACGGCAGCGTCTCCCCCCAGCGCAAGCATTTCCTGCTTGAGGAGGTTCGCAGTTCGAGGAGGAATGTCTTCCACTTTCAAGTTAAGATGGAGTGTTTTCCCTTGCATTCGTTCGATCCCCGTCGAATCGACCCCCAGAGCTCCCATCTCTTGAGTCGCTTCCTTTTCATTCGTGATCTGAAGGTATCGAAT
>Ga0315284_10016039_pt1 | contig 10634 bp, 13 predicted proteins | sample YL17G09_16_MG_FD_203696 | JGI IMG/M metagenome (GOLD analysis project Ga0315284, IMG submission 203696) | Sediment microbial communities from Yellowstone Lake, YNP, Wyoming, USA - YL17G09_16 | ecosystem: Environmental > Aquatic > Freshwater > Lake > Sediment | place: USA: Wyoming | collected...
GGTTACCACTATCATACATATCATCGCATCCATTAATAATAAGAGTAAAAGGTCCTAATAAACTATTATTTGGTTCATCAGTAAAATAAACAATACGAGGAACAAGAATTGTTGCTTGTTCATAGCAACTATTCATCCTAGAAAGAAATAATGGTAAATCTATACAAGTGGAAGTATTACAGCATTTATACACTGGAAGTTCTTTCCATTTACCCACCTTAGGTTGATTTGGCTGAAGAATAAGACTCCCTGCTACAACACGATTTTTACCATCGTATCTAACCCAAGCCTTAAGTTTTTTATTGAATGCCATACTTTATTGCTTGTTATCGTGCAGTGGTGGTACTAGTAGTTGTACTAGTGCTGGTACTAGTCGTAGTGGTAGTAGGGGTGGCTGTAGTGGTGGATGTAGTTGTTGTAGGATTACAGCATTCGTATGCTGGTATCTCTACCCAGTTACCAACCTTTGGCTTCTTTCTTCTAAGAATTAGGCTGCTAGGCACGATTCTGCCTGTACCATCAAACCTTACAAAGGCTTTGAGAGGGCGTTTGTCAATTGTGGCCATAATTTAAATTGTATTTATTTTTAATATTGAACATTTGTTGTAAGTAGTAATGATTGCAGAGTGTTTTACTTCTCTCATCATTTAACACATAATCAAGATGTGGATCCTTAAAAGGATTTTTACTAGGGTGGTAGTTACCTTTGTAGAACGTTGGTATATCTCCTTGGGAGTTACTAACTATTCCAGCATTATGAAGAATCCCTACCCTTTCTAGTTTACTTATATGATCAGAGCTCCAGGCAAATTCCATCTCAGGGATGACTAATGTTTCCTGCTCTCTAAGCCATAAGTTCCAAAGTACAGCCCACATATCAGCGCACCAGCTTTGAAATCCTTTATTCTCACTCTCAAAGAACTGTTTGTTGACATTACCTAGATAGGTTTTAATCATTAAACAATCCCCTATTATCTTCTCCCAGAAGCTACCACCTATATTCTTTAGAAGATATTGAGCTCCTCCAGAATGTAAATTGTGCTTCTCAGCTATTTCTCTAGATATTCCTACTAAGCTTGTAGCTCCTGCTAGGACATCCATAGTTTTATATTCTTCTAACTTATCCTCTTTAACATCTCTTTCTTTACTATCAAAATATGAAGCATTGATGTAGCTATTTGTATCTGACAGATAGTTTATATCATCATCCATGTAAGCATCTATATTGAACTTCTCTGTAAATACAACATCGCAATCACAGTAAAAGACTGCTTTACTGACCATGTTTGGATGTGCGTTGAAGTATTTCATTAGGCAATATGGCCTAAGGACAGGAATATATGTTCCTAGAAGTTTACTAATATTGTCTTCATCTTTCACATAGAAGAACTCAGACTCAGGATATAGAGCTTCTAGCTCTTTCCATTTTGTATTGAATTCTCTAAAGTTAGGAGTGAATATAAGTGAAATTGCTTTATCGCTCTTCCCTATGTTCTTAAGACTCTCTAACCATGTATGCACTTGCCAAATATAATAAGCATCATCTGGACAAGCTTGGATGAATTTCAAATCCTTCATATATGTAGTTTGTTGGTTTCTAACTAATTAGCCTATGGGGCAGTCGTAGTGGAAGTGGTAGTAGTGAGAGCAGCTATAACTGGAACAGCAGCAATGAGCTGTTCCAATTGCTTAGATATCTGCCAAAGCAAATTACTTTCATTACTCCATCCTATTTGTTTACTTGGTATTGACATTATACTTTATTTTAAGGTCTTAATTACAAAATTATACAATATAAATTGATTAGCAATGGCTTATGTTAATTTTACCTTAACCGTTACTATTAAATTAGTCTAACTATTTTAGTTAGAACTATTTACCTTGTCCTCTATATTTAGAGGTGTTTTTATCTTTAGGTCCTTTGCGTTTTACAGCAAGTCCTCTTCTACGCTTACCAAAGTTGATCTTCTTTGCATCAGATCCTTTTGTTGGTTTTGCCATGATTTATGATATTAATGAATTAAACAATTTGAACTTAGCTATTCTGTCTGGTAGACCAATAGTTCCTCCATTCACCTTCTTTGTAATCTGTGTCACTGTAAGATCTGTAGCCCCTTTATCAGCTATAGAATTCAAATCCCTACTGTTCCAGAACCAAGCTGCTGATAGCAGAGGGTATTTACTTGCCACCAGATCTGGGTTAGATAGTATGTCTTCAGGGACTATTTTATCAAATGCAGCATATCCATTTTTACCTGTGAGCTGGATGTATCCTCTTCCTTTGTACTTCCATCCATCTGATATATTGTTATTACCCATCCTATTAGCATACACTATATTGGCTATCTTTTCAGCCTTTCTTTCATATAGAACAGCTGTTTCTGCTGTGAAGTATTTAGGGAATGTAGCCAATAACCCTTTAGCACTGTAGTTAAGACTCTCTATTGTAGCTTTAAAATCACCAGATTCATGAGCACATTGGGCTAGAAAATGAGCTAGTCTTAATGGTGTATCGATCTTAAACTTCTCTATTACAGAGGGGATTTGATCAATCACTGTTCTAGGCAGCTTTGTTTCTAGCTTCTTTAAGTCCATCTATGTCATTTTTTAATCTTCCAATAATTTGAAACTCCATAATAGAGCTTGTCATCATATATACCTAGGTTGGCACCAAACACTCTGTCTTTCTTATCTTTATAAAGACCACCTACAAATCCACCTGTAATACCTTTAGACTGTACACCTAGTATACCAACGCCTACATATAATTGTCTAACAGGAGGAGCAGGTTTAACTATTATCTTTTCAGGAACATCTATGTCAAGTTCTAAGTTACTGTTAATCAAACTGTTATGACCTATTGTATCTATCACTTTAATCTTACCATATTTTACATCGAATACACTTTGGTACACCTTTTTTGTAGAATACTTCTCAGCTAGGGCTTGATATTCTTCAAGGAGCTTAGGGTAGTTAGAATCTGAAACATAGTTGATTTTTTCTAACCACTGTGTGTCAAGTTCAGTTTTAATAAGCGTTATAGGTTTTGCTTTTATAGTGTCTGTTAATACTACAGACTGGTAGAAGGTATCTACTTTTGGAGGAACAGCTTCTGCACCATTGAATTTCTGTAAAAGAACGATTCCTAATAATACTGCGATTGCTAAATACAAGATTTTGTTATTCATCATTTATTGGTTTTTCTGTAAAAAAATTAGATAAGATTTTGGCTACAAAGCCTGCTACAAATATACCTGTACCAATCTTTGGTTCTCCATTAAGAACAATCATAGACCCACTAAACGTAGCAGCAGCTACAATAGCATCAGCTAATTTCCTTATTATCTTAGGAGTGGGCTGCCAATAACCTTTCCAGTTATATTTCATTTCTTAATGTTTACATATATGTTTAGGACATATTGTAATATGATTCCTAGAGCTACAATAATACCAACGCCCCAGCTGAACTTCTTTTTGAATTCATCATGCTGTTCTTGTTTTCTTTCTAGCCTGTATATCTTTTCTTTAAGAAGCTGTATTTCATCTATAAATCCCCCTGTTTTAGTGAGAGAGTTACCTAGTATAGCATCTATCACTTGAGATAGCTTCTTATCGATTGAGTCGATTTTTTCTTCCATTTCTGTTAGTCTTAAGTCCATACTTTTTAACTCTTCTTTGTAATTTATCTGTTCCATAATGGCTTACATGATGATGTGTATAAAAATAACACAGTTCCTCAAAATAGAGGGGATTGTGTTATGTAATTAATTTGTAGGGGGGGAATGTGCCCAGAGCTGGGCATAATATAGCATTAACTAAAGGGTATACCTATAGGTCACAAATCTAGGTAAATAATTTGAAATTACCAAATCTTTTTTTTATCTTTGCCATCTAAATCAAATAATATGAATAGAATAGAATTGCTTAACAGTATTTGTAAAGAATTCCCTTTTGGTAAAGGGGTTGAAGTGGGGACATTCAAAGGAGAGCTCTCAAAAGACATTATTCAGAAATGGATGGGTACATTGTACATGGTGGATGTTTGGAGACCTCTTGGGGATGAATATTTAGATGCTTCTAACCACGCACAACATGCCAGTGCATATGCTGAAACAATGGAAAACATTAAAGGGTTGGAAGACCAAGGAGTAATGATTAGGGCTACATCAGAGGTGGCAGCTGATATATTTGCTGATGAAAGTCTTGATTTTGTATATATAGACGCTAATCATGCCTATGATTTTGTTAAACAAGATATGACTCTTTGGTACCCAAAGGTGAAGAAAGGTGGTTATCTTGGAGGTCATGACTATATAGATCTTGATTGGTATAGCGATCCTAACTTCTTAGAGAATGGAAAAGATAAGCACATCTGGAGTGGGAATATGACTTTCTATCATGGTGTGTTTGGTGTTAATGTTGCTGTGGATGAGTTTTGTTCTAGCATGGGATATACCCCCACCATCACTGAAGAATGGTTTGGTTCTTGGATGATTAAAAAATAATTCCATGGATAGATCAAAGATACTTTTAATAGTTACAGGAAGCAATGTTTCTCCATGGGATAAAAACTGGATGGAGTGTGCTAACACATGGATACCCCTGTTGAAACAACTAGGGTATCATGTGAAAGTTTCTATTGCTGATGAAAATTTAGATGACTATTTTTTAGATGAGTGTGATATAATAAAGTTTAAGTCTAGTGTAGGCAAAGATGGACTCTTTGAGAGAGGATTAACACTACCCCTTAGATGGATTCTTGAAAACACTAACTATCAGTATTATTTTAAAGTTGACTCAGACACATTTATACACCCCAAAAGATTTGATAACATGTTAATAGAAAATATCCAGGATGGTTTTGACTATCTTGGTGCATGCACCCCTTATAGAGGATGGGATACAAATGACAACTTTAAAGAACACATGCTTGCTAAAGATGGTGACTTTTTCTTTGCATCTGGTGCAGGTTATTGTATAAGTAGGAGAATAATGGCTCTAGTTTTAAATGATTTAAAAATTGAAAACCATTGGGAACTATCTTGTGAAGATTATATATTAGGTAGGACAATGAAAAATCTTGGCATACCTTTGTTACATGATAATAAAATATGTATAGAATCACCTTTTATGGAAGTTCTTGTAAAATCTGCAGATATTAAAACTCCATATATTGGTGATAGAGACTCACATCTAGCAATGCAACATTATATGCACAAAAATATGAGTAAAGCAATAAATGATTTAATTAAATAATATGAGATTTTGTATATTAGTAAGCTATGATGAAGTTTATAAAAGAATGGCTACCTATTCTGTAGACTTAAACATCAAAAAGTATTGTGAGAAACATGGATATGACTTACATGTTGACTATCAAGATAAGTTTTCCAACTATAGGCCTGCACAATGGCAAAAGATAAGAGCAGCAAGAGAAGTGTTAGAAACTGGAAAGTACGATTGGGTGTTCTATCTAGATACTGATTGTTTGATCATGAACTCTGACATTAAATTAGAATCTCTTGTTGATGATAATTATTCATTTATAGTTCCTGCTCATAGTGTAAAAGCACCAGATACACCAATCATAGTTGTTCCTAATGTTAGGAATATAATATCTTCTCAATTCTTTGTTAAGAATAGTGAGGTTGGTATAAACATACTAGACGATATATGGTTTGCAAAAAACAATTCTCAAATAGACAAGTTTGATTACGAGGGTAGACAAATAAGAATCATTATCAATAGTAGGAAGTATGAAAATGATATAAAAATTGTAGAGGAACATCTTCTTAATCGATTCTGGTATATCAATAATCCATTCATCCTATCTAGTTTTAAAGGCGTAAGTAATTTAATTTGGAAACCAGGAGACTTTATAGTGCACGTTACAGGATATACAGTAGATGAAAAAGTTAAACTTTTAAGTGATTTAAACTTCTTTTCAAAAATAAATCATGGATATGATGAAACAGGCTTACGTTCTATATGCCAATGATACATATTTTGATATTGTATCTATGTGTGCTAAATCAATCAGACAGTTTAGTGATATTCATATTATTGTGTATATGCTTAATTCTGATAAAAGAGTACCTGTCACTAATACGAAATCTGTTAGATGGAATTGTAACATAGATGAGTTCTCTGATGAAGGAATGTACCACGACTACATGTCTAAGGACAATTTCTATATAAATAGATCTCATAATAAAGTTTATAATCTATTGATACAACGCCCATTAGTTGTAAAGAATGCTCTTATTAACTATGCTGACGTAGTGGTATATGTAGATTGTGATTCTGTAGCCACACCATATGTAGATAGATTATTTGACATGTATGACATAAACTCTGTTCATCCATATATAACAGAAGGTATATATAGTCATCTTGTAATGGATGGTAAAGGAGGAGTGGAATATGAAGAGACATTAGAATATAATGCATGTGAGCTATTTGGTACTAACCAAAAATATAGAAGAGACTACAGGACCACTAATGTATTTGTTGCAGGAACTAATACAATACCATTTTTAGAGGAGTGGTATTGGATGTGCACTCACCCAGCAATCCTTAAAGACTTTAAAAAATATGCACCATTTCATGAAGAAACTATTGTGAATGTTCTTCTATGGAAAAACAATTATCAAAAAGGACTTCCTTATGTGTATGTTAATGGGGATGTTGAAAAGGTGAATAGAGTTTTTAATCAAATGCAGTTTACAGGAAATGTAGAGATGTATGAAGAATGGTTTAAGATTCCAGGAAAAAAAGAAGATGTAACATTCTTTCATGGAGAGAAAAGAATAGAGGAGATGCAAAAGATGCTTAACATTATGACTGGTAAGTTAAATGTGTTATTCCTAGCTCCACATCTGTCTACAGGTGGTATGCCTGCTTTTCTTCTTAAAAGAATACAAGCTCTTGGAAATGCTGTAAACATTTATGTTGTAGAACATTCAGATGTAAGTCCTGATTATGTTATACAGAAGAATGAGATAAAGAAGATTGTTAAAAACTTCTGGACGTTAGGTGATGATAAACTCTACCTACTCAAAATCATTGAAGCAAATAATATTGACATAGTGCACATAGATGATGTGGGAGAAGCAATTGATTATGAACTAGCTAAGCAACTATATAGAAATGATAGGACATGGAGAATAGTGGAGACATGTCACAATGTAGCATTCAATCCAGATGTAGATAAGGTGTTTTATCCAGATGCTTATGCTTTCTGCACCCCCTATCACGAAAAGACATTTGCTAATGTAGTTAATTATAGTGAGACTATAGAATTTCCTATAGACAGACAATCTAAATATAATGAGAAGACAGGGATAGTTCTTAATGTAGGACTGTGGACTCCTGGAAAGAATCAAGCTGAAGGAATAGAAATAGCACGTAAAAATCCTGATTTAGAATTCTACTTTGTAGGAAACCAAGCCCCCAACTTCCAAGACTACTGGAAACCATTAATGAAAGACCTACCAGAGAATGTAACTATCTGGGGAGAAAGAGATGATGTATCTGAGTTTATGAAGAAGGCAGATGTGTTTATGTTCAACTCTACATGGGAATGTAACCCCCTTTGTCTTAGAGAAGCTATATCATATGGACTACCTATCATAGCTAGAAACCTTCCTCAGTATGGAGATATGTTTACTAAATATATACAACCTATTGATACAGATTTGAATACAATACAAGCTAATTACGAGATTCCTACAGATAATACATCTGAAGTGTTTGGTAAGAGGCATGTAGATTTTTATAATTCAGTAGTAAAACTACCTATAAAACAAAAAATATCACCAAATAGAGTGACTATTGGTCAACATTTTATAGAACAACCCTTCTTAGAAATCTTAGGAAACAGTAGTGCTACATATGATGTTAAGTTCTATGATGGCGATAAGTTATATCATCATGATAGGATAAAAGCAAATCATTGGGTGAGACTAAGTCGTAGGTATTATACCAAATGGAGAACAGAGGTGAGAGAAGATGATACGCTTATATATGAAAACACACTTAACTTATCTGGTAAACGTGTGTTTATCTGCTTTGATAGTGAGTCTCTAGGAGATACAATAGCTTGGATTCCATATTGTCTGGAATTTAAGAAGAAACACGATTGTCATGTAATAGTGAGCACGTTTAAAAACTTCTTGTTTAAAAATGCTTATCCAGAATTAGAATTTGTTCAACCAGGAACATCTGTTCCAAATATATATGCTCAATATAAATTAGGATGGTTTTATAATAATGAATATGAACCAGCTTTGCCTAATACTATAAACCTCCAACAGACAGCAACTAATATACTAGGTCTTGATTATCAAGAAATTATACCAAGAATAGCATTCACTCCTAGTAACAATTACTATGGTAAATATGTTACAATAGCTACTAATTCTACAGCAGGATGTAAGTTCTGGTTAAAAGAAGAATGGCAAAAGGTGATAGACTATCTAGCAGGTAAAGGTTACACTGTTGTAAACATATCTAAAGAAAGAAATGAATTTAACAACTGTGTACAAATAGAAAACACTTCTATGGAACACACAATGGATGTTATTCATTACAGTGATTTCTTTATAGGTCTATCTAGTGGACTTAGCTGGTTAGCCTGGGCTATGAATAAAAAAGTGGTTATGATCAGTAATTTCACTGAAGATGATCACGAGTTTGTTAGCAAATGTATTAGAATAACAAATAAGAGTGTGTGTCATGGATGTTGGAACAATCCCAATTTCAAATTTGATAGAGGAGATTGGAATTGGTGTCCTATACATAAGAACACTTCTAGACAATTTGAATGTCACACATCTATAACAGCACAAATGGTAATAGATGCTATACCAATGTAAGGTTTAACTGACTAGCCACCCATATATAAGCTGATGCATTTACATCATTTGTAGATCCCCATATTAGATAGTCATCTCCAAAGATGTTCAAACGATCACTTGCAAGACCAAGTTTGTCTGCTGTATATAATGTATAACGAAGATCTGCATTAGTAGCAAGATCATCATATACACTCACTACATCTAATTGTGTAGCTGTTTCTAATGTTCCATTATTCCAAATTGTTACAGGTTGAATATTTTTCATATTATTTTTTTAAGAAAGTAAATCTACACTTAATTTTCTTGATGTAGCAGTGTTACTTGCACTAGCAGCACTAAAGGTTGCTGTTATTTGTAAAGTAACTGCAGCATTCAAAGCTATAGCAGAGCTCACTGCTGTATTACTTTGTGCATAAATACCACTCAATCCAGAACCTGCTGTAAGTTTTATATTCGCCCATCCACCATGTTCAACAGTTCCTGAAGCACCTGTTGATGCTGTTGTTATTTCATAGTTTAGTGACCAAGGAATATTTGTTACAGTTGCTGTAATTGATGCAGTGGTAAATGTAGCAAGGGTAACCCCACCTAATTTCACTTTAAGTGTAAAAGTTCCTGTTGAACCAATTGTATAGTTTCCACAAGAAAAAACTCTAAGTGTTTTACCAATTGTATTTATATCAGCACTAGGAACTGTATATGATTGTAAGTTTTGATCAGTTGCTACAGCAGCACTAACTGGAACTGGAGTGATATTAAAACTATATGCATAAAATGGTACAGAAGTAATATTACCTGAAGCATCAAATCCAAGAGTACCAACTTCAGTTCCTGTATAAGCTGATGTTGATGTATATGAGTTAAGCCTCATTTGTCCTGTAGCTTGAAGTATATATGCACCAGCATCAGTCACTGTACCTAAAAGCAATCTGCCATTTTCAGATAAAGTCATCTGAGGAGTAGTAACTGAAGAACCTGTAACTGTTGTAAATTTAATTTTACCTGCACTATATGAATTATATATAGTTATATCACCTGCTGTATTATTATTAATAATTGAATCATTTGCTAATATACTTGTACCAACAGCTGTATAAGTTGATGAAGCTTTACCGAACAAAAGACTACCATTTACAGATGTAGCTATAAATCCAGCCCTTGACGTAGCTCCTGCAGTTGTATTAGTAACAGTTAAGTTAGTAGAAGCATTTTGATTTTTTGTTAGTGTTACATCATTATAGAATGCTGCCTGTGCATCTGTTGTTAACGTAAATGCGTTTACACTTGAACTATGATAGTATATATTAAATGTATTTCCGTTAGCATTTGAATTATTGATTAAATCCCAAGCTGCAGCTCCTGCTTCAATATTTTGTAATCTTAAATATCTAAAATCTGTTCCACTATCTTTTGAAATAATAAAAGATGGTGAAGTACTATTTGATACTATTGTTTGACTTGTAAAAGTTGTTACAGGTGCAATAGATAATGTAAATCCACCAGAAGATACTGTTCTATTAGATGCTAATGTACCATTACCACTATATAGAGTTGGTCCAGGACTTGTACCACTAGTACCTGTTGTACCACTTGTTCCATTTATACCACTAGTGCCAGATGTACCATTGATTCCACTAGTACCACTTGTACCTGTTGTACCAGATGTTCCTGTTGTACCACTTGTTCCATTTATACCACTAGTGCCAGATGTACCATTGATTCCACTAGTACCACTTGTACCTGTTGTACCAGACGTTCCTGTTGTACCACTTGTTC
>Ga0315284_10016040_pt1 | contig 10634 bp, 11 predicted proteins | sample YL17G09_16_MG_FD_203696 | JGI IMG/M metagenome (GOLD analysis project Ga0315284, IMG submission 203696) | Sediment microbial communities from Yellowstone Lake, YNP, Wyoming, USA - YL17G09_16 | ecosystem: Environmental > Aquatic > Freshwater > Lake > Sediment | place: USA: Wyoming | collected...
GTGTGTGCACGCAAGAGTTGTCAGGAGTGTCATTCTGAGAGCGCAAAGCGCCCGAAGAATCTCGGCTTGTCATGCTTCGGCCCGCGTAGCGGGCCGAAGCATGACAACCTTTGCGTGCACACCCTCAGGTCTAGCGTTTGACAAAACCTATCAAGCCAGTTATAATCCGCACTCGCCAGCGGCCCGGCAGGTCAGGCCGCTTCTGTTTGTCAATCAAATGCACGGCGCCCCGCGCAGCGGAGGCGCGATAGCAGTGGGGGTGTCATCGTGTACGCAGTCTTTCAAGTCGGTGGACAACAATTCCGCGCGGGCGTGGGTGACAAGGTTCGCGTCGAACAATTGCCGCAACAGGTGGGCGAGGCGGTCGAGCTGGAGAACGTCTTGCTCGTGTCCGATGGCGACCAGGTCCAGGTGGGCCGGCCCACCGTTGGCGGCGCCAAAGTCAAGACGACCGTCGTCGAGCAAAGCCAGGGCGACAAGATTCTCGTGTTTCACTATCGGCCCGGCGGCAAGCGCCACAAGGTCAAGACCGGTCATCGCCAGGATTACACCTGGCTGCGCGTGGACGAAATCGTAGCAGGGTGAGGTGAGAGATGGCACACAAGAAAGGTGGCGGCAGCGCCAAGAACGGACGCGATAGTCGCGCGCAGCGATTGGGCGTCAAGCGATACGGCGGACAGGCGGTGCGCTCCGGCAGCATCATCGTCCGGCAGCACGGCACGCACATCAAGCCAGGCGAGAACGTGGGCGTGGGCCGAGATTACACCTTGTTCGCCACGATGGACGGCCTGGTCAAGTTCGAGCAATTGCCGGGTGGACGCCGCCGCGTGAGCGTCTATCCCAAGTCTGCGTAGAGGCGGCACGCTCTGCGCGATGCCGCCGTTGCCCGCCGGGCGGTTCAAACCAGCCCAAGCCGGGCAGGAGAAAAAGAATGAGGTCCAATATTCATCCCAAGTGGTATCCTGAAGCGCAAGTCATTTGCGCGTGCGGCCACACCTGGATGGTCGGCGCGACGGTCGAGACGATCCGCACTGACGTGTGCTCCAACTGCCACCCGTTCTTTACCGGACAGGTGCGCATCGTGGACACTGAAGGCCGGGTGGATCGCTTTTACAAGCGACTGGATCGCGCCGTGACCACCGGCGGCGAGGAGCGCGGCAAAAGGGCCCAGCGACGCAAGGAGCGCCGGTCCATTGTCGAACTCGTCGAAGACGAGACGGAAGGCCAACCGGCTTCGACAGCCGCCTAGCCGAAGCAACGCAAACAGAATCATGGGAAGGGCAGATCACTCGACTGCCCTTCTTTGCATCTTGGAGCGAGCATGGACACTAAACCAAGCGGAGGCTGGATCGAGCTAGTCTGCGGCAGCATGTTTAGCGGCAAGACCGAAGAGTTGATCCGCCGCGTGCGCCGCGCCAAGATCGCCAAGCAGAACGTGCAGGTCTTCAAGCCGGCCATGGATACGCGCTACACCACCGAGGCGGTCACGTCGCACAACGGGCTGGGCGTGGAAGCGGTGCCGGTGCAATCCGCCGCCGAGATCGAGCAGTTGATTCGGCCCGAGACGAGCGTGGCGGCGATTGACGAGGTGCAGTTCTTTGGCTGGGAAATCACCGAGCTGTGCCAAAAGCTGGCCGACCGGGGGATGCGCGTCATCGCCGCCGGGCTGGACGTGGATTTTCGCGGCGAGCCATTCGGGCCGATGCCGGTGCTGATGGCGCAAGCCGAGCGCGTGGACAAGCTGCAAGCCATCTGCGTGGTGTGCGGCAACCCCGCCAGCCGGACGCAGCGGCTCATCAACGGCCAGCCCGCCGCCTACGACGACCCGGTCATCCTCGTCGGCGGGAGCGAGTCTTACGAAGCGCGCTGCCGCAAGTGCCATCAGGTTCCGCGCAAGTGACGATTGCGAGGAGGCAGCATGACGCGACCTTACACAGACTATCTGGACGAAATCCTGATCACGACTGAGCAATTGCAGAAACGCGTTGCCGAGCTGGGCGCGCAGATCAGCGCCGACTATTCCGGCCAGGATTTGCTGTTGGTGTGCATCCTCAAGGGCGGCGTCATGTTTCTCACCGACCTGATGCGCCAGATCACCGTGCCGCACGCGATTGACTTTATGGCCGTCACCAGCTATGGCGCCGGCACGCGCGAATCCACCGGCGTAGTGCGTATCCTGATGGATCTAGAGATAGACATTTCCGGGCGCAACGTGCTGCTGGTCGAAGACATTATTGATAGCGGCCACACGCTGGACTATATCACGCGGATGCTGCGCGCGCGCCGGCCCGCCAGCCTGCGCATCGTGACGCTGCTGGACAAGGCCGAGCGGCGCGAAGTGGACGTAAAGCTGGACTATGTCGGCTTTAAAATTTCAAACAAGTTTGTCTTTGGCTACGGGCTGGACTTGGACGAGGTCTATCGCAACCTGTTGTTCATCGGCGTCGTCAGGCCAGAGGCGTTCATCCCCAGTTGAGGCGTGGGGGCGCGGGAAACGAAACGGGGCTTGACTATCAAGCCCCGCATTTTTTGCCGCCTGTATCACTTGCTCTTGGTGGTTGCCAATCTCGTCAGGGTCAAAAAGAATTCGTCCACGCCCTGAGCCGTCAGCGCGCTCGTCTCGATGTACGGGTAGCCCACGCTGCGCGCCCATTCGGCCACTTGCTCGCGCGGCGTCTTGTACCCCAGGTCCAGCTTGTTCCCGACGACGACGAACCTGGCAGTCTGGCACACTCGCATGATCTCGGCTTGCCAGCGCGGCAAGTTCTCCAATGAGGTCGGATCGGACACGTCGTACACCAGCGCCACCGAGCGCGCGCCTCGATAGAACGAGTCCCGGAACGCCCCAAAGCGTTCCTGCCCGGCAATGTCCCAGATGGAAAGCTTGATGGACTTGCCGTCCATCTCGACGATCTTGATCTGAAAGTCCACGCCGATGGTCGCCACGCGGGACTCTTGGAACATGCCGGTGCAATAGCGGCGGATCAGGCTGGTCTTGCCCACGCCCGCGTCGCCGGCAATGACGACCTTGACGATGGGGAAAATCACGGTAGATTGACTGGCATCAGTTGGGAACATGTGCGACCCTCCTCTGACAGGCTGTAGTAGATTATACACTACTTGGGCCAGACATAAAAGCGACCAACGGTTACAAGTGTGTACCAGTTTTAGCCGCCCACACACCATAAACTTGTTCTGCAGCACGCGAAGCGGCACTGCGGCAGAGGGGCGTCAGCAGTGCCGCTTCGCGTGCTGACAAGCTTTGCGTGCACACCGGTTACAAGTGTGTACCAGTTCGAGCCGCCCACACTTGACACCCGGCGGCGTTGCGCCTATGATAGTGCGTGTCACGTGCTGCGTGATACGTGTCACGCAGCGTGCCCGGCATAGGAGGTCCCGGTAGGAATGAGACCCGTCGCAAGCAAAGCCAAACAACCCGAGCCTGACCCGAGTCCATACGCCGGACGATGGGTGGCGCTGGTGAGCGGACGCATTGCGGGCGTCGGCCTCACCGCCGACGAAGCCCGCACCGCCGCCAAGCTCTCGCGCCCCAAAGAAGAGCCGCAAGTGCAGTTTGTCCCGCAAGATCAAACTTTGCGCAACCCAGAGGGCGAACCGCCACACTTGCACCTGCGCTGCGCGGAGCCGAAGGCCCCCTGTGGACAAGCGCAAGTGCAGGTGTCCGCAACCCGAAATCCGAAATTCCACGCTCCACTCGTCCAGGCGGCGATGGCCGTGTGCGCCGAGCGAGGCGTTGCTGTGTGCCTGGTCGGCGGAGCCGTGCGAGATTTGCTGCTGGGCCGCCCGGTCCACGACTGGGACTTGGTGGTGGAACGCGACGCGATTCCACTGGCTCGCGCCACCGCGAATCGCCTGGGCGCGGCGTTCTTTCCGCTCGACCAAGAGCGCGATACAGGCCGCGTCGTGGCATACGATGCCAACGGCGCGCGCACGTTCATTGATTTTGCGCTGCGGCGCGGCCCCGATTGGCGCGCCGATCTGGAAGCGCGCGACTTGACGGTGAACGCCATCGCGCTGATGCTGGACGACCAGGCCGCGCTGCTCGACCCCTTTGACGGCCAATCCGACCTGGACGCGCGCCTCGTCCGCGCCGTGACGGAGAACTCGTTCCGCGACGACCCGGTGCGGACGATGCGCGCGGTGCGACTGGCGGGCGAGTTGGATTTCCAGATCGAGCCGCAGACGTTCGCGTGGATTCGCCGCGACGCGCTGCTCCTGGCGCAAACCTCTGCCGAGCGAGTCCGCGACGAATTAGCCAAGCTCATGGCGCAGCCCGGCGCGTTCGTGGGCATCCGGCGGATGGACGAGCTGGAGCTGCTGCCTCACGTGCTGCCCGAAGTGGCCGCGCTCAAGGGCGTGGAGCAATCGCGCCCGCACCACTGGCCGGTGTTGGAGCACACGCTGTTCGTGTTTGGCGGGCTGGAACGAATCGTGACGGGGGGCCTTGGGTCCGGCGCAGAGCAAGTGGGGGGAACGAGAGAGATCGGCGCGCCCGAATTTGTGTGGGGCGACGTGGCGCGGACGCTGGCCGATTTCCGCGAGCCGCTGGCCGCGCATCTGGCCCAGCCTCTAGGCGACGAGCGGCCCGCGCTCGTGTCGCTCAAGCTGGCAGCGCTGTTGCACGATTGCGCCAAGCCGCAGACGAAAACCCTCGACGAGGAGGGCCGCACTCACTTTTACGGCCACGAGGACGCCGGCGCGCCCATCGCCGCCGAGCGCGCCCGCGCGCTGCGCTTGAACAACGCCGAGGTCGAGCGGGTGCGCGTCATTATCGCCAACCACATGCGTCCGCAGCAATTGGCCGACGCCGAAGCGGGCGTCACGCGCCGGGCGGCGTACCGGTTCTTTCGCGACACGCGCGAGGCGGGCGTGGACGTGCTGCTGTTGGCGCTGGCCGATCACATCGCCACACACGGGCCGGACGTGCAGCCGGAGCGGTGGGGCCGGCGCGTCGAGGCAGCCGGCAAGCTGCTGGCCGAATACTGGGCGCGATTGGCCCAGGGCGTCGCGCCGGCGCCGCTCGTTTCCGGCGGCGATTTGATGGCGGAGCTTGACCTGCTGCCCGGCAAGCGCATCGGCGAATTGCTGGAAGCGATCCGCGAAGCACAGGCCGCGGGCGAGGTCGCCACGCGAGAGGATGCGCTGATGCTCGCCAAGAGGCTGAAAGGCATTCCATGAACGAGAAGCGGGTGGTCGCCTTGTACCTGCTCGTGCTGCTGGGGCACGTGGCGCACGTCTTTGAAGAGGTCTGGGGACGGTTCTGACTGATGGAGGCCGTCTACGGGCTAGGATGGTTCCTGGTCGCCAACTGGGCGCTGTTTTGCATCCCGGTGGTCATCTTTTATTTCATTCTGCAAGAGAAACGCTGGGCGTACGGCTTGGGGATGATGTATGCCGGCGTGATGACGTTGAATGGCCTGGGGCACAACGCGGCGACGCTCCTCACCGGCCGGTATTTTGGCGGATTCGCGGGCGGATACACCGGCGTCGCATTCCTGATCCTCGGGCCGCTGTTGATCCATTCTCTCCGCGCGAGGTGTCTGGCCGCCGCAGGGGCGCGGTGACCGCGCCCCGACGGAATTACACGGTTCCCGACATTTCGCCCGCCGCGGCCGCGCGCACGGCGGCGAGCATCTCGGCCCCCTGCGGATGCGCCGACGCGAGCGCATCCAACAGGCGCAGGACGCGGCCCACGATTCCGGCATCCTTGTCGATCGCCCGTGCGGCGCGGTAGGCGGCGATGGCGGCCTGTGTAGGGGCGGGCCTTGTGTCCGCCCCTAGGGCAGGTACAAGACCTGCCCCTACGAGGTTTTCACACAACACCAACCCGGCCAGGGCCAGCCCCTTGGAATCCAGCGCCGCGAAATTCTGCGCGGTGAGAGCCAGCAGCGCATCCGCCTGGGCGAGGGCCGCCGTGAACGCTTCTTGCGCCGCCGCGCGATCCCCTTGCCGCAATGCAATGTCGCCCAGTAGAGCCAGGGCAAAGTGATTGTTCTGCGGCTCGTCATACCGGCGAGTGGTTTCCACAGCCGCGCGCGCGGCGTTCAAGTCACCAGAATAGAGATATGCAAGGGCAAGAGCGCTGTTGTTGAAAGAATTAGGGCTGCTGATTTCTTCCCCGATCTTGACGCTTTCCATCGCGCGCTGAATTGCATCGTCGTAACGCCCTTCGTCAATCAACACCTTCGCCAAGTTGCCGAGGGCAACCCCTTCGCTGCGCCGATTGCCAATCTCACGATCAATGGCCAACGCCTGCTCGTAATAGCCAGTCGCGCGGGCGATCTGTCCCAACTCGGCGTAGCGGCCGCCTAGGTTGCCCAGGTGACGCCCCTCGCCAGCCCAATCCCCGATCTCGCGGGCAATGACCAACGCCTGCTCGTAATACTCTATCGCGCGGCCGGTCTGCCCCAACTCGGCGTAGCAACTGCCCAAGTTTCCGAGGAAACCACCTTCTATGCGCCGATCCCCAATCTCGCGGGCAATGACCAACGCCTGCTCGTAATACTCTATCGCACGGCCGGTCTGCCCCAAGTCGGCGTTGCAGTTGCCCAGGTTGCCAAGGCGATTCCCTTCTCCACGCCGGTCCCCGATCTCGCGGGCGATGGCCAATGCTTGCTCGTAACAGTCAATCGCGCGGACGGTCTGCCCCAACTCGGCGTAGCAGTTGCCCAGGTTGCCAAGCCATGCGCCTTCGTTCCTGCGGTCTTTTTTCTCGTGGGCAATCGCCAATGCTTGTTCATAGCAAGTGATTGCTTTCTGATATTGCCCTGTGCTGTAATACGCTGAACCCAGGTTGCCCACGCTAATTTGTTTCAACGCCAGATCGCTGAGCTTGCCCTGCAACCGCTCGTGCATCTCGACCATCAGCCGGTAGTGGCCCCACAAGAGCAGGTAGTCAAAGTCAATATCGGTCAGCACATCTGCCGCCGTGTCGTAATCGCCTCCGGCGTAGCGCAGGTCAAACTCGGCCAGTTGCGGGGCCAGGGCGTCAATCTCTTTCCAGCTTTCGCGCGGCTTGCGCGCCTGCTTGAAATATTCCGCGCCGCGATGCAGCAGCGCGAATTGTGTCCACACAGGTGGGCCGGAATAATCGGACTGGGGTTTGATTCGGCCTCTCAGCAATTCCTCAAGGTTCAAAGGCTTGCGCGCGATTCCAGCTTTATCACGATCAGATTCTTGTCCCACCGGCACGCGCGCAAAAGCATACGCGCGGTCAACGGGGTGCAGGTAATAGTGCCCGGCCTCCCGGCGGGCAAACTGCATGTTGACCAGCCGGTTCAGCACAGGCGCGCTATTGATGCCGGGCAGGTAGGGCTGCAACACGTAATCCACGGCGGCGGGCGTCACCGGGCGGTTATACACGGCCAGCGCCTGCATCACCCGCTGCGCGTTGGGATCGAGCCGGTTGAACGCTTCGCCCACCAGCGCCTCGACCACGTTTTCCGGTAGGGGCGGTTCGCGAACCGCCCCAACGGGGGCATCCAGGATTTCGCGCAGCGACGTGTGGCGGTCGGCCGAAAGGATGGCGTACAACGCTTCCAGCGCGCGCGGGTAGCCCAGCGTCCGCTCGCGCGCCTCGGCCAGCAGCGCGTCCGGCGCGCCTTTCAGCCCGACCTTGCCATCCGCATCCATCTCGCGCAAAATGTTTTCGGCGAAAGGCGAGTCCAGCCCCTCGTCCAGGTGAAGCGTAAACTGCCGCCCCGGCTCTACCAGCGCCAACGCGCGCGGCGCGATGCGCGTGGTGAGGATCACCTTGACCGCGTGATGCGGCAGCCGCAGCAGCGCGCGCAACGCCTCGTCCATCTCGCCGTCTTTCACGTCGTGCGTTTCGGGGTCAATCACGTCCTCGAAATTATCCAGCAACACCAACGTCGGGGCGACAGGTTGTGGTTGCTCATCCCCCGGAAAAGCCGCCAGCAGCGCGCCGAACTTGGCCTCGGCGCTCGCTTGCGGATTCTTGTAGAGCGCGTCCAGCCCGCGCGCGGTTTCCTCGGGCAGCAGCTTGCACAGGTCGGCAAAGAGATTGGGCACGCTCACCTGCCGCGTCCCCCGCGCGCTCAGGTAAACGATGCCGCTCACGCTCATCTCGCCCAGGTCGTCGGGCAGGCGGCCGCTTTCCAACGCCTTGAGCAATCGGCACACCATCGCCGTCTTGCCGATGCCCGCGCGGCCCACCACCGTCATCAGGCGACACGATTCGTCCCGCAGGAATTGCGCGACGAGCTTGTTTTCCTCGTAGCGATCCTGAAAGTACGTCGGGGCCACGCCCGGCGGCGGGTTGATGAATTTGGTGCGCGCCTCGCCGCCGACGGGCTTTTCCGGCTTGCGCTCGCGCTCCAATCCTGCCGCGATGCTTTCTTCCACTCGCCGGGCCGCGCCTTGCGGGTCGGCCACGATGCGCTCCTGCTCGGCGATCTGCTTGCGCAGCAGATCCATGTCATCCTGGATGCGCGCGATTTGTGTGAGGTCCGTGGCGCGGCTCAAATCGCGCTCGGCGTCGGCCAGGCGATCCTTCATCGCCTGCAATGCGCCTGCGGGCGAGGCCAGCCATTCCAGGTGACGGCGCAACCGCGCCATCGCCGCTTCAAAGTCGCCGGTAAAGTCAATGTACTGGCGCGTGTTCAGCCGGAACGGCAGGTGGGCCTCTCGATCCACCAGGAGCGGGGTGATGGGCTTTTTGTAACTGAGCGCGTGCGTCCATTCCTGCTTGCAGGTGCATTGGTCGCGGACGCTGTCGCGCGTCATGCAAAAGACCAGGCTTTCGCAAGCGGCGATGGCTTCGGCCAGTTGCGCGTCCCAATCGCGCCCCGGCTCCAACTGGCGCTCGAACAGCCACACCGGCGTCGAGGGCGGCCCGATCAACAACGCATCGGCCAACCGCCGGGCAAACTCGCGTCCGTCCGCCGCAGAGTAGCTGATAAAGTGATGACCGGTCATGGACGCCTCCACAAAAATAGAGACGTTGCACGCTTCGCGAACGTCTCTACATCAATCCATGCTGCTTGAGGAATTCGCGCAGGCCATCCTCGCTCGGCTCGGTGATGAGCGTGCCGCGATTGACGTCGCGCGTCGAGCGGCCTACCGGGCGTGGACCCGGCTCGCGGAAGGGCAGGATACTGCCTTCCTCCGCCACGACGACCGCCGGCACGCCCAGGTGGCCGTTCCATGCCTTGATCCGCTCCGAGGCTTGTGCGTCGCTGGAGCAGTTGATTTCTTGATATGGCACGCCCCACTCGGTCAATAGCTTGTGGGCGCGGACTTGATCAGGACAAGAGATTGCGCGCGTATAGACGACCAGATGTTTTGCCATCCCATTCCTCTACAGGTTGTCCTCAATCATCCCCACCGCCCACGGATAATCCACCGGGGCGGGATTGAGTCCAACCTGCATGCCGACTCGCTTCATCAGCCGGGCCGAGTCCGTGTTGCCCCGCTCGGTGAGCGCCACGATGCGCGCGACCCTCAACTCCTTGAACCCGTATTCGATCAGCGCCCTGACCGCTTCGGCGGCGTAGCCTCGACCCCGGTGCGCGCTGGAGAGGCCATAGCCGACGCCGAGCTCGAGTGTGCTGAAAGAGCTATCGCAAGCCACCTGGCCATAGAGCGACCGCTCGGCCGGCGCGAGCAGCCAGGGACGAAACCCGCACAGGCCGATCAACTGGCCGCTTTCCTTCAAGATGATGGCTCGGTCGCCATAGAGGTTGCCCGTGACGGCCCACTGCAAAAGGTCAATCGCGAACTGCAATCTTGCCTTTCGCTGGGCGAGCGTGAATCCAGGCCCGGCCCATTGCAGGTCGAGGTCCAACAGCCGGTGGGCTTTTTGCAGGTCGTCCAGGGTAAAGGGTCGAATGAAGAGCCGCACCGTTTCGAGCGCCTGCATCGGTCGCCCCCAGACAGACGATAAGGGGCTGGCATTACGCGAAGCGGCCAGCCCCACGAACTTGGGTGTTGATTGCCGCGATAAACTGCTCCGGCGCGATCAGCTCGCCATCCACGCGGTTGAGGCCGACGATGACGCGGTCGCACGCGATGCGCTCGATCTCGCGCCGGTATTCGCCCAGGTTCAGCTCGGCCACGACGATGCGCTCGACGCCAGGCAGCGCCGCGCGGATCGCCGTCTCGGGCACGGGCCACAGCGATTGAATCGTCAGCGCGGAAACGGCCATTCCTTTGGCTCTGGCCTCCAGCATCGCGTCTTCCATCGCCCGCGCGGTGATGCCGTAACTGATCACGAGCGTCTTGGCGCCGTGCTGCAAATCCGCTTTGACCAGCTCGATCTCGTCGCGGTGCGCCTCGATCTTTTCAGTCAGGTGACGGTTGAGCGCGCCCACCTGCGCCGGGGCTTTGGTCAAGAACGCGCGCTCGTCGTGCGAAGATCCCGTGAACCGCACGATGCGCGGCTCGCCCAAGTGCGCCATCGGCGGCACGCCGTCCGCCGGAGTGAAGCGATACGGCTTGAACTCGCCCTCCGCCTGCGGAGCGATTGCTCGTTCCCGCACCGGCACGGCCACAAACTCGTCCATCTCCACCGTGGCCGTCGTCAGGTTCAGCTCTTTGTCCATCATCACAAACACAGGGCAGCGGAAGCGCTCGGCCAGGTCAAAGGCTTTCAT
>Ga0315284_10016041_pt1 | contig 10634 bp, 8 predicted proteins | sample YL17G09_16_MG_FD_203696 | JGI IMG/M metagenome (GOLD analysis project Ga0315284, IMG submission 203696) | Sediment microbial communities from Yellowstone Lake, YNP, Wyoming, USA - YL17G09_16 | ecosystem: Environmental > Aquatic > Freshwater > Lake > Sediment | place: USA: Wyoming | collected...
AACGAAGCAGGAAGAGGCGGCCGTCGTTTCGTTTCTCAAGACGCTTTCGGACCGGCGCTGACGCCGGTTCAGGCCCGGAAACGCTTTCGTTCCGCGGTCCAGATCCCTCTCTCGGAGAGGATTCCTTCCATTTTGTCCGCGGAGGTGAATTTTCCGCGTCCGACGTCTCCCCCCTCGAACTTGAATTCCACCCGGTCACCTTGGACCAAGTACATCCCCTGGCTCTCGCCCGTGTCGCCGTCCGCTATCGCGCCCTTGACGGGCGTCCCCGTGAATCGGACGAGCGCCGTAATCGGCTTCTCATCCCCCTCGAAGTTCACCCGGAATGTCCATAAGCCCGTGATGTCGAAAGCGGCCGCGGCGGCCGTCCCGCCGGTATCAAGCTGCGGGAGGCGTTCTTTTTTCCCCGGAGGCCCTACGGCGCCGGCTTCCGGCTCGCGATCGACCTCTTTGATTTCGATCGCCTCGACCGGACACTCTTCGACGCAATCTCCGCAGGCATCGCAAAGCTTTTTATCGACCTTGGCGACGCCTTCCTTATCATCGATCGAAATCGCGTTCACCGGGCAAACGTCGACGCAGGCCTCGCAGGCGATGCACTCGTCGCCCTTGATGACCGCGATTTTCTTTTTCGTTTGAGCCCCGCCCCATAGGGCCAACGGGACGAGAGAAACGGACGTCTTGAGAAACGCGCGGCGGCACATTGCTCTCATCGATGGACCTCCTTCCCCCTCTAACGGACGATGCGTTCGAGGCCGTCCATATACGGCCGCAAGGCTTCGGGGATTAAAACCGTCCCGTCTTTCTGCTGATAGTTCTCCAGGACGGCGGCCACGGTCCTTCCCACGGCCAGCCCCGACCCGTTCAACGTATGGACGAACTCGGGCTTGGCCTTGGGCTCCCGCCGAAATCGGATGTTCGACCGGCGCGCCTGGAAATCGCCGCAGTTCGAGCACGACGAAATTTCCATGTAGCCGTTCCGGGACGGCATCCAGACCTCGAGATCGTAAGTCTTTTGGCTCGCGAACCCCATGTCGCCGGTGCACAGCGTCACGACCCGATAGGCCAGACCGAGCCGTTTCAGGACTTCTTCGGCGCTCGCCGTCATCCACTCGAGCTCGTCGAAGGATGAATCGGGCCGGGAAAAGATCATCATCTCGACCTTGTTGAACTGGTGCTGACGGATGAGGCCCCGGATGTCCTTCCCGTAGGACCCGGCCTCGCTCCGGAAGCAGGGCGTGTAGGCGGCGAAGCGTTGGGGCAGGACGGCGCCGTCGAGGATCTCGTCCCGGTAGTAGTTCGTCAGGGGCACCTCGGCCGTCGGAACGAGATACCAGGGGACGCCTTCGAGCTTGAACAGGTCGGCGGCGAATTTCGGAAGGTTTCCCGTCCCGGTCAGGCTCGCTTCGTTGGCGATGAACGGCGGCAAAACTTCTTTGAATCCCCGCTCGCGGGTGTGGAGGTCGAGCATGAAACCGATGAGGGCCCGCTCCATCCGGGCCGCCGCCCCGAGATAGACCGTGAATCGGGAACCCGTGATCTTGGCCGCCCGCTCGAAGTCGAGGATGCCGAGGTTCGTCCCCACGTCCCAATGCGGCAGAGGCTCGAAGTCGAAGCGGCGGGGCTCGCCGATGCGGCGCGCCTCGACGTTGCCGGCCGCATCCTTGCCTACCGGAACGGTGTCGTGAGGCAGATTGGGCAGGTTGAGGAGGGTGAGGCGGATGCTCTCGTCGAATCCCTTGAGGTCGTCTTCAAGGGCCTTGATCTCGTCGCCGACGCCCTTCATGGCGGCGATGATTCCCGAGGCGTCGCCTTTCTCCCGTTTAATCCGGGCGACGTCCTCCGAGGCTTTGTTGCGCCGGGCCCGCAAGTCCTCGGCCTTTCGGAGGACGTCCCGTTTCGTTTCAGAGAGGCGGATGAACTCCGTGAGGTCGATCGGAAAGCCTCGCGAGGCGATTTTTCGATGGACAAGATCGATGTTCTCGAGGACGAATTTAGGGTCTAACATGCCCGAATTATAGCACATCGCCGGCCGCGGCCGATTCCGGATTGACCCGTCTGGAACATTTCCCCTATAGTAGAGTTCCGATGATTCAGGTCTACACCGGAAACGGCAAGGGAAAAACGACCGCCGCCCTCGGGCTCGCCGTCCGGGCCGCCGGGCACGGAATGCGGACGTATATCGGCCAGTTCCTCAAGGGCCGGAAGTACGGCGAGCTCGCCGGAGTGAAAAAACTCGCCCCATTCGTCACCATCGAACAGTTCGGCCGAAAAGGATTCATCCACGTCACCGAAAAGGTCGAGGATGAGGATGTCCGGCGGGCGCGGAGGGCCCTGAACCGCTGCCGGAAGGCGATGCTGTCCGGGAGTTATGACATCGTCGTGTTCGACGAGGTCAACGTCGCCCTTTATTTCGAGCTTCTCACGGAGGCGGAAGTTCAGGCCGTCCTCGATGAGCGGCCGGCCGGCGTCGAGGTCGTCCTGACGGGACGCTACGCCCCCGCCTCGATCATCCGCCGGGCCGACTTGGTCACGGAGATGAAGGAACGGAAGCACTACTACGCCAAAGGCGTCAAAGCCCGGAAGGGCATCGAGAAATAGAGTCGGGATGATCGAGCTGAACCGCGCGGACTTCGAGGCTCTGGTCGAACAGGCCGTCGATACGCTGCCCAAGCGTTTCAAGGACCTCATCCGCAACGTCGCGGTGATGGTCGAGGATTTCCCGTCCCGGGAGATCGTCCGCGACATGGGTCTCCGCTCGCCCTGGGACCTCCTCGGCCTCTATCACGGCGTGCCTTTCGAACACCGCGGTTCGTATTACGGCAACGTCCCGCCCGACGTGATCCTCATCTTCCAGAAGCCGATCGAGCGCCTGAGCGCGACTGAGGAAGACGTGAGCGCCCAGGTCCGGGACACGGTCATCCATGAGATCGGCCATTATTTCGGCTTCAGCGACGCCGAGCTGCGCCGGATCGAACGGGAATCGCGGCGCCAAAAGAAGGACAAGGAGTGAATCATGGCCAAAAAGTTCCAAGGGATTTTCCCCGCCCTCCTGACGCCGTTCGAGGGAGCGGCCGAGGGCCCGGGAGGGGACCTCGCCCTCGAAAAGTTCCGCGAAAACATCTTGAAATACGACGCTTTCGACCTGGCCGGTTATGTCATCGGCGGCTCGACGGGCGAATGCGTTTTGATTTCGAACGACGAGACGGCCCGATTGGTCGAGACCGCCCGAGCCGCCGCCGCGCCCGGCCGGATGGTCATCGCCGGCACGGCCCAGGAATCGACCCGGCTGACGATCGAGTTCACGAAGCGGCTGGCCGCCCTCGGCGCCGACGCCGCTTTGGTCCGGCCGCCGGGTTATTACAAAGCGCGGATGAACCGCGAATCCTTGCGCCGCCATTACCTGGCCGTCGCGGACGCGGCGCCCATTCCCCTTATCGTCTACAACATCCCCCAAAATACGGGGATCCCGATCGAACCCAGCCTCGTGGTCGAGCTGTCCAAGCATCCGAACATCCTCGGCTTAAAGGAAAGCTCTGGAAGCTTGGCCTATCTGGGACAGATTGTCCGCGAACTGCCCGAGGATTTCAGCTATCTCCTCGGCTCGGGATACGTCGTCTTGCCGGGTCTTCTGGCCGGCGCGAGCGGGGCGATCCTGGCCGTGGCCAACGCGGCCCCGGCGTTGTGCCTCGAGATCTACCGGCTTTTTCGGGAGGGAAGGATCAAGGAAGCCCAGGAGCGCCAGCTCGACCTCGTGCCCATCAATAAAGCCGTCATGGAGACTTTTGGGATCCCCGGGGCGAAATATGCCCTGGATCTGCAGGGCTTCCACGGCGGCCCGGTCCGCCTTCCGCTTCTGCCTCTCGATGACAAGGCTAAGGACGAGATCCGCGGCCTGCTCCACAGCATCGGACTCAAATAAGTCGGAGATGACAGAGTCACGGCTTCGCTCCAGGGAACGGTCCTGAATCTAAGCGAGAAAAACATGAAAAACACTACGAAAGCTACATTCCTCGCGTTGCTCTTCCTGACCGCCGCGGCGTTCGCCCCGCCGCAACCCCAAGCCCCCAAGGGGCCGCGCGGCGATGAATGGGAAAATCCGAGGGTCTTCGGCATCGGCAAGGAAGAGCCGCGCGCCACGTTCATCCCCTTCCCCGACTCCGCCGCGGCGCTCAAGAGCGATCCGAAGAGGCCGTCGTTCTACCAGTCGCTTAACGGCACCTGGAAGTTCAACTGGGTCGCCAAACCCGCGGACCGGCCCGCGGATTTCTGGAAACCCGGCTATGACGTCAGCCGCTGGAAGGACATCGCCGTACCCTCGAACTGGGAGTTCCAAGGCTACGGCGTCCCGATTTACGTCAACCAGACGTATGAATGGGTCAAGCCGCCGGCCCAGCCCGATCCCCCCCATGTCCCGCATGACTATAATCCCGTCGGTTCTTACAAACGGACGTTCTCGGTCCCTCCGGCCTGGAAAGGGATGCAGGTCTTCGTTCATTTCGGCGCGGTCAAATCCGCTTTCTACCTCTGGGTCAACGGCCGCTATTTGGGCTACAGCGAGGATTCGAAGACCCCGGCGGAATGGGACATCACGCCCTATCTGAAAACCGGGATGAACGATATCGCCCTCGAAGTCTACCGCTGGACGGACGGATCCTACCTCGAATGCCAGGATTTTTGGCGGATCAGCGGGATCGAGCGCGATGTCTTTCTATACGCCGCCCCGAAGATCCGGATCCGCGATTTCTGGGCCCGGGCGAGCCTCTCGGATGATTATCGGAACGGCGTCCTCGATGTCGAAGTCGAGCTCCTGAACAAGAATGTCGGGTATCTGGGGGGGAAACACACCGTGGAAATGGCCCTCTACGGCCGCGACGGCGCAGTCCTGGCGTCCGGTTCGCAAGCAGTCGCCACGGGAGGCCGGGAAAAGACCAAAATCGTCCTGGCTAAAACCGTTGATAATCCCCTGAAATGGTCGGCCGAGACGCCGAACCTCTATCCCCTCGTCCTGACCCTCAAGGACCACACGGGCCGAATCACCGAGGCGGCCCGGGTCGACGTCGGCTTCCGCAAGATCGAGATCACCGACGGCCGGCTCCTGGTCAATGGAAAGGCGGTGCTCCTCAAAGGCGTCAACCGCCACGAACACGATCCGGTCACAGCCCACGTCATCTCCGAAGAGTCGATGGGCAAAGACATCGCCTTGATGAAGCAATTCAACGTCAACGCCGTCCGGACCTGCCACTACCCCAACGACCCCCGCTGGTACGAGCTTTGTGACGAATACGGGATCTACCTCATCGACGAGGCCAACATCGAGTCGCACGGCATGGGCTACGGCGAGAAGAGCTTGGCTAAGAATCCCGATTGGGGACCCATGCATCTCGACCGGACCGTCCGTATGGTCGAGCGCGACAAAAATCATCCCTCGGTCATCATCTGGTCCCTGGGCAACGAAGCGGGCGACGGGGTTAACTTCGAGGCCACTTCGGCCTGGATCCACAAACGCGATCCTTCGCGCCCGGTCCATTATGAGCGCGCCGGAACGAAGCCCCACACCGACATCGTCTGCCCCATGTACGCGGGAATCGAGACGCTTGAGGCTTACGGATTGAAGAAGCAGACCCGGCCGCTCATCATGTGCGAATACACCCACGCCATGGGCAACTCCAACGGGAACCTCCAGGACTACTGGGACGTCATCGAGAAATACCCGAACCTCCAAGGCGCCTTTGTTTGGGACTGGGTCGACCAGGCCTACGCGGCCAAAACCGAGAAGGGCGAGTTCTATTGGGCCTACGGCGGCGATTACGGACCGCCCGACACTCCTTCGGACGAAAATTTCTGCTGCAACGGCCTCGTCGGAGCGGACCGGACGCCTCATCCGGCGCTCTGGGAAATCAAGAAGGTCTACCAATACGTGAAAATCCGGCCGGCGATGACGGAAGGCCGGAAAGCCATCTCCGTGACGAACGCCTATGATTTCCTCAACCTGAACAAGTTCGTCATTCAGTGGGAATACCTGGCCGACGGCGCAAGGAAAATCGCGGGGGGCGAAATCCCCAATCCCGAGATCGCCCCGGGCGAAACGAAGATCTTTCCGCTCGACCTTCCCGCCGGCTCCGCCCGGCCCGGCGTCGAACGTTTCCTCAACGTCCGGGTCGTTACGACTCGGGACGAGCCCCTTGTGCCGCGGGGGCACATCGTCGCTTCGGAACAGATTGACGGCGAAATCATCCGTCCCGCGCCCGCGGCAACCGTCTCGGCCTTTCCGAAGCTGACCCTCATGCAGGACGCCGAACGGGCGACCGTCAAGGGCGAGCGGTTTTCGGCCGCCTTCGACAAAAAAACGGGGATTCTCGTCTCGTACGAATACAACGGCGCCGCCCTCGTCCGGTCCGGACTGGAGCCCAACTTCTGGCGGGCCCCCACGGACAACGACTTCGGAAACCGAATGCCGGTCCGGACGGCCGTCTGGCGGAAGGCGGGCGAAAACCGGACCTTGGGCAAATTCGAGATCAGGACGGCCGGCCCTTCTCTCGTCCAAGTTGAGGCCGCATATACCTTGGAGGACGTTCAAGCCAAATACGTCTTAACGTACGGCATTTATGGCAGCGGCGATATCGTCATCGATGTTCGCTTCGCTCCTACGGCCCGGAACCTCCCCGAGCTGCCCAGGGTCGGGATGACGCTCGCCTTGCCGGCCGCATTCGACGGAATCCGCTGGTACGGCCGGGGTCCGCACGAAAACTATATCGACCGCAAGACCTCGGCCTTCGTCGGAGTATATGCGGCTTCGGTCTCCGAGATGAACGTCCCTTACGTCAGCATTCAGGAATACGGCAACCGCACGGATTGCCGCTGGGTCGCCTTGACGAATCCCGACGGCGCCGGCCTTTTGGTCATCGGAATGCCCCACCTGGATTTCAGCGCCCTCCCCTATACGGCCGAAGACCTGACCCAGGAGAAGCGCGGCGACAAGCACCCCGCGGATATCGCAAAACGCGATTTCATAACCCTGAATTTGGATTACGGCCAGATGGGCGTAGGAGGAGACGATTCCTGGGGCGCCCAGCCGCACTCCCAGTACCGGCTTCGGCCGAGCGACTATGTCTATCGATTCCGAATCCGGGGGATCGCCCGGGGCGACGATCCGATGGCCTTCAGCAAGCTCACTTTTTGACGATCTCGACCCGGCGGTTCTTCGCCCGGCCGTCCTCGGACCGGTTGTCGGCGATGGGCTTTTCCCGGCCCCAGCCGACGGCCGCGAGGCGGGAAGCTTCCGCGGCGTTCGAACGAAAAAAAGCCGACCGTGCGCCCGGCTCCGACCGGACCCTCCCCGCGTCATCTCCGCCGCAAGCTCGGGCCGGGAGATTCCGACACACAGGAGCCGTCCTGTTACCGCTGCTCCCTTCCGGTCCTGACGGGATTGGCAGGCCACTCCTTGCTCGGAGTCCCGACCGTCGGCGCCGCAAACAAAGACGCTGGCCGGACAGGGCAAGGCCTCGGCACGGGCATCGACCCCACTGGAGCGGGTTGTGGGCTACAGGGCACCGCTAGCTCCCCGTCGTGCACGGTCGAACGATTATTATACACGAAATACCATCAAGATCCCCGCTGAACCATTTATCGGCGCTAGAAGCGAAAGCCTAATCCGCCCCGGAGCAGAAGCCCGTCCCAGATCCCGGCTTCCCCGAGGATCATGAGCCCCTTGAAGATCTCGATCTTGAGGCCGAGGTGGAGCTGAATGACGGCGATGTAATCGGGGATATCGAAGTCGATGTCCTCGGAAAGTTCGACGAATGTCTTCGTTTTAGAATCGCCGATCGTATCCGAGACCGAGCCGAATTGATAGATCCCCGAATAGGAATAGGTGAACGTCCCCACGAGGGGCGCGATCCCGAGCCCGAAGACGAGATAAGGCTTGAGCCGGGCGGCGGGCCGCCCGATCTCCCAGCGGAAGCTGAGGTGGGGCGAGACCGGGTTCGTTTCAATGAACGCTTCCGCCTCCGCCGCGGCGATACTCCCGATCGTGAATTGCTGTTTGATCATCCCCTCCAGGCCGAGCCGGATCCGGGTCTGTTCGACTCCGATCCCGAAGCTGAATGTCCCCGCCCGGCCCCGGGCGTAATATCGGACTTCGAACCCGTAATTCGAGCCTTCCGAATTCAGAGAGAGTGTCGGGGTGAAAAGTTCCTTGACCAGGCCGGCATAAGAGGCCCCGACCTTCTTGACCACTTCGTTCTGAAGTTCCTTGCCAATCTCGTCGATGAGGCTCGATTCGAAGATAGACATGATCGGATCGACCGACCAGCTCGAATAATGGACGTTGATTTCCCAGTGGCCTCCCGGGCGCTCGGGCGAGATCGGGATCTCCGGCGAAGGAGCGGCCGTCGAGAGAGAGGGGCGCGGTCTTCCGGCCGCGGTCTCCCGGCTCTTGGCGACGGCCTTTTCATCGGCCGCCTTCGGCTTATCGGGAGGGGGGGGTGCCGGCTTGGGAGGAACAGTTTCACGGGTCCCGCCTTTTGTCATGATCCGGTTGAAGAGGTCGACGAACTCCTTGGAATAAAATAACTCCGAGATCCGCTTTTTCGGATCGACATCGGACAGTTTTTCCAGCCATTCCGCGGATCCGGCCAAATCCCCTTCATGGAAATAACAAAGGGCGACGCCGAAGGTCGCCCGGGAGAGATTCAAAGCGCTTTTCGAGATGGCCGCCGCCTCGATAAAAGATCCCCGGGCCGGCTTGAACTCGTTCTTGTCGACGAATTCGTCCGCTTGGGCGAGAAGGCGTTCGACGTCGGACTCCTGACCGATCGCGGTCGCGGCGGCGATCAGAACGATACCAGCGGCGGCGGCGAGACGCCGGGCTCGGCGACCGATGACCATGGGCAAATCCTAACGGTCCTCCGCCCCTTTGTCAAACCTCCTTCTGACCGTCGAACAGTTTGTGTTTTGCTCCCTCTTGTATTTCTCAACGACCCGCAAACGGGAACGGCCGGAACGTGATGAGGGTTTGCCGCTCCTCAGACGCTCTTCGAGGCTCCCGTCTTCGGACGCCGAGGTTTCGGAGACCATCAAAGCCGACCTGAAATCTACGAGCTGGTAAAGGGAAGAGGGAAAGATCCGAGGCGCCGAGAAACGAAAACGCTCTCAAGACTTTGACTTTATTGGTACTCACCCCCTCAACTCCCCCTTGAACAAGGGGGAGCCCCGAATCAGGAAAGCGTTTCCGGGGGCCGGCGGTTCTTCAAACCCGATCTGGAGTGAAGGCCGTTCTCGGACGCGGACTCGGCCTGGGTCAGACTGCGCTGAAACTGTTCGACGCTCAGAACCTCCTTCGTTTGACCCCCCGGCTAATATCGACTAAAATAGTAGGATCAACCCATTCGACTCCCCGGGCTGAAGCCCGGGGTATGCTCAGGGTTAATACTGAGCGGCGCTTTTACCCCGATTTTAAAATCGGGGTTTGGCGCCGTCGAACGTATCAACTGGAGGCAAAGCATGTATTTCGGAGATTGGACCATCATCCTGGTGCTTCCGGCGATCGTCCTGGCCTTGTTCGCCCAATTCCGGGTGAAAAGCACCTATGCCAAATATGCCCGGGTGAAAGCCTCGGCCGGCATCACGGCCGCCGAGACCGCCCGGACCCTTCTCAACCAGGGCGGGGCCGGACACGTTCCCGTCGAGAAGGTCTCCGGCCGGCTTTCCGATCATTACGACCCGCGAAAAAAAATCCTGCGTCTGTCCGAAAGTGTTTTTGACAGTCCTTCGATCGCCGCCCTGGGCATTGCCGCCCACGAAACGGGCCACGCCCTCCAGCACAACACCCATTACGGCCCGCTGATGCTCCGCAATGGGATCTTCCCCGTCGTCAACATCGGCTCGACTCTCGCCTTCCCCCTCTTTTTCATCGGCTTTATCGCCGGCGCGGGAGGGAAGGTTTTCATGGACATCGGGATTCTGCTGTTCACCTTAGCGGTCTTTTTCAGCGTTATCACCCTCCCCGTCGAATTCAACGCCTCGAAGCGGGCCGTGGCCCTCCTAGAGGAGCGCGGCTTCCTCAACCGGCAGGAGATCGGCGGGGCGCGGGCCGTCCTTTCCGCGGCCGCCCTCACCTATGTCGCCGCCGCAGCGACCTCGATCCTGAGCCTCGTCCGCCTGCTGATCTTGCGCGATTCCAGGGATTAATCCGTGAGAAATCCCCCCCCACCCCCCCCTTTTCAAAAGGGGGGAGAGGGACGGCTATAACCTCGGCCGCTTCTGGGACATCGGAGCCGCTCTTCAGACTCTGAACGTACTGGTCCCTACCTCCCCTACCCCTCCTACCCCTCCTATGAAAAGGAGGGGCTCCGAATAAGGTAAGCGGCTCCGCGGGGGTCGGAGGCCGTCCGGGGATGCTCAGAGGCTCGCCAAGCTATCTCACGATAAAGTCCGTGACGCTCAGCGCGTTCGCGGTTTGACATCGATCGGGCGGAGTGATAAGAACGTCTCTTTCCATGAATTCCTGAAGGAGGTCTCGAGAATGAAATCCCGCCATGTTCTCGCCTTGGTTATCTGCCTCATCATCGCGTCGGCCGCATTTCTTTCGGCCCAGACGACCCCCGAGAAGTTCCTCGGCTTTAAGGTCGGGG
>Ga0315284_10016042_pt1 | contig 10633 bp, 7 predicted proteins | sample YL17G09_16_MG_FD_203696 | JGI IMG/M metagenome (GOLD analysis project Ga0315284, IMG submission 203696) | Sediment microbial communities from Yellowstone Lake, YNP, Wyoming, USA - YL17G09_16 | ecosystem: Environmental > Aquatic > Freshwater > Lake > Sediment | place: USA: Wyoming | collected...
GGCGGTCTGGGACGGCGCGAAATCCCGACTCCGCGCGGATGTGCCGCCCGGTCAACAGGCCGCCGTCGAAGCATCGGTGACCGCGCCGCAGTTCGACGGTCAGTACTATCTCGTGTGGGATCTCGCGTGCGGAGACAAATGGGCATCCACGATGGCGAATACCAGGGGAGCGGATATCCAGATCGTGCGCGTGAATGTCGTGGATGGGAAGCTCGTGGCGCAGGATCTGAGCAAGCTTTACGATACCGATGTGATCAGCTTCGACGTGAACCGCAAGGACGGCGATGCAGACGGCGCGGGTCACACGCTGCCCGGAGAGTTCCTCCCGCCTCTGCTCGGCGGCGATCCCAAAGCGACGCTCTGGCCCTGCGGACTGTGGACATCAAGGGCTCCGGACGAGGCGGCGGGCAGGATTTCGTTCAGGTATCCCTCGAAGGCCGACGGCGCGAAAAACGCGATCGCCTGCAAGGGACAGACAATACCGGTGAAGCCGGGCAAATACTCCGCCGTGCATTTCCTGCTCTTCGCTACCGAGAAGACGACCGGTCGCACGTTCACGGCAACCTACCGCGCGGCGAAGTCAACTGTGGACGTGGAATTCGCGCCCTGGGGCGAGCAGCCCGCCGCGCTGATGCATCCGGCGTTCGTCTGTCTACACCGGCACTCGCCGGACGGAGACCTCGTAGACCAGCCGTGCTACCTGGCGGATTACGTGATGATCAGGAATCCGAGGGACGAGCTGGTCTCGATCACGCTGCCGGACAACCCGGCGATCAAGGTGATGGGGATTACGCTGGAGAAGGCGGAGTAGGTGGCGTCGGGTTTCAGGTTTCAGGTTTCAGGTTGCAGGGTTTCAGGTTGCAGGTTGCAGGTCTCGGGTCGGGTCCAGGTGGCCGGAACCTGAAACGTGCAACTTGAAACCTGAGACGTCCCGCCTGCCCCCGCGGACTGCGAAGGTCTCGGTGGCGGTCTGGTCAATGACCTTGCGGCCTTCGGTGGTCCAGGCGCGGATCATGAAGAACGCGGGCTCGCGCCCTGTGAACGGCCAATCCGCCTCCAATACCGCCGCGCCGCCCGCGATATCCGCCCTCATCTCCTGAGGGACGATCTTCCACAGCACGCCGTCGCGGAGAACGTGACCGGTCGGCTGCGCGCCCTTCCAAGCATACTCCGCGATGGTTCGATCTGCCGGGCCTGATCCCCCGCCGTGGATCGAGAGCCGATAGCAGGTCTTTCCGGTCGCCGCCTTCCGGGTCTCGATCGTGACCTTCATCCTCGATCCTTTGCGACTCAGCGAAACCAGTCGGATGTCCGCGTGCGGATCACCGGCATTGCTCGTAAGGTCGCCGGTCGGATCTCTAATGACCTCCGTATCCGGGACGTTTTCCGACGCCGGCCAGGGGCGGATGGGCACTTCACCGAAAAGCTCGTTCGAACGCGAGAAGGCGAGAAGAAGACGATCTATGCCGCCGCCCTGAGTCTTGTACAGCGAAGTGGCCCTGTGCTTGCGCGCGGTTTCCAGGTCGGTGAGCGGGAGGATGAGCCAGTCGCTCTGTCCGGTTTCCGCGAGCGGCACGGGCGGAAGCAGTCTGAGCCGAGGATGATACCCGCGGGGCCGAGGCCACGGATCCCGGTGGATGAGATACGTGTAGACCTGACACTCTCGCGCGAACTGCTCCCCGCGGGCGGCAAGCTCGCTCAGCGCGAACCTGACCAGCGTGTATGTGGGCCAGTGGTCAACATGCACGTCGTTCGGATGAAGCGTGATGACGATGTCCGGCTTCTCGCGGCGAAGCACAGTCTCCACGTCCTGCAGAGCAGACTGCCCGCAGTAGACCGCGCCTCGTGTCATCGAGTTCGAGTAAGGCGAGCGGGTGCTTCGCGTCCGCCTGGACCGCACCGGGCTGTCCGGCAGCCAGTGCCCCGGAAGCCACATCTGGTTCAGATACTGGTTCGGATAGCCGAGGAAGGTCACGGCATCGCGCGGGAGGCCGAGATACTCCATCGCCGCGAGGGTCTCCTTCTGGCGCATATAACCCAGTCGGATGAACTCCTCCGGCTGCATCCTCAGCGTATCCTCGAAAAGCACGATGTCGAGCTCGGGATACTCGCCGTTCGTCACCAACACGAGATGCACTCGCGCGCCGGCCTGCATCGCCTTCCCGATGCACCCGGCGCACCCAAGGGTCTCGTCGTCCTCATGCGGCGCGAATATGAGTATGCGCAGACCTGATCCGGGCGCGGGCATCTCGCCGCCTCGCACGCTGCCGACGAAATCGGCCCTGTACACCGAGCGGTTCAGGTACCATCGGCGGGTGATGAACGCCCCCAAGACAAGGCACACGACCACGAAGAGCAGAAGCACGCGGCGGTCACGCATCGCCGTCTCCCGACAGGTCGCAGAGCATGATGAGCCATTCGCCCTGGGAGTCTCTCGTGCGCCCTTTGGTCCGGAATCCGAGCTTCTCATAGACATGGATCGCGCACAGGTTATCGGGACGGACCTCCAGCCGCACGGTCTTCTCGCCGCACTCGCGCAGGTATTCGAGTCCGAGCCTCGTCAGGCCGGTGCCGATACCGAGTCCCTGATGCTGTGGGCTCACGGCGATCGAGAGGATGCGCGCCTCGGCGTGGTGCTGCTCCTCGCGAGCTTCCCGCCAGATGGAGAGCCAGTTCCGAACCGCGATGAACGCGGGTTTCGCCCCGATGCTGTAGCGTCCGGTGATCCAGCGCCCGAACATCTTGAGGAGGTGACCGCGGAGGATGGCGGCGCGCACGACGTCGGAGAACTTCGCCGGGCTGAAGATGTAGCCCGCGACCTTGCCTTCGACCTGCGCCACGAGGAAGGCTCCGGGCTCGGAGTCGAGCGCAATGGCGAAGACGTCTATGATGACACACGGCCCGATCTCACGTCCGACGTAGTGACGGACGCTCTCGGGGAATGCGGCGAGGAAGATCTCGGCGACGCCGGGCAAATCTTCACGGACTGCCTTGCGATAGCGGACTTCTGCGGCCACGAGTCAACCTTCACGGGAATGGTTGCATCATGATAGCACGGCGCGCATGGTGCGGGCTAGTAGAGACGGCTGACCATCTCTCCCCAGATCGCCCGTCTCAGAAGCGAGGCGGCCTGCGATGCGACCTCAGTGGCGGACTTCCCGAGGAGATCGCCGTCCTGTGGAGTCACGATCATGATCGGCTCGCCGCGTGCGAGGATCGTCCTGCCGTCCGAGCCGACGGTGATCTCCCGAACCACCGGGTCGCTATCGAGGAGCTGGTTTATCTTCGTGGCGACCACCTCCGCCCGCTGCTGTGAGCTGACCACGCTCTCTATGGGGGCCGCTTCGAAGATCACTTTGTCGCCGAGCTTGACCTGCACGATTGTCTTGTCGCCCACCATGGTCGGCTCGGTGACTGCTTTGAGCGAATCAGTGACGGCACGGCGGTTGATCGGGAGACCGAGCGCTTTTATCTGCGCGGTGACGCATTTGCAGCGGTCTGCCGGCGCGGGGTGCGTCTGCATGATGCCGAGATCGAGCGAAGGACTGGCTGCATAATCGTGTGCGAGCCGCTCCATGAAGGTAAGCGAGCCGACCGGATTGTAGCCGGCTTTCGCTATATATGCTACGGCGACGACATCCGCGTCCGCCTCCGCCTTCTGACCGTATCCGCTGGCCCTTGCTATTCGCACGAGCTGCGCCCCGATCAGCAGATGGCCGAGATCGCGGCTGTTCACCTTCGTGAGCATTCCCGCGATGAGGACGAGCGCGATCTGGCCGTCGAGCTTGCTCTGTTCCTTCAGCAGGTATGTCATGTGGTGGTGAGCCGAGTGGGCTATCTCATGCGCGAGCACTCCCGCAAGCTCGTGGTCTGACTGCACGTAGTCGAGGAGTCCCTTGTGCACGTAGATGATCCCGCCGGGCAGCGAGAACGCATTGACGCTTTCGTCCTCGATGACCTTGAACTTGTAGTCGAACTTGTAGATATCGGAACTGCCGTAGGTCGCCGGCACTACTTCAGCATTGGCAACTGCCGCGATTGCCTGGCCGATCCTCTCGACCCGTTCGGTCACTGCCGGGTCGGTGATGAGCTTCTTTTCCTTCTCTACGTCTACGGCGGCCTCGCGGCCCATCTTGACTTCGGCTTTTCCCGGATCCTCGCCGCCATATACGGGCGGGAGGTTCGCAATCCCGAGAACCAGAACCGAGAGGATCAGGAGCGCGGTGATTCGTGTCAGTGATAATAGTCGCATCGCAGCACCACTTCTTTCTCGAGCGTACAGACAGGCGCTCTCTCAGCGCATTCACTCCACGCTGAACGGGCAAGGCTTTGTGCTCAGCATTAGAGAACTGACGCGGTAGACAGAAAGATTGTACCGCCATTTGCGCGCTGTGAAACGAGAACGCCCACCTCGCGGCTCCGGGGAAAAGCCGTGGTTACAGAGGGGTGACTTAACCTGACAACGGACTGATATAAAGGACGAATCCCTTACCGACGGCGCATCCTGCGATAGCGGGAGAGCAGAATGCTTCCACCGCCCACGATCATCGTGATCAGACTCGACGGCTCGGGTACCACCGGCGGCGCCTCTTTCGAACCACCAAGAGTGCCAATCCCGAGCAACGGGATGAGTAATGCCGCCTTCTCCAACACCGGGATGAACGAGATTTGCTGCGGCGGCAGCGACAGCACCTGGCTCACAGGTTCGGGCGGGGGCGGAGTGACCTGAGCGACCTCCTGCACCTCGACCGGCGCCGGCGGAGCTGGCGCCTCGGGCGCAAGCGTGATCGTCTCGGACTCAACCTTCGTAACAGGCTTGGGCAGCACCTTGGTGAACGGATTGCCGCACCGCAGATCCATCAATGGCGTGCCATCAAGGGCGACGAGTATCCTCGCCCCCTTCGAGAGCTGTTTCACACGAGACAGAATCCGGCCGTTGTACTTGGATACGAAGTACTCCGTGTACCTGGTCGTCTTCGCGAGCACCGTGACCTTCGTGTTCGCACGGAGATAGGACACCAACTCGGATGCGCTCATCCCGTAATGCTTGGAGAACCTGGCTGCTACCTTCAGGTCCTGCGATATGAGCTGGCAGACATCGTTGACGTCATTGACCGGCTTCGTGAAGAACGAACCCGGAGGCGTCCTGAGTTTCGCTGCCTGAGCTGCGGAAATGCAGCAGAACAGCAGGCACAGCAGCAGCGCCAATCCGCGGCGACATCGCATGATTCCGTCTCCTCTTCCGATACTCCGCCTTGTGGAATGCCAAGGCACCGACGGCGTCCTATCCTCGGTTTGCGGCGAATTTGTCCTTGCACTTATGCATAATGCATAATCCGTGCCAAAGCGAGGGTTTGAGGAAAAACCGGTGGTTTTTCCAGATCTGCGAGCCGTCCGCCTGGGATCTGATAAGCAAGCGCATACCGCCTCATCCGTGATGAAAACCACCCGGACTGGCTACGTGCGGCAACGGAGTCACAAAGTCGGCGTTGTCACCGGTTTCCTGACGCCGCATCGGAGGGTATGCTCACGAGTGGTGAGTCGGCAATGCGAGCGTTTGCCTCATGTCGGTCCGCGACGCGTTCAGTGGAGGACTGGGATTCGAGGACAATGCATAGAAGGAGGAGACGGAATGGGACTTCGACGAAGTGCAGCGGGTTTCGCAGCTTTGGCTGTAATGACGTTCATGTGCCTCGCTTGGGCGGGATCCCCCGGCTCGGCACAAACGCCGTTGACTACTCTGAGCATCGAGCCCGAGACTCTCAACCTCGGGAGCGATGGGAAATGGATCTCGGCCAAGCTCACAGCCGGCCGGTATTACACCTGGCAGCACGGATTCCTTCCAGGGCCGGACCAGTACAACCATCCGGATGTGACGGCGAATATCGGGTACAACGCATGGTACTCGTACACCTCCCCGAACCTTATGCAGCTCACACCGGGCCAGAATCCCGTGACGAAGATGTGGAGCGCGATCCCTGAGATCGTCCTCGGCGTGGAGGTCGGCGGCAACGGATGGGACTTCAGCGGCAAGGCGGACAGCATCGCCCTGACCGGGATCAGGAAACGCGGACACGAAACGGACTGCGCCGACCGGCAGGGCCGCGGGTTCAAGGAAGAAAACCTGCTCTCCAACGGAGGCTTCCGCAAGGGCTTCGACTCGTGGGGCAAGATATCCGGTCAGAATCCCGGCAACCCCGGCCAGTTCTCCTGGACGATAGACACCACTGACGGCACCCCGGCGCCGAGTTTCAGCTATGCGAGGACGAACTCGAACAGCGACGGCGGGAAGGTCGGCGTCTACCAGGAGATCGGGAAGCGCGTGACGAGGTGGAACTCTCTGACCGCCACGTGCGCCGTGAAGATACTGTCCAATTCGCTCACGGATAGCGGGTGGTGGTGGCCGTTGAACGGCGGTTGGGGCGAGACGCCGGGGCGACTCATCGTGCACTATATGTCCAACCTGTCGAGCGGGAACATCAACCGGGCGACGGTGAAGCTCCAGGGGGCAGACACCAACAACGACGGCGTGGTGGATGTGTTGCTGAATCTGCCGATAGTGAAGCCCTGGTGCCTCGGAGACGGCAGCCTGTTGGTGAAGTTCGACCGCCGGGCGCTGTCGAAGGCTCTTTTGTCGGCGCCGTTTGCAGACAAGTCCGTCATCACATTGGTCGTGACGGGCAGCTTCCTCGACGGCACCGCGTTCTCGGCCGCGGACTACATCAAGGTGATCGGCAAGACGAAGTCCTGCAAGGGGCCGAAGAAGTAGGATGATAAGCTGAACGAACGCTGATCCGGGGGCGAGAATCGCCCCCTCTTTTCATGTGCCCGCCCGCGCTCAGACGAACTCGGCGAAGACGTCGTTCGCGAGGAGGAGACCTCTGCGGGTGAGACGGATCGCTCCGTCGGCTTGCTCGATCAGACCGCGCTCGGTGAGGCGGGCGATCTCTTCGAGGAAGACTTCCTGGGGCAGGACGCCGTGTCTGCGGGCGAAGGATTCGATGTTCACGCCCTGGAGCATTCGGAGGCCGAGAAACATCGTCTCGCCCATGGCGGGTTTTCCGGTCAGGCGCTCTTCGCAGGCTTTGGTGTCCTGACCGGCTTCGATGCGGTGGATGTACTCCTCGGGCGAAGGGACGTTCGTGGCCCTCATCCCCAGCCCTTCTCCCAATCCTGGAAGAAGGGGGAGGCAGGAAGTCGCTCCCGCGCCGAATCCGAAGTACGGCTCGTTCCGCCAGTAGGTGATGTTGTGGCGGCACCGGAATCCGGGACGGGCGAAGTTCGATATCTCGTAGTGCTCGAAGCCGGCGGATGTCAGCGTCCGGATCGCTTCCTCGTACATGTCGGCCTCGATCTCGTCGCCGGGGAGCGTCAGACGTCCCTCGACCTGCATGGCGTGGAACGGCGTCCCCTCCTCGACGGTGAGCGAGTAGAGGGAGACATGCTCCGGCGCGAGATCGAGGGCCTGATGAAGAGTGTGCCGCCAGGATTCGAGGGCCTGGCCGGGGATGCCGTACATGAGGTCAATGCTGATGTTCCCGAAACCGGCCTCCCGCGCATCATCGAACGCCCGGATCGCCTCGTCCACCGTGTGGATTCGCCCGAGGAGCCGAAGCTCGTCATCGTTGAACGATTGCACACCAAGGCTCAAGCGGTTGAAGCCGGCGCGGGGAAGACTGGAGACCGTAGACTGCAGACTGGAGACACCCGGATTGGCTTCGGTGGTGATCTCTGCACCCTCGGCAACCTGGAAGCTGCGCCTGATCTCGTCCAGGATTCCGGCGAGCTGATCCGGCGCGAGGATGTTCGGGGTTCCGCCGCCGAAGTAGATGGTGGATATGAGCGCGTCGTGGAACCGCTCGGCATCGCGGCGAATCTCCGCCTTCACCGCCTCGACGTAAGGCGCGAAGAGATGCTCCATGCCCGCATGCGAGTTAAAGTCGCAGTACAGGCACTTCCGAACGCAGAACGGAATATGCAGGTAGAGAGAGGCAATCATGCTATTAGGAAACCAGGAAGCCAGAAAGGTTTGAAGCTGCAAGTTGCAGGTTGCAGGTTCGTGTATTCCGGCGGCATAACCTTGAAACCTGAGACCTGTGACCTGAAACTCCGGTCCTGCCTTCCTCATAGGAATTCACACCGCATACCGGCCGCAATCCTTGTAGGCGCGCAGAAGCTCCATCACGTTCTCCACCGGAGTATCGGCCTGGATGTTGTGCGCCGTGCAGAGGATGTAGCCCCCTCCTCCGGCGAGCGCCTCGATCCTGTCCCCGACCTCACTGCGCACATCCTCCGGCGTGCCGAACGGCATCGTCTGCTGGATGGAGATTCCTCCGTGAAAGGCGAGCCGGTCGCCGAACTCGGCCTTCAACATGCGCGGATCCATGTCCGATGCTTCCGGCTGGAGCGACTGGAGCACGTCCAGCCCGCGCTCGATCATCAGCGGCACGATGGGCCGCACCGACCCGCAGGTGTGATGCATCACGCGGAGACCATAGCTCTTCGCGAGGGAGGCATATTCGCCAAAGCCCTCGCCGATGAAGCGCGTCCACATCTCCGGCGAGATCAGAGGCCCGTTCTGAGAGCCGAAATCATCGCCCATCAGCAGGATGTCTATCTTGCCCCTCGCCGCCTCGAAGATCCTCTCGGCGTACGAGCGGTAGAACCTGCGGACCTTCGCGAAGACGGCTTCCGCGATTTCGGGATCGCCGATCATGTCCACGAGTATCTGCTCGACGCCACGAAGGTACATCGCCGGCTTGAGCTGCGCGAGGCGATTCATGCGGTCGCCCATGAAGACCACCGCCCGCTCCTCACGGCGGATTTCCTCGCACTGGCGCTCTATGCCGCCGTAATCGAACCAGTCCGGCGAGGGCCAGTGATCGTAGTTGTTGACATCCTCCACGGTCTGGGCCGACGCGAGGGGCGACCAGGCGACTTCCTGATATGTCTCCGAGCCGCCGGTGGTCGGCACGGTCACCGTCGCGCGGCGGACTCCCCAGATGTCCTCGTCCGATCCGTCCGAGTACTCGCGCAGGGGCGGCCCGACGTAGGCCGGTCCCTCGATGTACCGGAGATCAACGTCGTGTAAGTCCAGGAATGCCTTCTCGCCGATGCCCAGAGTCGGCAGCAGCTTCCGCGTGAAGCCGCTCGACATCCACAGGTCAATCGGGACCCTGTCGGGCTGCTCCAGGTTCAACGTCCGGAGCACGCGTTCGCGTGAGTTCATACCCCAACCCCGCAAGCACCGTCGAATGGAGATGAAACCAACCGATAAATCATACACAGCACCTCAAACTCGCGCGTCTCGTCGGCAATTGACGCACAACTCCCGTTCGCAAACGGAGTTGTGTGTCAATTGCGAGTTGGGACCGCATTCCATTTCGGGACAAGGAGCAGTGCGGCGATGAAGACAGCCGCACCCAGTCCGTAGAAGAGGACGCCCCAGCCGTAGCGCTGCGAGATGATACCGGGGAGCGAGCCGCCCAGAATCGCCCCGATGGAGCCGAAGCCGTTTATGAGGCCGACCGCTGAGGACGCTCCCTTCTTCGTACCGAAGTCCACCGCAGCGGTTGCCACTATCAGCGAGTCCGGCCCGAAGAGCAGGAAGCCGATCGCGAAGAGCACCGCGCACGTCATCCATACGCCTCCGCCGCGAGTCAACGGGTCGAAGGAAAACGTGACGACCGAAAGCGCGAGGAGGCTGATCACGCAGATCGGCATGCGTCGGGCCTGGAAGACCCTGTCGGACATGTAGCCGCAGAAGAGCATTCCGAGCGGCCCGCCCAGTTCGAAGAACGCGCTTATCAAGCCCGACTTCCCCATCCCCGTGTGCAGCCTCTCGCTCACTAGCAGAGGCCCCCAGAGGAGAATGGCGTAGCGTGTGGGCTTCAGGAAGAAGTATACGACCGCCAGACGAAGGACGATCCGATTCTTCAGGGCCGCGCTGATCGCTTCCCACGAGCCGTCCTGTTCCTCGCTCTTCGCACCGGACGCCTCGGGAGCGGATTCGCAGTGGTATTCCTCAATCGGCGGAAGGCCCAGGTCCTCAGGACGATTCCTCTGGTAAACCACAAAGATCAGCCAGATGCCGAAGAGCGCGCCAGCCGGGATGAAGAACGCAAATCGCCAATCGTGAAAACGGTCCGCCGTGTAGCCCGCGAACGGTGCCGCGATCAGCCCTCCGATCGCGTAGTTCGTGCACCACCATCCGTATGTGCGTCCGCGCTCCTTCCGCGAGAACCAGCAGCCGATGTTCTTCGTGAGCGGCGCCCAACCCGTGGACTGCGCCAGTCCCTGGATGAGAGAGAAGGCTCCGAAGAGGAGCACGATTGACGAGACGCCCATCGCGAATCCCGCCGCGATGGACACCAGCAGGCCGATCATGACTATCTTGCGGCACCCGAATCTATCCCCCGCGATTCCGAATGCGAACTGGCCGACCGCGTAGGCGATCAGATACGCCGCGTCAATGGCCCCCAGCATGCCCTTGTCTATGTGTATTGCCGGGTCCTTCAGCATCCCGATCTTCGCGACGGCGAATGACTTGCGCGTGAGGTAGAATCCCGCGTAGGTGAGCCAAGTGGTCGCGAAGACCCTCCGCCGCCAGCGCTCGTATCTCGGGTCCTTCGCG